>OLFZ01000351.1_pt1 | contig 52118 bp, 50 predicted proteins | sample 1604861 | NCBI WGS metagenome assembly OLFZ01 (sample SAMEA3888895, study PRJEB22519) | human gut metagenome | biome: human gut; feature: human-associated habitat; material: faeces | place: Denmark | collected 2011 | reverse complement strand
AAAATGTGGCGGTTAGCACCGCAGATTTAATAACACCTCATCCGTCACCAAAGGTTTTTAGTGGCGCATCAACGCTGATACCAATACATATATTGCGGTATCCCGACCGGTAGGTGCGGAAGAAACCACGACAAGCGGAACAGGCAAGCCTGTTCCCTACAATAGTGCGATGGAAAATTCAGCAGCGCACTACTGGGCCGCGAGGCAACCACGGTTTTGTCAGCAGTCCCGAACCGGGACACAGCAATAACCGTATCCGTAGTTGCCCCAATGCGCCTCTAAAAACACTTGACAGGATGGGATTTCGTGTGTATAATACACCTTTCAGAAATGAAAAAGAAGGAGTTTAGCTATGAATAAATATCTTGACATCTCACCCGAAGTTCAGCAGGCACTTGCAGACGGCAAGCCCGTCGTAGCACTTGAGAGCACGATTATTTCCCACGGCATGCCTTATCCCAAAAACGTGGAAACAGCTATGCTCGTTGAGAAGACGATACGCGAAAACGGCGCAGTTCCGGCAACGATCGCGATCATCGGCGGCAGACTCAAGGCAGGCCTGTCCCCCGAAGAGATCGAGTATCTGGGCAAGTCCGGCCGCAAGGTAGCGAAGGTTTCGCGCCGCGACCTGGCAGCCATCGTCGCGAGCGGCGCAGACGGCGCAACGACCGTCACAACGACCATGATCATCGCACACATGGCCGGCATCAAGGTGTTCGCGACCGGCGGCATCGGCGGCGTACACCGCGGCGCCGAGACCACCATGGACATCTCCGCCGACCTCGAAGAGCTTGCAAGCACGCCGGTAATGGTCGTGTGCGCAGGCGCAAAGAGCATCCTCGACCTCGGCCTCACGCTCGAGTATCTCGAGACCAAGGGCGTTCCCGTCATCGGCTACGGCACGGACGAACTGCCCGCATTCTACACTCGCAGCAGCGGCTTCGGCGTTGACTACCGCGTCGATACTCCGGCGCAGCTGGCCGCAATGTTCAAGGCGCAGCAGGAGCTGGGCATGAAGGGCGGCATGCTTGTCACCAACCCCATCCCAGAGCAGTACGCGATGGACAAGGCCGTCATCGACGCTGCCATCGAGCAGGCGGTTGCCGAGAGCAAGGAGCAGGGCATCCACGGCAAGGAGACCACTCCGTTCCTGCTGGCCCGCGTAGTCGAGCTGACCGGCGGCGACTCGCTCGAGAGCAATATCCAGCTTGTTCTCAATAACGCCATCGTTGCATCCAAAACCGCAGCAGAGCTGTGCAAGTAAAATAGACCTGCGATCCCGGGCAGGCATGCGCCGACCCGGGATCGTTGACCTTAATAATACAAAAGGGTATTGACTTGTGCCGCTGCATGTGGTATTATATATAAGCTCTAAGGAGCATCGGATATCGCGGAGTGGAGCAGTCCGGTAGCTCGTCGGGCTCATAACCCGAAGGTCGTGGGTTCAAATCCCTCCTCCGCAACCATATCGAGCGGATGTAACTGATTTCAGTTACATCCGCTTTTTTATTACCCTGTACGGAGCCGGTCACGCCTGCTCCGTTTCTACTTCCTCAAAAGAATCATCATCCGCGTTGTATCCCTCCGAGAACAGCTCTTTCAGACTGCCCGGCGGCTCGCAGGAAACATACTCAATGGCAATGCCCTCACGGATGTCGGCGGTATAGTCCGGATGGCACTGCGTGGGATCAATGTCCAGATACCCGACGAACTTGTAGTAGATGACAAGGCATTGGGTTTTGTTTTTGCCTGTCTCCTGCGTTTCGTACACATCGATGTGGTCAATCAGCTCGTTCAAATCTGTTACCGTTGTTGATACAATATCAGCACGGTAATTTTCTTCTGCTGTGATGCGGGCGCTTCCTGCGGACAACGGCAAAAAACAGCAGCCTGTTTCTTTTGAAAACGGGCCGCTGTTTTGCTATTTGCAGTATCTGCACGCCGTAATTTGACGGCGGACGGCAATAAGCCTGAATCGGCTTACATCAGCTTTCTGAACAGCTCGGTCAGCTCTGCGGGATTTGTGTCCTTGGGGTTGCCGGGACGGCAGGCATCGGCGTATGCGCTTTCAGCAAGGAAGGGAAGGTCCTCTTCCTTCAGAGCATCCAGCTTCTCCGGGATGCCGACATCCTTGGAGAGCTTCTTGACTGCGTCGATTGCAGCCCTGCGGTATTCGGCCTGAGTCATCGAATCAACGCCCTCCACGCCCATTGCGCGTGCGATCTCGCGGTACTTCTCGCCGGTGCAGTCGGCATTGTATTCCATAACGATCGGCAGCATCATCGCGCAGGCGACGCCGTGCGGAGTATCATAAACGGCGCCGAGTGTGTGCGCCATTGAGTGGGCGATGCCAAGTCCGACGTTCGAGAAGCCCATGCCGGCAATATACTGGCCGAGAGCCATACCCTCGCGGCCTTCCTTGGTGCCCTTGACCGCGCCGCGCAGGTAGGTGGAGATGAGCTTGATAGCCTCAAGATGGAACATGTCGGTCATCTCCCATGCCGCCTTGGTGGTGTAACCTTCAATGGCGTGGGTCAGTGCGTCCATACCGGTGGAAGCGGTCAGACCTGCGGGCATAGAGCTCATCATTTCGGGATCGACGATCGCCACGATGGGCATGTCGTGAGGATCGACGCAGACGAATTTGCGCTTTTTCTCAACATCGGTGATGACATAGTTGATGGTGACTTCGGCTGCGGTGCCGGCGGTGGTCGGGATGGCGATAATGGGAACGCAGGGCTTCTTTGTGTCCGCTACGCCCTCAAGGGAGCGCACGTCGCCAAATTCCGGGTTGTTGATTATGATGCCGATGGCCTTGGAGGTGTCCATGGGGGAACCGCCGCCGATGGCGATCAGATAATCCGCGCCGGCTGCCTTGAATGCCGCAACGCCGTCGGTCACGTTCTCAATGGTGGGATTGGGCTTTATATCGGAATATATCTCGTAACTCAGTCCGGCAGCGTCCATAACGTCGGTCACTCGGGCGATAACTCCGTGACGCAGAAGGGTGGGGCCGCAGCAGATAAGTGCCTTTTTAAGGCCGCGGGATTTCACCTCGGTTGGCAGCTCACTGATGGCGCCTGCGCCGTGATAAGAGGTCTGGTTGAGCATGATTCTGTTTGCCATAGTAAGGTTTCTCCTTTCTTGACATGAAAAATGAACTGTTTTTATTATGCCCCTTCGGGCGTGTTAATATTTTAACGCATCGGACGGGCGTTGTCAATACGCACGAGCATAAAGCCGGAATAATTTAAAAAACCGCCGTGAACTGTCAAGCTCACAGCGGTTTTGCGCTTGCCGCGGAAAATGCGGATATCTGAAATCATGCAGAGATCAGTCGGATGCCAGCGCGAGGATCGCCTTGCGATAGATGCTGCGCAGGCGGCAGAAATCCTCAGCTAAAAGATATTCGTTGCGCTGATACTCGGTCAGCTCGCGGCCGGGGAACATGGGGCCGAAGGCGACGATATGCTCCATCGCACGCGCGTATGTTCCGCCGCCGATCACAGTCGGCTCGGAGCAGTCGCCGGTCTCCTCGCGGTAGACCGCGAGAAGCTTCCGGATAACGGCACCGTTTTTGTCCATATATACAGGCGGCGTATCCTGCGTTAACGTGACTTCAATGCCGTATTCCGCTGCCGCGCGGCGAAGCGGCTCGGTCACGGCGGCAGCCTCAAATGTTACCGGCGCGCGCACGTCGATCTCCATGACGATGCTGTCGTCTGCGACGCCGACTGTGCCGACATTCATCGTGAGCTTGCCGCTTTCGACATCCGACAGCGCGCAGCCCATCAGCTCGCCGTTAAGGCTGCTGCCGATGCGGTCGCGATAGAATCGGACAAACGGGCTTTGCGGCAGCAGGGATGCGAGCTTTGCGGCAAGCGCCGCAATGGCGTTCTCGCCGTCTTCCGGCGTGCTGGCGTGGGATGCTTTGCCGCTTGCTGAGATGCAGCTCTCGCGGCCGTCGATCAGAAGACGAGCCTCGCAGTGATCCGGCACGACGTTGCTCGCGCTGCCGCCGCGGATATCCAGAAGCCCGCTTCCTTCAAGCGGCATGGTCAATGTATAGTTCAGCAGCCGCTTTTCTCCGTAGATTGCAGGAAAATCCGCGTCCGGCGTGAAGCCGAACACCGGCAGCTCCTCGTGCTCACGGTAATAGGCCATATCGTCCCAGTCGCCGGACTCCTCCGACTGCCCGAAAATGATGCGGACACGGCGCTTCAGCGGAATTCCGGCGTCCAGAATGTCCTTCATCGCGTAGATGCAGGCAATGGTTGGGCCCTTGTCGTCGCTGACGCCGCGGCCGTAAAGCCGCCCGTTTTCTTCGGTCAGGTCATAGGCAGGATGGCTCCAGCCTGAACCGGCAGGCACGACATCCAGATGCGCAAGGATCCCGACCACGGTTTCGCCTGCGCCGATCTGCGCCCAGCCGCAGCGGTGCTTATCGCACAGCTTCGTTTCAAAGCCGAGCCGGCGGCAAAGCTCCAGCGCGTAGTCCAGAGCCTGCGCGCAGCCTGCGCCGTAGGGCGCGTCATCGGACACGTCTATGCCGGCGACGCTCTCTATCCGGCACAGCTCCCGAAGCGAGCGCTTCATTTCTTCGTTGTTCATTTTATTCTCCCAGCAGCACTTCCAGCCGACGGCGGATCAGCGAGATGAGCCGCTCGGTGTCCGGTATCTCACGCACAGCGGCAGGATCGCACAGGGGCGCCAGATCCTTGGGGAGATAGCCCTCCTCAAACACGTCAAGTCCGGCCTGATACAGGCAGTCGGCAAAGCGGATAAGTTCTCTGTTTCCGTCCAGCTCGCCGCGCTTTTTCAGCGCGCCTGCCCATGCGGCAATGGTGGCCATCGGGTTTGTGGAGACCTTCTCGCCCTTGCGCCAGCGATAGAAATGTGCCGTGACCGTGCCGTGGGCGGCCTCGTACTCGAAGTTGCCGTCGGGCGAAACAAGAACGCTGGTCATCATGGCAAGCGAGCCTGAGGCGGAGGCGATGAGGTCGCTCATTACGTCGCCGTCATAATTCTTGCAGGCCCAGATGATGCCGCCGGAGGAGCGGATCACTCTGGCGACTGCGTCGTCTATAAGGCAATAGCGGTACTGCAGGCCGGCCTGCTCAAAGGCGGTGCGATATTCCTCGTCGAACACCTTCCGGAACAGAAGCTTGAAGGTCTGGTCGTAATCCTTGGATATGGTGTCCTTGGCCGAGAACCAAAGATCCTGCTTCATGTCCAGCGCGTAGGTAAAGCATGCTCTCGCAAAGGCCAGAATGGAATCGTCCCGATTGTGCATGGCCTGCAAAACGCCGGGGCCGGAAAAATCGAATACCGTCTGGCGGCTCAGCTCCGTGCCGTGCGAGTCGGTGAACACCAGCTCTGCCTTACCGGCGCAGGGAACGCGGTACTCCGCGGCCTTGTACACATCGCCGTATGCGTGACGGGCGATGGTGATGGGCTTTTCCCAGCAGGCGACCACCGGCTTTATCCGCGAGATAAGAATTGGCGTGCGGAACACCGTGCCGTCGAGCGCCGCGCGGATTGTGGCGTTGGGCGACCTCCAAAGCTTCTTGAGGCCGTATTCCTCCTGCCGCTGGTTGTTGGGCGTAATGGTCGCGCACTTAACGCCGACGTGCAGCCGCCGGATCGCCTCCGCCGCCTGATGGGTCACTGCGTCCTCGGTTTTGTCGCGGTTGGGCAGCGACAGGTCATAGTATTCGGTGTTCAGCTCAACAAAGGGGCAGATAAGCTGCTCCTTTATCATCCCCCAAAGGATATGGGTCATCTCATCGCCGTCAAGCTCGGCAATGGGAACCGGCATTTTGATCTTTTCCATAGCTACCTCCTGTTCTGCGCGGCGTAGTGATTCATAAGGCAGCCGGTGAGCAGCAGCTCGCGCTCCTCGGCGTTCGTGTTTTTAAGATACAGGGTGATAGGCTGCGCCTTGCCGCCGTGAACAAGAACGGCAGGAAACTCCTCGTCGCCCCGAGCAACCTTTTCGCGAACATCGGGAACATAGACAAAGTCGCCGGCGTCGCCGTCAAACGCTGCGCCCTCGGCCAGAGTAAAGGGCAGCATTCCCCAGTTTACGCAGTTGGAGCGATAGCGCTTTGTTGCAAACTCATAGCAGATGTTTGCGCAGCCGCCCAAAACGCGCTGGCAGGAAGCGGCCTGCTCGCGAGCCGAGCCGTCGCCGGGCTTGTTGGCGAATATGACAGAGCCGATATGCATGCGCGCTAACGCACTTTCGGGCAAATTCAAGGATTTCAGCACCTCGGCAAGCGCCGGGGGAACCGCACCGGCGGCGCGAGAGACCTCCAGAGCCTGAGCCGCCTTGGCTCGCGGCACATAATCCGGATCGCGGCGCGACAGCGCAAATTCCGCAAGCTTCAAGGGGTTGGAGCGATAGGAGGATGTCTCGCCGGAGGGAATAAGCTCATCGGTCGTTGTAACCTCGTCGCGCAGGACGGAAGCCACCTGCATGAGAAGATCGTCGGCCAGAGCCGGGATGGCAGGCCACTCGGCGATGTTGGGGCCGTATTTCAAGGGCGCGTCCGGCCGGGCATGTCCGAAGCCGAAGTAGACGCGGCGATCGTATACCTTGCGGTCAAAGCGGCGCTGCACCGGCGCAGGCGGCGTGTAGTCCACGTCCGCTGCCGAGGTGAGAACGCCGTGATTTCGGGCTGTGGCGGCAATGGAGCGCGCGTCCATGAGAATGACGCCGGCAAGCTGACCGTCCGAGGGCTTTGAGCCTTCGCGGTTGGGGAAGTTTCGGGTCGTGTGGCGGATTGACAGGCCGTTGTTGGCAGGAACATCCCCCGCGCCGAAGCAGGGGCCGCAGAAGCAGGGCTTGAACAGTGCGCCGGATGCCAGCAGTGACTGCTGCACGCCGTTTTCCATCAGCTCCAGATTCACCGGCACCGAGGGCGGATAGACCGACAGGGAGAAATAGCCGCTGCCGGTGTCGTGGCCGCTCAGAATGGCGGCGGCCTCGGCGATGTTGTCATACATGCCGCCGGCGCAGCCGGCTATGATGCCCTGATCCACCATGAGCTTGCCGTTTACCAGCTTATCGGTCAGGTGCAGACCGGCCTTGCTGCCGAACTGGGCCTCGGCGCGCTTTTCCACCTCGCGCAGATGGTCGCCCGGATCGTGGATAAGCTCGCGGAGCGTCACGGCCTCGGACGGGTGGAACGGCAGCGCGGCCATAGGCTCCATGCGGCTGAGGTCAATGCTTATCATGCCGTCGTAGTACGCGCCGTCCTGCGGATGCAGCGCGGTGAACGTCTCCGGCCTGCCGTGGATGGCAAGGTACTCCGCCACGGCGTCGTCGGTCTCCCATATGGAGCTGAGGCAGGCTGTTTCCGTGGTCATAACGTCAATGCCGATGCGGTAGTCCATGGGCAACTGCGATACGGCCGGGCCTGCAAACTCCAGCACCTTGTTCTTTACAAAGCCGTTTTTGTACACCGCGCCGCACAGCGCGATGGCAACGTCATGCGGCCCTACGCCCCGGGGCGGCTGCCCGGTGAGCCAAACCAGAATGACCTCCGGCGCGGCAATATCATATGTGTTGCGCAGCAGCTGCTTTACGATCTCGGGGCCGCCCTCGCCGATGCCCATGGTGCCGAGCGCGCCATAGCGCGTGTGGCTGTCGGAGCCGAGGATCATGCGGCCGCAGCCGCTCATCATCTCTCGCGCGTACTGGTGGATCACCGCCTGATTGGCCGGCACATAATCTCCGCCGTACTTCACGGCGGCGGACAGGCCGAACACATGGTCGTCCTCGTTTATGGTGCCGCCGACCGCGCACAGACTGTTGTGGCAGTTTGTAAGCACATAGGGCACCGGAAACTCCGTCATGCCGCTGGCCTTGGCGGTCTGGATAACTCCCACATAGGTGATATCGTGGGAAATAAGGCTGTCGAAAGTCAGGTGCATCAATCCGTCGCCGGAGGGTCTGTCGTGGCGGCGGAGGATCTGATAAGCCATGGTCTTGTCCCGGCCGGCCGGAAATGCGGCTTTTGCAGGTGTCGGCACGCCGCCCTGCAGGGTGACGCCCTGGTTATGAAGCTTAATCATATGGTCACGCTCCTTTTAGGAGAAATTTTGTATCATACAATGTATCAGTATAGCAGATAATTTTCGGATTGCAACCGCAAAATGAAAGTTAAAAACATAATTATTGCATTTTCGCCTGTGAGCGGCGCGACTTTGCGATTATTTTTCGCGATTTATGCATTTTGCAAAATTTTTTCTTGCAAAGTGCTCTGCGCCGCGCTATAATCAGACCATTAAATCTAAAGACTCGCAGGCACTGCGGAGGGAAAGGAAGGCATCATGGCTGAAAAGGATACCGATATTCTGGAACGTTACACGGAGCCGCTGAGCCACCGGATCGAGAAAGAATATGCCATTGGCGAAGAGTTTTATCACGGCGAGGTCAAAAAAGGCCTGCGCAACAGCGACGGCACCGGCGTGCTGGTCGGCGTCACCAAGGTCGGCAGCGTACAGGGCTACCTGCTGCAGGACGGCCAGAGAGTGCCCACCCCCGGGCGGCTGTATTATCGCGGCATCGAGCTGAACGATATTGTGGAGGCGCACCGCAAGGCCGGGACTTTCGGCTTCGAGGAGGTAGCGTATCTGCTGCTTATGGGCTATCTGCCCACGCAGGATGAGCTTGCTCGCTTCAACGGCATCATGAGTCAGGCCCGTAAGCTGCCGGACGGCTTCACCGAGGGCATGATCATGCGTCACCCCAGCAGCAATATGATGAACGAGCTGGCACGCAGCGTGCTGAGTCTGTATTCCTACGATCCCGACCCGGACGACACCTCCATCGAGAACCTGCTTTTGCAGTCGGTTAAGCTCATCGGCTGCTTCCCGTCGATCGTTGCCAATTCCTACGCGGTGAAGCGCCATTATTTCCACAGCGACTCCCTGCATATCCATTTCCCCGTGCCCGAGCTGTCCACTGCGGAGAATTTCCTGCGCATGATCCGGCCGGACACCAACTACACCGAGGAGGAAGCGCATCTGCTGGACATGATGCTGATGGTCCACGCGGAGCACGGCGGCGGCAATAACTCCACCTTTGTCTGCCGCGCCATGACCTCCAGCGGCACGGATACTTACAGTGCGATCGCGGGAGCTGTCGGCTCGCTCAAAGGCCCTCTCCACGGCGGCGCAAATGCCAAGGTCATGGAGATGTTCGGCTATGTCAAGGAGAATGTTGACCCTAATGACGACGGCTCTATCCGTGACTATCTGGTAAAGCTGCTGAATAAGGAAGCAGGCGACCGCTCCGGAAAGCTCTACGGCCTGGGTCACGCGGTGTACACCATATCCGACCCACGTGCCGAGCTGCTGAAGAAATACGCGCAGCATATGGCGGAGATCAAGGGCTATGCCGAGGACTTTGCACTGCTGCAGAAGGTCGAGAAGCTGGGCATTCCGCTGCTGCAGGAGCGCCGCCGCGACGCAACGCCCATGTGCGCAAATGTTGATATGTACTCGGGCCTTGTGTATACCATGCTGGGCATTCCCCAGGATGTATTCACGCCGCTGTTTGCCTCCGCCCGTATAGCCGGCTGGTGCGCAAACCGTATGGAGGAGCTGGTGACGTGCAGCCGCATCATGCGTCCTGCCTACCGCGCCGTCAGCATTAAAGGTCACTATATACCGATGGAGCAGCGCAAGTCCCATCTTCCGGAGAACGCGTAAAAGCGCCTTTTTAGATAACACCGGCCGCTGCCGGCCTGCACTTTGCTGCGCCGTGCAAAATTTTTTGATATATGGACAAAAAACCGCTCATGATCGGAACAGCTCCGGCCTTGGGCGGTTTTGATTTTGACGGTGATGGCAAAATGAGCGCGTTTGAGCAAGCGGTGGAATTTAAGTTCCTCCATGATGTGGTGATGGCAGATCGTGCCGAAGATAAGCTGGCCGCAGCAGGACTCGACAAGAACACACTGGGGCGGCTATCTGATCTTTCAGTGCGGCCATGTCGCCGGTGGATGCTTTCAGCGTTTCAAGCTGCTTGTCGCGGTCTTTTACTGTGCCGTTAAGCTGTGTAACCGTCGCTTCAAGCTCCTTTACCTTACCGGCCTTTTCATTGAAGTCTGCACGCGATACAAAGTCCTTGCCGAGAGCCTGCGCTGCCGCATTGTCCATATCATCCGTGTAAACGTCGCCTATGATGTCCTTTAACCATTGCAGTTTCATGTTTACGTCCTTTCTGCGCCGTTCCTTTTTATCGAGCCAGTCCTCGTATTCAGCGCCGCCCCGCTTGTTATCCGCCGGGCACGCGGTAAAATGGGTATGAAAAAAGCAGCCCCGCGAATTAACGCTTGCCTGCTTCGATCATTAAATTGTGATGTACCTTAAATCGCGTCGGCTTCTGCCCACGCTTTATAGATGCGCTCGCCCATCCTCGCAAACCAATCTACCATTGTCTCATTCATCGACCACGCGTCAGTTTCGCCCGAGCACTCGCACAGACCGCATTCAACAAGAAATGCATGCACTATTTCGTGTCGTACGACCTTTTTAACGTAGGCATCCATGTCATACAGATTGCCCTGTATTTCACGTTCGACCACGATTTCGTGCGTTGTCCAGTCGCAATAACCGTCGCAGTCGTGCAAACGGTCATCGTCTCTTTCACTGCTTTCGATAATCGTCCAATTGGCGCCTAAGATGTTAATTATCACTCTGCTGTCTCCTTTTTGGCATGAAAAAAGCACCGTTTTTTAACGATGCTTCTATCTTATCATTGCTAATCTTCGATTATTTCCCAACGGCCGCCTTCGCTGCTACCGTCAAGCGGTGCGGGATTTGTCATTGAATATAAATAATCTTCGCCACTGTCATCAATTACTCTGTAAAATCCATCTTCTTCTGTGGCTTCGTATATTTTCCCGTCCGTTAGGCTATCAACGCCGAAAGACTCTCCAACATAACGCAATTTCATTTCTTTTTCTCCGTTCTGTTTTTCAGTTTCACATCATGCTGTATGCCGTTATCGCGTTCATACCAATGAACATCGAAAACATACTTTGCACTGTTTATCTTTCCAGCTTGCTTTTTCCACTCGTCAGCAGACCCGCCGTAGTTGCGAATAAGACGTTTAATATCGCCGATAGCCTCGTCGCTGCCTTTGCCTGCTATAGTCGTAATTTTTGAAAACTTTGTGTTTTGGGGTATAAAATTCTTTTCCCCTTTCCACTCGTAGCTTAGTTTGTTTTGCAGATGCCTTGTACTTGTGGGTATTATACCACTTTTCGTTGATTTTTCAAGCGGTTTAACGCTTTTTGCAAGCCCTGTCTGCTTTGCCGCCCACTGCTTATAGGTCATGCTGCCCGGCACGGTGTATGTCTTGCCCGTCTCAGGGTCTCGCGCCCAGCGTTCGCCGATGCCCTGCATATCTTCAAAATACGGCGCTGTAGCGCCGCGGCACCATGGATGGAACGGCGGCGCGGTCACGCCGATTTCGTATTTGTTCATCGGATAAACCTGACCGTCAAGCGCCGCACCCCGCACGGGGAGCGTGATTGAAATTGCCATATGTCGGGACATTGGATATCCTCAAAAAAACAAAACAGACCCGGGGCGGCAGAAATGACGCGCCCCGGGTCTGCGTTTAACTTTTTGCTCCCATATTCAAAACGAAGAAATATTGCTTATTTGCGTAATTGATCGCTGCGCCGGAGACCCGGCGCAGCTTGTTTTTTTCCGCTTTGGAACTATATCTTCATGCAGACGTCCCATGCGCGCCAGATGACCGTGCGCAGGTTGCCGATGGCAACGCAGTCTCCGACGCGGTAGGCCTTCTTGTTGTCCTTGCCGCCGACGGGGGTGGGAACAAAGCCGATGCCGTTTACAACGCTGTCGCACTCGACGAAGGTCGTCTCGCCGGTCTCGACATTTTTAACGGTGCAGCCCTTGTCCGTTATCTCGGTAACGGTCGAGTGCAGGTAAACGGGAACCTTGTGGTATTCCATAGCGTCGCGCAGGAACGAGGTGTTTGCAAGGCAGGTCGCCTGAGCGGCAACGAGGTCGCCGGCGTATTCGACGATTATCGGGTGCTTGCCGAAGTTGAGCAGCATATCGTAAGCCGCCTCGCAGGAGGACTGGCCGCCGCCGATGAACAGGACCTTATCGCCGACATCGACCTTGTCCTTGAGCACCTGGGTGAAGGTGAGCGCCTTGTCAAAGCCCTTGATGCTGGGCATCATGCGCGGGACCGAGCCGCTTGCAACGATGATATCGTCATAGCCGCGCAGCACGCCGAGGTCGTTGATTTCGGTGTTGAAGCGCACGTCGATGCCCTGCTTTTCGATCTCGTTTTTATACCAGCGGATAAGCTCCTTGTCGTTTTCCTTGAAGGTCATTGCCGATGCCGTGAGGAACAGGCCGCCGAGCTCGTCGGTCTTTTCAAAGATGGTGGGGATGTGGCCGCGCTGCTTGAGCACGAGGGCGCACTCCATGCCGCCGATGCCGCCGCCGATTATTGCGACCTTCTTGGGGTTCTTGGTGGGCACGATTTTGTAGCGCGTGTGCTGCATCGTGGTCGGGTTCAGCGCGCAGCGCGCAAGATGCATCGAGTCGTTGAAGTGCTGAACGTTCGGGGTGCCTGCGAATTTGGCCATGTTGAAGCAGCCGTTGTGACAGCGGATGCAGGGCTTTATCTCGTCCTCATGGCCTTCCTTGATCTTGTGGATCCAGTCGTGGTCAACAAGGTTCTGGCGCGCGATCGCGACAGCGTCGAGCTTTCCGGCCTCGATCTCCTCGGCGGCCTTCACGGGATCCATGCGGCCTGCGCACACGACGGGCTTGTCGGTGAATTTCTTTATATGCTCAACATACTCAAGGTTGCAGTTGTCGGGCATATACTGAGGCGGATGTGCCCAGTACCATGCGTCGTAGGTGCCGTTGTCGCAGTTGAACATGTCATAGCCTGCGTCGGCAAGATATTTTATGGCCTTTTCGGACTCTTCCATGTCGCGTCCGAACTCCTTGAAGTCCTTCTCGTAAGGCATGGCGCCCTTGCCCCAGTCCTTGGTCTTGGAAACAACGGAGTAGCGCAGGGAAACGGGGAAATCATCGCCGCAGGCGGCCTTTATCGCCTGAACGATCTCGACCGGGAAGCGGAAGCGATTCTCAAAGCTGCCGCCGTACTCGTCGGTGCGGTAGTTCATGTTTGAAATGGTGAACTGGTCGAGCAGATAGCCCTCGTGAACGGCGTGGATCTCAACGCCGTCAACGCCTGCGTCCATGAGCTTCTTCGAGGTCTTTGCAAATGCCTCGACCTGATCGTGGATCTCCTTGATGGTCATGGGGCGGGACTTGATCTCGTCATACCAGCGGTTCGGCGTTGCGGAAGCGGAAGCGGTTATGTAGTCAAGGTCGGCTACCGGGCTTGCGAGCTTGCCGAGAATGGGGTGCTTGAGCAGAGCTACCATGGGCTTTGTTATAGCCATCGAGCGGCCCATGCCTGCTGCCAGCTGGATAAAGAGCTTGGAGCCGGTCTTGTGGAACTCGACCATGTACTCCTTAAGGTCTTTGAACATCTTGTTGTTCTGATACAGCCAGCGGCCGCCGATGGGATCCTTGATGCACTGCATGCCGGGCAGGATAAGGCCGACGCCGTCCTGCGCGCGGTTGAGCAGGAAGTATGCCGCTTCCTTGTCGAGGTGGCTCGGCTCCATCCAGCCGAACAGGGACGTTCCGCCCATAGAGCACTGAACTATTCTGTTCGGTATCTCGACATTGCCGATCTTCCAGGGTGTAAATAGAGCGTTGTACTTGGAATTCATGTTTTTCCCCTTCCGTTTTTATGTTTCTTTATTTAATGGTCGGTGCACCGCACCGACAGGTCTGCAATTATGCTATATTTCGACATTTTTTGCGGCGAATGCCCGTGTGAACATTTCGCACATCGCGTACAGCCTTTCGCGCGCATCAAGCTCGCTCACGCTCGGCACGCCTACCGTGAGGCGCTGCATAAGCCCGAGAATGGAGTCATATGCGTTGTAATAAAGCTGCTTTATGTTCGCTTCGGGATTTACCGTACCGTCGGAAAGTCCGCGCACGATCGCCTGCGAGAGCGGGCCGGTGTACTCCTCGAATTTATCGGGGGGGCGGTTTATGACCCTGTCGTTTTTTCCGGCGTTAAAGAGCGCGACCTCGGCGTCGAGCGAAAAACGGATGCCCTCCGGGTCGATGAAGAGTATATTGGCGTAGCTTTTAAGTATTATGGATATCTGCTCGATGCCGCTTAAATGCTCATAGTCGTGCGTGTCGAGTTCCCAAGCTATGTATTCCTTGGCGCGCTCCCAGTAGCAGAAGGCAGCGGAAATAACAATGTCGCTTTTTGTCGGAAAATAGCGGTAAACGGAGCGCTCGGTAAGTCCTGCGGTCTTTGCGATCTCCGAGACCTTTGTATTTGTGATGCCGTTTTTAATAAAGCATACAAGTGCTTTTTCCGTAACGGTTCGGATATTCTGCGTTTTCAGTTCATCCAGGGACATACTTACCTCTCGTCAGTTTAAATGTCATACCGACTGACATGTATATTATACACCTTTTTTAACGATTGGCAACAGTAAATAATTATTATTTTCACAGAGATTTTACTCTTTGGGGAGAATTAACTTGACTGCACCGAGGCAATAATTTATAATGTGACCATAGAGGTTGTTAAAAATATAACCAAATCTTTTCTGAAAAAATAAGGAGGCAATTATATGGATCGCAAAATAAGAGTAGTTCAGTACGGCGCAGGCAAAATGAGCCGCTATCTCATGCGCTATGTTCTCGAGCACGGCGGCGAGCTGGTCGGCGCGTTCTGCCGCAACAAGAACCACATCGGCAAAGATGTCTCCGAAATTATAGGCGACGGCTTCCCGAAGGTGGGCGTTGCCGTCGAAAACTCGGCCGATGCCGACAGGCGCATAGGCGAGCTCAAGCCGGACGTGTGCATAATCGCAACGCGCAGCACCGTAGCGGAGCTTGAGGAGATATTCACCATTTGCGCAAAGCACGGCGTCAACGCCATAACCACCTGCGAGGAAGCGCTTTACCCCTGGAACTCCTCGCCGGCGCTCACCGAGAAGCTCGATAGGCTCGCCAAGGAGGGCGGCTGCACGCTCACCGGCGTCGGCTACTGCGACCTGTACTGGGGCACGATGGTAACAAACCTCGCAGGCTCCTCGCACAAGATCACAAAGATCGAGGGCAGCAGCTGGTACAATGTCGAGGACTACGGCGTTGCGCTTGCCGAGGGTCACGGCGCCGGCCTGAGCATAGACGAGTTCAACAAGACCATCGGCTGCTATAACGAAACGCCGTCGGACGAGATGAAGGAGCTTGTCGAAAGCGGAAAATACGTTCCGTCATATATGTGGAACCAGAACGGCTGGCTGTGCAGCAAAATGGGGCTGCACATCACCTCGCAGACGCAAAAATGCATCCCCTGCGTCGATAAGGAGGATCTCAAGTCCGAAACTCTCGGCATGGTCGTCAAGGCCGGCGACGCTACGGGTATGCGCGCCATCGTTACGACAGAGACCGAGGAGGGTATCACCCTCGTCACCGAGTGCGTCGGCAAGATCTTCAACTCCGAGGAGTTTGACAAAAACGTGTGGACGCTCTACGGCGAGCCGGACACGACCTGCATCGTCAATAAGCCAGCGACGGTCGAGCTTACCTGCGCAACGCTTGTAAACCGCATTCCGCAGCTCATCGACGCCCCTGCCGGCTATGTCACCACCGATAAGTTCCCGTATAACGAATATATGGTCCACCCGATGAACCGCTACGTTAAAACAAAGTAAGCAAAATACAGCAAAAACCGCCCGATCGGGGCGGTTTTTGTGCTATTACTCCTTTGCATGCGCTTTGTCGTATATCTTCTGGATATCGGGAGGGAGCTTATCGGGCAGCATTTTGTTTATCTCGTCCTCGCTGCCGTCGGCCATGGCTTTTTCGTAGTACCAGCACTTGAATTCCACCATAGCAAGCGTTTTTTCAAGCGCGCGCATCTGCTCCTCGACTGCCGCCCTGCGGTGCTCAAAAAGCGCCTTGCGATTTGCGTAGGTCGAGCTGCCCTCGGCCACCCACGCGAAAAACTGCTTTATATCGCGTATCTCAAGCCCCGATTGCTTCAGGCATTCGATAACGCGCAGCGCCTCAAGCTCATTGTCGCCGAAAAGGCGGATGCCGCCGCGCCGCTCAAGCCCGGGGAAAAGCCCCTCCTTATCGTAATATCTCAGCGTCGAGATCGGCAGACCGAACATCTCGGAGACTTGTCCTATCGTGTACATAAAAAATCCTCTCAAAATTGCAAATTCAGGCTTGACCTAAAGTTAGGTTCAGGTGATATAATGACATCATTATAAAGCATCTTGCGCAAAAAAACAAGATGAAAAATTTTCGGAGGTGTTTTTTATGCTGAAAACCGAAACGCTCGAGCTTACCGAGCAGTGGGACAAGACGTTTCCCCAAAGCGACAAGGTCGGGCACAAAAAAGTGACATTCGTAAACCGCTATGGCATAACGCTCGCGGCGGATATGTATACGCCGAAGAACGCCGAGGGCAGACTGCCGGCGCTGGCAGTGAGCGGCCCGTTCGGCGCGGTCAAGGAGCAGTGCTCCGGCCTGTACGCGCAGACGATGGCCGAGCGCGGCTACCTGACGATAGCGTTCGACCCGTCCTACACCGGCGAGAGCGGCGGAGCGCCCAGATACATGGCCTCGCCGGACATAAACACCGAGGATTTCATGGCCGCTGTCGATTTTCTCTCGGCTCAGGATAACGTCGATGCCGATAGGATCGGCGTGATCGGCATTTGCGGCTGGGGCGGCATGGCGCTCAACGCGGCCGCACTCGATACGCGCGTTAAGGCGACCGTCGCCGTCACGATGTACGACATGACGCGCGTCACCGCAAACGGATACTTCGACTCCGAGGACAGCGAGGAGGCGCGCTTTGAGAAAAAGAAGGCGCTGTGCGCGCTGAGAACGGCGGAATACAAGTCCGGCGAATATTCGCGCGCCGGCGGCTGTGTGCCGCTGCCCGTGCCGGAGGACGCGCCGTTTTTCGTCAAGGATTACAGCGAATACTACAAGGGCAGGGCGTACCACGCAAGAAGCCTCAACTCCAACGAGGGCTGGGCAAGCATCGGCTGCATGTCGTTTTTCAATCAGCCGATATTGAAGTATTCAAACGAGATCCGCTCGGCTGTTATGATCGTCCACGGCGACAAGGCGCACAGCTTTTATTTCGGCAAGGACGCGTTCGAGGCGATGACGAGCGGCAATAAGTTTGCCGACAACAAGCAGCTGCTTGTGATCCCCGGCGCGGTGCACACCGACCTTTACGATAACCTCGATGTGATCCCCTTTGATAAAATCGAAGAATTTTTCAAAAAATACATGTATTGAGCGGAGGTATAAACCATGGGAAAAATAGTTCAGACAGCCGGACGCGCGGCGCTCGGCACATTTGCGCCCGAGTTTGCGCATTTTAACGATGACGTGCTCTTCGGCGAAAACTGGAACAACGCCGATATCGACGTAAAGACCCGGAGCATCATCACCGTAGTTGCGCTGATGGCTTCCGGCATAACGGATAACTCCCTGAAATTCCACCTGCAAAACGCGAAGGCTCACGGCGTGACGCAGAAGGAGATCGCCGCCGTTATCACCCACACGGCGTTCTATGCAGGCTGGCCGAAGGGCTGGGCTGTGTTCAATCTGGCCAAGGAGGTCTGGAGCGACGGCGAGGGCGACCTGCCCTACGAGGATGAGGCGATGCGCGCGCACGCAAAGCAGATGGTGTTCCCGATCGGCGCGCCGAACGATGCGTTTGCGCAGTATTTCATCGGCCGGAGCTACCTCGCGCCCGTGTCAACAAGTCAGGTCGGCATTTATAACGTCACCTTCGAGCCGGGCTGCCGCAACAACTGGCATATCCACCACGCCAAAAGCGGCGGCGGACAGATCCTCGTATGCGTTGCCGGCCGCGGCTATTATCAGGAGGAGGGCAAGGATGCCGTTGAGCTGAATCCCGGCGACACTGTCAATATCCCGACCGGCGTAAAGCACTGGCACGGTGCCGCGCCCGACAGCTGGTTCAGCCACCTCGCGGTCGAGGTGCCCGGCGAGGACGGCTCGAACGAATGGCTCGAGCCTGTGGACGATAGCGTGTACGGAAAACTGAAATAATATAATAGATAGCAGATAGCAAAAAATCCGGCCAAAGGCCGGATTTTTTGCTGTTAATCAAGGCTTACATGTTTAATGAGATCGTCAAAGTATCCGTCGCTGCCGCGCAGGCTGACGTCGCCGCAGATGAGCCTGTTATCGAACAGGCGATAGTTGCCGGAATTGCCGTCGGCATCCTCGATAATAAGGCGGTAAGTCCAGCCTCCGGCCTCGATATGCCACATGCCGCGGATCTTTGTGGCCTCAAACGCGTTGAGCTTATCGATCGCTGAGGCTTTTTCGCCGCCGGTGAACTCGTAAAGCTCGCCGTTTCCGTTCTGCACGGCGATATAAGTGATCTTCTCCGCATCGAGCGAGAAAACCTGCTTTTCGGCGCGGGCAAAGGGATCGTCCATTTTAGAGGTCTGAACCTGCGTCAGAACGAACAAAACAACGGCGTATGCGAAGATTATCGCCGCAGCGACGATGAGAACTGTCCTCAGCTTCCTGCTTTTCGTGTGGGGGAGCACCTCCTTATATTGCTATGAATAATTTTACAAAAAATGAAGTGAGCTGTCAATAGACGTACATGGCTTCACAGCCGCCGGCTTTAAATTCTTTTTACAAAAGGCTGCTTTCGGATTTGATAAAAGGGGCATAATCTAAGGGTGTACTCAGAAATCAAACGAAAAAGAAAGGAGCTTTTTGAATGAAAAAGCTTATAAGTTTAGTTCTTGCAGCGCTCATGGCGCTTACTCTGTTCGCCGCATGCGGAAAAAGCGACAACGGCGGCACCACCGATAACAACGACAACGCCGAAGTGACCGGCAAAGTCAGCACCGACGGCTCGACCTCGATGGAAAAGGTCATCATGTCCCTGGGCGAGGCTTTCCAGGCCGACAACAAGGGCATCACCGTAGGCTACAACCCCACCGGCTCCGGCTCCGGCATCACCGCAGTCAGCGAAGGCCGCTGCGATATCGGCCTTGCATCCCGTGCACTGAAGGATGATGAGAAGGCATCCGGCCTGAAAGAGACCGTCCTCGCACTCGACGGCATTGCGATCATCGTTAACCCCGAAAACAAGGTCTCCGACCTGAGCATCGAGCAGATCGCAAAGATCTACACCGGCGAGATCACCAACTGGAAGGATGTCGGCGGCGACGACGCAGAGATTGTTCTCATCGGCCGCGAGGCAGGCTCCGGCACCCGTGACGGCTTCGAGAGCATCACCGACACCAAGGACGCATGCAAGTACCGTCAGGAGCTGACCAGCACCGGCGACGTGATCACCACCGTTGCAGGCAACCCCAACGCTATCGGCTACGCATCCCTGGCATCCGTTAAGGACACCGTCAAGGCACTCTCCGTCGGCGGAGTCGCTCCCACCGAGGCCACCGTTTCCGACGGTACCTACGCAGTGCAGCGCCCCTTCGTTCTGGTAACCAAGGACGGCACCGAGCTTTCCGCAGCGGCTCAGAAGTTCTTTGAATACGCAACCAGCGCAGCGGCAGCAGACGTCATCTCCGCAGCAGGCGCAGTTCCCGTAGCGAAGTAATTAAGCTGACGTAAGCCGACGCCCCTACCGATTTTAAAGCGGTTAAAATGCGCCCATGCTTCCCTAAAGTCCTAGGAAATACACAAAGTATTCCCGTCGGACTTTCGGTTTGCCTGAACACATTTTTCCTCGCTGAAAACCGGCAGCGGTTCGGTTTACGTCGGCTTATTTTTTGTATGTGTAGGATGTTGTTCATATGAAACTAAAAACGAAAAATCTCATTGAAAATATAATCCACGGCATATTCCTTGTCCTCGGGCTTGTGACGGTGGCGAGCGTTTTGCTGATAACGGTCTACCTCATCGTTTCGGGCATTCCGGCGATAAAGGAGATCGGCCTTCCCGACTTCCTGCTGGGCAAAAAGTGGGCCTCGACCGCCGCAGAGCCGAGCTACGGCATCCTGCCGTTTATCCTCACAAGCGTATACGGCACCGCCGGAGCCATTGTCCTCGGCGTACCGGTGGGATTTATGGCGGCCGTGTATCTTGCAAAAATGGCCAATAAGCGCGTGCGCGCCGTGGTCGTTGAGGCAGTGTCGCTGCTTGCGGGCATCCCCTCGGTCGTTTACGGCCTTGTGGGCATGATGGTGCTCGTTCCGGGCATACGCAAGGTCTTTAACGTTCCCGACGGCGCGAGCCTTCTGGCTGCGATAATCGTGCTTGCCATCATGATCCTGCCGTCGATAATCAAGGTCTCCATGACCTCGCTCGAGGCCGTTCCAAGGGAGTACGAGGATGCGTCGCTTGCCCTCGGCGCAACGCCGACGGAAACGTATTTCCGCGTGTCCGTTCCGGCGGCGAAAAGCGGCATCGCGGCAGCGGTCGTGCTCGGCGTAGGCCGCGCGATCGGCGAGGCTATGGCTGTTATGATGGTGTCCGGCAACGCTCCGAACATGCCCGAGCTTTTCCAGAGCGTAAGATTTCTCACAACGGCCGTTGCAAGCGAGATGAGCTATTCCTCGGGCCTTCAGCGTCAGGCGCTTTTCTCGATAGCGCTCGTGCTGTTTTTGTTTATCATGCTCATAAACGCAACGCTCAACTTCCTTTTGAAGAGGGATAAATCGAATGGATAATAAAAACGTAAAAGCAAAGCGCAGAGCCTATGGCATCGTCATGCACGGCCTTTCGGGCCTGTGCGCGGCCCTGACGGCGGCGCTGGTGCTGTTTCTTATAGCATATGTGCTCATAAAAGGCATTCCGAATATATCGTGGGAGTTTCTTTCAACAAAGCCGAGCTACCTCACGGACTCCGTCGGTATCCTGCCGGATATACTCAGTACGCTGTACATCGTCCTCGGAACGCTCGTGTGGGTGCTGCCGCTGGGCGTGGGTGCTGCGATATATCTCACCGAATACGCGAGCAACCACCGCATCGTCGGCGCTATCGAATACGCTGCCGAGACGCTCTCGGGCATTCCGAGCATCATCTACGGCCTTGTAGGCATGCTGTTTTTCTGCAATTTTCTCAGCTTCCAGACCTCTTTGCAGGCCGGCGCTATGACGCTTGTCATCATGAATCTGCCGACCGTTATGCGCACGACTCAGGAGAGCCTCAAAACCGTTCCGCAGAGCCTGCGCGAGGGCGCGTTCGGCCTCGGAGCCGGCAAGTGGCGCGTTATCCGCACCGTCGTTTTCCCCGGTTGCGTGGACGGTATTATAACCGGCTGCATCCTTGCCGTCGGCCGCATTCTGGGCGAATCGGCAGCGCTGCTGTTCACCGCCGGCTTTGCGCACAATATCTACAACATTTTCGTTGACGGTCTGTCCGGCGCGGGCGCCACGCTCACCGTTGCGCTGTATGTCTACGCCAAGGAGCAGGGCGACTTTGAAATAGCCTTCGCCATCGCCGCGATACTCATGGCGCTGACCGTTATCATAAACCTTGTCGCAACGCTTGTCGGCAAGTACTATCGGAAGAGGAGAAGCATATGAGCAGCATAATCAGCGTAAACGATCTGTGCCTGTGGTACGGCCAGACCCAGGCGCTTAAAAACATAAACATGGAGATACCCGAAAAGAGCATAACCGCGCTCATCGGCCCCTCCGGCTGCGGTAAATCTACGTTTTTAAAAACGCTCGATCGCATGAATGACTTCGTGCCCGGCGTGAAGATAACCGGCGAGGTGAAGTATAAAGAGCAGAATATCTATGCTCCGGGAACGGATGTAAACGAGCTTCGCCGCTGCATCGGCATGGTGTTCCAGAAGCCCAATCCCTTTCCCATGAGTATTTACGATAATGTTGCCTACGGGCCGCGCACGCACGGCGTGCACCAAAAGTCCGAGCTTGACGAGATCGTCGAGCGCTCGCTTCAGGGCGCGGCGATCTGGGATGAGGTAAAGGACAGACTTAAAAAATCCGCCCTCGGCCTGTCGGGCGGTCAGCAGCAGAGACTGTGCATCGCGCGTGCCCTCGCCGTCGAGCCGGACGTGCTGCTCATGGACGAGCCGACGAGTGCGCTCGACCCCATCTCGACCTCGAAGATCGAGGAGCTTGCAACGGAGCTGAAGAAAAACTACACCATCGTCATCGTGACGCACAACATGCAGCAGGCACTGCGCATTTCCGACAGCACCGCGTTTTTCCTGCTCGGCGAGCTTATTGAATACGATAACACCGAAAAGCTGTTCTCCGTGCCGTCTGACAAGCGCACCGAGGACTATATAACAGGGAGGTTCGGCTGATGAGAAGCAAATTCGATGCCCAGCTCAAGGAGCTTGGCGAAAAGCTCACGCTTATGGGCGCAATGTGCGAGGAGGCGATAGCCAACTCGGCAAAGGCGCTGCTCTCGGGCGACTCGGAGCTTGCAGAAAAGCTCGCGCCGCTTGATCTTGAGATCGACCGGTACGAGCGCGATATAGAAGCGCTGTGCCTGCGGCTTCTGCTCCAGCAGCAGCCCGTGGCGCGCGACCTGCGGCAGATATCGGCCGCGCTTAAAATGATAACCGACCTTGAGCGCATCGGTGATCAGGCAGGCGACATTGCCGAGATAATTCCGCATCTCGGCGGCAAAACCGGCAGCGAGTGTGCCGCCATGCGCCCCATGGCCGAGGCCGCCATCGGCATGGTCACCGACAGCATCGAGGCGTACAATACGCGCGACCTTGCCCTTGCAAGAAGCGTCATCGAGCACGACGACGTGGTTGACGATTGCTTTTTGAGCATGAAAACCGCGCTTATCGAAATGATCCGCTCCGGCAGCGGCGATGCGGAGTACGCGCTGGATCTTCTGATGATAGCAAAATACTTCGAGCGCATCGGCGACCACGCAACAAACGTCGCCGAATGGGTCGAATTCTCCGTCACCGGCATCCACAAATCGAGCGAAATATGAAAAAATCTCTCCCGATGGGGAGAGATTTTTTATGCTTAAATTGTTCTTCACTTTGCCAGGTCGCGGTAAAGGAAGGTTACGACGTGGGCGCGTGTGCATGCGCCGTTGGGAACAAAGGTGCCGTTTCCGGTGCCGACGGTCACGCCGTTTTCGGCTGCCCAGAGTATCGCCGGAGCATATACCGAGCTTTCGGAAACATCGGAAAACGGATTTGCGATGCTCGACGAGGGGCAGTCCTCATAGCGCCACAGGAAGGTGACAAACTGAGCGCGCGTTACCGTTGCGTTCGGCGCGAAGGTCGTGTCCGTCGTGCCCTTGACGATGCCGTTTTCATATGCCCAGGCCGCTGCCTTTTCGTAGAAGCTGCCGGACTTTACGTCGGTAAACGGAGTGCTCATCGACTTAGGCTCGGGGCTGCCGGCTGCGCGCCATAGGAAGGTCACGACCTGTGCACGGGTGCAGCTTGCGTCGGGAGCAAAGTGCGTTGTGTCAACGCCGTTTACTATGCCGTTATTATAGCCCCAAACGACGGCGTCGTAATAGAAGCTGCCCTTTACGATATCGACAAAGGGAACGCTTGCCGGCACATCGGGCGTGTCGGGTGTGCTGCCGTCGGCAGGGATGCTTGCGAGCATTGCAGCCATCTCGAAGAATTTGCCCTGGAGATACTTCGTGTTCGTGATCTGGCCGACCATGTTGATGTGATCGGTCCGTTCGATCTTCTCAATGTAGTTCCAAACGCCCTTCTCGGTGCCGTCCTTAAAGGTCATAACGCCGTTTTCGGTGCCGTAATTGAGGTTATAGCGATCAGAAGAACCCTCGTGCGGATACTGCGCCGAGCGCACGCTGACGATGCCGTCGTTTTCCCACCAGCTCTCGTCAATCTTGACGTGGCCGGCGGCGTAGTTTTTGTAGCTGCCCATGTAGGTCGCGCTCTTTTTCATGAGCGGATTTATGTTGCTGTAGGGCAGGTAGTGGTGCGGATAAACCGCGCTGCGGTAGGTGTCAGAGCAGGCAATGGAGAAGTAGTAGATATCATCCTGCGCCTTGGCGTAGGAGTTGAGCACCGCCGCACCGTCCGGGGACAGGTCGTAAACGCTCAGATCTTTCACGTCGTCTTTCCACAGGTTGCTGTTTTCAACGCGGTGAATGTAGCTTTCGTAGCTCTCACCCGGTTCGCGGACAAGACCCCACTGGTCGAGCTTGAAGTCAAGGCCGAGGTTTTCCTCGTTTATGTTCATGCCCGTTGCTGCGGAAAGAGCAGCAACAAAGCGGTGAACGAGCGGCTCCTCCTCGTTGTAGACCTTGCCGTCATACTGACTGCCGTCGTGCGGAGTGCAGAGGGTGGTGATGCTCTCTATCCAGTGGCGGCAGGTGCCGGTGAAGAGCTTGCTGATGCTGCCGTCGGTCGTTGCGCGCATCTCGTCGGGATCGCCGTTTTCAAGAAGCTGCGCGAGCATGCGTATCGTCTCGCCGCCCATGCTGTGGCCGACAAGGTGGATCTTCAGCGTGCTGTCGGCGTCGTTAAGCTCGGGCAGAACGCCCTTGAAGGTGCGGCCGTAGCGGCTGTGTCCGTTCTGCGCCGAGTGGTACTGGCCGTAATCGACCGTGCCGCCGACGAGGTAGGCGTACAGCTCGCAGGCTCTGTCCCAGTTGCTCGCAACGGGGCCTATCGACGGGGTGTAGACCTCGTAGCCTGCGCCGGTGAGCATTTCCTGAAGGCTGGAAAAGCCGCCCCAGTAGTTAAGGTTTGCGATCTCGGTTCCGCCCCAGCCGAACAGACCGTGGACGAGCACGATCGGGTAATCGTTGCCCTTTTCTGCCGTCGTTGTGTCCGCGTCCGCAAAGGCAAACGAGCCGAGGGACAGAAGCATTGCAATGACCAGAACCATTGCAAGCGTTTTTGCAAATTTCTTGTTCATATTGTCATTCCTCCATGCGTGCAGGATATCCTGCACTGTTCGTTGTTTGATTATGATGTTAGTCTGACAATCCGGGCAATTAAATAGGCAAATCGAGCCGGATGCCTGAAATCAGGACACCGAGCCGAATTTGCATAATAGTGATTTTAGTTACTTAAATCAAAGAAAAATGCAAAAATTTCAGATTACCGCACAGATATTGCACAAAAATCTTAAAACCGTCAGCTATATTCCGCTCCGCGCAGGAAAGCCTTCATAAATGACATGGAGAGCATAAAAAATCCGCTCCTCAGAGCGGATTTTGTGATGTTTATTTATTTCGAGCAGTGCAGCGCGCGCATTGCGTTGAGCACGGCGATAACCATTACGCCAACGTCGGCGAAGATCGCCGCGCCCATGTCGGCTATGCCGAGCGCGCCCAGCAGCAGGCAGGCAAACTTAACGCCGAGGGCGAAAACGATGTTTTCGTACACGATGCGGATGCACTTGCGCGAAATTTTTATTGCTCTGGATATATTCAGCGGATCGTCGTCCATGAGCACAACGTCTGCGGCCTCGATGGCGGCGTCCGAGCCCATTGCGCCCATTGCGATGCCGATGTCGGCGCGCGAGAGCACGGGAGCGTCGTTTATACCGTCGCCGACGAAGGCAAGCTTTGCCTTGCCGGTGGTTTCGCCGAGCAGGCGTTCGACCTCGCTGACCTTGTCGCCGGGCAGGAGCTGACTGTGCACCTCGTCAACGCCGAGGTCGGCTGCGACCTTGTCGGCAACGGACTTTGTGTCGCCTGTGAGCATGACTGTCTTGCCGACGCCCTGCTTTTTAAGCTCGGCTATCGCCTGTGCGGAGCTGGGCTTTACAACGTCGGAGATGACGATGTGGCCCGAGTAAACGCCGTCGATGGCAACGTGCACGATCGTGCCGACGCTGCGGCAGGGTTTGTGATCTATGCCGAGGCGCTGCATCAGGCGGTCGTTGCCGGCGGCTATCGTTCGGCCGTCTACCTTTGCGATAACGCCGTTGCCGCTTATCTCCTCGATATCGCTCACTCGGCTGCGGTCAAGCTCCCTGCCGTAAGCCTCGCGCAGGCTTTTGCTGATCGGGTGCGAGGAGGCGCACTCGGCAAGGGCCGCGTATTCAAGCAGCTTTTCGTCCTCGATGGGGCAGTGGTGGATGCCGCTGACCTCAAAAACGCCGCGCGTGAGCGTGCCGGTCTTGTCGAAAACGACGGTCTTTGTCTGTGCCAGAGCCTCCAGATAGTTCGAGCCTTTTATCAGAACGCCCTCGCTGCTCGCGCCGCCCAGACCTGCGAAGAAGCTCAGCGGAATGCTGATGACCAGTGCGCAGGGGCAGCTTATGATGAGGAAGGTCAGCGCGCGATAGATCCAGTCGGTCCAGTCACCGCCCAGACCCATGAACACGATGCGCACAAGCGGCGGCAGTATCGCAAGCGCAAGCGCCGAGTAGCACACGATGGGGGTGTAGACCCTTGCAAAGCGCGAGATAAACTGCTCCGAGCGCGACTTGCGCGAGCCGGAGCTTTCAACAAGCTCCAGTATCTTCGACACGGTCGATTCGCCGAAGGGCTTTGTCGTGCGCACGCGGATAAGGCCGCTGAGATTTATGCAGCCGCTTATGATCTCGTCGCCCTCGGCAATGTCGCGCGGCAGGCTCTCGCCCGTCAGGGCGCTGGTGTTTACTGTCGAGCTGCCGGAGATAACAACGCCGTCGATCGGCACCTTTTCGCCCGGCTGCACGACGATGACGCTGCCGGTCTCGACCTCGTCGGGATCGACCTGCTCGAGCTTGCCGTCAACCTCAATGTTTGCGTAGTCGGGGCGGATGTCCATCAGCGAGGCTATGCTGCGGCGGCTTTTGCCGACGGCGTAGCTCTGGAACAGCTCGCCGACCTGGTAAAACAGCATTACCAGCACCGCCTCGTTGAAGTCGCCGCTGCCGCTTATTATCGCAAGCGCGACCGCGCCGATCGTGGCAACGGCCATCAGGAAGTTCTCGTCGAAAACGCGGCCGTTTAAAATGCCCTTGCCGGCCTTGCGCAGAACGTCATGGCCGATGACGAGGTACGCGGCAAGATACAGGAGCACCTCCGGCAGCTCCGGGAGCTGCACCAGATTCAGCAGTGCGAGCAGCACCGCGGCGATCAATATTCGCACAAGTACTTTTTTCTGCTTTTTATTCATAAATTTTCATCCTCATACCGATTTAAAAACGCCCTCGAAGGGGCGTTTTCGCATTAAAGATAGATCTCGCAGTCGTCCTCGACCTTTTTGCAGTTTTTGACGACGTTCTTCATGACGGCATCAATGTCCGCGCCCTCTGCAAACTCAAGAGTCATCTTCTGGGTCATGAAATTGACTGCGGCCTTCTCGACGCCCTCGGTCTTGCCGGCTGCCTCTTCCATGAGATTTGCACAGTTTGCGCAGTCTACTTCGATCTTATAAGTCTTTTTCATGATGGTTTCTCCTATACATATTTAATTCAACAATTAAGTAGTTGTTTAATCGTTCTGCTTGCAGTATAATAATTACGAGCCGAAAAGTCAATGCCGCGCGGCAATGAACTTCCAAATGGGCTTAAATCATTTCCGAATGGAGTAACGACGATGGAAAACGAAGCTGTCCTGCACGATCACGGCGAGGAGATAAGCGAGCATCTGCGCGATAACGTTGCGAAAACCGAGAGCTTCCGCACGGTGTCGGACATATTCAAGCTGCTTGCCGATTCAAGCCGCGTGAGGATATTCTGGCTCTTGTGCCACTGCGAGCAGTGCGTTGTCAATATATCACTGCTGACGGGCATGACAAGCCCGGCCGTGTCGCATCATCTGCGCCAGCTCAGGGATTCGGGGCTTATAATCAGCCGCCGCGACGGCAAGGAGGTCTACTACAAGGCTGCTCCGACCGAGCAGGTGAGGCTATTGCATATTATGATAGAAAAGACGATGGAGATATCCTGCCCGGAGGAGAGCGGCGGCGATATCCAAAGCGTGCCGGAGCTTCCGGGGCTCGACGCGCCGACGGGCGGCGAGGGCAGATACACCGCCGAGCAGCTCGACACCATACGCCGTGTGCACGATCTTCTGACGGAAAATCTCGACCGGCGATACACCATCGACGAGCTGTCGCGCAGGTTTCTGATTAACCCGTCCTCGCTCAAGGAGATGTTCAAGGCCGTCTACGGCAAGTCGCTTGCCGCGCACATAAAGGAGCACCGCATGGAGCTTGCTTCCGAGCTTCTGCGCGAAACGGGGCTGAGCATTGCCGAGATCGCCGAGCGCGTGGGCTACGAAAATCAGAGCAAATTTTCCGCCGAGTTTAAAAAATCCGTCGGCTGCCTGCCGACGGAATACCGAAAGCTTTTTTAGAGGCGATTTTGCGCACCTACCAATACGCATATTTCTGGTAGCCCGGTGTCGAGGTTGCGGTGGAAACCGTGGTTGCCTCGCGCTTTTTTAGAGGCGCATTGACGCAGCTACGGATACGGTTATTGCCGGTGCCCGGTGTCGAAGGTGCCGACAAAACCGTGCGTGCTACGCAACCCGGTAGTGCAAGCTGGGTTTTGCACTGCACCCCCTGTAGGGAACGGGATTGCCCGTTCCGTGTGTCACGGTTTTACCTGCACTCACCGGTCGGGCTGACGCAGCAACCGTATCGGCAACAGCGCAAAGGCGCTATTAAAAAAGTGCAGCCAAAGGCTGCACACCATAATTATTCAATATTCACTATTCATCATTCATTATTCATTGGGGCGGTCGCAGACCGCCCCTCTTTTTTGTCTTCCCCTTGCGGAGCTTGAGGGGAAGGTGTCACCTTGGTGACGGATGAGGTGTTATTAAATCATTGCCGTCAGGCAAAAACATTATTAAAAACGGGCGATCAATGATCACCCCTGCGGTTATAATGAGGCGGCTAACGCCGCAATTTGAATTACACCTCATTTGCCGCAAGCGGCATCTTCCCCTCAAGGGGAAGACAAAAGGTGGTGCGGCAAAAAACTCAGCTTGCACTACCGGGTTGCGTAGCAGCCACGGTTTCCGCCAATGTTCCGAACCGGGCACCGGCAATCACCGTATTGGTAGCAGCGTCAATTCGCCTCTAAAAATTCGCCTCTAAACAAAGGTGATGGAGGACGGAGGTGAAATACTCGGGCAGGTCGGTGGATATGACGACATGCTCGCCGGTGCGCGGATGGATGAATTTCAGCTCGCGCGCGTGCAGGCACTGGCCGCTAAGCCCCTTGTCGGGCGAGGGCGCGCCGTAAAGCGCATCGCCGAGCAGAGGATGCCCGATGTGCGCCATGTGGACGCGAATCTGATGCGTGCGCCCGGTCTCGAACCGGCAGCGGATGTGCGTGTAGCCGCGGTAGCGCGCAATGACCTCCCAGTGCGTGACCGCGCTGCGCGAGCCCTTCTGTGTGACGGCCATTTTCTTGCGGTCGGTCGGATGCCGACCGATGGGCGCGTTAACCGTGCCCGAATCCTCGCGCATGCCGCCGCGAACGATGGTCTCGTATACGCGCGACAGGCTGCGGTCGGCAAGCTGAGCCGACAGCGCCAGATGCGCAAAATCGTTTTTCGCGACTATCAGCAGTCCCGACGTGTCCTTGTCGATGCGGTGGACGATGCCGGGGCGCTTCTCGCCGCCGATGCCGGACAGCGAGTCGCCGCAGCGGAACATCAGCGCATTCACAAGCGTGCCGTCCGGGTGACCGGGGGCAGGGTGGACTACCATGCCGCGCGCCTTGTTGACGACCAGCAGATCGTCGTCCTCGTACACGACGTCGATGGGAATGTCCTGCGGCCTCAGCTCGCAGTCGGCGGCCTCGGGCATGATAAGGCTTATCTCGTCGCCGGGCGCGCACTTGTAGTTTTTCCTGACCGTGCGTCCGCCGACAGTCACCGCGCCGTCCTCGATCAGCCGCGCGGCGGCGCTGCGCGTAAGCTCCGGCACACAGCGCGCAAGGAGAGCGTCGATGCGTTCGGCGCTCTCCTGTGCTGTTATCGTTATGATGTTATCGTCCAAATAATCCATTACAGATCCTTAAACTCGGCCAGAATATCCTCAACGCTGAAGTCCTCGCCGGTGTCGGCCGCGGACTTTGGCTGCTTCTCCGGCACTTTTTCGGCAGGCTTCGGCGCGGCCGTGCGCTGCGCAGGGCCGAAATCGTCCCAGAACGCATCGTGCGTCGGCGGAAGCTTGCTCTCCTCGGGCTTGAGCGGCTGAGCCTCCTTGGGCTGCTCGGCGGCCTTGGTGCTTATGCCGAAAATGTCGGCAAAATCGTCAACGGGGTCTGCCGTCGCGCTGCGCTGCATGGGCCGGACCTTTATAGGCTCGTCGTCCTCGTCATCGTCGCCGCGCGAGCCGAAGAAAACATATATCACGAACATCAGGCACGACACGACCAGAACCGCGTCGGCGATGTTGAACACCGCGAAGTTGACAAACTCGAGCTTGAACATGTCCACAACATAGCCGAGGAAAACACGGTCGATGCAGTTGCCGAGTGCACCGGTGAGAAACAGCACCTCGCACCACACCGCAAAGCGCGAGTCGAAAACGCGCTTGACCAGCAGCACGGCGATCACAACGACGAACACCGCCGTCACCGCGAGGAATATCCAGCGCGCATAGTCAACATTGTCAAGCAGGCCGAACGCCGCGCCGGAGTTGTGGATATTAACAAGCTTCACCACGCCCGGGATCAGCTCCTGCGAGCCGGTCGAGAGCGTTATATTTACCGTGACCCAATATTTCAGCCACTGATCCGCAATGAGTATCACCGCGGCAATGATCGCAAAAAGCATGTTCCGATCCTTTCAGTATAAGCTGACGAGAGTCGAACGCATATCGGTTTTGACGGGCAGATTTCCGCCCATGCTGCGTTAAAGCTCTTGACAATACGACAGTATTCTCTTCAAGCTTTGCCTTGCCTGAGCAAAAATCTGCTCCGGCAAAACTGCAAGGCACCTGTCGGCTGTGCTTTTCGAGATATTTTCGGCTTTATTTGGTGCAGGTGGGCTGGCGCCCATCAAGACAAAAAAGGCGAAAATAGCCGGAAGGGCGCGCCGACAGGCGATATGGGTTCAATTCTCGTCAGCTTAAATTTACTTACATTATATAATGCACCAAAACCCCACGTTCGTCAAGGTTTTTTAGTGGCGAATTGAGGCACCTACCGATACGGTTTTTGCGTGAACCCGGTTCGAAACAATGGAGAAAACCGTAATTGCCTCGCCATACATTAGTGCGTTGCTGAATTTTTTGCCGCACCCCTTTTGTCTTCCCCTTGAGGGGAAGATGCCGCTTGCGGCAGATGAGGTGTAGTTATATCCGCGCCGTAGGCGCTACATTGTTACAATATGTATCGGTTTTGCCTGTACCAAAATCCATAGTCGTAGGGAACGGATTCATCCGTTCCGCATGCTCCGGCTTAGCCGGCATTAAAATAAAAATCAAAAGGGCGGCCAAAGGCCACCCTTTCCTTATGGTCTGTGCTGTCGTTCCCGGTCGGGCTGACGCAAGAATTGTATCGGCATCAGCCTCAATGCGCAACTAAATCCGTGCGCTTGCGCACACAATGGCTCTCAGCCAACTGCTCTCAGCTCTCAGCTGCGGCAAAGCCACACGGTTTCCTCCGCGCCCTCGAACCGGGCAACCGCAATATGCGTATCCGTATCTGCGGTAAGGCGCCTCTGAAAAAGTGCGAGGCAACTATGGTTTTGTCGGCACCCTCGAACCGGGACACAAGAGATAAATGTGTTGGTAGGTGCCCCAAATCGCCACTAAAAATCAGCGTTGCCGGTGGTGCGGGGATGAAGCTCGACATCGCGGATGTTGGAAACGCCGGTGAGGTACATGACCAGACGCTCGAAGCCCAGACCGTAGCCTGCGTGGCGGCAGGAGCCGTAGCGGCGAAGATCGAGGTACCACCAGTAGTCGTCGGGGTTCAGACCCAGCTCGTTCATGCGTGCAAGCAGAACGTCGAGGCGCTCCTCGCGCTGCGAGCCGCCGATGATCTCGCCGACGCCGGGAACAAGGCAGTCGGCTGCGGCAACGGTTTTGCCGTCGTCGTTTGCGCGCATGTAAAACGCCTTGATATCCTTGGGGTAATCGGTGACGAAGATGGGCTTTTTAAAGACCTTCTCGGTCAGATAGCGCTCGTGCTCGGTTTGCAGGTCGATGCCCCACTCAACGGGGAAGTCGAACTTCTCGCCGCTTTTCTTGAGGATATCGACGGCCTCGGTGTAGCTTATGCGGCCGAACTCGTTGGAAACGACGTTCTCGAGGCGCTCGAGCAGACCCTTGTCCACGAAGGAGTTGAAAAACTGCATCTCCTGTGGGCAGCGCTCGATGACGGTGTTTATGACGTACTTGACCATCGCCTCGGCGTTGTCCATGTAGTCGTAAAGGTCTGCAAATGCCATCTCGGGCTCGATCATCCAGAACTCGGCGGCGTGGCGCTGAGTGTAGGATACCTCGGCGCGGAAGGTCGGGCCGAAGGTGTAAACATCGCCGAAGGCCATGGCGAAGTTTTCGGCGTTGAGCTGGCCGGAAACGGTAAGGCTCGTGACCTTGCCGAAGAAATCCTTGCTGTCATCGACCTTGCCGTCCTCGCGCAGAGGGAGGTTGTTCAGGTCGAGGGTGGTAACGCGGAACATCTCGCCTGCGCCCTCGCAGTCGGAGCCGGTGATGATCGGCGTGTGGACGTATACAAAGCCGTTGCTGCGGAAAAATTCGTGCACTGCCTGCGCCGCAACGCTGCGGACGCGGAAGGTTGCCGAGAACAGGTTCGTGCGCGGTCTCAGGTGCTGGATCGTGCGCAAAAACTCGACGCTGTGGCGCTTTTTCTGAAGCGGATAGTCGGGGGTGGATGCGCCCTCGACGGTGACCTCGGTCGCCTTCAGCTCAAACGGCTGCTTTGCGTCGGGCGTGAGCACAAGCTCGCCCTTGGCGATGAACGCCGCGCCGACGTTCTGGTGCGCAAGCTCGTCGTAGTTATCGAGCTTCTCGCGCTCGAGCACGACCTGCAGGCTCTTGAAGCACGAGCCGTCGTTAAGCTCGATAAAGCCGAAATTCTTCATGTCGCGGATGGTGCGCGCCCAGCCGCAGACGGTTATCTCCTTGCCGCGGAAGCTGTCCGCATCGGCAAATATCTGAGCGATCTTAGTGCGTTTCATAATAACACTCCAATCTTTTGTTTTGTTTGTTGACAAGCGATTATTATATACTATTTTTTTCTTCCTTGCAACAAATTTAAAAATGTGATATATTAATATATGTTAATAATGTATTAAGGGATAAAAGCTTTTGTGGTGCCGCATGAAGCGGCGCAATTTTTTTTGGAGGTCGAAAAAATGCTGGCGGTTGGTCAAACGGTTGTCTACGGAACGCAGGGAGTGTGCACGGTCAAGGAGATAAGCATGCTCAAGCTCGGAAAAACGAAGGGCGAGTACTATGTCCTCAGCCCGATCGACGATCCGGGCAGCACTGTTTATGTGCCGACGGCGAGCGAAAAGCTTGCAAATAAGCTCCGCCCGGTGCTGACGGGCAGCGAGGCAAACGCGCTTATCGACGAGGCAGCGAACGAGCCGCTTGAGTGGATAACAAGCGATAACGAGCGCAAGTCGGTCTGCGACGATATTGTCAAAAACGGCAGCCGCAAGCAGCTCATGCAGCTTGTCGGAATGCTGTATCGCCGCCGCGAGGCGCTCAAGGATCAGAAAAAGCACTTCCATAATGTCGATGCGCAGTATCTGAAAACGGCCGAGCGCATGCTGCACGGCGAGCTGGCCTATGCTCTGGGCATTGCCGCCGCCGACGTCGCAGAGTATATCCGCCGCCGCATGGCAGGGTGCGATACTTGACGAGAAAGCTATAATATTGTATTATATTTAAGATATCAAGCAATAAGGAGGAGCATATATGGCATTGATTCCTCAGGTGACCTGCCGCCGCTGCGGAGAGAAGTATTCCGCAATGCGCCGCCGCTGCCCCAAGTGCAGCACTCGCAGAGTCCAGAACAGCCGCCGCGCTCCCGGCACAACGCCCAGCGCCGTCAAAGGTACGGCCGCGAACAAAAGAGCGGGCGATAATCGCAAATGGCAGTTTATTTTCGGCGCGATACTCATCGTCGCCATCATAGCAGCGCTCATAGTCATGATAACCGTGAGCCTCGATAATGCGGACAATCCCAATGCTCCGGTCATGCCGACGCCTCCGGCAGAGGTCTCTGCCGCGCCGACTCCGACGCCCACCCCGACCCCGACTCCGACGCCCACGCCGGAGATAACCTCGGTCACGATGAGCAGCCCCTACGCAAATCCCTGCACGGAGTTTGCCATCCAGGCCGGCCAGTCGATAACGCTCACAGGCTCGCACTTCCCGATGACGGTCGCAGCAGAGTATCAGTGGTCATCGACCGACCCGAACGTTGCAACCGTGACGACCAACGAAAACGGCACCTGCACCGTGACGGGCGTAAGCGCAGGAACGATGAAGGTCGTCCTCTCGTGCTACGGAAAAACCGCCGAATGCACGGTTTATGTGAGAAATTAAAAAAAGGTATTGACAAATCCATCGGCATCGGGTAGAATAACCGTTGCCGATGAAAATGGACGATTGGCGCAGCTGGTAGCGCATCCGCTTGACGTGCGGGAGGTCACAAGTTCGAGTCTTGTATCGTCCACCACCGAAACTGCACTTTTTAGTGCAGTTTCTTTTATTTTTGCCCACTTTTCGCCCTGAAAAGTTATCAAAAATCTGAGGCGTACCCTAACGTACCCTAACGGGACCTAAACATAGCAGCTTTTCGACTACTTCGAAGCTGTTTTTTTATTGCTTCATAACAACTTTCATGTAACTTTCCATTCGGTTTGCACTTGCTTTTTTCATTTCCTCTGTGCAATGGCCGTAAACATCAAGCGTAAATGCCGCCGATGAATGCCCAAGATTGCTCTGAATGGTTTTAATATCATCTCCGCTCTTGATAGAAATTACAGCATAAGAATGACGAAGATCATGAAAGCGCATCTGAGGAAGCCCCATTTGCCGCACGATCCGCTTAAAGCAGTCATACACAGTTCGATATGAAAGTATGCCTCCTGTCGCATTTGTGAACACGAGCTTTTGATCGAGCCATGAGTCACCGGCTTTTGCAGCCATGTAAGTCTGCTTTTGCTTCTGATACCTGAATAGCCGAAGAACGGACGGCGCAATTGACAACGTGCGGCTCCTGCTGCTTTTGGTCGATGAAAAATAGTATTCTCCGCCTTTGCTCTGAGCCTTTCTGACCTGCTGCTTTACAGTCAGAGTTCCTTTGCTGAAGTCAATACAATCCCACGTCAGTCCCAAAAGCTCGCCTTGGCGCAGACCGGTGAATAGCGCGATTTTATAGAGATATTCATGAACATGGCCTTCAACGGTATCTAAGAATTCAGTCACTTGATAATCTTCAAGCGGCTGAATTTCTTTTTTTATGACCTTTGGCAGCTTGCAGGATTCAGTTGGGTTTCTTTTCAGCTCACCATTTGCAACAGCCTGATTCATAGCTTCATGCAAAACACCGTGAACACACCGTACAGTCTTTGGCGCTAATGGCTTAGTACGATCATCTCCGGCGTTCAAAAGGCGGTTATAGAACGACTGAACGAGCATAGGGCTTATTTCAGTCAGCTTATAATCACCCAAGAACGGAATAATATAGAGCTCGATGTCTCGCCGATAGAGGTAAGCGGTCGATTCTTTTACGGCAGTAAGATATTCGCTTTGCCATATAAGCATCCAGTCTGCAAGTGTCATTGATGATACTGCCTGCGGCTGGCTAATATCTTGAACGGCAAATACTATTTCATCTGCAACGGCCTGCTCTGCCTCTTTCATCTTTGTTATGAGCTCTGCTTGAGTTTTTGCCGTTAATGTCTTCTGTTGCTTTCCGTTATAGTTGGATACAATAGTAACTCGGCCTTCCCAGTATTCATAAGTCTTACCATTATTTCTTTTAACAGCTCTCTTCCTTATAGAGCCTAGGCCGTTTGCGGCCTTGGTATGTGCGTTTTTCATTTCCCTCCAGTCCGCACATTCGAAATAATAATCAAGTTCTCGGGAACCGTTTAAATGATTAACGGAATCCCTCACACCGGATTGTCAAACAACGAATAAATTCTATCGCTGTTTTTTCAAGTGTACCATTAAAACGACATGTATTCAAGTTCTGAATGCTATAATTAAGGCACAGAAAGGGAACAGAAAACTCCCCAAAAAACAAAAAAACAAATTGTATTGAGCACCGCTCAGAAAGGAAAATTATTATGACTAAGATCACTATCAACCACAAGAATCACACTATCGAGATGTCCAAGAGCGCTTACAAAGCAGCAACGAGATTCGGCAGCGAGGTGTATGAAGAAGTTCAGAAAGCAAGAGCAGCGTACCCCACTTATAAGGTCGTTGAAAAGAGCGTTTCTTCAAAGAAAGCATCCGAGTATAAGGGGCTTACATACGGCTACATGGAAGCATACATTGCAAAGCATGATGATGAAGAAAAGACTATTATGGCAAGCTTCAATATGCTGCGTGGAATAGGAGAAGATGCCGAGGCGGCCTGCGCCGTGTCCCGCTCTTATCGTGAAATCAAGGAATGGTTTCTTGCTACCTACCCTGATATCGTCAGGTTCCATGAAAAGCGTGAACAGCTCCTTGCAAAGTGCGACAATGCGGCAGCATGATTCTGTTTGCTTTATGAAAGAGAGGTAACAGCAATGAAAAACAGTATTAAGCTCAATCATGAGAAGGGGTTAATTATCATGGATAAGACTTTTTCAAAGCTAGCGGAAAATGCACGCAGTGAGGAGTACAGTATTCTTCAATCCGTACGCAAGGATTATCCTGACTATATCGTGACCAAAAGAGAAATCAAAAAGAACTCCGCTCAGGAGCATTACAAAGGACTCACATACGATTACATGAGACGGTATATCAGCACTCACGAGGAAGAGGATAGTGCAGAAATGATACTTGATGAGCTCGAAGAAATGATTAATATTTCTCATTGTCACTCTCAGTCAAGACGTTACCCCGTTATAAAGAAATGGTTTCTTGAGAAATACGCACAAGTATTGGAATTTGGCGTTGAAAATCAAACCGATGCTGCTGACAGCGCGTTAAGTGACTTCTCATTGAAAGGAGCGGCGGCATAAATGAATAGGCGAAAACCTCTGTCAATTTGGTCTTGACAGAGGTTTTGTTATACCTGAGGTAGATGCACCACAATTTGATTTAATATAAAAAATTTGTTATAATATATATAGAAAGTGAAAGAAAAACTCAACTTTCTTAACAAAAAAGTGAAAGGAGGGACACGATGCCCAATAGATCAAAAGACGATTTTTTCTAGCAACTAATCAAAGGCCTTGATAAGACCATATAGGCAACACTGCTAGCCATGTATAGGAAAAGCGTGTTTGCCGAGGAGCTTATATTCAGAGCAGAAATTGACAAGCTAAAAAAAGAGATTGTCGATGAAGTGCTGGAAGCAATCAGGGCATCAGCTGATATGAAGCAAATTCTAAGTCAGATTGATGAACTAAACCAAGCTATAGATAAACTCGGTAAATAATTAAACGAGGCAAGGGCAGTCCGTGCCCTTGCCTTATACATCCATATAGAAAGGAGAAAAATAATCAGTGCCTAATACGGTACCCAATCAACGACTTATTTCAATTCACAGGGAACGCGCCACGTCCGACTTTCTAGGAATCAAAAACAGTCACTGGCAAGCGGCGGCATGCGATCTCGGCGCACACGCACTTATGCTGTATTTGTATCTTGCTTCAAATGCAAACGGCTTCACTCTTGCTCTATCACCTGCGGCCATACGTCAGGCAATAGGAATGCCGCAGTCTACATACCGCGATCAATTCGTTAAGCTGGTAAATAGGGGCTACCTCGTGCGGCGAGGCGATAGTAACGCCTACGACTTTTATGAAACACCGCAGCACGCCACGCGCAAAGAAAGTGATAGCACGGTTGACGGCTATGATTTTACGAATGCCGATGTGAGTACACCGCAAACCGTATATGATAAAACGGCCAATAGCAGAGAAATAAATATAGATAATATAAATATTATAAATAAACAGAAGCAAGCTCCTGTTGCAGTATCAAAAGAATTTATATTTTAAGGAGGTACTACTATGAATCAAAAAGAAATAGTAGATAAACTAGAAGAGATATTAGCTTGTGTTTCATGCAGTGAATACACCTACAATTATGGAGAGATCATGGTAGCTGCTTATAATTTGTGGGGCTTTCTGTACTATGATATGGGATGTGAATATTCTCCGCATGAGCCAGTTAAGGAGGGTGCCTTTGACTTTTGAGCAGAGAATATATAGCTCATTGAAACGCAAGGGCTTAGCACCAAAGTTCGAGCACGCTGGCATTTATGCCATTCAATTGGATGGGGAAATCGTTTACATTGGCAAAAGCGTTAATATGCTTCAGCGTATGGCTCAGCACTATACTTAGCTTTCCGCGCCGAAAGAGCACAAATATGAGATACTGTCGGAAGCCTCACGACGCGGCCACACAATACGTTTTGCGGTTTTGTATTATGCCGTATCGGTTAATTCGCTTGAAACCGAATTGGGCGAAAAAGAGGGGGAACTGATACGAAAATATCTGCCTCCGCTCAATACATAGATTCCAAAAGAAGAAAACTGGCGACAGTATAAAGTTAATACGAAAGCAAGGACAATTTCATTGTCTGAAATAATAAAAGATTAAATCAGAAGGGAGAAGTATCAGATGGATATATACAGCTTAAATAGAGAGCAGATAAATATTCTGAAAGGGATGTATCTTGGCGAAACTCAGGGCAATGCTTCTTGGGGAGAGCTTGCCGATGCCGATAAGCTTGTGGCAGATAAAGAAGTATTTGAGTACTATGCTCATATCGATTTTTGCAGCGACGATTTTTGGTGCTGAAGGCCTTAAAAACAAAATAATAGCGAGATAATCCTTTGTGATTATCTCGCTATTTTAGTTTCATGATGTTGTGTTGACCGTAATAACCGTTTTTCGAGCAAAACTTGCTCTTGGGGATTTTTCAGGCCGCGCTGAATCTGCAAATGCGATAATCAAATGCCTTTTCCTATAATATACCCCCCTTACGGGACAGTTATCATCCCTGTTCGTCTACATACTCTACAATGTCTCCGACATTGCATTCAAGCAGCCGACAGAGAGTGTCTATCGTTTTCCACGACACCAACTCGCCATGCCGGAGCTGCTGTAGATAGGACTGGCCTATTAATTTTTCTTCTCTGATCCTCGTTGTGGAGTAGCCCTTGTTTTTTAGAGCTGACAGTATATCAATTTTGTAGCGTAAGGCCATAAAAAATCGTCTCCTTCTCCATTATCCACATGATAGCACAGGATAACACTAAAATCAAGTGCACAAAATACACTAAAATCGAGTGCTTGTTGCACTGAATTTTAGTGTTTTAGTCAATAGACAGCACTAATTTTTAGTGCTACAATATAATCACATCAAGTGAATTAACCGAAAAGGAGATACAAAAATGAGCAACATTGATTTAGCAAAAAAGATCGACGAGCTGCACGAGCTTGAGGAGCTTATTGAAGAAGCCAAAGCAAACGCAGAGGCAGTCAAGGACAGCATAAAGGCGGAGCTCCTCATGCGCGACACCGAAGAGCTCGAAGTGAACGGCAAAATCATTCGCTGGACTTCGGTTCTCTCAAACCGTTTTGACACAACGGCGTTTAAAAAATCTTACGGCGATCTCTACAAACAGTTTGTAAAGCAGGTTTCAAGCCGACGCTTCAGCATTGCATGAGTTCTGCGAATAAGGGGCTGCGCCACGGCAGCCCCTTTCGTTTTTGCGCTGTTGGTTCCCAAAGTTATAAGTTTCGGCACTGCGACGGCGAGTGCGGAAAATCAAGGGCTGAGGCGGTGTCAAAACTCAGCGCCAAAAGTGAAGGGAGAAAAACATGATATACGGCTATGCAAGAGTCTCAACTGCGACGCAGTGCAGGGACGGAAACAGTCTCGAAGAGCAGCAGACGGCGCTGTCGCAGTATGGCTGTCAGGAGATCATAACCGAGGCATTTTCGGGCAAGACAATGGACAGGCCGAAGTTTCAGCAGCTGTTGGAACGGCTCACAGAGGGCGACACGCTCGTTGTCTGCAAGCTCGACCGCTTTGCGCGAACGGCAATAGAGGGCGTTCAGACCGTTAGAGAGCTGTTTGAGCGCGGCGTCAGGGTGCATATTCTCAACATGGGACTCATCGAAAACACGCTTACAGGCAATCTTATTTTAACTGTCATGCTTGCATTTGCCGAGTATGAGCGCGGAATGATCGTCGAGCGCACACAAACAGGCAAAATGGCCGCGCGGCAAAATCCCAACTTCCGCGATGGACGGCCGAAAAAGTTTACACCCGCTCAAATTGATCACGCAATGGAGCTCCTGTCTTCGGGTAAAACCTACCGCGAGGTCGAGGCCATGACAGGCATAAGCAAGAGTACATTGATAAGAGCGCGCCGCAAGGAGATATAGAATAGGCCGAAGGACGTTGATCCTTCGGCCTGAGTTTCTCTATAGCTTTTACTTTGGTCATAAATAACGATGTTGCCACAAGAATAGCGAACTTTTTTTGCGAGGGCTTGTCGATTGCGGCCTTGATTGTTAACCGCAATCACAGTTGTTTTGCTTTTTTGCAGAGAAACCAGTAGAAGCTTCTATTATCATTTGCAAGTTAGACATTCCATTACGCACTTAGGCTTTTCATCAACCGCCTCAGTTATATTTATAAGTGTTACTTTTTATCATTTCCTCGCACTTTTCGAGCCTTTGAGTTGAGTCTTTGTACCATCTAATCGCTACAAATTCGCCTCTCGCCCATTTAATATCATCCATACTCTTTGCTTCTTCCATAGCTTGGCATGCTTGATAGTAAGCTGCTTCGGCATCAAAAGAACAGCTACCTAAGAGGCCACTTTGTTTATCTTTAGGCAGCATATGGAATGACTTGGAGTTTTTAATCATGTATTGCAACTCGGTGTCAGTTTTAATAAAAATAGCAAGATAGTATTCATCGAACAACATCGGAAGCTTTTTTTCGTCTTGCGCTAGAATAGCAATGATTTGGCTATTTTCCAATTTATGAATAATGGGCATAAGCTGTTCTTGTAACAGAGCTAATTCATCATTTAAGAATTTTACACCATTGAGGCACTCAGCAACTTTTATTTCGTTGCTATCAATTGATGTCTGCAACATTTCGGGGGAACCTGCTCCGTTGATAAACGCCTTTGTTTGAGAAATTTTATCAGAGATACTTTTCGATAACAAAGATAGGTCCTTAACACGAGCAGCAAGTTCTTTTTTCTTAGAGAAAGCAAGCATTCCTAGGGAATCCAGTTCACTATTGGCTTTTGCCAACTGCTGTTCTGTTGTCTTAAGCTGAATTTCAAAAGAAGCTAATTTGTCAGATTGGCGCTCAACTTCTTGCAACTGTTCTTTTGCCTTCTTAACATCTTTCTTAAGTTTCTCCGCAGGAGAAGTTCTCTTTTCGATTTCATCTGTTATTGTATGGATTCTATCTTTGACGGAACAGTATTCTGCCCAAATGCTCATAGCAAATTCCTTGCGTGAACGCCAAGATTCTTCGTACTTTGCTTTTAGTTCAATAGAATCTCTATAATCTCCAAGCGTATCAAGAATTTTGACACCGTCTAAAAGGTCCTGCTCAGAAATCGCGTTCTCTAACATAGATATGGCAGTTTTGTATCTTTCTTCAGCAATCAATTCATCAGCCGCGTTTTGGCACTCGTTTGCAAGAAAGGGAGAATCCTTATAGTCACCTAACTCGTTGAACATCTTCACCGCATTAGTATAGTCAGAATCGGTTTTTGCTTTTTCTTGCATCAATAATGCTGCCACATACTTTCTTTCCAAGATACGAGTTTTGATGATAGTAATCGTATCCACAAGAGATGATTTGAGAGCATTATCTGCAAACCGCATTGCCTTTTTATAGTTATTATAGTTATCAAACGGTTCTTCACAATCTGAAAGATTCTGCTGTGTTTTGACATGCAATTCAACCATCAGTTTTCCAACATAGGCAAGAGCATTTTTAGGTTCCAAGTCGAGAACCTTTTCGCAATACTTATCTGCTTCTTTCCAGTTCCCATCCTCAAGGAACATGAATGCACGCGTTAAAAGCGGCTCAGTTGCGCTTTTGGAGTCCGCATGAGCTGCTGCACTGCCTTCATTTTTGTCCAGCAGTTTTTCAACGCCTCGCAGCAGGTCCTGCATTGCGCCGACCTTGCCCATATCCTGCGCAGCCAGCTTATTGAATTCGCGCGGCATATCATAGGCATCGATATTTTTGAAGCAGGGAATGAGCGTCTTTTTCTGTCCTGACGCGATAAGCGCAAGATAGCGGCTCCACTCGTTTTTGACCCAAACAGCATTGAAATTATCATAGTCCGTGCCGACGACTATCATGACCCGCGCGGAATTGAGTGCAGCAAATATGTAAGGCTCGTATTCAACGCCGAGCTTGCTCTCAAGACTGATGCGTGAGAAAAACACTCGGTATCCCTCGTTTGTAAGCTCCTTATAAATGTCCTGCGCTATAACGCTGTCTATTGTGCGCTCTCCGCTCGCGTCGAGCTCCTTATAGCTTATGAACACATCATAGGGCTCTTCCTTGGACGAGACCTCGATTATACTGCGGCGCAGCTCCTCAATGGCTTTTGCCTCGTCGCGGTATACTTTGCGCGAGATAGCATCGGAGTTTTCCATGACGAGCTCAAAATTCGGATCTTCCAAAACGCTGTCAAAGCTCGACCTGTGGCATGTGGGGACTTTGTCGCCTGTAGCGGGATCGTCAACATACTCGATTCCGAATTTGCACAGTATAAGCCCCCAATACGCCTCGGCTTCCGTGTCAAAATCGGCAACGATGCTCTCATACACGCCTGCCGCTTTGTCAAATTCACAGGCAGCACGCAGACGATTAGCGCGCTCGAATAACTTTATCTTTTTCTCGTTGTCAGCATTCGGAACAGTCTGTTTCGTTCCGCAGTATTCGCACTCGGCAACGGTCGTACCCTCTTCAATCCTTAGGTCGCCGCCGCACATTTTGCATTTTATGATCATTTTTCTCTCCTTGCTTCACTTGGAAATACGTCTTCAAGGGTCAAGGTTTATCCACAAAGCGGGGCGAACGGCAACGACATCGGAGTCGACATTGAGACCGCCCCCGTATACGCCGCCCCAGCGGACGTCGCCGGAACTGTTGACGCCTGCAGTGTGATTATAATTGACGTGGACGAGCAGCCACCACCACCAGGCGGCTCTACCACCTGCTTTATAACTATCGCCTATATATTCTCCTAGTGCTCCTTGTGCGATAGCATAGTCGGTGGGTGCACATTTTCTTGTTTCGTCAGATGTAAAATACTGATAGGCTTCGGCTATGCTGAGCAAGAAAACCTTGTCCTGTGTTGCATTACCGGGATCCGTGCTGTAATCGGGCTCCTTATCGTCAGAAACGGTTACGGTGGGGATCATTGCCTGTTCTTCTGCAGAAAATGCATTGTTGATAAAAGTACCGTTCAGCCACTTTCTCAGTGAGCAGGTCTCCCAAGTAACGTTGGTGTCGGATGTGTTATATTGCTGACAGTCAAGAGCGTATTTGCTGATAACGAGAACTTTGTTACCTTCTTTCGCAAGTACAAGCCATTCCACGTCTTCCTTGCCGTTTGAATTGTTGTTATCTTGCTCATATGCACCAAATGTAACATAACTTCCCACATTTGCGTTCTTTAGTTTTTCCTTGTTTTTTATAACTCTGATATTTCCCGCTTTTTCTGCGGAATCTTTATAGTTGCCTAATTCTTGAAAAATGCTATATGCTTCATCTGAATTTCCTGCATCCATCAACGCAACCGCATCGTTGTATTTGCTGTTTGGGATAATAACCTTGATAAGAACAAGCACAAAAGCAACAACCGCAATAACTGCCAGAATTGCGATAGAAAGAATTCGTTTTTTCTTCTCGGCGGCCTTTTGGGCGGCTATGCGCCGTTCTTTGTCAGCCTTTTCGTCAGCTATACGCTGATCTTCCCGCTTTCTTTCAATTTCGGCTAAACGATCGGAGCATTCCTGAATTTTCTTGTCTGCATCTCTCCAGCCGCGGATGCTCTCAAGCTTGCTTATTGCCTCCCCATATTTGAGACGCGCGTCTCGCTCCATGTCTTTTATCGCAGCATGGTATATAGCGTCCTTGCGGCTCTCTTCCGCTTTTTCAAGGCATTGCCGGCGCTTTTCATCGGCGTCCATGAAGCCGTGAATGCTTTCGAATTTCTTCGCCGCCGCTTTAAATTTTTCTTCTGTGTTGGCGTCCTTCATGTTAATTACGGCGCCTCTATAAATTCTCGTCAAGCGGTCATTTTCATTACGCTCATATATATGATCGCTATAACTCTCGAGTTCATCGACAAGCTGCTTATCGCCGAAACGAACGACCTTTTCGAAATTGCTGCTGTCATCAAACGATTCTCGGCAATCTTTGAGGTCTTCCTTCCTGCGAACACAGCACTCGGCCATAAGCTTGCCGAGGTATGCCTTCGCATTTTCGGGATCCTGATCAAGCACCTTTTCGCAGTATTTATCCGCTTCTTCCCACTCTCTGTCCTCAAGGAACATAAATGCGCGCTTCAAAAGCGGCTCGACAGAGCTGCTGCCGCTGTTCACAACAACGGTCTCTTTGACCGCAGCCTTAGGTTCATCTACAGAGGCTATTTTCTTGATGCCGCGTATGAGATCCTGCATAAAGCCGAGCTTGGACATATCCTGTGCCAGCAGATGCGAAAATTCCTCCGGCAGGTCATAGGGATCCATGTCTCTGTATGCCGGAATGAGCACCTTTTTGCCGCCGGATTTCTTGACGAGTGCGAGATAGCGACTCCACTCGTTTTTGACCCATACAGCGTTGAAATACTCGGGCTTTGTTCCGATAACGACCATGACCTTCGCCGAGTTTAGCGCCGCGAATATGTAAGGCTCGTACGCTGTGCCGAGCTTGTCCTCCAGCGTTATTCCGCTGAAAAACACCTTGAAGCCTTCCTGAGTGAGCTGATGGTAAAGGTCGTTTGCCAGCACAGAATCCGGTGTTCTTCTGCCGCTGCTGTCGGTCTCCTTATAGCAGATGAAAACATCAAACGGCTCTTCCTTCTGCGAAATTTCAAGAATGCCCTTTTGGATCTCGTTGATCGCCTTTGCTTCTTCTTCGTAAATGCTCCGCTGATATCCATCGGCATACTTCAAAGCGGATTTATAGTCATCATCGTCAAAAATCGATGTGTACTGTGCGCGGTTTACCGTAGGCACACGCTTGTGGGTAGCAGGGTCTTCGACGTATTCGATACCATAGCGGCAAAGCACCAGCGACCAGTATGTTTCCGCATCGGTTCTGTCCTCATTGAGTATCTGCTCGTAGATGCCCATTGCTTTATCAAAATCATTGTTTCTGCGGAAATGATTCGCGCGGTCGTAGAGATTTGCCTTTCTATCGTCGTCAAGGCGAGGGAGCGTCTGCTTCGTACCGCAGGAGTCGCACACTCCAACAGTTGCTCCCTGCTCAAATTCAATCTCGCCGCCGCACATTTTGCATTTAAATGTTGACATGTGTTAATTCTCCTTCTTATTACGCTTGCAAAGATTCGTTGAACATATAGCTTCGCATAACTCTTTAGCAGTATTTTCGTCATTATAAGACTTTAGATTTTCAATAATATCTTTTCTGTTTTTTGATATCAGATTCATTTTTATTGCAAGCGCACTGCGTTTAATATTATTCATTTGATATTTTTGAAAGCCTTCCAAGGAAATAATATCTTCTTTTAAATTCACTTCTGGAGCATAAGAAAGTTTTAAACCTTTTATTATCTTTGGGGGAACATCGATAGCTATTCGGCCAATATCATTACCTGTATTGTTTTTAAATATTATTCGAAATTCTTTTTCATACTCCCACGGATAATCTTTCACGAAATAATTATCTTTTTCAAATGCTTTAATATCTTCGACATTATACCAGTCACCTTTAAATTTTATACTACCGTCGTCTTTTCTATAAAATATCCAACCGCAATCAATTGAAAAATCCTGCCCTATAAAAATTGGTTCGTCCGATACATTGTTACTTTCATCAATCGGGTATATTTTATCTATACTTCTGATAAAAGACAGCATATTTGCTGGGGTCAGCCCCATACGTATTCCTTTACCGCAGATCCCTGAATAGAGATACCACATTGGAATTTTTTCTGAGCGCGTGTTACAAAAACAAAGTGCAAAAACATCTGATTTGACATCTGAGTGAAGCTGTGCCTCGTTTAAATCATTCATTCTTCCAAAAGAGTTCACCCATATTTGCTCTTTTTTTAATATTTCGTTCATTGTTGACACAGATGTATAATACCAAAAATCAGAACTCGAAAAGTCTTTTGCAGTTCCAAATATATTTACCTCGTTTTTGCTTAAAACGGATTCCATTTTTGTTAGGGCATTTTTATTTTCTTTAGTAATGTTCACTTCATCACCTTGCACATTCTGTTTCTGTCACCGATCAGGGCAAGCAGCTCATCTGCAAGCTCAGATGCGTTTTCGCCGTTTTTAACTGCCGTCGCAAGTGCACCGAATTTCTCGGAAATTTCGTCTTCCGTTCCCGAAAGAGCCGCGCTGCTCATGGGGTCAGAATACCGCAGCGCCTCATAAACCTTTTTGCACATGGCTTTTGCCTCGTCGGTTTGTGCTCTCGCTATCAAATTCTCCGCTTCGACGGTCATCATGCGGACAAAGGCCGTTTTCTCCTTAACGCGCGCATCCGTTTCATGCACGAGCGCTGCCGCCGCGCTCGCCTTGATGACAGATACCGCGGTAAAGCCCAAAATCAACGTGCAAAGGACTATTCCCACCCAGTTGGGCAAGTTCGGAATAAGCATGCAGGCAGCGCCGACAGCAAACGACAGTATCAGCGCCGAATAGCTTATGGTAACAAGGGGCAGCTTGAGAAAAAGCTGCTCCTTACTTTTAGCTTTGAATGCAAAGTAAGCGCACACAAGCTGGCCGATCAGGGCAAGCATAATCAAGACATAACCGCTCCAAAACGCACCGTTAAATTTACTTACTCCGTCCGCAGCGGGAATCGCAAAAGCAATAACGTTAAATATAACCGTCAAAACAGCCCACGCGGCTATGTAATACTTAAAATTCTTATTCATAATAGCGCTCTCCTCATCTCTCTCGATTTACAGCTTTGTTCCGCACTGTGGGCAGAATTTGGTGCCGCTCGAAACCGCTTCTCCGCAGTTCGGGCACGCAGATATGAATTTGTGCCCGCATTCGGGGCAGAATTTGCCTTTCACCACGGTTTGGCCGCATTCGGGGCACGTGATCATATTATCCGGCACCTTCTCCACTTTTTCTCCGCATTCAAGGCAAAACTTTGAGCCGGCGGGGATGCTTGCACCGCACTTGGGGCAGGTCTCGCTCGCCGAAGACGGCGTAGCTGCGGAATTCATGTCGCCGAACATATTGCCGAGCTGTCCTCCGAATGCTCCGGCGGCTTTCAAGCCGATACCGAGGCCGATGATGTCGCTCATGGCAGAGCCGCCCGCTCCGCCGGAGCCGCCCATGTTGCCAATACCCTCAGCATAGGCCTTTTGGACTTCTGCCTGAAGAACATCTTTTTGGTTATAGCCCATGGCGTGCATAACTTCCGCCTCGGCCAAGCCAGATGCTTTTTTCGCCATTGCTTCGGCCTGCGCCTCTATCACCTTTCGCTCCGCTGCACGCTTTGCGACCTCTGTCTGGGTCTGCTGGCGCTCAAGCTCAACAGCACGAGCGGCGGCTGTGACCTCTGCCTCTGCCTGCGCTTTTGTCGTACGAATGTCCTTGTCCGCATGGATCATGCGCTTCTGCAAAGATATCGTATACAGCTCTCGGATCCTCTTGAAATTCGGATCATCTTCGGGCAGCACTACAGTAGTAAGATAAAACTGCGGGATCGACAGACCGTATTCCTCGAATTCGGGAGAGATTTTTTTATGCAGCTCCGAGGCAATTTCGTTGAGATGCTCGTCGACTTCGAGTATGTTGATCTGTAATGCCTTAATAACAGAGGACAGCGTTGTTTTCACCGCCGTGGAAATGACGGGTCTGAAAGAGCTCTGAATAGATTTAGTGAAGCCGTCTCTTTCCGAATCCCATGCAATGCCGGTCATAGTTCCGACGAGCTTAATGAGGAGCTTTCTGCTGTCAGCTACCTGCATATTAAGCGAGCCGCTCGCGCCAAGCTCCAAAGGCACTCCGGAATCCGGATCAATGTACCTGACCTTGCTGTCAGTTCCCCATTTCATTGCCATCTGAACAGTCTTGTTTATGAAATAGACCTCACAATGAAACGGCGTATTGTCGCCGGTCGTGCGGTTGAGAAGCTTTCCAAGCTTCGGAATATTCTGCGTTTCCAGTGTGTATCTGCCCGCTCCGAAGAGGTCAAGCGCCTGACCGTTCATAAAGAAAACAGCCTCCTGCGATTCATGCACGATAAGCTGTGTAAGTGAATTGAAATCCTCACACGGATGCTTCCATACAAAGGTGCTGTTGTCCCCCTCATACTTAATGATGTCAACCAAAGCCATAATCTTCTCCCTCTTTCAATTGCACCTTATGGACGTTAACCGTCTATGTAAGCACAAAAATTTATTGTTTTTATTAGAACGGTGTCTAATGAATTTCGTGAGTGTCAGGTGCGAAATGCTGTTCCGCATACCTTAAATTTAATTACGCTTTTCCTACGTTTTATTGCAGAAAATCTTTATTTTCCCTATCAAATATGATTATATGTCTTTTTAGTATTTGCGTCAACGAAAACATATCCTTATTTGCTCTAAAAAGCTGCATGCTGAGAATTATACTATTTGCAGTGAGGTGCTTATATGGATTATTTAGATTGGTTCTACAATCGTATTTCAGAGCTGCGTATACAAAAAGGTGTTTCTGCGAGAGATATGAGTCTTTCTCTTGGGCAGAGCGAAAGCTATATTAATAAAATTGAGAACAGGCGCACTCTTCCGTCGATGACGGGCTTTTTCTACATATGTGAATACCTGAACATTACCCCTCAGGAATTTTTCAACGCAGATGCCGCCGCACCCCAAAAATCTAAAGATCTGCTGACTGAAATAGAACGGTTAACGCCGGAGCAGGCAGACCACATAATGCTTGTGGTTCGGGATATGACTAAAGTGGAGAATCCATGATGGAACAGAGCAAAAAGCAACCGCAGCACGGCAAAAAACCTAACCAAAAGCTGAAGACATTCGTTGTGCTGCAATATCTTCAGCGCAACACAGATGAAAATCATGTCTGTAATGCATCCGATATAGTTGACTATCTGAACGAGTGCGGAATTGCTGCCGAGCGCCGCTCGATTTACAGCGACATTGCCGAGATCAACAAAGCCATGTACATGATCGAGCAGGGCACGGATATAAACTCCGCCGCAGAGGAGCTCGAACAATACGAGGACGAAAAGCTTATAGTATATGATGCAAAGCGTAAGGGTTTCTATTTTCGCCGCAGACAGTTTGACCTCAACGATATCCGGCTCTTGGTCGAGTGCATATACTCCGCCAAATTCATAAGCGAAAAACATGTAGGTCTGCTCGTTGATGTTGCATGCTCAATGGTTAGCGATCCGCAGGCCGAACGAATAAAGCGCAGCGCGACGTATTTGTTAGACCGTGTGAAAACCACAAATAATGCGGTTATACTGAACATGGATATCATAAGGGATGCCATGAGCACAAGCATTGACGGTCTGCGCCACACGCCTGAAAAGATCAGCTTCGACTACATGCACTATTCCATTACAGACCTGAAGCAGCATGTAAAATCCCGCTCTGCCGGAAAGTATGTTGTCAGCCCATATCGCCTGCTGATAGATAACGGCAACTTCTATCTGCTGGCCTATGATGAGAAGGAGAAAAAGCCTGACAAAAAAATTAAGACCTACAGAGTTGACCGAATGGTCAATGTAAGTCTCACTGGAGAGCCCCGAAGTGGAGCGGATGAATATAAGAGCAGGAGCGTAAAAGATCACGCACGTAGCTGTTTTGGGATGATGAGCGGAACAATCCGCAGAGTTGAGATCCAGTTTATAAGTCCTCTGCTTGATACTGCCGTCGAGCGCTTTGGCAAGAGCGGCGATACATTCTATCACAAGGTAGACGACCGTCATTTCTCAGTATCCACAGATATTCAAGTAAGTGAGCAATTCTTCGCGTGGCTCTGCGGCTTCGGCAAACGTGTAAAGCTGCTCAATCCGCCCGATGTAATAGAGGACTTTAAAGAGTATTTGAATAAGATTCAGGAGATGTATTAAAAAGCGAGAGGCGCAGTTGCACCTCTCGTTTCTTGAAGTTACTTTTTGTCTTCCAACCGCTCAACTTTGCTTTCAAGTTTGTCGACATTTTTCTCTATGTTAGACAGCTTGGTGTAAGCGATCACCACCTCTAAACCGGACATAATACCAATGCCTCCAATGACCCAATTGAGCAGTTCGGATAAACTTTGCTGAGCTCCAATGTAATATACGGTTACGATACAGCCAACAAGCTGTATTATGGGGACAACGATTAAAAACAAAAGCACTATTCTCGATGTTTTTGCTAACTTGCTGATTGATTTATAAAACTCACGAGATTTCTCTTGTTCTTTTTCTAAATTCAGCACATCTTTTTGGAGCTCGGATACTGAGGAAATATTTTTTGTAATCAATTCAATTAGAACTGGCGAATTATCATATTCAGAAGAATTGTTTAAATTCGTTGATAGATTGGGACATAGAGCGCAACCATTTTGCGTTGATGTTGATATGGAGTTTGCGGGCATATTAGTTGAAGTTATATCTTTTGTATAATCCGGCATCAAATCAACTCCTTAATTTCTCCCGGCTTCAATTTGGCGGTAGCTACTGTAAGAATGCTGGAGATAATATCGGACGACAGCTGCTTTTGTTGATCTATAACATTATTTGTATCGAGTTGAATAACAACGCCCTTTTTCTCGTCTGACCCGACATCTATGTTTGCAACTTGAATATTTCTGAGATTGTTAAGCACAAACCCTTTGCTTAAAATTTGCTTGTTTATTCTTATATCAGCCTCAACACTATTGGCAGAGTATGTCTCGGACAGATATTTACTATAAATACGTTTTATCGGTTCCTCTGTTTCCTCGAATAGAGTAAATACAATACCAATTCTTGTGGCAGGGAACGAATTCAAGACTGTCTTATAAAATTTTTCAACTATAGATTTATACGATTTGTATACATCTAATATTGAATCTTCCCTTGAATAGTTAGGATTAATAAATAAGTCCACTCGATTTCTTGAAACGTTCAAACCGAATACTTTGTCACTGGACTTGACTTGGGCAATTGGTACATCAACAGGCACATCAATAGGAATATTCAAAATGTTTGGCATTTCATCTAGAATATTTCCAATTTTCTCATTAATTGTGTTCATCAACAAATCTGGTCTAGATATCTGATTTAGCAAAAAAAGAGCTACTTGAATAGATAATAGTTTCATGAGACCCCTCCATTTTTAAAATATGCATAATTATATCACATGTTATAAAGTGTATAAATAGGTATATTAAGATTTGATTGAGAAATTATAAAAAAGAAGTAAGAAAGTTGTTTCATTCTTACTTCTTTTCTCTTATAAACTTGATATTATGAATGTGCCTTTCTACATGTTTTTGGCGTACCCTAACCGGCGTGATATTAGTGGGTTAATAATGTGTTTTTTGCATATAATTTTAATTTTTGCCGTGCTCAAAAATGGTAAAATACGAGTCGAAAACTGACAAGCAAAGCAGCCTTAAAGCCTTGATTTATCAAGGCTTTCCGATGAAAAATGGACGATTGGCGCAGCTGGTAGCGCATCCGCTTGACGTGCGGGAGGTCAC
>OLFZ01000337.1_pt1 | contig 53189 bp, 39 predicted proteins | sample 1604861 | NCBI WGS metagenome assembly OLFZ01 (sample SAMEA3888895, study PRJEB22519) | human gut metagenome | biome: human gut; feature: human-associated habitat; material: faeces | place: Denmark | collected 2011 | reverse complement strand
ATGGGGGGAGTTTGAGGGGGGAAGGGAGAACCTTTTTCCAAAAAGGTTTCCCTTCCCCCCTCATTTCAAACTCTTCCGCCCTTTCTACCAGATCTTCTCGAAGCGCTTGGAGCAGCCCGCGCAGGGCAGGTCTGGCCAGGGCCCGGCCAGAGCGGCGCGGAAATCCCTGAAGCCCTTGGTGCGCCACAGCTCGGCCAGCTCCTCGGCGGGGTGGCCGTATTCGGCGCGGGCAAAGATGCGCCGCTTGGGGTCTTCCTCGCTGGTGGGCAGGTTGACGTACACACAGGGCGAAAGGTTGCCCTGCGTGTCCACATAGATGGTGCGGTCCACGTTTTCCCGGCAGCCGTTGCGCACGCGCCCCACGGCCTCGGGATCAGGCAGGGCGTACCACAGCTCCCGACCGCTCTGGCGCACCCGGGCCGCCACAGGCGCCAGCACGGCGGCCGCTGCGGCCACCTTGTCCGCCTCTTCGGGGCTGTAGGCCTCCACGGCCAGCTCCGGCGAAGCGATGTAATCCATGGTGCTGACCACCGCGCAGTGCACGTCCAGCTCTTCCATGAGCTCGGGCAGACGCTTCACGGCTTCCAGCTGCGAGGGCAGGAGCAGATAGGCCAGATGCACTTCCAGATGGACGCCCTGCTTTTTGCGGCGCACGTCCTGCAGGCAGCGGATGGCCTCACAGACTCGGCTGAAGGGGATGCCCTGACGGCTGGCGTTGCTGGCCTCGTCGGTACCGGCCAGGGAAAAGGCCACCACGTCCATGCCGCTGTCCACGATGGCGGCGGCCAGAGACTCGTCCATGTGCTGGCCGCAGGTGGTGGTGGACACGGCACACCCCGCCCGCCGGGCCACGCTGACGAAATCCATAAAGCGGGGATGCAGGAAGGGTTCGCCCCAGCCCTGCAGGTGGACACGGCCGCACTGGCGCATGAGCGGCCACAGAGCGGCGAAGGTCTCGGCGTTCATGAGGCGCGACTGCCAAACGTCTTTTTTGGTGGTGTGCGGGCAGTAGGTGCAGCGGCAGGCGCAAACGGACGAGACCTCCACCTGCATGCAAAGCAGGGGCGTGGACCGTCCCGTGAAGGCCTCGCGCAGCCACTGGCGCAGTCCCGGCCCGGGCAGGGCCTTGGGGCTCAGGGGATCGGGCGTGCTCATGCGGCCTCCTCTCCGCCCAGCAGGCGGCGCAGGCGGGAGAACCAGCCGCCCCCCGAGGTGGTGGCGCGGGTGCTCCAGCCGGTCTCCAGACAGGGCAACGCCGGGCGGGCATGCCACTTGCGCTTGAAGAAGCGGATGCCGGGATCGATACCCAGGCCCAGGCAGAAGCGCATATGCCCGCGGGCCTCGGCCTCGCTGACCAGCCCGGCCAGCAGCGCGTCGGCGCAGCCGGGCACGGCATCCTGCCGCCGGAAGGCGAACATGTAGAAGGCCGTGGTCAGGGAGGCGTAATCGCCCACGGCAAAGGCCTGGAGGCTGTTGTCCTCCCGATGGCGGGCGGCCCAGAGCTGCACGTCGGGATGGGAGCCCACATAGCTTTCCAGATGGCTGAAGATGTGCACCGTACCCGGTTCGAAGGGCTTGCGGCGCAAAAAGTCCTGCACCAGCGCGGCGTGATCCGGCTGCCAGGCCTCGCGCACCACCTCCACGTCGCGCAGGGCGCGGCGCTCCATGTTGCGCAGCTTCTGCCACGGCAAGGAGCCATCCTCGCGCAGCAGGGGCAGCTCAAGGTCCCAGTAGGCGTCCGGCGTGCCCGTACTCGCATCCTGCGGGGCCCGTGTGGGCCGCACCGGGGCCAGGACGGTGATCTGTCGCACCTCCGGCAGGGCAAGGGCCGCATCCACAGCGGCGTCCACACGCAGCTGCACACCCTCCGCCGTGGCGGCCTCGGCGCTCTGGCGCACGCTCACGGCCTCCAGACGGGCGGCCGCATCCGTGGCCTCCTTCACTCTGACGGTGGCCGCTTCCAGATCCGGCCCGCCGGAAAAGGTCTCCAGCATGGCCGCATCGTAGGCCACCAGCACCAGATGCCCTTCCAGCAGATAGGCGGGGAAACCGGCGCAGGCCAGCGGCCGGGAACCGGCCACGGCCGCCACATAGTGCAGCAGCTGTTCCGGGACCACGGCCTCGGCCGTGAAATGCTGCAATCCCTGTGAAAACATGATGGTCTCCTTGTGGCGGAGCGCCCGGGCCACGGCCTGCTCCAGCGGCGCACGGACCGGCGGGACGCCCCCGGCTGTCAGCGATCCCCGTCAGCGGGGATGCGGTAAAGATCGTCCTCGCCACGCAGGCGGGCCCGCATCCTGTGGATCCAGGTAGGCCGCACCTGCCGCACCGTGAAGCCGTCCTCGGTGAGCATGCGGCGCAGACGCAGCATGTGGGCCGCGCCCACGAAGACGGCGACCCCGCCCTTTTCGATGAAGGGGCGCATGCGCTCGCGGAAACGCTGGTCGCGGAAGTCGATGACCTGCTGCGTGCGCGTGGGGAATTCCGTGCTGGTGCCCATCATGGGTTCCAGCTCCCCGCGCAGGTAATGGTAGATATTGCGCTTCATGTAGGAGCGCCACTGGCCGCAGTGGCGGAAGAAATCCAGCACGCGCGGCACGGGCACCACTTCCAGGGAATGGAGCTGCTCCTCCATGGTCTCCATGCCCAGTACGGTCTTGCCCATGTCACGGGCCAGATGCCAGGCCTCCAGATCCACGGAATCGCGCCAGCCCTGCCGCTCCAGAAAGGCCGTCCAGAGGGAGAAGAAGGCGTACCAGTGCCGGGTGGAACGCAGGCGCTCCCGCACGTCCGGCGCATCCTCCCACTCCATGTTCAGAAAGCGCGCCACCGGCCCGCGCACGCCGCAGACCACGCGCTCCAGCCGCCGGATCTCGGCCTCGGTCATCAGGCTGTCCAGCGGCACGGTCCCGGGATCGGGAGATTTGCCGCAGGCCTCCACCTGCGCCAGGCTCTCGGCATCCAGCGGGCCTTCAAAGATGACGGTGTCCACCTGGCGGAACAGGCGGCGGAACGAGTCGGCAAAGGAATAGCAGAAGAAATGCGCCGTGCCGCAGATCCAGGAGCGGCGGCCCTGCTTCTCCAGCTCCCAGAGCATGGCAAAGGGGCGCTGGTCGGGCAGCCTGTCCAGTATCTGGCGCTTGGAAAGGCCCTCGTCACTGCGCTCCACCAAGGCCTGCATGAGCTCGTCCAACACCACCTTATGCACGTCGGCGCGCGGCCGCTCCTGCCACTGGGCCATGACGTAGGAGAGCTGCGGCGTTCCGCCCCACTTGCGCTTGAAGCGGGTGATGCCTTCGTTGACGCCCAGTCCCAGCTGGACGAAGTCGCAGCCCGCCGCGCGGGCCTTCTCCAGCATGACGGCAAAGAGCGCGTCCCCGGCATGGGGCACGGGATGGCTGCGCGAACGGGCGCCCACGATATAGCTGACGAAGGCGGGCGTGCTGTAATCCAGCACCAGACAGGCCACCAGGCGGTCGCCGTCCCAGGCGTTGAGCAGGCGCACGTCGGCGCCTTCGGCGGCCAGCATCTGCGGCGTGCGGGCAAAGAGCTCGCGCACGTTGGCCCGCAGCACGGCCCGGCCCATGAACTCGGCCCACAGGCGGCGGTGCTGCGGCCCGAACTCGCGCGTCTCGTCGATGCGCAGGCGTTCCCGGGCCTTGCGCACGGGCGAGCGCAGGCGCGGCGGCACGGGGGCATCGGCCGGAAGCGTGTAGAACACGTCCCGCTCCAGCACGTTGTCCGCCAGACGCGGCGGCAGGTCGGGCCCCACGGCAAAGCAGGCCGTGGCCCCGGTCTCGCGCAGGGCCCCGGACAAGGCGGCCTCGAAACGCTGGTGGCTGTACTCGCCGCCGTCCCGCAAGGGGTAGGCGATGGCCATGAGCCAGTCTTCGGCGGCGTAAAAGACGAAGTGATCCACCATCAGCACCCGGCCCCCGGAAACGGCCTGCATGAAGGGCGCGGAATGCTCGGGGACCACGGCGCGGGCAAGGATGTCGGTGACGGGATTCATGACGCGGCCTCACTGCTGGAGTGCGGAAAGGATGCTCTTCGCATCTTTTCGCAGGATAGCCGCTTTGACGGCGGGCCGCAATGCGGGGCAGGGGGTGCAGGGGGCTTGGGGCTGCGCAAGCCCCGGCCCCTTGCCGCATCGCCGCGCAGGCGACTGGCCCGTGGTGCCGGTCAGCAGCCGGGCGGCCCCAAAGGAAGGCAGCCTGCCGCGCTCAGGCAGGCGCCCCTACCCCAGCGCCCGCACCAGGCAGACCAGGCCCGCCACGGCGATGACGCAGAGCAGCACCTTGCGAAATGCCTGCTGGGAGATGTGCTTGACCACGGGGAAGGCGATGCAGGTGCCCAAGATAACGCCGGGCGCGCCGTACATGGCGCAGGTGAGCACCGTGGGCGTGTAGAAACCGGCCATGCCCTGCAGCACCAGGGTCACGGTGGCGCGCAGCACGAAGAAGACGCCCAGCGTGCCCAGCAGCACGCGCGGTTCCCAGCCCATGCACAGGCCGTAGGCCCCCACGGGCGGGCCGTCGAAGGCGATGGCCGTGCCCAGCAGGCCGGAACCGAAACCGGCCACGGCGCCCAGCGCCCGGGGATGGGCAATGCTGCCGCGGGCGCGGAAGGTCTTCTGCCAGTAGACGTAATAGAGCAGGAGCAGGCCCACGGCGCCTTGCAGCACGGGGCCGGAACAGATCTGGAGGATGTAGAGCCCGGCAAAGGACCCGGGCACCGAGGCCAGCAGCATGGGCCACAAGGCGCTGACGCGGCAGAAGCGGAAATGCAGGCTGGCCAGACAGATGTCCATGACCATGTTGACGATGCAGGTCAGGGCGATGGCCTCATGCACCGGCAGGAGCATGGCCAGAAAAGGAAAGGCCACCATGGCGCCGCCGATGCCGCTGACGCCGGACACGAAACCGCCCGCTATCCAGGCGAGGAACACACAGATCTCCGTCATCCCGGGCATACGCCCCTCCTGCGGCCACGGGCCGCCCCATCAGTGGATGAAATCAAACTTCAGTCGCTTGCCGCTTCGTCGGCGGACAGCCGGCGGCGGGACGCCAGACGCACGGCGAGGCGACGCCCCGTATGGCGATGGCCGCTCCCCGCCGTGCGGCGTCCACGTCCTCAGGAAAACGGCGGGGCCACGGCTACCCGTGCCTGAGGCCTGCCCCGCTCCGCAGAGGGCTGCCGCCGGAGCGCCCGGCCTTTTCGCATCGTACAGCATCTCTTCCCGCACGCATGGCCTGCGGGGCCTTCCGGCCGCGGCCTCTCCCCTGCCCGCCCTGCATGCCTGCAGTACGGACCGCGCAGTCCATGCTTAGGGAGGTCGCGGCCTTTTGGCAACAGGGAAGGAGGAAAAAAGACATAAAAAAAGGGAGCCTGTCCAGTGGACAGGCTCCCCACGTATTCGCCCTGATGGCGGCAGTCGCCAGCTTCAGGACGGCGTAGTCAGACCAGGAATCCAGAGCTTCCGGCAGCACTTCGCGGTGACGTTGCCGCCAGGGCAGAAGCATCCGCCGTTCTCGCCCGGGACATCCCCGCGCGGCTAGGCCTGGTCGGCGGTCAGGACCACTTCCTTGTTCTCGCCGTAGCTCAGCGTGAAGGCAGTCCCGTACTTTTCCAGAAAATCCTTCTCCGCGGCGAAGGGAACGCCGTCGATGTCGATCTGCACGTCTTCGTCCTCATCAAATTCGTCCATGCCCAGACCGAGCACGATCTTGGCATGTCAGCCACCACCGACCTTGTATTCGCGCAGACGCACACAAGTACCTTCGTCTTCATCTTCCAGCATGCCGCGAAGCTTTTCCAGCATGCTCTCGTCAACAGTAACGGTGAACATTGTTTTCTCCATCAAGGGTTATACGATGACAGGGACAAGACCGTGACGGGCAAAGCGCTCTTCCGCGGCCTTGAGACCTTCAGGGGTATATTGCTGCACATCGGGGTAAGGCTTGCCCAGGGCGGCGTACTTGCTCTTGCCGAAGGCATGGCAGGGCATGATCTCCACCTGCTTGCGGCCGAAACGCCCCAAAAAGGCCGCCATGGCCGCCAGATTCTCGTCGGAATCGTTGAGGCCCGGCATCAGGGGCATGCGCACGCGCACTTCGGTGGACGAAGAGAGCGCGGCCTCCAGGTTGCGCAGGATGAGGGCGTTGTCCTGCCCGGTGAGCTTTTTGTGCTGTTCCGGGTCCATGTGCTTGCAGTCGAACAGAAAAAGATCGGCCAGGCCGATGGTTTTGTCAAACCGGTCCTCGGGGCAGAAGCCACAGGTATCCACCGTGACGTGCAGGCCCTCGTCATGGGCGGTCTGCACCAGATCGAGGAAGAACTGCCCGCCCGCCGTGGGCTCGCCGCCGCCAAAGGTCACGCCGCCGCCGGAGTTCTCGTAGAAGAGCCAGTCCTTGCGGACCACTTCCATGACTTCTTCCACGGTCATGATACGGCCGGACATGACGCGTGCCTTGTTGGGACAGACCTCGGTACAGGCGCCGCAGTGGGTGCATTTTTCCGTATCGCGGCCCATCTTGCCGTTCTCCAGCGGTACCACGGCGCCGTTGGGACAGACCTGCATGCAGGCGCCGCAGCTCACGCACAGATTGTCGAACAGCAGCATCTGCGGCGTGAACTGCTGCGATTCGGGATTGCTGCACCACAGGCAGCGCAGAGGACAGCCTTTCAGAAAGACCGTGGTCCGCAGGCCGGGACCGTCCTGCACGGACATCCTCTGGATATTGTAGATCATTCCCTGGCTCATGGCGTCCTCCCCCGCACTACAACCGGAGGGACCGCGCCCTTGCGGACGCGGTCCCCAGGCCGGAGGTTATATAAGGATTGGCTGTTGGTTAGGAAGCGTACTCGGTACGCTTGACGATCTCGTTCTGCACGCCCTTGTCCAGACGGGTGAAGTAGGCGCTGAAGCCGGCCACGCGGACCACCAGGTCGGTGTAGTCCTGCGGGTTCTTCTGGGCGTCACGCAGGGTGTCGGAGCTCACGCAGTTGAACTGGATGTGAGAGCCGCCGAAGTCGCAGTAGGTCTTGATGAGCGAGATCAGCGTGCGGGCACCGTTGGGACCTTCCAGGGCGGAGGGCACGAACTTGACGTTGAAGTGGTTGGCGCCGTAGCGCACGGTGTCGATGGCTTCGGCGCCGGACTTGATGAGGGCGGTGATGCCTTCATGGTCGGTGCCGGGCATGGCGGACACGCTGCCGTCGGTCAGGGCCACACCGGCCTTGCGGCCCGTGGGCAGGGCACCCATGAGGGAGCCGAAGTAGTTGTGGTAGGACAGCGAGTAGGCGTCCAGAGGCGTACGGTGGCCGAAGCAGTCCGGACCCACGGAGTGGTGGATCTCGTCCACGTCACGGTAGTACTGCTGCACGAAGCCTTCCACTTCGGGGTAGTCGTTGCCGTGCTTGGGAGCTTCGAAGCACATCTTGCGGATGTCTTCGTAGCCTTCGAAGTTGGCCTTGATGGCTTCCATCAGCTGGGCCATGGTGATCTTCTTGGTGTCGAACACCAGGTGCTTGATGGCCAGCAGGGAGTTGGCGGCGTCGATACCGGCGGTCATGATGGGGTTGACCTGGGGATAACGGGTGCCGCCGGCTTCTTCGCACATGCCCTTTTCGATGCAGCCGTCGTACATGACCGAGCGGAAGATGCTGGGCACCACCTGCAGGCGGGCCATCTGGCTCAGGTCGGAGTGCTTGCGGGAGATGCCGAAGATGTGGCGCAGCTGCTTCTTGTAGGCGTCGTACACTTCGTCGAAGCTCTGGAACTGGGTCGGATCACCGGTCTCGATGCCCAGCTGCTTCTTGGTCAGCGGGTCCTTGCCGTTGTAGAGCATCAGTTCCACGATCTTGGCCAGGCAGGGCTGGTCTTCCTGGGTGATGAAGCTGCCCTTGCCGCAGATGCCGGTAGACACGCAGCCGTAGTTGCCGCAGTTGCGGGCGTCTTCCAGGGTGATGCCGCCTTCGTACTGGGAGAAGCGGGCCAGGTTGCGCTGGATGACCACGTTGTTGTTGAGGATCTGGGGCTGGCCGGAACCGCCGCGGATGCATTCCACCACCTTCTGCATGTAGGATTCCTTCAGCTTGGGATGGTAGAGCAGGGTCAGCGTGGGCTGGATGTTCTTCATCTGGATCTGGGTCTCCAGCAGCAGTTCTTCCAGCTCGGTGCTGGCGTCGTTGCCGTTGGCGTCCACGCCGCCGATGGTGATGCTCTGGCCGGTGTGGCCGGACAGGGTCATGGCGTAGGAGCCGCCCTGGTATTCGGCCAGCTCAAGATGCTTGATCCACTGGAACTTCAGCAGGGTCAGCACCTGTTCGCGGGTCAGATTGCCCTCTTCGATGTCCTTCTTGTAGAAGGGGTACATGTACTGGCCGTAGCGGCCCGGGGAGCAGGCGCAGGCCATCTGTTCCACTTCGATGGCCAGATGGATGAACCAGAAGGACTGGATGGCTTCGCGGAAGTTGCGGGCCGGGAATTCGGGCACGCGGCGGCAGATCTCGGCGATCTCCAGCAGTTCGGCCTTGGCCTTGGGATCGGTCTCGGTCTCGGCGGTCTTTTCGGCCAGGTCGGCGTAGCGGTGGGAGTGGGCGATGACGGCTTCCGTGGCCACGATCATGGCGCGGTACAGGTCATGCTTTTCCTTGTTGGCCAGGGTGGTGGGGCATTCCAGCAGGCGCTTCTTGATGTCGTCGATGACCCAGCGCAGGCCCTTGTTCAGGGCCAGGGGGTAGTCGGCGATACCGGAGCCGCTGGCCACGCTGACGTTGTCATAGTACACGCCGGCCTTGGAGTACGGAGCGGGGTTGAAGCCGTACTTGTCCTTGAACATCTTGTTGTTCAGGTCGATGCAGGTGCGGCCCTTCCACTTCTTGTAGGTCTTTTCCAGCAGCTCGGTGGTCTCCTGGGGGATCTTCATCTCGCCCAGAGAAGCCATCTTGGCCATCTGCATCTCTTCCTTGATCCAGGCCACGTTCCATTCAGGATAGGCGTACACGCCGGCGCGGGTACCGGTCAGGGTGCCCACGATGGGGTTGCCGTCCAGGAAGATCTTTTTCTTGGTCAGCACGCGCTCAAGCAGCTTGGCGCGGATGTAGAAAACGGGTTCGCCCTGGAACTCCTCATACACCTCGTTCAGGAACTGCAGCCGCTCGGGGTCCATAACCTGAGGGGCGTTCATGAGATAGGCCTTGAGGTCTTTCACGCGGGCTTCGGCGGTGTCCCAGTTGATGGCGTAACCCTGGGCGCCCTTGGCGGCGTTGTCTTCGAACTGATGTACGGTCATGACGATCTCCTGAAAGGCGATGTTGTTTGCATGTCGGGGCAGGGACGCGCCGGGCCCGTGCCGATACGCAATGTAAAGCATAGGCTGTGCCAAAATGGACAAATTGCCGTTTTTGATATTTAACTATTTGTTTTTATTAAGATAAATAAACAGCTTGACCGCAAGAAAAAAATAAAGAAATTTTAATGAAAATCAAAAAAACTTTCTCTTTGTAAAAGTCCCTTATCCGGGGGGGAAAGCATGTTCAACAGCCGCCAGTTCTACAACGTCAACCGGGCCTCGGTACTGACGCCGCAGATCCGGGCCATCTGGGACAATATGTGCATCGGTGTGGCCGTGGTCGATGCCGACGGCATCTGCGAGTACATGAACCCCATCCAGCGCCGTGCCGACGGTTTCACCCGCATCCCCGTGGAAGGACAGCACATCACCAGCCTCTACGTCCCCCACGAGCTGGAGGTCATCCCCACCATAGAATGCCTCCAGACCGGCAAGCCCCTGCTCAAAAAAGCCTACTGGTACGCCACCTCCACCAACTTCCTGGCCAGCACGGTGACGGACTTCTTTCCCCTGTTCGACCACGGGCGCAAGGACGGCGTCATCGCCTTCACCATCTGGACGGGCAACACCGCCCACGTTTCGGAGTCGCGCCGCCCCCTCAAGCCCTGCAACGCGGACGCGCCCTACAACTACTATACTTTCTCCAGCATCGTGGGCCGGGACGAGGCCCTGCAGGAATGCATCCACGAGGCCCGCTCCGCGGCCACCAGCTCCTCGCCGGTCATGATCTGGGGCGAGAGCGGCACCGGCAAGGAACTGTTCGCCCAGGCCATCCACTCGGCCAGCAGCCGCGCCGGGCATCCCTTCATCCCGGTCAACTGCGCCGCCATCCCCGAGAACCTGCTGGAAGGCATCCTGTTCGGTACCGTCAAGGGCGCCTACACCGACGCCCCGGACAAGCCCGGCCTGTTCGAAAAGGCCAACTGCGGCACCCTGCTCTTCGACGAACTCAACTCCATGCCCCTGGGCCTGCAGGCCAAGCTGCTGCGCGTCATCCAGGAAAAGCGCGTGCGCCGTCTGGGCTCCCATACGGAGATCCCCATCAACGTGCGCATCATCAGCATCCTCAACGAACATCCCCTGCGGGCCGTGGACCAGGGCCTGCTGCGCCGCGACCTCTTCTATCGCCTGGCCGTGGTGGGCATCGCCGTACCGCCCCTGCGCAAGCGCCAGAACGACATCCCCCTGCTGGTCCGGCATATCATAAACCGCTCGGAACTGGCCATGAAGACCGCCGGCGTCACCCTGGACGACGAGGTCATGGGCATCTTCCGCCGCTACCCCTGGCCCGGCAACATCCGGGAACTGGCCCACGTCATCGAGGGCAGCCTGGCCCTGCTGGACGGCAGCGACGTCATCACCGTCCACAACCTGCCGCGCCACTTCCGCGAGGCCTGCAACCTCCAGCCCGCGGACGACGACCTGCGCCCGCCCCTGCCGGTCATGCGGCATGCGGAGGCCCAGCTCCAGGCCCCTGCGGGCACGACGCCGGACTACTTCGACTACCGCGGCATCCGGCGCGGCGACAGCGTCTCCATCAAGACCTGCCTGCACGAATACGAGTCCAGCTGCATCCGCAACGTGCTGCGCGTGACCGGCGGCAACGTGGCCAAGGCGGCCCGGATCATGGAGCTGACCCCGGCGGGCCTGCACTACCGCATGAAGGTCCTGCACATCGAGAACGAAGACTGATCCCGCCCTGCGAAGGATGCGGCAAAGACGAGAACGGCCGGCGGACACATTCCGCCGGCCGTTCCGCATCTCATGCTCCGGAAACGGGCATTACAGGAAGGCGCGCACCAGACAGACCGCCCCGGCCACGCCGATGATGACCAGCAGCACCTTGCGGAAGGTCTCCTGCGGGATGCGCTTGGCCACGGGGAAGGCCAGCAGGGTGCCCAGGATGACGCCGGGCGCCCCGTACAGGGCATAGCCCAAAACTTCCGGGGTGTAGAAACCGGCCGTGGCCTGCAGGATCACGGTGAGGGAACCGCGGATCACGAAAAAGACGCCCAGCGTGCCCAGGAAGACGCGCGGCTCCCAGCCCATGCACAGGCCATAGGCGCCGATGGGCGGACCGTCGAAGGAGATGGCCGTGCCCAGCAGACCGGCCCCGAAGCCCGCCGCGGCCCCCAGCATCTGCGGATGGGAAACGGGTCCCTGCGCGGCGCGGTAGGTCATCTGCCAGTACACATAGTAGAGCAGCAGCAGGCCCACGGCGCCCTGCAAAACGGCGCCGGAGCAGATCTGCAGGATGTAGAGCCCGGCGAAGGAGCCGGGCACGGAGCCCGCCAGCATGGGCCAGAGGGAAGAAAGCCGGCAATGCCGGAAGTGCATGCTGGCCAGACAGCCGTCCATGACCACGTTGATGATGCACGTCAGGGCGATGAGCTGATGGACGGGGATGACCAGCGCCAGCAGGGGAAAGGCCACCATGGCCCCGCCGATACCGCTCACGCCGGAGACGAAACCGCCCAGGATCCAGGCAAAGAAAACAAAAAGGTCCGTAGCTTCGGGCATACCCTTCCCTCCTGTGGACGCGGCCCCGCCGCCCTTTCCGGGAACGGGGCCGCATGATCGTGGTGCTGCTCCTGCATAGGGGCGCCGCGCCGTTTTGGCAAGGGGCCCGGGAGCCGATAAAAAAGCCGCCCCGGGGGGCAGGGCGGCTTCCATGAAAGGCGGTCCGGCGAACGGACAGCCAGTGTCCGGCTCCCCTTGCGGGGAGCCGCCGGAGGTTACTTCTTGAAGAAGACCGCGATGTCCTTGCGGCCCAGCACGTTCTCACGGACCTTTTCTTCAGGCAGGGAGATCCAGTGCTTCTTGTTGGAGAAGTAGAAGATGAAGCCCAGCACGACCCACACGGCCAGACAGATGAAGGGGGCGGTACCGATGCGGGCGGGGGAACCGGGCACCAGCAGGAGCAGGATGCACATGACGGCGGTGATGGTGCCCACGGCGCAGCAGAACAGCTTGAGGCCCTTCTTGTCCACGCCTTCGCTGCCCATGATCACGCGGCGGGCGGCCAGGCAGGTGAACAGGTAGCCGATACCGGTACCCACGGAGCTCATGTCCACGGTCCAGGCCACGGCGGAGCGGCCGGCGAAGGGAGTCAGCAGCACGACGATGATGGTGAACAGGATGGCCTTGTAGGGGGTGCGGTACTTGGGATGGATCTCACCGAACCAGGCGGGCAGGATGCCGCTGCGGGACATGCTGAGCAGCAGGCGGCTGGTGGCGATGAAGAAACCGTTGGTACCGGTGCACACGGCGCCGAACACGGCCACGGCCAGCACGATGGAGCCGAACTTGCCGAAGGCCATGGTGGCCACTTCACCGGTGCCCCAGGCGGCGCCGCCGGTGGCGCGCTGGGCGTCGAGCTTGGCCAGCAGTTCAGGATACGGCACGGCCATGCCCACGGAGAGCATCACCATGGCGTACAGGAGCACGCCGCAGAAGATGGCGACGACCATGATGTTGCGGGCACGGGAAGGATCGAAGGCGAATTCTTCGGCAGCCTGGGGCACGGTATCGAAGCCCACGAACAGGAAGGGAGAGATGGCGAAGACCAGCAGCACGCAGGCCAGCATGCTGCGCTTGTCGGAGAAGGCGGGGCTCAGGTTGGCCACGCTGGCGGTATCCAGGGTCAGCACGCCGCCGAACAGGGCCAGGATGCCGAAGGTCAGCATGAAGGCCAGGATCAGCTGCAGGGCGCCGGCAAAGCCGATACCGCGGTAGTTGATGTAACCGAAGAAGAGGGTACCGGCCGTCATCAATATGACTTCGCCGGAATACACGGTCCAGCCGGCGATGGAATAGAGCTCTCCGAACTCAAACACACCGGGGAAGAGGAAGCGGAAAATGACCGAGAGGGCTGCGATGTCGATAGCAACAATGGCAAGATAGCCGATGACCAGCGCCCAGCCGCACACAAAAGCGGCACGGGGGCCAAAACCGATATACGCATAAGCAAAAGCACCGCCAGCAACAGGGGCGTATTTGACCATGTAGCTGAGGCATACGGCAACGAAGCTGATCAGGCAGGCGCCGACAAAGAAACCAAGCAGGGTACCCACAGGACCGGCCTGGGGCAGGAACATATCACCGGGCAGCACAAAGCAACCCCAACCGACAATGGAGCCCAGTGCCAGTGCGCACACCTGCAACGGCGAAAGGGACTTTTCCAACTTGACCTGTTCCGACATACCATTTTCTCCGTTATGAATTTGATACCGCTGCGGATTGCTTGTTATGGCTGCCATACATGCACATGAAGCCTGGTCGTTGCACCCTTTGGCGAACTTCCGGGCGAAAACTATAGTCCCTCCCTGCTCAGCAATAAGCGTGCCATATGTGAAAAACTTCGCTATGTCGGACAATATCCCGTTTTTTCACGAAAAAAGGAATAATAATCATTATTTTAGTTAAAAAAATAGCAAGAAAAATAAAAAAATTTTTATTTTTATATCAAAATTTATATTACATTATGTAAAAAAAGGGATGCTTGTGATTATTTGTCTAACCTTCCCTTTCTCAAAGGCCTCCAGCCGTCCCTCTCTCCAGTAGCTTGATTTATCAGCCTTATGCAGCCCAGCCTGTCAGGGGGCCCACCGACAAGGCCATCCATCACGCACCATGGTTCCCCTGTTCCAGGCCACTCTGCCCGCCGCCGACGACCAAACAAACGCTATTCGATCAATATGATTGCATATTCCATAAATACCCTGATGCGGCATGGAAATTGCTGACCACAGACAAGCTTGTGACACTCGGCACAGCTTTGTGATCCCCATCACCGGCCTGCACATGCGGACTGGCGAACGTCCTTATCTATGGAGTTGACGAACCATGAGCATCACAGCGAGCCTCGGGCGGCTCTCCTGCGGCTCCTCCCTGCTGGCTGGCGGTCCTTTGTGCATCATCCTCGGCGCCCTGTGCTTCAGCACCACCGGCACCGTGCAGGCACTGGCCCCGGATGGCAGCCACCCCCTGGGCATCGGGGCCCTGCGCATGCAGATCGGGGCGCTGGCCCTCTGGGCCTGGTGCGCCTGCCGCCATTCCCTGCCCGCAGGCCTGCGGCACTGGCAGCTGCGCTGGCTCATCCCCGCCACGCTGGGCCTGCTGGGCTTCCAAGTGTTCTTCTTCTGGGGCGTCCAGCAGGCGGGCGTCGCTGTGGGCACGGTGACGGCCATCGGCTTCTCTCCCGTCATGGCGGCCATCCTGGCGCGCATCATCCTGGGCGAAAGGCCTGCCCGCATCTGGTACCCCGCCACGGCCCTGGCCCTGGCGGGACTCGTGCTGCTCAATCTGGGCGGCAGCCAGGGCGCCAGCACGGCCGCCCTGATCCTGCCCTTGCTGGCGGGGGCCTGCTACGGCGCCTACTTCGTCTTCAGCAAGCCTCTGGGCCGGGTCCACGCGCCGGAACACATCATGCTCCTGCTCTGTGCAGGCAGCGGGATCCTGCTGCTGCCCGTCCATTTCTGCACGCCGCCGCTCTGGCTGCTGCAGCCCCAGGGGCTGGGAATGGCCCTGTATCTGGGCGTCGTGACCGCGGCCCTGGCCTTCAGCCTCACGCTGGCCGGGCTGCGCCGCACCCCCACGGCCATGGCCGCCACGCTGGCCCTGGTTGAGCCGCTGGGCGCTGCCTGCTGGGGCATCTTTTTGCTGCATGAGCCCGTCGGCGGCCAGGAGCTGGCCGGTATGGGCCTGCTTTTCGGCGGTGTGGCCCTGCTGGCCCTGGGCAAGAAAACGGAAGGGACGGAGCCAACGGAAGAGCGGGAACATTCCCGCCCCCTGACCGGGAAAGGCGCCCCCCAGCATTGAGCATGCAGACAAGATCATGGAGCCTGTCGGCTGCAGACGACGGCTCCCAAGGGTCCGGGAAGGATGTTCTCCGTGTCCTCCCGGGCCCTTGCTTTTTCCGCCGCTTCCCGCTCCACCGTGCACCGTACTGCGCCGAAAACACCAACGGGCCGCCCCTTTCGGGACGGCCCGTCTTCATCATCTGCGGACACCCCGGCCCCACAGACGCAAAAAGCCCCTGACGCTCTCGCATCAGGGGCTTGCATGCAATGGTGGGTCGTGCGGGGTTCGAACCTGCGACTCTCTGCTTAAAAGGCAGATACTCTACCTACTGAGTTAACGACCCGTTGAGACGTTTCAGATATACAAATCCCCACATGAAGTCAAGGATTATTTTCCACAAATCCGTTTTTCCGGCCATTCCATGCCGCAACGGCATGGCCGTGCCCCCGTATGATGCAGGGACGCCGCCACGGCCGGGCATCCTGAAGCTTCCGCCGGGCTAGGCGTTCTTCTTCTCCTGCTTGGCCCAGGAGTCACGCAGGCCCACGGTGCGGTTGAAGACCGGACGCTCGTCGGTGCTGTCCTTGTCCTTGCAGAAGTAGCCCACGCGCTCGAACTGCACCTTGGCGCCCACTTCCTTGGCGGCCAGGGCCGGTTCCAGCATGGCGGTCACTTCGCGCAGGGAATCGGGATTGATGGCATCCAGGAAGGTCTGGCCTTCGGGCATGGCGTTGGGGTTCTCGGCCGAGAACAGGTGTTCGTACAGGCGCACGGTGGCGGGCACGGCATGGCGGGCGGAGACCCAGTGGATGGTGCCCTTGACCTTGCGGCCGTCGGGGCTCTGGCCGCCGCGGCTCTCGGGATCGTAGGTGCAACGCAGTTCCACCAGATTGCCGGCATCGTCGTACACGGCTTCGCGGCAGGTGATGAAATAGGCGTAACGCAGGCGCACTTCCGCGCCGGGCGCCAGGCGGTGGTACTTCTTGGGCGGATCCTGGCGGAAGTCGTCGCGCTCGATCCACAGTTCACGCGAGAAGGGCACGGTGCGGCTGCCGTAGGCGGCATCTTCGGGATGCCAGGGCATCTCGAACTCTTCCACCTGGTCTTCGGGATAGTTCTCGATGACCACCTTCACGGGATCCAGCACGGCCATGGCGCGCGGGGTGTGGGCGTTGAGGTATTCGCGGATGCAGAACTCCAGCACCGCGTAATCCACCATGGAATCGGAGCGGGCGATGCCGATGCGGCTGCAGAATTCGCGCAGGGCCTCCGGCGGCACGCCGCGACGGCGCAGGCCGCTCAGGGTAGGCATGCGCGGGTCGTCCCAACCCTTGACGTAGCCTTCTTTCACCAGCTGGATGAGCTTGCGCTTGGACAGCACCGTGTGGGTGAGGTTGAGGCGCGCGAACTCGATCTGCTGGGGATGGTACACTTCCAGCGCGTCCAGCACCCAGTCATAGAGCTCGCGGTTGTTCTCGAACTCCAGCGTGCAGATGGAGTGGGTGATGCCTTCCAGCGAGTCGGACAGGCAGTGGGTGAAGTCGTACATGGGATAGATGCACCACTTGTTGCCCGTGCGGTGATGTTCGGCATGGCGGATGCGGTACAGGGTGGGGTCGCGCATGACCAGGTTGGGCGAAGCCATGTCGATCTTGGCGCGCAGCACATGCTCGCCGTCGGCGAACTCCCCGGCGCGCATGCGGCGGAACAGGTCCAGGTTCTCTTCCACGCTGCGGTTGCGGCAGGGGCTCTCCTTGCCGGGGCGGGTCAGGGTGCCGCGGTACTCGCGGATCTCGTCGGCGCTCAGGTCGTCCACATAGGCCTTGCCCTTGAGGATGAGCTGCTCGGCGTATTCGTAGAGCTTGTCGAAATAGTTGGACGCGTAAAATTCGCGGTCGCCCCATTCACCGCCCAGCCACTTCACGTCCTCGCGGATGGAATCCACGTATTCGGTGTCTTCCTTGACGGGGTTGGTGTCGTCGAAGCGCAGGTTGCACATGCCGCCGAACTCGCGCGCCACGCCGAAGTTCAGGCAGATGGACTTGGCATGGCCCAGATGCAGGTAGCCGTTGGGTTCCGGAGGAAAGCGCGTGTGCACCTGACCCCCGAAACGACCCGACGCGTTGTCGTCCATGATGCGGGCGCGGATGAAGTCCACACCGGCTTTGGGATTGTCGTTGCTTTCCGCGGCAGCGGCCACGGTCTCGGCCTTGTTTTCGCTCATGGCGTTGTTCCTCCGTAAGATATTGAACGCAGCAGGATACGCCAAGCCGGTACGGGGGTCAACGTCGCCCGCCGGGCCTTCCCGGCAAAGGCGAAGATTTTTTTGTGCCTTTGCCGGATTTTCCCTTGACACTCGGCCCCTTCCCGACTAATGTACAGCCTCACGCGGGAATGACGAAGTCTTCCCTGAGCGGAGAGGTGTCCGAGTCGGCCGAAGGAGCTCGCCTGCTAAGCGAGTATACGGGCTTAAACCTGTATCGAGGGTTCAAATCCCTCCCTCTCCGCCACTAAGGCAGCAAAGCCGGTATGTCAGCAATGACGTACCGGCTTTTTTTTCGTATCCTGTTCCCCAGCGTAAAGAGGGATCCTGTGCCGGGAAAACGGCTTTTTCCGCCATCCCGGGCCCTCTTCTTCCCACCTCACCACACGCAGGGGACATGTCATGACAAGCAAAAGCTGCATCACAGACAAGCCTGTTTCCACAAAGGATGGCGACAGCCTCCAGGCCCAGGATTATGCCCGGGCCCTGAGCCTCTTCATCCAGCATGCGGACACACCTGTCACCATCGGTATCCAGGGCGGCTGGGGGAGCGGTAAAACGAGCCTCATCAGCATGTTGCAGGAACTGCTCGACAAGGATGAAGCGCACACGAGCCTCTGCGTATGCGTCAATGCCTGGGAGCATTCCCTGTTCCAGGATGCCAACAGCAAGATGGACGTGGCCCTGAGCCTTCTGGGCGGACTGGCCGACGGCATCGAACAGAGCGTCGTCCAGGCCACATGGATGGGCCGGGACGTCCGCGATCGCGTCAACAAGAACAGCCAGGCCATCAATGCGGCCCTGGGAGCGCTGAAATTCTGCCTGCGCCTCTCCGCCCGTATCGCCGTGCAGGCCGTCGCCAATGCCGCCGGCGCCGGTGAAGCCGTGAGCGGCACCTTCGAGGACAAGCGGGAGGAACAGCCGGAGCAGAAACCCATAGCCCAGCATGTGCACGAATTGCGGGAGTCGCTCCGCGAACAGGTGGCCAGGATCACGCAGGGCGGCACGCCGGGCAAGATCGTGTTCTTCATCGACGACCTGGACCGCGTACCGCCGGCCACGGCGGTGGAGATCCTGGACATCACCAAGAACATTTTCGACATCCCCAATTGCGTTTTCATCCTGGCCATCGACTACGAGGTCGTGGTGAAAGGACTGGAAGGAAAATTCGGCCCCAAATCACGGGAAAACGAACGCGAGTTCCGCCAGTATTTCGACAAGATCATCCAGATCCCCTTCACCATGCCCATCGGGGCCTATGCCACACACATCGCTGACATGCTGCAACCGGCCCTGGAACAGCTGGGGCTGCCTGCCGGGGAAGACGGCGACCTGCTGAAACGCCTCGCCGAGGATGCCACGCTGGCCACGGGCGGCATCCCCCGCAGCATCAAGCGCATCGTGAACACCCTGTCCCTGCTGAACTATATCGCCAAGGCATCCCGGGAAGACACCGACAGCTCGCCCAAAGCGGCCATGGACGATCTGGAAGCCCGCTTCATCATCGTGGCCCTCCATATCAACTTCCCCGAGATCTGCCGGCGGATCATGGAGAGGAGCGCCTTCACCCAATGGAAACGTGCCGAGCTCGACAAGGTCTGGAAGCTGGAGAGCGCCAAATACACTAATGAACTGGCCATGCTGGAAAAGAGCGACCTTTTCAATGACGAATGGGAAAAAGCCCTGTACTGCCTTTGTGCCCAGTCCGACTGGCTCAAGGCGCAGGCCAAGAACATTTCCCAGCTGCTGAACAACCTGCTCGTGGCCCTCAACGGCAAAAAGGACCAGAGCGAACTTTCGGAGGAAGGCCTGACCCTGATGGCCGACATCCTGGACAGCATCCGTGTGGTCTCCATCGATACGGAGACGTCCATCCAGGAGATCGATGACAGCAGCGTCAAAACGGACAGCTTCACCTACTTTTGCCGACAGCTCCATGAGAAATTCGCCAAGGCCCTGCCGAAGGGGATCCTGGGCAACCCCACGAACGAATATGCGAAGCGTGTCTCAGGCGGCAGATGCTATGATGCTGCCATGGGTGCGGGGCGGGCGCTGTGCATAGAGTGGGAGAAGGAAAAAACAGAGATCAGTATTTCTATCTTCGGCAACAAGAAAAATATCCCTCGCGCCAACGCGACCCCTATACTGGAAAAATATACCGACGGCGTGGATGCATATGACTATTATGGGCGCTCTCAGTTCTGGTTCGGACGCTGCTACGGTGACGTTCCTGCCGGCAGTTTCCGTACCCTCTCTGCCGCGGATTACGTCGACGATACCGTGAAGTTGTACGAGACCGTTTGCAAGGCTGAAAAAGAACTGTCCGCCAAGGGGTAGCGCACGCGGCATACTGTCCGCAGGCATTGCCCCAGTCCTGCTGCCCTCTTTCGGCAGCACGGACGTTCGAAAAGGGAGATCCTGTGAAGTATCGCGGTAAGGGACAGCCCCTTGTCTCCACAGCTGCGGCAAGGGTGAGCCCCGCATAGATATCTGAATCCAGGCCCTGCCCGGTCCATCCGGGCGGGGCCGTCGTTTTTCTCCGCCTTACCGGATGCCCCGGCCAGCCCTACAGCCCGCATTCCTTCATCCGGCGCCACAAGGTCGTTCGAGAGATGCCCAGGGCCTCTGCCGCCTGGGTCTTGTTGTATCTGTATTTTTGCAGCACCGCCTCCAGGCGGGCGCACGACGCCGTCTCTCCCCTGCTGGCGGGAAAGGCTTCCGGGTCTTCCTCATCCAGGATATCCGCATCGAAAAGGATGTCGGAGGCCTGGATCACAGGCTGCCGGGCCAGGACGATGGCCCTGTCCACCACATGGAGCAGCTCCCGGACATTGCCGGGCCAGTCATGCTGTTCCAGTTTCTCGATGGCCTCGCCCGAGATCGAGAATTTTCTGTGGCCTTCCCCGCGCAGCCTGCGCAGATAGGCAAGGACGATGGAGCCGATGTCTTCCTTGCGGGCTGCGAGCGACGGGATCTTGAGCAGCAGGGTATTGATCCTGTAGAACAGGTCCTGCCGGAACTGCCCCTGCCTGGCCATGGCAAAAAGGTTCCTGTTCGTCGCACAGATGATGCGGACATTCACCTGCACGAAGCGGGTGCTCCCCAGGCGGGTCACGACTTTGTCCTGCAGGACCCGCAACAGGCGGGCCTGCAAGCGCAAAGGCATCTCCCCTATCTCGTCAAGGAACAGGGTCCCGCCGTGGGCCAGCTCCACCAGCCCCGTCTTGCCCCCGCGCCTGGCGCCGGTGAAGGCCCCCTCTTCATAACCAAAAAGTTCGCTTTCCAGCAGGCTCTCGGGCACGGCCGCACAGTTGACGGAAACAAAGGCCGCCTCCTGCCGCTGGCTGTGCGCATGGATGGCCTGGGCGAACATCTCCTTGCCCGTGCCCGTATCGCCGATCAGCAGTACAGGCCCGTCGCTGTCCGCGAAACGCTGCCCCATGAGCTTTGCCTGAGTGATGACGGCACTGTCGCCGATGATGTCGTTGAACATGAAGTAACGGCGTTTCCCTTTCTGATAGATATTTTGCCGTACCTGCCGCTCATTTTTCTGGATATCGACCGTATTGTTCAGACTCAGGACATAGCCGTCAAAATTCCCCTTGAGCTTGATATCGACGATGGTGAAGAGGAACTCACGCTTTATCATGTCTTTCAGGATAAAGGAGTCCGAGGCACCTTTCCTTTCTCCCATGATGCGCGCGAAATCCGTCCTGGGGAATATCCTGCCCAGATCCATGCCGATGATCTGCTCCGATATGACGCCAAACACCCCCTGGGCTTTATCATTCGCGTAGCGAATCGTGTAGTTTTTATCTACGACTATGATGATATTCGGATTGATATTCAAAACCGTATTGATGAAATCTCGCCTCTGTATATTCAGAGCATCCATCTCTATGATGTGCTTTGCCTCAAGAAACACCTTGTAGACGGCTTCCTGATTTTCTGAAAGCAGGGGGATGGCGTGGAAACCTTCCTCCCTGGCTTTGCTTATCAGGCCAAATCCCCCCACAAGAAGGGATATGTTTTCCTCTCTGACCTTTTTCAGGGCCGCTTCAAGATTGTTCCTGTCCTCGACTTCCAGCCTGTAGCCCCGCAGACCGAGCAGCTGCGCTATCCGCATGAATTTGAGCCCCTGGCCGGGAAAACAGAGATGGCCCACGCGCATGTTGCTGTTCTGGAAGGGCAGGAGGGTCTCGAAAAAATTCTCGGCCGAGTATTCTATGGAAAGGATGGGGATGGAGGTGGAGTTCCTGAGGATATGGAGCGCATGCCCGCGTGTGGCCAGCAGCTTGATCTTTTCCGTATTGAGGATGTGCAGGGCGACCTCCACGTCATTATCGAACTTCGATACGGCGATGCAGGTCCGCATGTTGAGCTGGTGGGCCGTCTCCTCGGCATACTTGGCCAGAGTCTTGAACGGGGTGACGACACAAAAATCCGCAGGTTGTTCACCCACGTGGATGATGGACTCACAAAAACCGGGGTGCATGGAGGCTCCTTTTGTGAAAGGCCCGTTATTGGCTCCCGCCCTGCCCATCCGGCAGGATGGACATTACGTTCTAAATGTTTCAAAAATAATCTAGAATAATTTCAATATATTGTCTAAGGATATCTGCAACATTACGTTCATTTTGTTATTTTCGATTTGTTAACATATTGATTTTAATTGCTTTTTCAAAATGGCACGCTTATTGATGTTAGTGAAAAAAAGAGCGTAGTGCCGAAAGAAAAAATAAAACCAATCTTATCGGTATATTATCATGGAGGTCATCATGGTCCAAGGTAACTGGTGGAAGTGGGCTCTCAGCCTGGGCTTGCCCCTGATCGTATTCTTTACCGTCCCGGAAATGGAGATAGCCAGCCCGAAGACGCCGCTTTTCCTGGCGATCACCCTGTGGGCCGTCATCGCCTGGGCCGTGGAGATCCTGCCCTCTGCGATCGTCGCGGCCATCCTGACGTTCCTGTATGCGCTTTTCGTCACCAAGCCGGCCGTTGCCTTCTCCAGCTGGTGCACCTTCCTGCCCTGGATGTGCTTCTCCGCCCTCATCATCGCCCAGGTGCTCAACCGTACGGGCCTTGGCAAGCGCATCGCCCTGCACAGCATGATCCTGATGGGCTCCTCCTTCACCAAGACCATGATAGGCCTCATGGGGGCCGGCATCATCCTGACCCTGCTCGTCCCCTCCGGCCTGGCCCGCACGGTCATCTTCGTCGCCATCGCCCAGGGCCTGATCCAGGCCCTCAATGTGGACACCCGCTCCCGCATGTCCTCTGCCCTGATCATGGGCGGCTATCTGGCGGCCATCGCCCCCGGCCTGTTCTGCATCACCGGCACGGAGATGAACCTCCTTGCCCTTCAGGTCGTCACCAACACCACCGGCGTACCTGTGGAGTATGTCGACTTCATCATCCAGATGGCGCCCTTCTCCATCTTCTACATGGCCTGTTCCATCATGATGGTCTTCATCATCCGCGGCAAGGAGCGGCTCCAGAACGAAGATTCCCTCAAGACCGTCCTTGAGGAACGCCTGAAGGAGATGGGCCCCATCTCCGCTGAAGAGATCAAGATCTTCCTGGTGCTGTCCATCGGTTTCATCGCCTTCGTGACCGAACAGTGGCACCATCTTCCCGGCGCGTTCGTCTTTGCCCTGGTCGGCATGGCCTGCTTCATGCCCGGCATGAACCTGGCCACCGAGCAGGATCTGCGCAAGGTCAACCTTTCGTTCCTCATCTTCCTTGCGGCCTGCATGTCCATCGGCGCCGTGGCGCAGGACCTGAACATCCCCAAGTGGATCTCGGCCCACATGTCCTCCCTGTTCGAAGGACGCGGCGCGGTCATGGCCATCAGCTTCTCCTATGTGCTGGGCGTGATCGTGAACTTCCTGATGACCCCCATGGCGGCCGTCGGTGCCCTGGGCAGCCCGCTGGCCCAGCTGGCCGTCAGCCTGGGCATGGATCCCTACACCCTGGTCTACGCCCTGCTGTACGGTCTGGACCAGCTGCTCTTCCCCTATGAGATCGGCTACCTGCTGTACACCTTCATGAGCGGCGCCGTAACCCTGCGCCACATCATGGGCGCTTTCGCCATCCGTATGGTGGCCTTCGCGTTCTTCATCCCCCTGATCCTCGTGCCCTACTGGAAGCTGATCGGTTTCCTCAAGTAAAGAGAAACAGTCATGAACATCATCGATTGCAGATACAGACCCAATACGCCCGAATGGATGGCGACCTTTACCCGCAACCCGGTCTACGCGGAGTACGTCAAACTCACGGACTTCGACCGGAAGCCCACCCAGTCCCTTGCCGCCTGTGCCGCCCAGCTGGGCTCGCTCGGCATCGGCAAGGCCCTCGTTTCGGGCAGGGATATCGAAAGCACCTATGCCTCCCCTTCCTCCAACGGTCTTGTGGATGCCTGCGTGGCGGCCTTCCCCGATCTTTTCATCGGCATCTACGGCTATGATCCGCACAAGGGGATGCAGGCCTACAAGGCCATGCGGCAAGCCTTTGCCGAAGGGCGCAGCCTGGGGGCATCCATCGAACCGGCCATGGCCCACTGCGCCCTGGACGATGCCCGCTACTATCCGCTGTACGCCCTGTGCTGCGACCATGACCTGCCGCTCCTCGTCACCGCGGGCCTGTCGCCCCACATGCCCGGCGTCCTGCTGAGCCCCACTTCGCCCGCGGCCCTGGACAAGGTCGCCACCGACTTTCCCGACCTGCGCATCCTGGTCAGCCACGGCGGCTATCCCTGGGCCGGCGAGACCATCGCCGTCTGCCTGCGCCACCGCAACGTCTACCTGGATTTCTCCTCGTCCATCAACAAGCCGGGGGGCGAGCTTTATGTCAAAGCCGCCAATGACTGTCTTGCCGACCGCTTCGTCTTTTCCAGTGCCAATCCTTTCGTGGATGTGGACAAGGCCCTGGAGCAGATCGGCCGCCTCGGGCTCTCGGACGAAGCCCGGGACAACATGCTCCACAAGAATGCCCTGCACCTCATCGGCCACGTCCTGCAAAACGCCTAAGGAGCCTTGCCATGTCATCCCGCACCATCTATGCCCTCACCGCCGGCCAGAAGCCCGTCGTCATCACCAACCATTTCTACATGCGTCCCGACATCAAGGAGTCCCTGTGCACCCAGTTCTTCTTCTGGTGCATCCTGGACGAGAAGGAAGGCCCCATCCTGGTCGACCAGTCGTTCACCCAGCGATGCCTTGACGAGATGAAGATCCCCTTTCAGGTCAAGGAAGGTCCCCTCGAGCTGCTCGACCGTATCGGTGTCCGCCCCGAGGACGTGCGTCACGTCATCCTGTCGCACCTGCACTGGGACCACTACGCGGGCGACGAGTTCTATCCCAATGCCCGCTATCATGTGCACCAGAAGGAACTGGAATATGTGACCGGCCCCCTGATGCGTTTTACGACCTATGCGCAGCACTACAACTTCAAGGCCATCGAACATCTGCTCCACCTGCACTTTTCCGGACGGGTCCACCTGATCCAGGATGAGCGCGAGGAGATCTGCGAAGGCATCACCTGCCTGAGGACGGGCGGCCATACGCCCGGCCTGATGTCCGTGGCCGTGGAGACGGCAGGCGGGACGAAGGTCATCTGCAGCGATGTCGTCCCGCGTTACCGGAACATCAGCGAGATGACCCCCTGCGGCATCCACTATGACGTCACCGAGGCCCTCCAGGCCCTTGAGACCGTCAGCCGGATGACCCGGTCCGTGGACGACATCCTGCCCGGACACGACCCGGCCATCACGGAGCGCTATCCCCAGGTGGCTCCCGGCGCCTTCCGCATCATCTGACATCCGGGGCATGACCGGCCATACAGCCAAGGAAAGAACATGACATATACGACATTGCTCCCGGCCCGCATGGGACGGCTGGAACTGCGCAACCGCATCGTCTTCCCCGCCATGGTGACGAACTATTGTTCCACCCGAGGCGAAGTGACCGACAGGCTGGTGGCCTACCACCAGGAAAGGGCCAAAGGCGGTGCCGGCCTCCTGATTACGGAAGCCACCTACATCAGTCCCGACGGCAAGAGCTTCCCGCATCAGCTCGGTATCGATGACGATGGCCTGCTGCCCGGCCTCCGGCGCCTGGTGGAATCCGTCCACGCGGCGGGGGCCCGCATCGCCGTACAATTGTGCCATGCCGGCAGGCAGACCTCCCGGGCCGTGACCGGTCTGCCGCTCCTCTCGCCCTCGGTGACCCGTTTCGGCAATGACGAGACCAGCGCCATGCGGCAGGAAGATATCGACAGGGTCCTTCGTGACTATGCCGGCGCGGCCTTGCGGGCCCAAAAAGCGGGCTTCGATGCCGTGGAGCTGCATGCAGGCAACGGCTATTTGCCCCAGCAGTTCCTTTCCCCGTTCACCAATGCCCGGCAGGACGGTTACGGGGGCAGCCTGGAGAATCGCGTCCGCTTCACCGTGGAGGCCATCCGGGCGGTCAGAGCGGCTGTCGGACCGGACTTCCCCATCATCCTGCGCCTCGGTGTGGCGGAACCCGTCAGCGGAGGCCTGCCCCTGGAAGACGGCGTGGCCGCAGCACGCATCCTGGCCCGGGAGGACATCGACGCCTTCGACGTGACGGCCGGCATGCGGGAAGGCGGCATGTGGGTGACGCCGCCCCTGGCCCTGCCCCGGGGCACGCATATCGAAAAGGCGGCGGCCGTACGGCAGGCCATCCAAGCCTCCAGGCCCGTCATCGGCATCGGCAGGATCACGTCCGCGTCCCTGGCCGACAGCTTCATCACGGCCGGGAAGGTAGATTTCGTGGTCATGGGGCGCGCCCTGCTGGCCGACCCCGAACTGCCGCTCAAAACATTGCAGGGCAGGGAAGAAGACATCCGCCCCTGCATAGGTTGCAACGAAGGCTGCATCGGCCGCCTGTCCCGCGGGCTCGACATCTGCTGCGCCGTCAATCCGCGTGTGGGCAATGAATACCGCCCCCTGTCGCGCCGGGCCGCCATCCCGCGGCATGTCCTCATCGTCGGCGCCGGTCCGGCCGGTCTCGTGGCCGCCTGTACGGCACTCCGGCGGGGGCACCGTGTCACGGTCCTGGAAAAAGAGGCCGCCTGCGGCGGCAAGATCCCGCTCGCAGCCCGGCCCCCGTTCAAGGAAGAGCTGGCGGGCTACGCCGCCTGGCTGGAACGTCAGGCCCGGGATCTGGGCGCCGACATACGCTGTTCCACCAAGGCCACGCCCTCGCTGATAGCCGAACTGGCGCCGGACGTCGTGTTGCTGGCCGTCGGCGCCGAACCCGTCATCCCGCCCATCCCCGGGCTTGCGCCGGAACGATTCCTTCTGGCAGAACAGGTGCTGCAACAACAGGGCCCTGCCCCCGGGCAGGATGTCCTCATCATCGGCGGCGGGCTGGTCGGCTGCGAGACGGCGCTCTTCCTTGCCAAAAACGGCTACCATCCCCTGGTGGCGGAGATGCGCGAAGATCTTTGCATGGATATCGAGCCCCGCTCCCGGGCCGTCATGCTCCTGCACCTGAAGGAATACGGCATCCGGGCCCTGACCTCCTGCCGGGTCGCGCGTATCGGGGAAGGGGAAGCCATCCTGTGCACGCCGGGACATACTGAGGAACACCTGCCCTGTTCCTGCATCGTACTGGCCACGGGCTACCGTCCCCGCACGGCGCTTGCCGAAGCCCTGCGCGGCATGGACATGCCTGTCTACGGCATCGGCGACTGCCACGGCGGGACGCGCATCTGTGACGCCGTCTGGCAGGCCACGGCCACAGCCGAAACCATCTAACCCATCGCCCGGGAAACACCGGGCCGGAAACGGCAATGAAACAGTTCGTCTGCAAACCGACCATCCACATGTTCCCCACCTGCAAGGACTTCCTGGCAGGCTTCGACATCGGCGAGGATGACCTCGTCCTCAGCAACGCGTATATCTTCAAACCGTTTTTCGACGGTCTCGCCTGCCGCGCCCAGGCGCTTTTCCTGGAAGACTACGGCCAGGGAGAACCCAGCGACACCATGGTGGACGCACTGCTGGCAGCGGCCTCCCGGCACCATTTCCGTCGTGTCATCGCCATCGGCGGCGGCTCCGTCATCGACGTGGCCAAAGTCTTGGCGGTGGCTCCAACCGGCAGTGATACCAGTGCCGTTTTCGACAGCAAGGAACTGAAGCAGGAAAAAGAACTCATCATCCTGCCCACCACCTGCGGTACGGGCAGCGAGGTCACCAATATCTCCATCATCAACCGCACCTGCCTCGGGATCAAGGTCGGGCTCGTCCACGACAGCCTGTACGCACGCCATGCCGTCCTGGTGCCCGAGCTGCTGGAAAAGCTGCCCTATCCCGTCTTTGCCACCAGTTCGCTCGATGCCCTCGTCCATGCCGTGGAGTCCTACCTGTCCACCGCGGCAAGCCCCTTTACCCGCATGTTCTCCGCGGAAGCCATCCGGCTCATCCTGGCCGGCTACAGGGAAGTGGCTTTGCACGGCAAGGACGGCCTGCGCCCCCTCCTCGGCGACTTCCTGCTGGCGAGCACCTATGCCGGGCTTGCCTTCGGTACGGCAGGATGCGCCACCGTGCATGCCATGAGCTATCCGCTGGGCTCCACGTTCCATATCCCGCACGGGGAGTCCAACTACGCTGTCTTTGCCGGTGTGTTGCGGCATTATGAACAGCAGCAGGTCCCGGGCCTGGCAGACCTCCAGGAGCTTCTGGGCCGGGAACTGGGCTGCCCCGCCTCCAGGGCCATGGACAGCCTCGATGCCCTGCTGCAAAAGATCCTCCCGCTCAAGAGGCTGTCCGCCTACGGCATGGAGCCTTCCCAGGCCCGGCCCTTCGCCGAGGCCGTGCTGCGGACCCAGCAACGCCTGCTGGCCCACAGCCCCAAGGAAATGACGGTGGCCGACATGAGCGGGATCTATACGGCCCTGCTGTAGCATCCATCTCCAGGCCGGGATCCTTTCGTCCCTGATCCGCACCCGGCCTGGCGTCCTCCTTCCGGTGGGGGGGCGGCCTGATCCCCCACCCCACAGGCCGCCCCCCCTTTCTAGGCAGCCTTTTCAAAAACACGAGGCATGCCCCGAACGCATCCCCTGCCCACCGCCCAACGGCGGGCAAGGGGATGCGCTTCCATAACAGTCATGATTTTCTGGATATCCGGGATGGTCTTGCGCATGTGGCCCTGATGATTACTCTGTGGTCATACTACAGACCAGCAGACAGTTCCCGGCAGCCGCCCAGGGAAGGGCGGCTCGTGTTTCCCGGGCATGCCGCGTGCAAGGGGGCCATCGTGAAAACTTCGGATGTCGTCAAACGCTATACGAGCCTTGCGGTCTCGCTGTTCTTCAACGCCCTGGGCATCGCCCTGATCACACAGGCCCATCTGGGCACCACCCCCATCACCACCCTGCCCTATACGCTGGCGGCCATCTTCGGCCTGACCCTGGGCACCACGACCTTCGCCTGCAACCTGCTCTTCCTGCTGCTCCAGCGCATCCTGCTGCGGCGCCGGCTGGGCATCGCGGAACTCCTGCAGATCCCGGCCGTGCTCATCTTCAGTGTGTTCATCGACTTCTGGATGCACCTCACCGGCGCGCTGGTCACGGATGTCTACATCTGGCAGATCCTCATGTGCATCGTGGGCAGTGCCGTGCTGGGCGCGGGCATCAGCCTCGAGATCATGAGCAATGCCACCGTCATCCCCGGCGAAGGCCTGGTCATCGTCATCGCGGCACGCTCCCGCAAGAACTTCGGCAACATCAAGGTGCTGTTCGACTGCTCGCTGGTCCTGGCCTCCTGCCTCCTCGGCCTTGCCGTGCTGGGCAGCATCGTGGGCCTGCGCGAAGGCACCGTGCTCTCGGCCGTCCTGGTGGGCATGTTCGCCCGCCTGTCCTCGCCCTGGACACGCAAACTGAAGCCCCTGCTCTGGTCCCCGGAACAACGCCAGCTCCTGCGCCACATCAAGGCGGAGATGCCGCCCCGGGAAAAGTAAGCCCTTTCCGTCAAAGGCCTTTGGCTGCCGCCCCGCCCTTCCATCCTTTCCTCGCGCTGCCTGCGGCATCGCCCGCCTCACTCTCCGACCGTCTTACTGGAGCGACAATGCAAAACGGGGCGGAGGATGCCTCCTCCGCCCCGGGCTAGACGTTGTTTCGTTCCTGAGGGTCAGATCCTAGAAGTGATAGGCGATCCCCAGCGTACCGCCATGGCTCGTGAAGTCTTCACGGGCGTCGATGTTGTACTTGAGATACACGGAGAAGTCCTGCATCTGGAAATCGAGCCCCACATCGCCACGGAAGCTGTCGCGGGCCAGGGACGGGCCGTGGGTGACGATATCCCTGTGCATGCCGGGCACGGAAACCGTCGCTTCGGGATTGAAGCTGTTCAGATCACGGGCATAAGCCAGACCGATGGACGGAGTGAGCGTCCAGTTGTCGCCAGTGAACGTATGCGAAGCCTTCACCCCCACAGGCAGGGTCCAGAGGGTCGAGAAATCTTCGCCGAAATCACGGGACAGGTAGCCGCTGTCGCTCCAGCCGTGCTGGTGGATGCCCAGATATTCGATACCGACATAGGGAGCGATCTTGGTCGCTTCATCATTGAACGTGAAGACATAGGAGGCCGTCAGCGATCCGCCGAACGTATCGGCACTGATATCGCCATCGCTCTTGCCGAAGCCGCTGATGCTGTTTTCCATGCTGGTCTGGGTGTTCGCATAGAAAAGATCGGCATCGAGCACCAGAGGATTGAAGTTGAAAGAACCGTACAGCGACACATACCAGTTGTCGCTGAAGCCTTCGGAAGTGCTGTCATTGGACTGGAAGTAGCCGCGGGCATACCCCAACGCGATACCAGCCATGTAGCGTCCGGCAAAGACATGGTCAAAACCGGCAACGACACCGGCGGCATTGCCCGTGTAGCCGGTACGGCCATCGACACTGCCCTGGTCGGCGGTCATGCCGACCGCGTCGATCCACAGACGGTTGCTGTTTTCCAGTTCCTGGGTCGTCCCGGTCCGGGCGGGCATCAGGCTGCCGAAACCGCGATCACGCACGGTATTCTGCATGGCCCGCACGGTGGACAGGATGGCATGCGCGTTGGCCGTCGTGCCTTCACCACCGGCCTGACGCAGCAGTTCGGCCCCGGCAGCGGTATCGTTCCCGGTCGCGACCACAGCGGAGGAGAAGTCGCGCCAGGTGCCCTGGCCGTTCACCAGCAGATCAGCAAAGCCCTCAGCGTTGTTGACCACGTTCCTTCTGGCGGGCATGTTGCGCACGATAGGCGCGGGATCGTTGGTCTTCAGGACCAGGTCAGCCTTGTCGCTGCCGTTGGCCTTCAGTTCCGTGCTGTAATAGGGGTTGTCGGAAAGAGGGCCGGACCCGTTGAGCGTCACGCTGCCGTTGCTGGCTTCGGCAAAGCCTTCCACCACCGTCGTACCGACACCGGCCTGATAGGGATTGCGCACATTGATGGTGGCGCCATCGGCAACGGTGATGCTGGTAGCATTGTCGCCATCGATGGTATAGATGCCGCCGATGTTCTTGCCGGCCGTAAAGGTGCCGTCCGTGCTTTCGCCCAGTTCAAGATTGACGACCGCGTCCTTGCCCAGGCTCACGGAATTCGTCGCGGTCACATAGGGCGAAAGCGCCAGGCTGTCACCCTTGATGGCGCCGATGAACGCGCGTTCGCCAAGGTTCACGGTCCCCCCGTTGATGGTCACGGCACCGCTGCTGGCGTTGATGGCGCTGTCGCCCTCAGCGTTGATGACACCACCATTCATGGTCACGGAACCACCCATATGACCGTTGTAGAGATTGATGGTGCCGTCTTCCAGGACAGTATTACCAAGATACATGGAGGCGCTGTCCACGCCGTTCCTGTTGATGCGGTCGGCAGTGATGACGTTCAGCGTGCCGCCATCGATGATGGTCTCGGCCATGCTCCCCGTGTTCAGCGTGGAACGATACTGGCCGTCCAGGGTCAGAGCGCCGCTGTACAGATACAGCTTGCCCTTGGCCGCGCCCCCATTGGCGCCGTTGAAGAACACCATGCCGTCGCCCACGTAGACCTCGGGACCGTTGGCATTGCCCTTCTGTCCCAGCACGATGTCGCCATCCGTCTGGAAGTACAGGTAGCTGCCCAACGTCCAGCGGTCACGGTCAAGGCGGCCACGGTTATCATATTTTTGGGCATAGGGACCATCAAGTCCTGCCCCTTCGCTGCGGATGGAACCGCTTTCGATATTGATGCCGTCAGGCGCTTTGATGGTCAGGGCGCCGCCACCACCGGCAGAGACCAGCGAAGCGTTCTTCCAATTCAGCTTGCCGCCGGCGGCAATGCTGGACTGATTGGCGGTCATGAAATCAAAGGAACCGCCAGTCACGTTGATATCGCCGTCCGCCTTGATCTCCCAGGCCGTGACCTTGGCAGCGGCTTCCAAATCCTGGGCAGCTTCCAACGCCTTGAGCACTTCCTCCTTGGTGGGGATGGCCGTAGGATTATTGGCAGGGGCGAACTGGGCTTCCTTGCCGTCCTTGTAGGCCTGCTCCACCGTCTCCTTCGTGTGGAGGGAATAAAGGCCCGTCACAGGATCTTTGGAATCAGGATTGTAAAGGCGGATATTGTCGTCACGTACCGTCGTCACGCCATTGGTATAGATTTGGGGCGAGGCCGTGCTGAAGCTACCGCCCGAGATGTTCAGATCGCCCCCGGGTTTGCCCGAGATGGTGAATTTCTCCCCGTTGAGACCGTCCGTCTGCCGGACATAAGAGCCGCTGCTGATATCGCCGGAAACGCTCTGGTCAGCCAAAGCCTTACCGTGCATCATGTTGAATGCGATGCCGAGAATCAGCAGCAACTTGATATATTTTTTCATGCGAACCTCCTCAAAGATGACGAATGACTGGCAGCAGACACCTCTGCCAGCCGGGCCCCTGTTATCAGCCCATCCCTCTACCGGCCCCAGTTGATGCGGGACAACAGGAGGCATGCTCCCAAGCCTCATTTCGTTGCGGTCGCAATGGTTTTTGCCAGAGTGGAGATAGAGGGTATCTCCAAGGAATTTGCCAAGTTATAATGTAAAGGAAAGGAAGAAGGTGAGACTGTTGGATCAGATCATGTCGCGTAAGCGTACGATCTGCTTTGGGATAAGCATACCTGAGAATATCTGTGATAGCTAGGATTTATTCTACAAGACAGACTATTATTTAAATAGATTATCACATATATCAGTCTGCAATAAGGTACGTTTTGCACGGGGCATCTTGCAATATCCCCATCTGTTTCAGTAAAGTATATCCATTACTACATCATTTTTTATCCAGCTCCAGACGCACCGTCACCGCGAACCAGGCGATCTTCCCCCAATCCTCACGCTGCGGTGCGAATGTCCCCTGCTGCGGCACTTCTCCCATGCTCACCGCACAGGACGGCCCCGTCTCCGGTGCGCTGTCCGCAAGGGCAGCACCTCCCCCTTCTCCGGCGGAAGTCCCCGGCACAGCGGCCGGGCTCCCCTCTGCGATGCTTCTTCCATCATCCCGTACCACAGGGAAAGGTATCCCGGCAGGCGGCCGCGCGCCCGCCTTGTCCCCGGCGGTATCAACTGCGGAAAGGCCGTCCCGCAGCCCTTCGACCGATAAAAACGGGGCCGGCAGCGCCACGCCGGTACTGTCCGCCCCTGCGGTCTGCCTCAGGACGAACCGTCCTTCCCCGCCTTCCGGCAGCTGCCAGATACCCATCTGACGTTCCAGCGCAACCATGCCGGTGCGCTCCCGCAAGGCGCGTTCCACGGCAACGGCCTGCGGCCCCGGCACACGATACCGGGCCGTGAGCGTCCGGCGCCCCGTGCGCGGCTCCGCGGCAGGACGGCAGAACAAATATTCCAGTCCTTCCGGCTTGAGGCCCGCCTCTTCCAGAAAATCGGCGCACCGGTATCCCGCTATCGTCTCCGCCGCAGGGCCGGACGCCCCCGGCAAGAGCAGGACCGGCCCGCTGTCGGCCGCCCGGGCAGGCAACGCCAGATACAGCCCCAGCACCAGGGCCATCATCACGCGCATGATGTGTCTCCTTCTTTCCTGTTTGCCATCGTCACGGTCTACCGGGGACACGGCTCTTTGTTCACCGGAGCCCGGCAGCGCCGCACATGCCTCTCTGCCCTCTCCCGCCATGGTTTGCCTGCGGGACGGCGCCTTTCCAGCCTGCCGCCGGAGTTCCCGCCCCAGCCTTCCGGGCCAGGCAGGAGCAAAGGGAAACAGGGGCTCCGTCCCCATTCCCGGCGCAAAGCCGCAGCAACACCGGGCCGAGCTTTCCTCCGGCCCCCGGCATGACGAAAAAAGGGGAAGGACGCAGGACGCGTTCCTTCCCCATAAACATCGGGCTCAGGCCACGGCAGGGCCGTTACGCACGGCTTTCCCAGGCCTGGACGGTATTCTTCAGCAACATGGCGATGGTCATGGGGCCCACGCCACCGGGAACGGGCGTGATGGCCGCGGCCTTCTTGCTCACGGATTCGAAGTCCGCGTCGCCGCACAGGCCGTCGTCCGTACGGTTGATGCCCACGTCGATGATCACGGCGCCTTCACGCACCATGTCGCCCGTGATCATGCGCGGACGGCCGATGGCCAGGAAGAGGAAGTCCGCGCTGCGGCATTCCGCCGCCAGATCGGGCGTGCGGGAATGGCACAGGGTCACCGTGGCGTCGCCGAACTCGCCGGGACGGGCCAGCAGCAGGGCCAGGGGCTTGCCCACGATGTCCGAACGGCCCAGCACCACGGCCTTCTTGCCGCGGGTGGGCAGATTGTAGCGGCGCAACAGCTCGATGACGCCCGCCGGCGTGCACGAGACCATGCCGGGCAGATTGAGGGAAAGGCGCCCCACGTTCTCGGGATGGAAACCGTCCACGTCCTTGGCCGGGTCGATGGCCAGCAGGCAGGCGGAGGCGGAAAGATGTTTGGGCAGGGGCAGCTGCAAAAGGATGCCGTCCACGTCGTCACGACCGTTGAGCTCGGCGATGAGGGCCAGCAGGGCCTCCTGCGTGGTATCGGCAGGCAGCCGGTAAGGGAAGGAAAGGATGCCCGCCTCGGCGCAGGCACGTTCCTTGTTGCGCACATAGACCTGCGATGCGGGATCTTCTCCCACCAGGATCACGGCCAGGCCGGGAGCGCGGCGGCCGGCCGACACGGCGGCCTCCACCTGGGCCTTGAGTTCCGCGCGGATATCGCGGGCAGTCTGCTTTCCATCAATAAGGATCATGGCGACCTCGTGGCTGACGTTGGCGCCGGGGCCGGCGCGTGGAAGGGGCGGAGTATACTCCGGGAGCGCGCCAAGCTCAAGTCCGCGACATCCCTCGACCATATGCCACCGGAGCGCCTTGCGCTCCGTGCATGATGCGTTGTACATTCGACCTTTGTACGGCCCTTCCTGCTCCAGGGAGTTTTTGCCGTTGATGCCATGGCCCCCCATGCGGTGGCATGATGTGAGAACGTACCATGCTCCGAACTTTCCTGCTTTTCCTGCTTTGCCTGCTCCTGGCTTTTCCCCAGGGAGCTTTCTCCGCCTCCTCCGGGAAGGCCTCTGCCCAAATGGACACGGGCCTGCCCCTGAACAGGACGACTTTCCACTTTTTCTCTCCCGAAGACATCGCTGCCAACTATAAAGCGTCCAGAATCATCCGCGTGGGCTACTTCGACCAGCACGGCGTCTTTGAAGGAGAAGGAGAACATCTTTCCGGTTATGCCGTGGCCCTGCTCACGGCCGTCTCGCGCTATACGGGCTGGGAATACGAATGGGTCAGGATCCGCTTCGACGAGCTGGCCCAGCGGCTGAATGACGGCACCATCGACCTTTCCTGCGGCATCAGTTTCACGCCGGAACGCGCCCACCTCTACAGCTTTTCCAAACTGCGCGCCGGGTATGAGAACACCTGCCTGCATGTCTCCAGTACAAGCGACATGCATTATATGGATCTGGAAGCCTTCAACGGCATGCGCATCGGCTTTTTCACCGATTCCCTCCAATATGACGTGATGCAGCGTTTTGCCGCCCAGAACGGGTTTACCTTCAAAACGCTGTTCTTTGAGGAAAGCCATGAGATGTCCCAGGCCCTGGCCGACGGCCGCATCGACGGCTATGTGGACGGCGTCCTCCAGGGCAAGGGCACCAAGGTGGTGGCCACCATCTCCACGGATCCTTTCTTTTTCGTCACCCGCAAGGACGACAATGAGATCATGGACCCGCTCAACGAGGCCATGCGCCAGATCCTGCTGAACCACCCCACCTATCTGGCCCGCCTCTACGACAGTTACCTTAACATCTCCTCGGACGTGCCCGTGGTCTTCACGCGTTCCGAAAGCCGCTGGCTGGCCACCAAGCCTGTCATCCGCGTGGCCTACAGCCGCGGACAGGACATGATGGACCCCAAACACGGGGGCAATTTCCTGTATGCGTTCCTGAAGATGCTGGAACGCCAGAGCGGCATCCGCTTCGAGTTCCTTCCCCAGCCCTCCTATGATGCCTGTCTCAAGGCGCTGGCCGACGGTACGGCGGACATCATGCCCGATGTCTATCCCAAGCTCTCCTTCCTGCGCAGCCAGAACATCTTTTCGGGCAGGACCTTCTATAACGCGCCCATCACGGTGGTGGGACGGCTCCATGACAAAAAGATCCCCGGCCAGGCCTGCACCGTGGGCTTCACCAGCGAGATGCGCAGCGTGATGCTGGCCTACCAGAGCGCCTATCCCGAGGACATCCCCAAGATCTTCCCCAATATCGACGCCTGCCGCACAGCCTTCGAAAAAGGGGAGCTGGACGTCTACCTCTGGCCCTATCCCGCCGCCGCCCTCCAGGACGACCCGCCCAAGGACGGTCTGCTGCTCCCCACCCGGGCCATGTATCCCATGGCACTGGGCATCTCGCCCCATGCCTCGCCCTTCGTGACCTCCGTGCTGGACAAGGTCATCACCTCCACCACCACGGCCACCATCGATGCCCTGCTCCTCTCCGCCGCGCCGGACTCCCTGATGGACATCATCCACCGTTTCCTGCGCCGGAACCTCGTGGAGACGCTCTGCGGCCTCGGCCTGCTGCTGGTCCTGATCGTGCTCCTCGTCCTGCGCCACAACAGGCGGCGCCTGGCCGCGCTCCGCGCGGCAGCGCTCACCGACCCCGTGACGCAGGGCCCCAACCGGGCAAGGTTCCTTATGGATGCGGCCAAGATCCTGCAAAAGGACCCACGCTGCCATTACCTGTGCACGGTCAACATCCGCAAGCTCAAGCTCATCAACCGGGCCTGCGGCCTGCGCACCGGGGACAGCCTGATCCGCTTCTGCAACCGCGAGTTCGCCCTGCGCAGCCGTCAGGGGGAACTGGCCGCCTACAGCGGCTCGGGACAGTATCTCCTGCTGTGGAAATGCCCTGACGAGACGAGCTTCACCCAGCGCATGGAAGAACTGTTCAGCGTCGCGGACATGGCCCGCAAGCTGTACCAGCGCCCGGTGAGCTTCTCCTGCGGCGTCTACGTCATCCGCAACGGCGCCGACATGGAAGAAAGCGAACCGCAGCCCACGCCGGGGACAGGGAAAAACGTCAACGAATCCGAGCGATTCGTCTCCCGCTATCTGCTCTATGCCGAAACGGCGGAAGCCAGCATCGCTTCCGGCGGCTACCGGTCGCAGTTCCTGATCTATAACGAGCTCATCGGGGCCCGCCAGCTCAAGGCCAACGACATAGAGAACCGTATGGTCAATGCCCTGGAGCGCGGGGAATTCACCGTCTTCATGCAGCCCCAGCTCTGCCTTGCGGACCGGCGTCTGCACGGGGCCGAGGCCCTCATCCGCTGGCAGGGCCCGGACGGGAAGATGGTCTACCCCGACGAGTTCATCCCCCTGTTCGAGCAGAACGGCTTCATCCGCGAACTGGACCTTTTCGTCCTGGATACGGTCTGCGCCTGGATACGTCGCCGCCTGGACGAAGGCAAAAAGGTGCCCCCCATCAGCATCAACCAGTCCAAGGCCCTGTTCTTCCACGACAACTATGTCGAGACCGTCCTTACCATCGCGGCCCGTCACGACGTGCCCACCCACCTGCTGCATGTGGAGGTCACGGAAAGCATGGCCTGGCTGGATGAAGAAGCCTTCATCCGCACCCTGGATGCCCTGCGCCGGGCAGGTATCGGCCTGAGCCTCGACGATTTCGGCAAGGGCTATTCCTCCATGGCCATGCTGCATTCCTTCGGCTTCGACACCATCAAGCTGGACCGGGCCTTCCTGGCCCCCGGACAGGACAAGCAGCGTTCCGTCTGGATCATCATCTCCTCACTCGTGGACATGGCCCGGCGCCTCGGCATCGAGATCCTCTGCGAGGGCGTGGAGACGGAAGAGCAGCTGCAAAAGCTCCTTGCCTCGCACTGCAAGTACGGGCAGGGCTATCTCTTCTCCCCGCCCATGAACATGGAGACCTTCGACGCCTACGTGGATGCCCACGACCTGGAGCAAAAGTAACGCACTGATCCGGGGGCCCCTTTCCCCGGCGGGAAAGAGCGCCTCCCGATACTCTCTCCCCAGATGCAAAGCGCCGTCTTCCCTTCCGGGAAGACGGCGCTTTTGTCTTGGCAGGGCTCCCTGCCGCATGAAAAAGGGGGCCTTGCGGCCCCCTCGGGAATACGGATGACGGCAGGACGAGCCTGCGTCTGCCGGATTAGTCTTCGCTCTCGTCCAGGGCGTAGTATTCCGCCAGCATGGGACCGAAGAATTCGGCGCCGTCGCCCAGTTCCTCTTCGATGCGCAGCAGCTGGTTGTACTTGGCCATGCGCTCGGAGCGGCACAGGGAGCCGGTCTTGATCTGGCCGGCATTGACGCCCACGGCCAGGTCGGCGATGAAGCTGTCCTCGGTCTCGCCGGAACGGTGGGAGACCACCGTGGTGTAGGCGGCTTCCTTGGCCATCTCGATGGTGTCCAGGGTCTCGGTCACGGTGCCGATCTGGTTCAGCTTGATGAGGATGGAGTTGGCCACGCCTTCGGCGATGCCTTCGGCCAGGATGGAGGGGTTGGTCACGAACACGTCGTCGCCCACCAGCTGGGTGCGTTCGCCCAGGCTGGCGGTCAGCATGCCCCAACCGTCCCAGTCGCTTTCGGCCATGCCGTCTTCGATGGAGATCAGGGGGTACTTGCTGGTGAACTCGGCCAGCCACTGGGCCATCTCGGCATTGTTGAAGGTCTTGTTCTCACCCTTCAGCACGTACTTGCCGTCCTGATAGAATTCGGAAGCGGCGGCGTCGATGGCCAGGGCCACTTCGCTGCCGGGGATGTAGCCGGCTTCCTCAATGGCCTTGACGATGTAGCTGAAGGCTTCGTCGTGGTTCTTCAGGTTGGGGGCAAAGCCGCCTTCGTCGCCCACGCTGGTCACGTGGCCGTCCTTTTCCAGCAGCTTTTTCAGCACGTGGAAGATCTCGGAACCCATGCGCAGGGCATCACGGAAGCTCTGGGCGCGCAGGGGCATGATCATGAATTCCTGGATGTCCAGGTTGTTGGGGGCGTGGGCGCCGCCGTTGATGATGTTCATCATGGGCGCGGGCAGCACCTTGGCGTTGACGCCGCCCAGGTATTTGTACAGGGGCAGGCCCAGGTATTCGCTGGCGGCACGGGCGCAAGCCATGGACACGCCCAGCATGGCGTTGGCGCCCAGACGGCTCTTATTGTCGGTGCCGTCCAGGTCGATGAGGGTGTTGTCCAGCTGCACCTGCTGCAGGGCGTCCAGGCCCAGCAGGGCGTCGGCGATCTCGCTGTTGACGTTCTCCACGGCCTTGGTCACGCCCTTGCCGCCGTAACGCTTGCCGCCGTCACGCAGTTCCAGGGCTTCACGGCTGCCGGTGGAGGCGCCGGAAGGCACGGCCGCGCGGCCGCTGTGGCCGGACTCCAGAGAAACTTCCACTTCCACGGTCGGATTGCCGCGCGAATCCAGGATCTCGCGGGCATACACAGACGCAATGCTGCTGCTCATAATCGCTCCTTTGAAGGTTGATTCTTCCGCCGCGCGAAAGAGTCGTTTTCTCCGCTGCGCCCCACGGGCGGTGGCGGGACCATTGTCCGGCGACAGGGAAGCCCTGCCGCAAAAATATCTCTCCCAAAGGGGGGCCTCCGGGCCCTGCGCGCGACGGCAGACCCGGGCCCGCTGCCGCACGGGGCGGCACGGCCTGTCGGCACTCAATAGGGATGACGCTCGTAATACAGGCGGCGCAGGCCCTCCAGCAAGAGCGAGGGCAGCACGGCGTCGAAAACGTCGGGGCTGATGCGCGCGATGGACGGGGCGAAACCGCCCGTGGCCAGCACCAGACAGTCATCGGGCAGGCCCTTTTTCAGGCGCTGCGTCAGGCCTTCCACCATGCAGGCGAAACCGAAGACCAGACCGTGCTGGATGCTCACCGACGTGCTGCGGCCGGGCGCGGGCTCCAGGGCGTCCACGTCCAGGTTGACGCGGGGCAGCTGGGCCGTTTCGCGCGCCAGGGCCGAGATGGCCGTGCGCGGGCCGGGAAAGATCAGGCCGCCGAGATAGGCATTGCCGCTGATGCAGTCAAAGGTGACGGCCGTACCGAAGTCCACCACGATGAGGGATTCAGGGCCGGGATACAGACGGCGTGCCTCATAGGCGCCCACCAGGCGGTCGGCGCCCACTTCCTGCGGGCGTTCGTAATGGTTCTGCAGGGGGATGGGCATGTCCTGCGGCACCATCCACAGGGGGCAGCCCAGATAGCGCTGGACGGCTTCACGCAGCAGGGGGTCGAAGCCCGGCACCACCGACGAGGCCACGCAGGCCGTGAAACGGGGCTCGGCACCGGCGTGACGCAGCAGCTCCAGCAGGGTCAGGCCCAGACTGTCCGAGGTCTGGGCGGGGTCCGTGCGCAGATTGTAGGAGGTCATCACCCCCCGGGAGTCGGCCAGACCGACCTTGATGCAGGTGTTGCCGATGTCGAAAAGAAGAAGCTCTGGCTGCATGTCATACTCCTTGGGGAACAGATGCCCCGCGCACAGGAATCCGCAGGCAGAAAGTATGCCAGAAAGCCCGCCCGTTCGCAAGGAAGGGCAGGGTCTGTTGTCCGGCGGCCTGCCGCACATTCCACTCATTGTAGCCGCGTATCCGGTACGCCCTTTTCCTTTGCCATTCGGTAGCTCGCCTGCCTGGAGGATTTTCTCGGATTCGTCTTTTTCTGGAAAAAACAATCTGGAGATGATAACGTTCCCGTATCTCTCCCGACCTCAGGACATCACATGAACCCATTTCACGCCGGAGGATACAGATGGAACAACTTTTTAGGGAATGCTGCGATTTTATTGATTCAGAATATAAACGCCTTGGGCATACTCTGGGCTATCGCTTTTTAACGTGCCCCCAAAATCTGCTGAACCCGGACATGAAGCTTCTTTATCTAAGTCAAAGTCCCGCAGGGAGGGAAGACCTCAAGGAACATCCGAGAACAAGCTGTGAACATGGCAGCCCCTTTTTTGTAGAGAGCTGGGACGCTGCTGCGCCGGGGATGTCTCCATTGCAACGGCAGACACAGAAGATGTTCTCCATGCTGCAGGCTCAACTAAAGATCCCCGGAACTGTCCGAAATTTCGCGGAACAGCATATACTTTCTGGCTATTTCATTCCTTTCAGGGACTATGCATCTCATAAAAATAAGAAGAAGACAGAGGAGGAAAAGAAGAAGAGCAAGGAAAAAGAAAAAGAATGCCTTGCTTCAGTGCATCAGCTTTGGCAAAAAATATTCCAAAAATGGACCCCAAGCTGCATCCTCATCTCGGGGACAAGTGTAGGAAAAGAAGTTAAAAAAATATTGAAATCACTAAATTTCACCATAATCGAAGGAACAACAATAGATATCCAGTGGCAAGGAAGAAAAATATACATCTATACGGCAAAAAGGGATGACAAGACTATTCGTATCGCATCATTTCCAAGCCTATCAAGATACCAAACTATGAACAGCGGAAAATATACTATTTATTTCAGGGAAATGCTTGAACAAATTTTTTCATCAAAACAGACGAACGATTAGCCCAAGCCCCTCTTCTCCGGGGACCATCAGCCAGGGAACAACTTCGGCCTTTTCCTCCCCCTTCCCATCGACCCTATGAGCGTTTTTTGAAGGGGTGGGGGAGTTTGAGGGGGCGGGGGAACTTTTTTCCGCCAGAAAAAGTTCCCCCGCCCCCTCAAAAAAGTCCTTTGCTATCCCCTAGCCCCCGAACCACTCCGGCCGGGCCTCCGTGGCGTCGGCGCGGCAGCCCTGCCAGAGGCCGCGGGCGGCCATGGCGCGGCGCAGGTCGGTGATGATGCCGCGTTTTTCCAGGGCCCAGGCGGGCGCCAGCAGTTCTCCCGGCGCGGGGTCGGCCTGGATGCGCTGCATGACCACGGTGGAAGGGATGCGCGGCAGGGCGGCGCACAGCATGTCCACATATTCGTCCCGGGCCAGAGGGCGGTAGCCGCCCGCCTGCCACTGCCGGGCCAGCTCCGTGCCCTGCGGCACATAGACGTTGTGCAGCTTGAGGCCCTGCATGCCCAGCGAGACGGCCCAGTCCACGCCGTGGAGGAAATCCTTCTCGTCCTCGCCCGGCAACCCGGCCATGAGGTGCCCGCAGACCAGCAGCCCGGCATCCAGGGCGGCGCGCACGGCCTCTTCGGCCTGACGTGCCGTGTGGCCGCGGTTGATGCGGCGCAGGGTATCGTCCCGGCAGGTCTGGAGGCCCAGCTCCAGCCAGACCTCATCCAGCCCGCAACCGGCCAGCAGGGCCAGTTTTTCGTCATCCAGACAGTCCGGACGCGTGCCCACGGCGATGCCCCGGCAGCCGGGCAGGGCCGCCACCTGCTCCAGCAGGCGGGCCAGGCGGGAGGCCGGGCCGTAGGTATTGGAAAAGGATTGCAGATAGGCCATGAACAGGCGGTCGCTGTCCGTGGTGGTGTACTTGGCGTACCAGGCGTCCCACTGGGCGCGCAGGTCGAGGCCGCGCAGGCCCATGCCGGAACCGGAGCCGCTGTCGTTGCAGAAGATGCAGCCCCGCGCGGAGAGCGTGCCGTCCCGGTTGGGGCAGGTGGCGCCCGCATCCAGTGGAATTTTTTGCACCCGGACGCCGTATTTGCGCCGGAAATAGGTGGCCAGGGTATGCCAAAGCAGCATGATTCACGCCTTTTTAGCGGATTTTTTCGGTGCGCGGACGGGAGAAAAAATTTGTACTGTGTCCGCAACAGCTTGACTTCAAGCCCATTTTAGCCGAACAAGTTTTGTCTGCTGCCGTGCGCTTTTCGCCTGCAAGGCCGTGGTTCCCGCGGGAACCGGCCCGGAGCCTTACGGCATCCCCCACAGGTTCCGTCCTCCCTTCTCCGCACGACCGGCAGCACCATACGCATACCAGTAGAACGAGGCAAGCTAGCGTAATGTCCAAAATTGTGGATTTCTTCTTGGGAATGTTCTCCAATGACCTGGCCATCGACCTGGGCACGGCCAATACCTGTGTCTATGTCAAGGGCCAGGGCATCGTCCTGCGTGAACCGTCCGTGGTGGCGGTCAAGAAAGATTCGCGCGGCAATACCGTGGTCCTGGCCGTGGGCGCCGACGCCAAGCGCATGCTGGGCAAGACCCCCGGCAACATCAAGGCCATCCGTCCCATGAAGGACGGCGTCATCGCCGACTTCGAGGTGACCGAGGCCATGCTGCGCCACTTCATCACCAAGGTGCACAATTCCCGCCATCTGGTTCGCCCCCGCATCATGGTCTGTGTGCCCACCGGCATCACGCAGGTGGAAAAGCGTGCGGTCAAGGAATCGGCCCAGTCCGCCGGTGCCCGTGAGGTCTACCTCATCGAGGAACCCATGGCCGCCGCCATCGGCGCCGACCTGCCCATCCAGGAGCCTACCTCCAACATGGTGGTGGACATCGGCGGCGGTACCACGGAAGTGGCCGTCATCTCCCTGGCCGGCATCGTCTATGCCCGCTCCGTGCGCGTGGGCGGCGACAAGATGGACGAAGCCATCATGACGCATGTCAAACGCAAGTATAACATGCTCATCGGCGAAGCCTCGGCGGAAGAGATCAAGATCAAGATCGCCTCGGCCTATCCCATGGATCCCGAACAGCAGATCGAGGTCAAGGGCCGCGACCTGGTGACGGGCATCCCGCAGAACATCATCATCACTTCCGAGGAAGTGCGCAAAGCCATCTCCGAACAGGTGGAGAGCATCGTGCAGGCCGTGCGCATCGCCCTGGAACAGACGCCCCCGGAACTGGCTGCCGACATCGTGGACCGCGGTATCGTGCTGACCGGCGGCGGCGCGCTGCTCAAGGGCCTCGACCAGCTGCTGCGCGAGCAGACCTCCCTGCCCATCACCGTGGTGGACGATCCCCTGTCCACCGTCGTCATGGGTACGGGCCGGGCCCTGGACAACATCCACGTGCTCAAAGACGTCTGCATCGACTAATCTTTGCAAGTGCAGGACGGCCCGTCGCCTTTTTCCGGCACGGCCGTCCTTTTTTTTCCTGCTGCTCTCACGGGTGCCACTGTGACATTCCGACGCTTTCTCCTCATGGCGGGCGGCCTTCTGGTGCTGTTTCTGGGCATGTATTCCTGGAACCAGCGCACGCACGCGCTCGATGACATCGCCGCCAACGTCGGTCTGGAGATGAGCGGCACGGTGCTGGGCACCTTCGATTCCGTCAAGGGCAGCGTCATGGACGCCTGGCGGCGCTATGTGGACCTGGTGGGCGTGCGCGAAGAGAACGAGCGCCTGCGCGCCCAGGTGGCCGAACTGCAGGCCCGCATCGTCTCCCACGGTGAGGATCTGGCGGAACTGGCCCGGCTGCGCGAGCTGGTGCAGCTGCCCGTGGACAGCGCCTGGAAGCCCGTGGGCGCCCGCATCCTGGCCGGACGCATGGGCCCCAACGCCATCCAGGACAGCATCACCATCAACCGGGGCTACACCTCGGGCGCCCGCCCCGGCACCCCCATCGTCACCAATATGGGCCTTGTGGGCCGCGTGCTGCGGGCCAGCCCTCATGCCGCCACGGTCCTGCTCATCACCGACCCGGGCAGCCGCATCGCCGTGTTCGCCCAGCAGAGCCGCTCGGCCGGCATCCTGAGCGGACAGGGCCTGGAACAGCCGCTGGAAGTGGGATTCGTGGAACGTGACGCTCCGGTGACCTCCGGGGAGATCCTCATCACCTCCGGTCTGGACGGCAAATACCCCAAGGGCATCCCCGTGGCCACCGTGGACAGCGTGGCCCCTTCGGACTCCACCCAGTTCCTGGCCGTCACGGCCCGGCCCCTGGTGGACGTGCGCCGTCTGGAAGAAGTGCTGCTGCTGGAGCCCAGCGGCATCAACCGGCCCCTGCGCCCCAGCGAGCCCGCCCCGGACTTCGTGGGCCCGCCCCGGCCCCCCAAAAGGGAGCGCTAGCCCATGCAGGCCGTGCGCAACATCTTCTGGTGGCTGTGCTTCGTGGCCCTGGGCATCTGCGTGCAAAGCCTCGTCCCCTACCTCGATGCCCTGGTGGTGGGGCTGGTCATCCTGTTGCAGGAAAGGGACTACAAGAACCTTTGCTGGCTGCTGCCGCTCTTCGTCCTGCTGCAGGAAGGCATCGGCACGAGCCCCTTTGGGGCCACCATCGTCTGGTACGCGCTGGTCTGCCTGATCTACCGCCTGTTGCGCTGGCTGCTGGGCCTGGGGAACTTCTTCCTCGTGCTGCTGCTCTCCATCTGCCTGGGCGGTGCCTGCTTCGGCCTGGGCTGGCTGTTCTCCCCGCTCTATGCCGTGCATTTCGATCCGCAGGAATTTCTGGACAGGAGCCTGATTCAGGCCCTTTACCTGCCCGTGGCCTGGTTGCTTTTGACGGCCACGCGGCCCCTGGCATGTTCGCATGACGAAGAATAGGCGCATCATCCCCTCTGCCGCTCCGGAACCGGCCTCTCCCCTGACGGAGGCCCCCCGCCGCAAGCGTAAGAACTGGCGTTCCTGGCTGACCATACAGGTGGAAAGCGAACGCTACCAGCCGCCGCGCAGCGGTATCCTGCTCCTGCAGGTGCTGGTGGGCATCTTCTTTTTCGTCTTCGTCACCCGTTTCTGGTACCTCCAGCTCCATCTGGGGCCGGAGATGACCACGCAGGCCCAGAAGAACCGCCTGCGCACGGAGCGCATCTTCGCCCCGCGCGGCCGCATCTTCGACGATCACGGCAATATCCTGGCCGACAACCGCACGGCCTACGGCCTGGCCATCATCCGCGAGGACTGCCCGGACATCCCCGCCACCCTGGCCCAGATCAGCCAGTGGACGGACACGCCCCTGGAGCAGCTCCAGAACCGCTACAACCAGGACCGCTTCAAGACCAAGCCCTTCGAGGCCCTGCCGCTGGTCTCCGGTCTGGACTTCGGCCAGGTGGCCCGCATCGAGGCCGAGCTGGTCAACTGGCCCGGTCTGGAGATCATGGTCCGCACCAACCGCTACTATCCCGAAAAAGACCTCTTCGCCCATGTGCTGGGCTATGTGGCCGAAGCCAACAGCGCCGAGATGGAGAAGGACCCCGACCTTGCCATGGGCGACCTGGTGGGCAAGGCCGGTCTGGAACTGGAGCTGGAAAAGCGCCTACGCGGCCACAAGGGCCTGTACCAGATGGAAGTGGACGCCCACGGGCGCATGCTGGCCAAGAGCCTGAGCGAGGCCCCCAGCGCCGGACAGGAACTGGCCCTTTCCCTGGACCGCGACCTGCAGCAGGCCGCCTGGGACGCCCTTGCCGGCGAGGCGGGCTGCGTGGTGGTCATGGAGCCGGACACCGGCAAGCTGCGCGCGCTGGTGACCTCCCCGGCCTACGACAACAACCTGTTCGCCGCGGGCATCTCCCGCCGCGACTGGGAGGCCCTGCGCACCAGCAAGCGCTATCCCCTGCAGAACCGCGTCATCCAGAGCGTCTACCCGCCCGGATCGGTCTGGAAGCTGCTCATGGCCGTGTTCTTCCTGGAGAACGGCGTGGATCCCCGCGAGACCGTCTTTTGCGGCGGCCAGACCAAGCTGGGCAACCAGATCTTCCGCTGCTGGCGGCGCGGCGGCCACGGCAGCCAGACGCTGGAGCAGTCGCTCATCAACTCCTGCGACGTGTACTATTACATCATGGCCGAGCGTCTGGGCATCGACAAGATCTCGGCCTTTGCCAAGCAATGCGGCTTCGGCCGCCCCACCGGGGTGGACCTGCCCCACGAACGTTCGGGCCTGGTGCCCTCGCGCGACTGGAAGCAGCGCTACCGCAAACAGGTCTGGGTGCGCGGCGATACCTTCAACACCTCCATCGGTCAGGGTTTCACCCTGGTCACGCCCATCCAGATGGCCGTCTACGTGTCGGCCATGCTCAACGGCGGCGACCTGCTCAAGCCCCAGCTGCTGGAAGATGCCCCCCGCGAGGTGCGCGGCCGCATCCCCGCCGAGCTGAGCCACCTGCGCTTCGTGGTCCAGGCCATGCGCCGCACGGCCGGGGGCGGTACGGCCAAGGTGGTGGGCCGCCACGATGCCGACATGGGCGGCAAGACCGGTACGGCCCAGGTGACCAAGCTGAAGATGACCGCCAACGACCGCCGTCTGCGTACCGCGGAGCTGGCCTACCTGCACCGCGACCATGCCTGGATCGCGACCTGGGGCAGCAAGAACGGCAAGACCTATGTGGTCATCGTCATGGTGGAACACGGCGGCGGCGGTTCCAGCGTGGCCGGGCCCGTGGCCAAAAAAGTCTACGAATATCTTTTCGGGCCGGATACCGCCGCGCCCGGCTACAGGGCCCCGGAAGCGCCCCAGCCCGCCGGCAGGATGCTGGGCCCCGCCTCGGGTCCCCTGCCGGGCATGACCAACGACAGCAACGATCTTCCCAAGCGCCGTCGCCGCTGACGACAACAGGAACGCCCCATGGACAAGCGCCTTCTCGGCTATATCAACTGGGCACTGCTGGCCTGCATGCTGCTGCTCTATTTCACGGGCGTGGCCAACCTGTATTCCGCCAGCGGCACCCGCGTGGAGACCGGTTTCGCCTTCGAGAGCTTTTACCAGCGCCAGCTGATCTGGGGCCTGTGCGGCCTGGGCTGCATGCTGCTGGCCACGCTGTTCGATTACCGGCAGCTGCGCAACCTGGCCTGGCCCGCCTATCTGTTCTTTCTGGTACTGCTGATGCTGGTGCCCCTGATAGGCTCCACCTTTTACGGCGCCAAGCGCTGGATATCCTTCGGGCTGTTCACCATCCAGCCTTCGGAACCCATCAAGATCGCCGTGCTCATCCTGGTGGCGCGCCTTCTGGCCCGCGACAGCCAGCCCCTGGGCTGGAAGAACTTTTTTTCCGTGCTGGCCGTGGGCCTGGTGCCCGTGGTCTTCATCCTCAAGCAGCCCGACCTCGGCACGGCCATGATGGTGCTGCTCATCATGGGCGGCATGATCCTGTTCCACGGCCTGCGCCGCTATGTTCTGGGCACCTGCCTGCTGGCCGTGCCCGGTGTGGCCGCCCTCATGTGGTGCGTGCTCATGCACGATTACCAGAAGCAGCGCGTGCTCACCTTCCTCAACCCCGGTGACGACCCCCTGGGGGCGGGCTACCACATCCTGCAATCGCGCATCGCCATCGGCTCCGGCGAGCTGTGGGGCAAGGGCTACATGGAAGGCATGATGAACAAGCTCAACTTCCTGCCCGAACGCCACTCGGACTTCGCCCTGGCCGTGTTCGGCGAGGAATGGGGCTTTGTGGGCTGCGTGGCCCTGGTGACGCTGTTCTGCCTGTTCCTGCTGTCCATCTTCTCCACGGTGGTCCAGGCCAAGGACCGTTTCGGCAGCATGCTGGCCGTGGGGGTCTTCTTTTACTTTTTCTGGCAGATATGTATCAATATGGGCATGGTCATCGGGCTCATGCCCGTGGTGGGCATCCCCCTGCCCTTCATCAGTTATGGCGGCAGTGCCACAGTGGTGAACTTCACATTGCTGGGTATCGTGCTTAATGTTTCTATGCGGCGCTTCATGTTCAAGAGCTGAGCCCGGGGCATGCCTGCCCGCGCAGGCGTGCCGGACAGGAGACCTCCCACCTCCTTTCCCGGGGCACAGCCGGGGACCCGCCGCATGACCCATCCGGATATCCCGTTGCCGGACGACCGGCCGACGACTATCCCCTTTCCGCCGCCCTGCGCGCGTCCGTCATCCCCGGTCACGCGCCTGCGCCCGGGGCGGCCAACGGCAATCATCGACGCCCTGCCGGGGAAGGCGTCACCCCATCCAAAGGAGGTCTTCCATGCCCCAGGATTATTTCCGCGCCCTGCGTGATGTGGCCCTGGCCATCAATGCCAGCCTTGATCCCAAGGACGTGCTGCACAAGATCAGCGAGCACACGGCACAGACCATGAACTGCAAGGCCTGCACCATCCGTCTGCTGGACAGCACCGGGCACTTCCTGCTGCCCAGCGCCGCGTACGGCCTCTCCGCCACCTACATGCGCAAAGGCCCCGTGGAAGTGAAACGCAGCGGTCTGGACAGCGAAGTGCTGTCCGGCAAGGCCATCCACCTGAAGGACGCCACCTCTGACGGCCGCTTCCAGTATCCCGAATCCGCCAAGGCCGAAGGTCTGGTCTCCGTGCTTTCCGCCCCCCTGAGCGTGGGCGGTAAGGTCATCGGCCTGATCCGCGTCTATTCCTCCGAAGAGCGCGAGTTCAGCGCCGACGAGGACAGCTTCATGATGGCCGTGGCCGCCATCTCCGCCGTGGCCATCGAGAACGCCCGCCTGCATGACGCCCTGCGCAACAATTACGAGCTGATGGCCAAACACGCCTACTCGGTCTACGAAGACTAGCCGGCTCATCGTACGTCCCGGCCCGCCGGGCCCGGCGACGTGCGCCCCGGCATGACGGCATCAGGGGCCCTGCCCGCCGTCGTGCCGCTCCGCCCCCATCAAGACAGGATGCCCGCAAGGGCAAAGGTGAATACAATGAAAAAAGTTCGTGTCGGTATCAATGGTTTCGGCCGCATCGGCCGCCAGGTGTTCCGCGCCCTGCGCCAGAGCTACGCTGATCGCGTGGAAGTGGTGGCCATCAACGACCTCTTCGACGCCACCACCAACTTCCAGCTGCTGGAGTACGACTCCGTCTACGGCCGCGCCTTCCTGGACGCCCAGGTGGACGGTCAGGAAGTGAAGGTCGGAGACTGGAACATCCACTGCTTCGCCGAGCGCGATCCCCATCAGCTGGCCTGGGGCCAGCATGACGTGGACGTGGTGGTGGAAAGCACCGGCATCTTCCGCAAGGCCTCCCAGGCGTCCGTGCACATGGACAACGGCGCCAAAAAGGTCATCATCACCGCTCCGGCCAAGGAAGAAGATATCACCATCGTCATGGGCGTGAACCACGACCAGTACGATCCCGAAAAGCACCACATCGTGTCCAACGCCTCGTGCACCACCAACTGCCTGGCGCCCGTGGCCCTGGTGCTGCAGCGCAACTTCGGCATCAAGCTGGGCAACATGACCACCATCCATTCCTACACCAACGACCAGCGCATCCTCGACATGGCCCACAAGGACCCGCGCCGTGCCCGCGCCGCCGCCTGCAACATCATCCCCACCTCCACCGGTGCGGCCCAGGCCGTGGCCAAGGTCATCCCCGAACTGGCCGGCAAATTCACCGGCTATTCCCTGCGCGTGCCCACCCCCACGGTCTCCGTGGTGGACTTCAACGGCATCCTGGAAAAGGAGACCGACACCGAGACCCTGCTGGCCGCCCTCAAGGACGCCAGCGAGACCTACCTCAAGGGCATCCTGGGCTATAACACCCTGCCCCTGGTCTCCATGGACTTCAAGGGCGACCCGCATTCCTCCATCCTGGAAGCGCCCTACACCACCGTGCAGAACGGCAATCTGGTGAAGGTCGTGGCCTGGTACGACAACGAATGGGGCTATTCCAACCGCGTCTGCGACCTTATCTGCCTGATGCAGGAAAAGGGCCTGTAAAAATCCCCCGGAGCGGGCGGCAGCCCTGCTCCGGCCCCTCATGAACACAAAAGGCCACCCGCCATGGGTGGCCTTTTTCATGCGCTCCATGCGCCCGGCAGCGTCAGGCGAGGGCCGCATCCCGCAGATAGCCTGCCCCTTGCCTTTCTTTCCATCCCAGGACGTCCGCGCCATCCTCCCCGCACTCGCTCCCGTCCTGTCTGCCCCATCCTGTGGACCTGTCCTCGGCCCATCCTCCATTCTCCTGCCCCATCCACCGGACACAAAAAAGTCCCCGCGACACCGGGGGACCATCGAACACGGTACGGACAGGGGCGCCATGCTCCCCGTCCAATGACCATAGCAGCGTTTTTTGAAGGGAAAGGGGGAGGAGGGGGAGAGGGGAACTTTTTCCAAGAAAAAAAGTTCCCCTCTCCTCCTCAACACAGCAACACTCTACCCCAGGGCCTCGCGGGCCAGCTCGGAAACGGTCTTCTCGACCACCTTCTCGCCGTCGAAAACTTCGCAGATATCCTCATGCCCCGCCTCGGCCAGACGGCGCAGGGCCGGGGCATCCATGAAGTCGCGGGGCAGCTGGGCAAGGGCCCAGGCGGCCATGCCGCGGCAGGGGACGTCCTCGTCCTCCAGCCCCTTGAGCAGCCAGGGCCGGGCGATGACGGCCAGTTCCTGCCGGGCCTGCGCCAGACGGCCGATGGCCCAGAAGCAGGAGCGGCGCAGCGGACCGTGGTCACAGAAGTTGTCGTCCCGGCCCAGGTCGATGACATAGGAGATGAGCACCCGGTGGAACTCCTTGGCCGCGCGCGGGCAGGCGGCCAGCACTTCGCCGAAGGCTTCGGGGATGCCCCAGCCGATGTTGCCGGACTCTTCGTTCATGTGCCACATGAGGCGGCGCATGATGTTGTGCATGTCTTCGGCGCTGCCCTCTTCCAGACCGGCCACCACCTGCCCCAGGGCCAGGGCGGCCTTGTGGCGCATGAGCGGTTCCAGCAGCAGGAAGGAGAAGAGCGGCCCCACGGCGGGCTGGCCCATGGAGCGCAGTTCGGGCAGATGATCACGCCAGTCGGGCGCGGAAAGCAGGTCTTTCAGTTGCTGTTTGACGGCACGCATACGGGCCATGGCGCAGCTCCTTGCGTTACAGGGTACAGAAGAAGGTCACCCAGAAAGGCACGCTGAAATCCAGGATCATGGCGTGCACGATGGAAACGAACACCCATTGCTTGCCCGCGAAGCGGGTGATGACCGGCAGGGTGGAATCCATGGTGGACGCGCCGCCGCACGAGATGGCGGCCAGCGGGCTGATCCAGCGTACCATGAGCGGCGTGAAAAGCAATGTGGCCAGCTCGCGCATGATGTTGGCCAGCAGGGCCACGGTGCCCAGCTCCGCGCCCTTGTACTGGGTGATGAAGATGGACGAAAGGGAATAGTAGGCAAAGCCGGACCCCACGGCCAGGCATTCGCTGAGGGAATAGGCCAGCGTGATGCTGGCCAGGGCCGCCCCGGCAAAGGTGCCCACGGTGGTGGCCAGGGGCAGCAGCAGCACCCGGGGCCGCAGGGTACGCAATATCTCGCCCAGACGGCGGTCGTGCCCGATGGAGATGCCCACCAGGAACATCAGCACATAAAGGACGTAAAGCGTGCCGTCGTGCTCCAGGAAATAGTCCGGTATCCAGCCCAGCCAGGCCAGCAGCACGCCCAGCACGAAACAGCCCAGGATCATCAGGCTCCCGCTCATGCCCGGCCCTCCCCGTCTTCCCGGTCGTGGCGCACGCTCATGGCCGCGCCGGCGTCCGCGCTGTCGGCCTCAGCGGCCGCATGGCGCTGGGGCCCGGCACCGGGGAAGAAGCGGCGCACGGCCACGGTGCAGATGAGGCTGCCCGCCACGCAGGCCACGGTGAGCACCAGGGCCTTGCCGCCCAGCACGGGCAGGTTGGCCATCAGGGTCTCGTTGCCGCCCACGGCCACGCCGAGGGCGAAGAGCATGAGCATGATGGTGGGAGAGATGGCACGGCCCAGCAGTTCGGGCCACTGGAAAGAGCGCAGGGCAAAGCCCAGGGCGATGCCCGTGAGCATCAGTCCGATAGCAGTGAACATGGTGTTGTTTTCAGCGTCTGGAGATCTGTTGCAGCGCCCGGCGCACAAAGGCCAGCATGGCCGCGTAGCGCTGCGGTTCATCAAGAAGGAATTCCACGTCCCAGAGCACCCAGACCAGCGTGCCGCGATGGCGCAGCTGCTGGAGGGGGCGTACCCCGGCGGGCAGCCCCAGGGCGCGGGCCGCCACGGAGCCCATGACCACCACGGCTCGGGCATGCAAGGCCTGCACGCCGGACCAGAACACGTCGGTATTGGGCTGGTAATGGGGCCTGTCCTCCCCGCCGGCCGGGGCCGAAGGGGCAGGCATGGCGTCAGGATCGGGCAGGCAGGCGGGCCAGAAGGTGCTGGTGCCCGCCGGATAGGCCAGATCCTGCATGAGACGGCGGAAAAAGGCGCTGCGCTGCGCCTTGCCCGGGGCCTGTGCTTCGCAAAGGTCCGGGCCGAGGTTCCAGTAGGTCCAGACCACCCGTCCCTGCCGGGTGCGCGAAAGGCGCTCCTGCCAGACGGCGGGCCAGACGTGGGGCGGCAGGGGCCGCCAGTTCCTTACCGGAGCGGCGGCTTCCGGGGCCTGTTCCTCAGGCTGCGGGCGGGCCGGGCGTCGCTGTTCCTGCACGGGGGCCGCGGGAGCGGCCGCGCTGGGAGCGGGAGAGGCCGCAGGGGCAGCGCCCTGCCTCACGGCCTGTGCCGGTGCGGCGGGC
>OLFZ01000333.1_pt1 | contig 53434 bp, 49 predicted proteins | sample 1604861 | NCBI WGS metagenome assembly OLFZ01 (sample SAMEA3888895, study PRJEB22519) | human gut metagenome | biome: human gut; feature: human-associated habitat; material: faeces | place: Denmark | collected 2011 | reverse complement strand
GGGTATCCCGGCGCGGTAGAGGCTGGAACGGTCAGAGCGGTCATTAAGGTCGATGACAAGGAAACCAAGTATCCCGTTGAGGCCCACACCGGAACCCTTACCATCCGTGGTGTTACCAAGGCCGGTTCCACCACGGAAGTGGTTTCCAGCGTGACCCAGCCGGTCAGCAGCGTGACCGCTGTCCTGCCGAAAGACACGGTCTATACGGTCAATGACAGCGATGTCAAGGTGGTTGACGGTCGGCCCTCTCTGCTGGTGGATGAGATCGTCTCTACGGATAACTCTGCCAGCGGCAGCGATTACCGCGGCGTGCTGGTGGACAAGGCGGTAAAACTTGTCGGTGAGGGCTTCCAGAACGTGGCGACCCAGGCAAAGTATCTTGACCTGGTGGATGCTGCCAACGGAAACACCTGGATCCAGACGGACAGCAATGTCACCATCTACTGGCCGTATCCCCAGGGCACCGACGCCAATACCAAGTTCCGCCTGGTGCATTTTGACGGTCTGGACCGTGAAATGACTGCGGACGAGGTCATGGATGCCATCAACAAGAACGAGCCTGTGGTCGTGAAAGACCTGGTGACCGATCAATACGGCATCCGCTTCGAGACGGACAGCTTCTCTCCCTTTGTGCTGGTGTGGGACAACACCCAGACCACGACGGTTACGGAGGAAGATGACCATCCCGACATCGCCGAGGCCATTGCCAACGGCACCTGGGGCCAGCCCACGCCCCAGCCCGAAGCCAAGCCCGCTGCGAAGAAGGACATCTCGCTGGCCCTGTATGACGCCGGCCTCAATGCCTTCCAGGCCCGCAAGTACGATGAAGCCCAGCGCTCTTTCGCCGACTTCATGAAGAACTACCCCACGCACAGCATGGCCCCCGACGCGCAGTACTACCTGGCCGAGTGCTACTTCCAGCGCAACCAGTTCCCTGACGCCGCCCTGGCCTACGATACGGTCATCACCAAGTTCTCCAAGAGCAACCGTACCCCGGGCGCTTACCTGAAGCAGGGCATCTGCTTCAGCAAGATGAACCAGAAGGCCGCCGCCAAGGCCCGCATGAACGAGCTCATCAAGAAGTACCCCAACTCGCCCGAAGCGGCCCGTGCCAAGAACTTCCTCAAGACCAACAAGTAAGGCACCCGCCTGACAGATACGAAAAAGCCGGTGGCACACGTCACCGGCTTTTTTCATGCCCGCCGTCCGGGAAGGCTCGCGAACGGACGACCGCTCCGCTGCGGCGATCCCACCCGGGCAGGGATGCGGACAGGCCATCGTGCCCGGCATCCCCTCTCAAAGAGCCTGCCGGACACGCGCCCCGGCAGGGATGACACCGGCGGTATCCCAGGCCCCAAAAGACGAAGGGCCCCGTTGCCGGGGCCCTGTCTGGTGCGTTTGGTGTGGAGGTTTATGGGTTTGAGGAGGGAATGAAGAAGGAAGGATCGTTATGACGTCAAAGCTGTTTACTGGCCCAGTTCGTGGCGCAGCCAGCTCTTGATGGCGGGGGTGGGTTCGCTGATACCGCGCCACTTGCCGTGAACGGATTCGTACTCGGACAGCAGGTGGTGGGGAAGCGGCATGGTGAACAGGTCTTCAGCGTGTTCGGAGTTACGGCGCACCAGGCGGATGACGGGTTCCTTGCCCCAGCTGTCCACCACGAAGTAGTGGGACACATCTTCCTTGGAGCGCACGGGCGGATATTCGGAGTGCCAGTCGTTGTTGCCCCATTCGAGGTACATGGTCACGGCGTGTTCAGGGCTCAGGTTCCAGGAAATATCATAAAGAGCATAATCTTGCAGGCTGTTCATATACTCCTCCATGTGCTTTTTTTGAATAGTAATGATTCTTAATTAAAAAATCAATACCTAGCGTGAAAATAAGTAATATTTTTTATTCCTGAATCATTCCAGCGTATTGCAACAGGGATATCCGCGTAAAAAGCTGTTTTCACGCGCCGTCCGCCCTTTATCCACGGGCCTGTGCCGTGTATGCTTGCCCCTGTGCCGGACCGATCCGGCAGCGCACACAAAGGAGTCAGTATGGACGTCAACAAGGTTTTGCAGGAACTCAAGGCCCGCCCCGGCTTCAGCGATCATGTGGGCATGATGCTGGTACACAATGGCGTGGTCCGCGGCTGGTCGCGCAAGGATCATGCGCCGGTCAGCTCCATCACCGTCAGCCATGACCAGGCCAAGATGGACGCCATCTGCCATGAGATGGAACAGCGCCCCGGCATCTTCGCCATCGTGGCCCAGGCCAATGAAGGCGACTTGCAGCCCGGTGACGACCTGCTCCTGCTGGTGGTGGCCGGTGACATCCGCGAGAACGTCAAGGCCACCTTTGCCGAGCTGCTGGACCGCATCAAGTCCGAAGCCGTCATCAAACAGGAACACGGCCCGGAAGCCTAGGCCGCGGCATCCGGGGCCCCTGCGGTACTGCCCGGGCCCCTCGGGCCCACGCCGGCCATGGCCGCAAGGCCATACCCCACGAGCAGGCGCGCAGAGGCTCCGCATTGCCGGTCCCGCCGTCACAGCCGCCTGCGCAACCTGCCCACGGCCTGCGCCGATCTTCTTTGAGGAGGCCTCTCCGGATGTCCGGGAGAGGCCTCCTCCTCATATATCCACTCTCCAAGGCGCTTTGCAGCGCCGGCTGACCTGCCGCAGACGGGGAAGGTCAGCATATCCGGGCAAGGATGTCCCTTCTCCGGCGCAGTCTGGCGCGGCATCCCTCCGAAGTCCTCCCTGCTCCGGGAGGCTCGCCCTGCGCGTTTTCTCCTGTCCGTGAGGGCATTTTTACCCCTCGGTGCATTGCCAAAGCCGTGTTTTGACCTTACTTCTACGGCATGCGCGACCGTTTGTGACGCCCGGCCCCCCGGTGCCGGGCCCTTTCACGCACGGCCCGTCCGTTTTTTCTGGATGCACGCGGTCGCGCGCCTGCCCCGGGGCAGGCCATCCCGCCAAACGAGGAGAACGCATGTTCGGTTTCATTTTCAAAAAGATTTTCGGCAGCAAGAACGACCGCTACCTACGCCGCCTGCGCCCCATCGTGGCGCGCATCAACGCGCTCGAACCCCAGATGCAGGAACTGGCCGACGAGGATTTCGCCCAGCGCATGGCGGAATACCGCCAGCAGGTACAGGCCGGTGAACGCACCCTGGACGACCTTCTGCCCGAAGTCTTCGCCCTGGTCCGCGAAGCCTCCCGCCGTGTCATGGGCATGCGCCACTATGACGTGCAGCTGGTGGGCGGCATCGTGCTGCACCGCGGCAAGATTGCCGAAATGAAGACCGGTGAAGGCAAGACCCTGGTGGCCACCCTACCCGTGGCCCTCAACGCCCTGTCCGGCAAGGGCGTGCATGTGGTGACCGTCAACGACTACCTGGCCACCCGTGACGCCCAGTGGATGGGCAAGCTCTACAACTTCCTGGGCCTTTCCGTGGGCGTCATCGTCAACGGCCTTGACGACCAGGCCCGCAAGGAAGCCTACGGCGCCGACATCACCTACGGTACCAACAACGAGTTCGGCTTCGACTACCTGCGCGACAACATGAAGTTTTACGCCACGCAGCTGGTGCAGCGCGGCCACAACTTCGCCATCGTGGACGAAGTGGACTCCATCCTCATCGACGAGGCCCGTACCCCGCTCATCATCTCCGGCGCTTCCGACGAAAGCGTGGGCATGTACCGCGCTATGGACCAGATCGTGCGCCAGCTGGGCCCCGAAGACTACACCGTGGACGAAAAGGCCCGCACCGCCATGCTCTCCGAAGAAGGCGTGGCCCACTGCGAGGCCCTACTGCATGTGGACAACCTCTTCGACCCGGCCAACATCACCCAGCAGCACTGCATCCTGCAGGCCCTGAAGGCCCATCACGTCTTCAAGCGCGACGTGGACTACATCGTGCAGAACGACAAGGTGGTCATCGTGGACGAGTTCACGGGCCGCCTCATGGATGGCCGCCGCTATTCCGACGGTCTGCACCAGGCCCTGGAAGCCAAGGAAAACGTCACCATCGCCGCAGAGAACCAGACCCTGGCCTCCATCACCTTCCAGAACTATTTCCGCATGTATGACAAGCTGGCGGGCATGACCGGTACGGCCGATACCGAAGCCGTGGAATTCCACCAGATCTACAATCTGGAAGTGGTCTCCATCCCGCCCAACAAGCCCATGCAGCGCAAGGACTACCCCGACCTCATCTACCGTACCCGCAAGGAAAAGTACGATGCCATCATCGAGGCCATCCGCGAGCTGTACGAAAAGGGCCAGCCCGTGCTGGTGGGCACCATCTCCATCGAGACCTCGGAGATGCTCTCCCAGCGCCTGAAAAAGCTCAACATCCCGCACAGCGTGCTCAACGCCAAGCAGCACGCCCGTGAAGCCGAGATCGTGGCCCAGGCCGGCCAGAAAGGCCATGTGACCATCGCCACCAACATGGCCGGCCGCGGTACGGACATCGTGCTGGGCGAAGGCGTGCTGGAACTGGGCGGTCTGCACATCCTGGGCACCGAACGCCACGAGAGCCGCCGTATCGACAACCAGCTGCGCGGCCGTTCCGGCCGTCAGGGCGACCCCGGTTCCTCCCGCTTCTACCTTTCGCTGGAAGACGACCTCATGCGCCTGTTCGGCTCCGACCGCATCAGCGGCCTTATGGAGAAGCTGGGCCTCAAGGACGGTGAAGCCATCGAGAACTCCATGGTCACCCGCGCCGTGGAAAGCGCCCAGAAGCGCGTGGAAGCCCACCACTTCGAGATCCGCAAGACCCTGCTGGATTACGACAACGTCATGAACCAGCAGCGCGAGGTCATCTACACCCTGCGCCGCGACATGATGGTGGAAGAAGATCTGGAACCCGTGCTGAGCGAGTTCCGCAACGACATCCTGGACGATGCCTACACGCCGCTGGAACAGGCCGACACCGATACGGCCATCGAGCTGCGCAAGGCCCTGCAGGCCCGTCTGGCCGACGTCTTCAACCTGGGCCGCGTGCTGGCGGCCGATGCCCCCGTGCCCGACCGTGCCGGCTGTGAGGAATGCATCCATCAGATCTTCCAGCAGCTGCGCGAAGAAGCCGGCCCCCTGTACCAGGACATCCTGCGTTACTTCCTGCTGGAAGAACTGGACCGCACCTGGAAGGAACATCTGCGCAACATGGACGCCCTGCGTGACGGCATCGGCCTGCGCGGCTACGGCCAGAAGGACCCCAAGCTGGAATACAAGCGTGAAGGCTTCGAGATGTTCCAGTCCATGCTCTTCCAGATCCGCGAAGGCGTGTTCCGCGCCCTGACCCGCGTGCATGTGCAGCCTGCCGAGCCCGCGCCCGCCGAAGGTGCCGTGGAAGAAGGCAATGCCCCGGCCGAAGCGCCGCAGCAGGAAGCTCCCAAGGCCAAGCCCACCCTGAGCCTGCGCCACAAGGAGAACGACGACCTGGCCTACTCCGGCAGCCAGACCACGGACGCCGGCAACCAGCCCGCCAAGGCCAAGCCCCGCGTGGGCCGCAACGATCCCTGCCCCTGCGGCAGCGGCAAGAAGTACAAGAAGTGCTGCGGCATGGGCAAGGTCTAGCCGCGCCTGAGCATCACTGACGAAAAAAGCGGGGCCCTCCATGAGGGTCCCGCTTTTTTGCATCCACCGTCGGCGAAAGCCGCACGGCAGGAGGGGGTTCCCTTCCCCCCAAACGATGTGGACAGGCACCGCGCCCTAGCAGGGCAGGCCGCGCCGGGCGCGCATCTCGCGCAGGTCTTCCAGCACGCTGTAAGGCACGCGCAGGGAGCCGTAGCCCTTGCCCAGGCGGATGCGGGGCTTGTTGGTACCGTGATAGTCCGAGCCGCCGCTGACGCCCAGGCCGTAATGGCGGGCCAGCTCCAGGCAGCGCCGGGAAGCGGCCTCGGAATGTTCGCTGTGATAGGCTTCGATGGCCGTGAGCCCGCAGGGCAGGAGGCGTTCGATGAAGGCTTCCAGCCAGCCCTCGGGCAGTTTTTGCAACATGGGATGGGCCAGGCAGACCGTGGCTCCCAGTGAAGAAAGGACCTCCACGGCCTCTTCGGGCCGCAGGACCTCCTTGGGCAGGTAGGCCCGGCCGTAATAGCCCAGATATTCCTTGAAGGCCTCGCTGACGTCCTTCACGTAGCCCTTGCGGACCAGCACGGCAGCGATGTGCGGGCGCCCCACGCTCTCGCCGCGGGCCTCGTGCAGCACTTCGTCGAGCTCAATCTCCACGCCCAGGCCCTGGAGCTTTGCCACGATGCGGACATTGCGCTCGCTGCGTTTGCGGCGCAGATACTGGAGCCTGTCCTGCAGGGGAGCCAGATCCCGGGGCAGCCACAGGCCGAGCACATGCATCTCGCCCAGCTCCGTACTGGTCGACAATTCGCATCCACGCACGAAGTCCAGCCCCAGATCCCGGGCCGCAGCCTCGGCTTCATCCAGGCCGGAGACCGTATCGTGATCGGTCACCGCCACCGCCGCCAGCCCCTGCATCTGGGCATTGCGCACGAGCTGCCCGGGGCTGTCCGTTCCGTCAGAGGCCTGTGAATGCGTATGTAAATCAATGAATTGCATGCTTTCATCCCTGACAGTTATCTTTTTCTTTTCAAGTAAACTACGACTTTATGAAAAAAAAGCAAGCCGAGCACTCCCGTGGCAAGGTACGCAACGCCCGGCAGGTCACGCTTTCCGACAGGCCGTCCCGGCAGCTTTGGCTTGAAGAACGGACGGCAAAAAGCTATGCTTTTGCCCTCGCAAAACAGGGGGCCGCTGTCCCCCAAGACAAGGAAACATCATGATGAACACACAGGAATTGCTGCAGATTCTGGCCTGCCCCCGCTGCATGGGTTCCCTGGAGCCCCTGCCCTCTGCCGAGCATCCCGAAGGCCTGGCCTGCCCGGCCTGCAACGTGGTCTATCCCGTGCGTGACGATATCCCCATCATGCTGGTGGACGCCGCTGTGGAGCGCGCCCGCTGGGATGAGGAACACAAAGGCTAGGGCCGTCCATGCGTCTGCTCATCGCTTCCGACCTGCACGGCTCGCTGGACAGCCTGCGCTTCCTCTGTGATACGGCCGAGCGCCTGTCGCCCGACATGCTGGTGCTGCTGGGCGACCTGGTCTACCACGGCCCGCGTAACCCCCTGCCCGGCGGTTACGACACCCGCTCCGTGCTGGAAGAACTGGACCGTCTGAACCATCTGCCCTGCCCGGTCACGGCCGTGCGCGGCAACTGTGATGCCGAAGTGGACATCATGCTCACGCCCTTCGCCGTCTCGGAGAACGCCTGGATAGAAGCCGATGCCCTGCGCATCTTCGCCAGCCACGGCCACCGTCTGCCGGAGACCCCGCCCCTGCCGGGCTTTGCCCCGGGCACGGTCATCCTGCGCGGCCATACCCATATCCCGCGCGGCGAGAGCCTGGACGGCCTGCACTTCTGGAACCCCGGCTCCCTCAGCCTGCCCAAGGGCGGTTTCCCCCGCAGCTATGGCTTGTATGAGGACGGCTGCTTCCACGTCTACGACATGGAAGGCAAGGAACTGCTGCGCCACTGGCCCCGTCAGAACTGGCCCCATCAGGAAGGCCGATGAACGCGGCCCCGCTCCAGGCCCTCTTCGTCCTGCGGCCCGGCATCCGGCTGGTCCTGGCCTCGGCATCGCCGCGACGCCGCCAGTTCATGGACGAATGGGGCCTGCCCCATACCATCGTCCGTCCCACCGGGGTGGAACCGCGTCCCGAACGCGGAGAAACGCCCGCCGCCTATGCCCTGCGTGCCGCTACGGCCAAGGCGCAGGCCGTGGCCGCCTCGGCAGAGGCCGGAGCTGCCGACCTGATACTGGCCGCCGACACCGTGGTGGCCCTGGGCCACGACATCCTGGGCAAGCCCGCCGACGATGCGGACGCCCTGGACATGCTGCGGCGCCTTTCCGGCCGCGAGCATGAGGTCATCACCGGTGTCTGCTGCCTTTTCCCCGACGGGAGCAGCGCGGGCTTTGCCGATACCAGCGCCGTCCGCTTCCATGCCTGGCCGGACGACGTGCTCCGCGCCTATGTGCGCAGCGGCGAACCGGCCGACAAGGCCGGAGCCTATGCCATCCAGGGCCAGGGGGCCTTTCTGGTGGAAAGCGTGCACGGTTCCTGGTCCACGGTGGTGGGCCTGCCGGTGAGCCGTCTTGCCGCCCTCCTGCTGGAGGGGAACTGGATGCGTCCCGTGGACTGATCCCTGCCTTTTTCCTGTCCTGCTTTTCAGGGCGGTCTCGTCATGAGGCCGCCCTTTTCATTTTTCCGTCACGCTGTCTTTTTTTCTGCTGCCATGTGTTTTTTGCACGAAAAGCAGGCTGCCGTTCCGAATATCGAAAAAATTTTAAAAAAAATTTCATAAAAAATAGCCCCAATTTGAGATTTATTTCACGAACTGTCATTCCCGTGCACACCGCTGTCTGCTGCCGATTTGTTGCCCTCTGTTTCAGCTCCTTGTCCCTTTTTTCTCCACAATGACTGGTAGCACAAACAGTTTTCTGGCCCTTGACGCCCGTAAGAAATCTCTTTACGCCGGTAGCATGGATGATTTTCCACTGTTGTTTGCAGTCTTAAGCTTATGGAGTTGCCATCATGTCCCAGGAACGGATTACCACTCTCTTAACCGAGAAGCGTAGCTACCTCCCCCCCGAGCACGGCAAGTCGTCCGCGTGGATCTGCGGTCAGGACGAAGCCGACGCCATCTGCCGGCGAGCTCTGGAAGACCCCAATGACTTCTGGGGTGCACGCGCATCGCAGCTGATCCACTGGTTCAAGCGCTGGGACAAGGTACTGGAGGCCGACGAAGCGCGGCACAAGTACAGATGGTTCACCGGCGCCAAGCTCAACGCCGCCTTCAACTGCATCGACCGCCACCTCATCTCCGGCCGCCGCAACAAGGCCGCCCTCATCTGGCAGGGCGAAAAGGAAATGGACGTGCGCTGCTTCACCTACCAGATGCTCTATACCGAGGTCTGCCGCGTGGCCCACGCCCTGAGCTCCCTGCACATCAACAAGGGTGACCGTGTGGCCCTGTACATGCCCATGATCCCCGAGCTGGTCATCGCCATGCTGGCCTGTGCCCGTATCGGCGCCATCCATACGGCCATCTTCTCCGGCTATGCCGAAGGCGGCGTGCGCAGCCGTATCCAGGGCTCCAAGGCCAAGGTCGTCATCACCGCCGACGCCGCCATCCGCGCCGGCAAGATCAAGCCCCTCAAGGCCAATCTGGACCCCATCCTCGAAAAGTGCCCCTCCGTGGCCCATGTGGTGGTGGTGAACCACGCCGACCTCTACGACGTGAAGATGACCCCCAACCGCGACATCTGGTGGCATGACCTCATCGAAGACTTCACCCTGGACGTGGACTTCCCCTGCGAGCCCATGGACGCCAACGACACGCTCTTCCTGCTGCACACCAGCGGCAGCACCGGCAAGCCTACGGGCATCATGCACTCCACGGGCGGCTACCTGACCTATGCGGCGCACACCACGCAATGGGTCTTCGACATGCGCGACGACGACGTCTACTGGTGCACGGCCGACATGGGCTGGATCACCGGCCATACCTACGGCGTGTACGGGCCGCTGGCCCTGGGCGCCACCGTGGTGATGTTCGAAGGCGTGCCCACATGGCCAAAGCCCGACCGATACTGGCGCATCGTGGAAAAATTCCGCGTCAACATCCTCTACACGGCGCCCACGGTCATCCGTTCCCTCATGCGCCTGGGCGAAGCCTGGGCCGAACGCTATGACCTGCGCACCCTGCGCATCCTGGGCTCCGTGGGCGAACCCATCAACCCCGAAGCCTGGCACTGGTACCACAAGAACATCGGCGGCAGCGAGCTGCCCATCGTGGATACCTGGTGGCAGACCGAGACCGGCGGCGCCATGATCAGCCCCCTGCCCTACGCCACCAAGCTCAAGCCCGGCTCGGCCTCGCGGCCCCTGCCCGGCATCGACGCGGCCGTCATGGGCGGCAGCGCCACCCGTGACGAGGAAGACGGCGACGGTTCCACCCGCAGCGGCCACCTGGTCATCCGCAAGCCCTGGCCCGGCATGATGCAGGGCGTGTACAACGACGAAGAAAAGTACCAGTCCTACTTCTCGCGCTTCGGTTGCTACGAATCCGGCGACGGTGCCGAAGTGGACGAGGACGGCTATTTCTGGATCCTGGGCCGCGTGGACGATTCCATCAACGTTTCCGGCCACCGCCTCTCCACCGCCGAGATCGAGGCCGTGCTGGCCTCCTGCCCCGAAGTGGCGGAAGCCGCCGTGGTGCCCATGCCCCATGCCCTCAAGGGCGAAGGCATCTACGCCTACGTCGTCACCCGTGACGAAGTGCCCTGGAGCGACGACGTGCGCAAGAAGCTGCGCGACACCGTGCGGCGCGACATCGGCGCCCTGGCCTCCCCCGAATACATCCAGTTCGTGGAAGCCATGCCCAAGACCTGTTCCGGCAAGGTCATCCGCCGCATGCTGCGCAAGATCGCGGGCAACGTCTACGACGACCTGGGCGATACCACGGCCCTGGCCAAGCCCGAAGTGCTCGACCACATCATCGTCGGCCACCGCAACCTGCTGCAGGGCCAGCACGAGACGGCCAACCTGCCCGATGAGGACCAGCCCAAGGAATAGGCTCTTTCCCGCTCCCTGACAAAAAAAGACCACCCGCCGACGGGTGGTCTTTTTTTGTCCGCCTCTCTGCGCGGGCAGCTTCCCTTGCGGAGCGGCCGGCCCCCCAGGCCGCAACGGCCGCTCCCACGGTTCAGGGATCGTTGCGGCGCCCTTCCGCGCGCGTCTCCCGCAGCATGCGCCAGAACTGGCGGCACTCCTCGGGATAGGAAGCCATCAGGAAGCATAGGGCCAGGACCACCAGGGCCAGCAGACACAGGGCCAGACAAACGATCTGGGCCAGGGCCAGCAGGGCCACCAGGGCCGCCAGCAGGCCCGTCCCCCATATGGCCAGTCGCTGGATGCTCTCGCTCAGCAGGGCTTTCCATCGGGGGACGGCCGCCCCCGGAGCGGCTGGCGATGCCGCTTCCCTGTCGGAAGGACGCTCCATGTCGTGCTCCTTACAGGGCCTTGCGGCGCTTCCAGACGTGATCGGCCAGCAAGGCGCTGAACACGGCGCCGGTCAGCACGTGGGCCGTTTTGTTGCCGGCAAGGCCCAGCACCACCGACGCGCCCAGCGCACCCAGCATGATGCGCATGGCCAGTTTGCGCCCGCTGAGCGTTTTGGTCGCGGGACGTGCGGGGACAGCCAGACTTCCTGTAGCGAGACAGGCTTCTTCCATAAGAAAGCTCCTGGGGTAAGAGGTTAAAATGAAAAGATAAAAAATTTTACACAATGCGCAAAAGAAAAATGAAAGTGATTTTCTTTTTTTCTTGACACTCATCCTAGTTTACGCCATGCTTCTTTGCAAGCCCGGAGTAGCGGTTCGACATGCCGGATCAGCCGCCCCCCAAGCCCGGTCGGGATCGTCCCGGCCGGATCGCACTGCGCAGGTATGCCGGTCCCTGCTCCGGGCCCGTACCAGCAAAGGAGAAGATCATGAGCGACATCATCAGCCTTCGTCAGATGCAGATCGGCCAGAGCGGCAGGATCGCCACTGTGGAAGCCCTTGGAGAAATGGGCCGCCGCATCCGGGACATGGGCCTGATCCCCGGGACCACCGTTTCCATCGTGGGCCGTGCGCCCCTCAAAGACCCCGTTGCGCTGCGCCTTTCCGGCGTGACCGTCACCCTGCGCAACAGCGAAGCCGACCACATCACCGTCGACGTCTCCAACTAGCCCCTCTCTTCTCCCAACCATGCGTCTTTTGCTGTCCGGGCCGTGCCAGAACATGGCCCGGATGGCCCTCTGTATCCTTTTACCTGTGCAAACGGAGGCACAAGCATGAACAACGGTCTGAAATACGGTCTTTTTTTCCTGGGAGGTCTGGCGCTGGGCGTCGTGGGCACCGTTGCCGTCACCCGCGGCAAGCTCGATCTCAAACCCCTGGCCACCGACCTGGTGAGCCGCGGTATGGACATGAAGGACGCCATCATGAGCAAGGTGGAGTCCGTCAAAGAAGACATGGAAGACCTGGCGGCCGAAGCCCGTCAGGCCGCTGACAAGCGCAAGGCCGAAGCTGCCGAACCCCAGGCCTGATGAGGGGCACGCGCATGCGCTTTTTTCTGGTTCATGAACTAAGCTGCTCCAACGGGGCCGGACGGCTGCGTGCGCGTGCCTGCCGCCCCATGACGCAAGCACAGGCCGAGATCCTGGCCGACACCCTGGATGCCATCGACGGCGTGGAAGGCGTGCGGGTCAATCCGCGCGTGCCCAGCGTCCTCGTGCTCTACCGGCATGCGCAGGCCCGGCAGGACGTGCTCCGCTCCCTGGCCGCCCAGGACGCGGGCGCCCTCAATGACGGCAGCGTCCTGGCCACCCTGACCCAGGAACTGGAAAGCAGCCTTGAACGTCACGCTTCCGGCAGCCGCCTGCCGGCCCATGAAGAGGACGAGATGGGAGCCCACGGTTTCGGCCCCCTGATGCGCTTCCTCTTCGTCCGTCCGTTCCTGCCGTTCAAGCTGCGCGTGGCCAGCAGCGTCATGGGGGCCCTTCCCTTTTTGCGAAAGGGCCTCGCCTCGCTCCTCCAGGGCAAGCTCAATGTGGACGTGCTGGATGCCGCGGCCATCGGGGTCTCCCTGCTGCGGCGTGACTTCCGTACCGTCACCGTGCTGACCCTGTTGCTGGGGCTGGGCGAGGCCCTGGAATACTGGACGCGCCGCCGCTCCATGGACAGCCTGACCGAGAGCCTGGCCCTCAATGTGGATACCGTCTGGGTACTGGCCGATGGCGTGGAGACCAGCGTGCCGCTCTCTGATGTGCGCGAAGGGGATCTGGTCGTGGTCCGCGACGGCGGTTCCATCCCTGTGGACGGCATCGTCGAAGACGGCGAGGCCGTGGTCAATCAGGCCAGCATGACCGGCGAGCCCCTGGGAGTGCCCCGCAGCAAGGGCGCTGCCGTCTACTCGGGCACGGTGGTGGAGCAGGGACACCTCGTCATCCGCGCCACCCACGTGGGCGACGGCACCCGCCTCAAGCAGGTGGTGCGCTTCATCGAAGAGTCCGAGGCCCTCAAGGCCGGCATCCAGGGCAAGTTCGAACGCATGGCCGACATGGCCGTGCCCTTCACCTTCGCTCTGGCGGGCCTTGTATGGCTCATCACCCGCAACCCCATGCAGGCGGCCTCCGTGCTGCTGGTGGACTACTCCTGCGCCCTGCGTCTTGCCACCCCGCTGGCCGTGCTGGCCGCCATGCGCGAAGGCGCGCGCCACGGCGTGGTCATCAAGGGGGGCCGCTTCCTGGAGGCCCTTTCCGAAGCCGATACCGTGGTCTTCGACAAGACGGGCACCCTGACCAATGCCAGCCCCCATGTGGTGGAGGTCATCCCCGCCGCCGGCCATGAGCGGGACGAGGTCCTGCGCCTTGCGGCCTGCCTTGAGGAGCACTTTCCCCATCCCGTGGCTAGGGCCGTGGTCCGCTGCGCGCAGGAAGAAGGCCTGCAACATGAAGAGGAACACGCCCAGGTGGAATATGTGGTGGCCCACGGCATCGCCTCCACCCTGTACGGCAAGGCCGTGCGTGTGGGCAGCCGTCACTACATCGAGTGCGACGAAGGCATCGACCTTTCGCCCCTGGAAGCGGAGATCGATGCCCAGGCCCAGATGGGACGCTCGCTGCTCTATCTGGCCATCGACGGCAAGCTGGCCGGTTTTCTGGCCATCGAGGACCCCCTGCGTCCCGAATGCCCGCAGGTCCTCAAGCAGCTCGAGGAGCTGGGCTTCCGCCGCATCCTCATGCTCACCGGCGACGACGAGCGTACCGCCCGTGCCGTGGCCGGCAAGCTGGGACTCAAGGAATACCGCGCGCAGGTCCTGCCCGCCGACAAGGCCGACGTCATCGCCGACCTCACCGCCCAGGGCTGCAAGGTCCTCATGGTGGGCGACGGCATCAACGACGCCCCCGCCCTGTCCGCCTCCCATGTGGGCGTGGCCATGTGCGACGGCGCCGATCTGGCCCGCGAAGTGGCCAACGTGCTGCTCACCCGGCCGGACCTCAGCGGGCTCATCACGGCCCGGCTGCTGGGCAGGGCCACCCTGCGGCGCATCCACGTCAACTTTGCGGCCACCATGCTGCTCAACAGCATGTTCCTGGCCGGGGGCCTGTTCATGATCCTGACGCCCGGTGTCTCGGCCCTGTTGCACAACCTGACGACCCTGGGCGTGACCCTCAATGCCATGCGGCCGCATCTGCCCGGTCGCCACGCCCGCCAGCTGGAGGCCGCCTGATGCTCGACAGCCTGCGCTTCGTGAAATACGTCCGCAGCTTCATGGACGGACGCGTGCGCGTCCGGCACCCTGCCCTGCGTGACGCGGCCATCGCCGGCAAGGCCCGCGCCGCCCTCCTGCGTGTGGACGGCGTGCGGGACATAGAGCTCAACCCCCTGAGCGGTTCGGCCCTCATCCTGTATGACAGCACCCGGCTGTCGCAGGACAGGCTCATCGAGATAGGCTGCCGCTGGGCAGACTGGCTGGACAAAGCAGCGCGCGGCCAGGCTGGCGAGATGCCGCCACTGTAGAAATGCGGGCATTCCGGGGGAGAGACCTCGTGTGAACAAAAGGTCCTCTCCCCCGAATCCCTTCTTCCAAAAAACTTTTTCAGGTACGGGCACCGGTCCCCCTCGCTGCCTCGTAGTCAGGGACATCCCGGCCTGAAACAGGGGCCCATCCAGATCGCTTCCTCCCTTGGAGCCCCTTATGAAAAAAGGACGCCGTCACGGCGTCCTTTTGTTTCTCCATGGCTTAGTACCGGAGCAAATAGGTCTCAAGCTGTTTTCGCAATGCCACGATGGCCGGAGCATCCGAGTCTGCATACCACATGGTTCCCTGCCCGTAGCCCCCTTTCACGATATGCCCGGAAGGAATCGCAAAGGAGCGCTCCTGCTCTTGCAGGCAAATACAATCCTCAGCACGTGCTTTTGCCGAATATTTTACTTTTTGCCCATCCAGGAGCTCCTGCTGCTCTTTTCTAAAAACAAGAGCATTGCGATACCACCCGACGACACAGGCTACCTTCCTTTCTGGGTGACGTGCAAAAAAAACAACAGTCACATCATCCACAGACATATCTTTTTTGCTGGCCCCAAGCCTTTCTAGATGCAGACTGACAGATTTCCCCTCTATATACCTTACAGGAACATTGCCATAGCAATATCCATTCCTGTTGACAAAATTTGATACTTCCTCACCTGTACCGTTATCACGAACATATCGAAAATCAGAGATCACTCTTCCTGTACCATCATACCGTTCCATCCAGCCTATATTAAAGCATATAAGTCGCATATATTTCCCTAAGATAATAGAAATCATCAACTACTTCTGACAATAAAAGCATATCCTATACCAAGCACCTATTTATCAAACTGCTTTCCTGTACATTTAGGCATTCTGCCGCAGCCAGGTGTCCAGCACGGCCAGGTTTTCGGCAAAGTTGGCGCGGCCGTAGCCCATGCGCACATAGGGCGCGTCCATGTCATAGACATTGCCGGGCAGGAGCAGCACACCGGCCGACTGGGCCAGATGTTCGCAAAAAGCCAGTGCTGAACCGAAGCGGGCCACGAAGTCCGGCCGCAGGCCGTGGAAAGCGATGGGCCCGGCCTGGGGCGGGTTGTGGAGGAACACGTGCTCGTAACGGGCAAAGAAATCCGCGGCGATGCGGCGATTGCGGGCGATGATCTCCCGGTTGCGGGCCAGGACGGCCGGGCCGTGCTTCAGGGCGATACGGGCCAGGGCTTCGGAAGGGGTGGGGCAGCAGATACTGAGATAATTCTTGTAGCGGCTCAGGGCACCGATGGCGTCCCGTTCCTGCGAGGCGATCCAGCCCACACGCAGGCCGGGCAGGCCGTAGGCCTTGGAGAGCACGCCCACGGAAAAAGCCCGCTCGTAGATGTCACAAAAGGCCGGGGGCACGGCGTCCGGCGCTTCCAGGCCCCGGTAGACTTCATCGGCCAGGATGCGCAGACCGTGACGGCGGGCCAGCTCGCAGATACGCTGCCGCTCGTCGGCGGACAGGGCGTAGCCGGTGGGATTGTTGGGCGTGTTCAGCACCAGCAGGCGCGTTTTGGGCGTGATGAGCCGCTCCAGCTCGTCAAGGTCGCAGTACCAGCCGTCCTTGCCCTGATGCAGGGGCCAGAGGGAGAGCTCGCAGCCCGCGGCCCGCGCCACTTCATACAGGGACTGGTAGGTGGGGAACTGGCAGATCACATGCTCGCCCGGCTCCACCAGCACGTTGAGCGCTCCGAAGATGGCTTCCTGCGCGCCCACATGCAGCAGCACGTTTTCCGGGCCGCACTGCGTGTACAGGCCGGAGACCGCCTCCCGCAGGGCCGGGGCGCCGTCGTTCTCGCTGTAGCCCAGCCAGGTATCCAGAAAGCCTTCCTGCGCGCCCGGCTCCAGTGCCAGCAGCTCGCGGATGCTCAGGGACTCGCAGTCCGACTGCGCCAGCAGATACGGCGCACTGAATTCATACCGTCCAAAAAAGATCTCCAGTCCGAAGTCCCTGATTTTCATGCTTCCTCCACAGATTGTTCTATGACGATGCCGTCACCGCCCCAGCATAGGATCCCCCATGCGGGGCGTCAATCTGTGGAATTAAAAGACAGACCTGCGGAGACAAAAAGGATGCGGAGAAGCGTCCTGTCCGGATCGGGACGCAGGGCAGCCCAGACAGGCAATGAGTGCGGGGAAGGCTCTGCCCCGCCGCCGCGCGCCTTCTTTCGCACAAAACTTCCTGGGGCAAAATGGGCCGCCCGGATGCCGGCCGCAAGGGCCATGCCTCCAAGAACAGGCTTTTCCCGGCCCGGCCTGCCAAAGGACCGTCCCTAGCCCTGACGACAGAGCGCCGTCAGCAGGGCCGCCTTGCGCTCGCCGTAGCGCAGCCGCCACCAGCGCCGGCGCCAGCGCAAACGGGCCCGGTCGAGGCACAGGTAGACCACGGGCGTGGTGTACAGGGTGAGCAGCTGGCTCACCAGCAGGCCGCCCACGATGGTGATGCCCAGGGGCTGGCGGATCTCGGCGCCGTCGCCCTGCCCCAGGGCCAGCGGTACGGCCCCCAGGATGGCGGCGGCCGTGGTCATCATGATGGGACGGAAGCGCAGGCGGCAGGCCTCGTGGATGGCCTCGCGCGGGGGCAGGTTGCGGGTGCGCGCGGCATCGATGGCAAAGTCGATCATCATGATGGCGTTCTTTTTGACGATGCCGCAAAGCAGCAGCACGCCGATGAGGGCGATGACGCTGAACTCCATGCCGCAGGCCCGCAGGGCCAGCAGGGCCCCGATGCCCGCTGACGGCAGGGTGGAAAGGATGGTCAGCGGATGGATGAGGCTCTCATAAAGCACGCCCAGCACGATATAGAGCGCGGCCAGGGCCGCCAGGATGAGCAGCACCTGATCCCTGACCGTATCGCTGTACATCTTGGCCGTGCCCTGGAAGCTGCCCACGATGGTGGACGGCATGCCGATGCGCACGCGCGCCTCGTCGATGGCGGCCTGCGCCTGCGAAAGGGACGCGCCCTCCGCCAGGTTGAAGGACAGGGTCACGGCAGCGAACTGGCCCTGATGGGCCACGGAAAGGGGCGCGAAGGCCGGTGAGACCTCGGCCACGCCCAGCAGGGGCACGGCCCCGTCCTTGCCCGGCAACCAGACCTTGCCCAGCGAATCCTCCCCTTCCAGCCAGGGCAGGGCATATTCCAGCACCACGCGGTACTGGTTCTTTTCCTCATAGATGGTGCTGACCTGACGCTGGCCGAAGGCATTGTTCAGGGCCGCGTCCACGTCCTTCATGGTCAGGCCCAGCCGGGCCAGGGCATCGCGGTTGATGGTCAGCAGGGTCTGCAGGCCCCGCTCTTCGATGTCGCTGTCCACGTCCTTGAGTATGCGGATGCCCGCGAACTCCTGCTGCAAACGCCGTCCCCAGCGGCGCAGGCTGTCCAGGTCGTCGGCCTGCAGGGTGTACTGGTACTGGGAGCGGGAGCTGCGCCCGCCCATCATGATGTCCTGCGCGGCCTGCAAAAAGATCTGGAGCCCCGGTTCCGAGGACATCTTGCCGCGCAGGCGGCCGATGACCTGCTGGGCGCTGATGCCGCGTTCCTCCAGCGGCTTGAGGGAAATGAACACGCCCCCGCCGCCGCGGCCGCCCGAGATGTGGGCCGAGACCTGGTCCACGGCCGGATCGGCACTGAGGATGCGCACCAGCCGGGCCAGCTTGACTTCCATGTCCTGAAACGAGGCGCTCTGGTCCGCGCGGATGCCGCCCATGATGACGCCCGTATCCTGCTGGGGAAAGAATCCCTTGGGCACCACGACGTACATCCAGACATTGGCCGCCACCACCAGCAGGAGCACGGTCAGGGTCAGCTTCCAATGATCCAGCACCACATAGAGGCTGCGGGAATAGCCCTCCTGCATGGCGGAAAGGAAGCGGCCCCACAGCTGCCCCACGCGGGTGAACAGCCCCTGCCGTCCGCCCTCTTCCGCCCGCAGGCGGGCGCTGCGGCGGGAAAGCTCTTCATCGAAGGGCCGCAGCAACGTGGCGCACATCATGGGCGTCGTGGTCAGGGAGACCACCATGGAGACCAGCACGGCCGTGGCCAGCACCACGGAGAACTCGCGGAACAGCCGCCCCACCACGCCGCCCATGAACAGGATGGGGATGAAGACCGCCACCAGCGACAGGGAAATGGAGATGACCGTAAAGCCCACCTCGCGCGCACCGCGCAGGGCGGCCCGCAGGGGCTTCTCGCCCATCTCCAGACGGCGCACGATGTTCTCCAGCACCACGATGGCGTCGTCCACCACAAAGCCCGTGGCCACGGTCAGGGCCATGAGCGAAAGGTTGTCCAGCGTGTAACCGCACAGATACATGACCCCGAAGGTGCCGATGAGCGATACCGGCGCGGCCACGGCCGGGATGCTGGTGGCGCGGCCGTTGCGCAAAAAGAGGAAGACCACCAGCACCACCAGGGCCATGGAGAGCAGCAGGCTCTTCTCCACCTCGTGCAGCGAGGCACGGATGGTCTGGGAACGGTCCATGCGCACGGAAAGATCCGCGCTTTCGGGCAGCCAAGAACGCAGCTGCGGTATCATGGCCTTCACCCTGTCCACGGTCTCGATGATGTTGGCCCCGGGCGAACGGAACACGATGAGCAGGATGGAGGGCTTGCCGTTGGAAAGGGCCATCTGGCGGATGTCCTGGCTGGAATCCGTCACCGTGGCCACGTCGCCCAGGCGGATGGTGACACCGCCGCGTTCGGCCACGATGACCTTGCGGTACTGGGCCGCGGTGCGCAGCTGGTCGCTGGCAACCACGGTCCAGGAGGTGCTCTCGTTCTCCAGATGTCCCTTGGGCAAAAAGGCATTGGCCCCGGCCAGGGCCTCACGCACATCTTCCATGGTCAGGCCCGTGCGGTGCAGGGCATCGGGCGAGATGTCCACGCGCACGGCGGGCAGGGCGCCGCCGCCCACGGTCACTTCGCCCACCCCGGCGATCTGGCTGATCTTCTGGGCCAGCACGGTGGACGCGGCATCGTAGAGCTGGGTACGGCTCAGGACGTCCGAGGTGACGGACAGGATGAGGATGGGCGCGCCCGAGGGGTTCACCTTGCGGTAGGTGGGGTTGGACGGCATGGTGGGCAGGGTGGAACGGGCGGCGTTGATGGCCGCCTGCACGTCACGGGCCGCGCCGTTGATGTCCCTGTCCAGATCGAACTGGAGGATGACGCGCGTGGAGCCCAGGCTGCTGCTGGAGGTCATCTCGGTCACACCGGCGATGCGTCCCAAGGCCCGTTCCAGCGGGGTGGCCACGGTGGAAGCCATGGTCTCGGGGCTGGCCCCGGGCATATTGGCCTGCACCCTGACCACAGGAAAATCCACCTCGGGCAGGGGCGCCACAGGCAGCAGAAAAAAGGCCACCATGCCCGCCAGGGTCACGGCGATGGTCAGCAGCGTGGTGGCCACGGGCCGCCGGATGAAGGGCGCGGAAAGGTTCAGGGGGATGAACTCCGGCCCGAAGCGCTTGCGCCGTTCCCCGGCCAGGGCCAGATCCTGCCCTTCATGGGCATGGCCGCTTTCCTTGCCGGATGCGGTGGTCCGTGACGCTTCCTCAGGCCTGGCCATGACCGGCCTCCCCGCCGCGGCGGCCCAGCTTCTCGGCCAGACGCGCGAACCAGATATAGATGACGGGCGTGGTGAACAGGGTCAGCACCTGGCTGACGATGAGGCCGCCCACCATGGTCACGCCCAGCGGACGGCGCAGCTCCGCGCCCATGCCCCAGCCGATCATCAGGGGCAGGGCCCCCAGCAGGGCCGCCATGGTGGTCATGAGGATGGGCCGCAGACGCAGCAGACAGGCCTGCCGGATGGCGGCCTGCGGATCCTTGCCTTCCTGCCGTTCGGCCTCCAGGGCAAAGTCGATCATCATGATGGCGTTCTTTTTGACGATGCCGATGAGCAGGATGATGCCGATGATGCCCACCACGCCCAGTTCCATGCCGCAAAGCATGAGGGCCAGCGTGGCGCCGATGCCCGCCGACGGCAGGGTGGACAGGATGGTCACGGGATGGATGTAACTTTCGTAGAGCACGCCCAGCACGATATACATGGTGACCACGGCGGCCAGCAGCAGCCACACCTGATTGTCCGTGGACGTGGCAAAGGCATGGGCCGCGCCCTGGAACTGGCAGCGCAGGGACGAGGGCAGCTCCAGGGAAGCGAGGGTCTCTTCCACAGCACTCACGGCCGCCCCCAGCGAGGAGCCTTCGGCCACGTTGAAGGAGATGGTGGCCACCGGGAACTGGCCCTGCCGCATGGTGGCCGGGCGTGCGGAACGTTCTTCCATGCGCACCAGGGCCGAGAGCGGGATGGGCTTGCCCTCGCTGCCCTTGACGTAGATCTTTTCGATGTCGTCCGGGCCGCGCCGGAACTGCGGCGCGCTTTCCAGCACCACCTTGTACTGGTTGGTCTGGGTGAAAATGGTGGAGATCAGGCGCTGGCCCAGCGCGTCATAAAGGGCATTGTCGATGACGTCCATGCTCACGCCCAGACGGCTGGCCGCATCGCGGTCGATGTCCAGCCAGAGCATGCGGCCCCGGCCCAGCAGGTCGCTGGTCACATGGCTCAGCTCCGGCCGCGCCCGCAGCGCCGCCAGGATGTCCGGGATGCGCCCTTCCAGCTGGGCGTCGCTGAGGGCCTCCACCGAAAGCTGGTACTGGGTGCGCGAGACGCGGTCCTCCACGGTCAGGTCCTGCACGGGCTGCAGGAACAGATCCATGCCCGGCAGGCTGTCCGCCCGTTCCATAAGGCGCCGGGCGATGACCGGGGCGCGGTGGTCACGCTCTTCCAGCGGTTTGAGGTCGATGGTCAGGCGCGAGGTGGCCAGACTGGGGTTGATACCGTCCACGCCCACGAAGAACGCCACCCGGGCCACGGCCGGATCGGCCAGCAGCACGTCGGAAAGTTCTTTCTGGCGCCGGGCCATGGCCGCAAAGGACGTATCCTGCGGGAATTCCGCGATGCCCTGGATGACACCCGTGTCCTGCGTGGGGAAAAAGCCCTTGGGCACCAGCGCGTACATGGCCACGCTCAGCAGCAGGGTGCCTACGGCCACGGCCAGGGTCAGGCGCTGGTGGGCCAGCACCCAGTCCAGCTTGACCTCGTACCAGCGCAGCAGGGCCGGGAAGAAATTGCCCTCCCCTTCCTTGTGACGCTCCGGCCGCAGCATGACCGCACAGAGCATGGGCGTCAGGGAAAGGGAGATGACGGCCGAGATGAGGATAGTCACGGCCAGCGTGACCGCGAATTCGCGGAACAGGCGCCCGGCCACGTCGCCCATGAACAGCAGCGGGATGAGCACGGCCACCAGCGACAGGGTCAGGGAGATGATGGTGAAACCGATCTGCCCGGCCCCCACGAGGGCGGCCTGCAGGGGCTTGTAGCCGTTCTCCAGATAGCGGCTGATGTTCTCGATGACCACGATGGCGTCGTCCACCACGAAGCCGGAGGCGATGACCAGGGCCATGAGGGTCAGGTTGTTGAGCGAGAAGCCCGCCAGGTACATGACGCCCAGCGAGCCCACCAGCGACAGGGGCACGGCCAGGGCCGGGATGATGGTGGCCTGCACGTTGCGCAGGAAGATCCAGATGACGGCGATGACCAGGACCACGGCCAGCACCAGTTCCAGCTGCACGTCGTGCACCGTGGCCCGGATGGTGGTGGTGCGGTCCGTCACCACCTGCACCCGCACATGCCCGGGCAGGGCCTGCTGCAACTGCGGCAGCAGACGGGTGATGCTGTCGGCCACGGTGATGACGTTGGCGCCGGGCTGGCGCTGGATGGAGAGCACGATGGCCGGACGGAAGCCCTGTTCCCCGTCGGCCACATAGGCAGCCAGACGGGCGTTCTCCGCGCCCTCCTCCACGGTGGCCACATCTTCCAGGCGCAGGGGCGCGCCGTTGCTGTAGCCGATGATGGTCCGCGCGTACTCCTCGGCCGAGGCCAGCTGGTCGTTGGCGTCGATGGTGCTGGTGCGCTGGGGCCCGTCGAAGCTGCCCTTGGCGTCGTTGACGTTGGCCGAGGCGATGGCCGAGCGCACGTCGGCCATGGTCAGCCCGGCCGAGGCCAGGGCCGACGGGTTGACCTGCACCCGCACCGCGGGCCGCTGCCCGCCCGACAGGGTCACCAGGCCCACGCCGGTGATCTGCGAGATCTTCTGCGCCAGCCGGGTATCCACCAGGTCTTCCAGACGGGTCAGGGGCATGGCGTCGCTGTAGACCGCCAGGGTCATGATGGCCGGGTCCGCCGGGTTGACCTTGTTGTAGACCGGCGGATTGGGCAGGTCGGAGGGCAGCAGGTTGTCCGCCGCGTTGATGGCGGCCTGCACCTCCTGCTCGGCTACGTCCAGCGGCACGGAAAGGTCGAATTGCAAGGTGATGACCGAAGCCCCGGCCGAGGACAGGGAGGTCATCTGCACAAGGCCCGACATGGTGCCCAGCTGCCGTTCCAGCGGCGAGGTGACCACCGCGGCCATGACCTCGGACGAGGCGCCGGGGTACAGGGTCTGCACCTGGATGGTGGGATAGTCGATCTGCGGCAGGGCCGCCATGGGCAGATAATGATAGGCCAGCAGCCCGGAAAGGAGCAGGGCCACCATCAGCAGCGAGGTGGCGATGGGCCGGAGGATGAAGATGCGGGAAATGTTCATGGAGCTGCTCGTCTGTCTTCTGGAACCAGCGGCGGAGCCGTCAACGGAAAGCGGCGGGCCCCTGCCCTGCGGAAGGACAGGGAACCGGGAAAGGAAGGAGGAAAGGGCCTGCGCCCGCTGCCCCAGGGGGGCAGGGGCCCGGCATCGTCAACACTGTTCCTTGCGGAACATACGGCGAAGGGACGCCACTGCTCTCCCCAGCACCGTTCGCTCACCGCATGATCTTGTTGCCGGGGAGCTGACGTGCCCGGCAAGGCGCACCGAAGGAGGGATGGGGCCGGGAAAAGGGGACAGCCCCCGCGCCGCCGGATGGCGGCCGCAGGCCGTGTCCGTGGGCCGCGGCATCACAGGCATCGGAGCAGTGCCGGGGCTCCCCTTCCCAAAGATCAGTCCCCGCTCCCGGTGGCAGGCACGGTCACGCGCGGGGTCTCCATGCTGGCCGTCACGCGCACGCGCAGGCCGTCGCGCAGGCGGTCCACACCGTCCACCACCACGACCTCGCCCGCGGCAAGGCCCTTGTCGATGACGGTCAGGCTGTCGGTACGCACGCCGGGCGTCACTTCGCGCAGGCGGACGGTATCCTTGTCCACCACAAAGACGTAGGAACCGCGGCTGCCCAGCTGCACCGCGGCGGTGGGCACCGTGACGGCCTGCGGCAGGACCGTGACCAGCAGGCGGGCATTGACGAACTGGTTGGGGAAGAGGGTGTGGTCCTCGTTGGCGAATTCCGCCTTGAGCTTCACCGTGCCCGTGGCGGTGTCGATCTGGTTGTCCATGCTCAGCAAAAAGCCCTGGGCCAGCAGGGCCTGCTGCTCGCGGTCCCAGGCCTGGACCAGCAGGCGGCCGCCGCTCTTGCGGGCCTCGCGCCAGTGCTGCGCCACCAGGGGCACCCGGCTTTCCGGCAGGGTGAAGACCACGTAGGAAGGCGTCAGCAGGGTGATGCGCACCAGGCCTTCGGTATCGGAGGCATGCACCATGTTGCCCTCGTCCACCTTGCGCAGGCCCAGTACGCCGTCGGCCGGGGCCGTGATGCGGCTGTACTGCAATTGCAGGGCCGCGGAATCCACGGCCGCCTTATCGGACTGTACCGTGCCTTCGTACTGGCGCACCAGGGCGCGCTGGTTGTCGTATTGCTGCCGGGCGATATGGCCGCCGCTCACCAGCTTTTCATAGCGGGCCAGGTCGCGGCGGGCGTTCTCCAGCTGGGCCGTATCGCGGGCCAGGGCGCCGCGGGCCTCGCCCAGCGCGGCCTCGAACGGCCGGGGGTCGATCTCGGCCAGCAGGTCGCCCTTATGGACGAACTGCCCTTCCGTAAAATGCAGGCGCTGCAGATGCCCGTCCACCCGGCTGGTCACCAGCACGTCACTAGACGGCTCCACCGTGCCCAGACCGTTGAGGAAATGGGGCATGTCCTGCGCCAGGGCCGTGGCCACACGCACCGGCGGCGTATCCTGCGGCATGCCGCGCTGCCGGCCGGGCTCGAAAAAGCCCCGCCAGAGCAGCGCACAGCCCAGCAACAGGGCCAGTACGGCCAGCAGGCGGCCCTTGCTCATACTGATCTTCACACACGTTCTCCATCACTGTCCGGTACGAAGCGCACCTCGAACAGTGTCTCATTTTCTCCGCTGTGCCGGTAACTCACCGACCAGCCCAGCTGCTCGCAGGCACGGCGCACCAGCGACAGGCCCAGACCGCTGCCGCCCGGCGTGGCATCCCCACGGGCACGGGCACGCACCCCGCGGGCAAAGATGTCCAGATCCTCAGGGATGCGCCCCGCATTGCGCACCTGGAGCACATGCTCGTCCAGGCGCACGGCAACACGGCCATTTTCCGAGTAAAGCCGGGCATTGTCCAGCAGATTCTTGACGACGATCCCCGCCAGTGCAGGCTGCGCCTGCACTTCCCGGCTCTCGGGGAGCTCCAGCGAAAAGCAGTCCTGCCCCTGGGCCGTGTCGCGCACCAGCAGGGCCAGATCCACGGGCTCGAGTTCGATGTTCTCGGGACGGCGGGCCAGCAGCAGAAGGATGCCCACCGTGGCGGACATGTCGCGCACCGTGCGTTGCAGGCGCTCCACCGTGGGCGCGCAGCGCTCGGAGCCGGGCAGGCGTTCCAGCTGCAGTTCCAGCACTTCCAGCCCGCCCTGCATGACGGTCAGGGGAGTGCGCAGCTCATGGCTCACGTCGCCGGTGAAGAAGCTCTCGCGCTGCACGAAACGGCGCAGGGCCTCCTCGCGGCTGGCGATGGCCCGGGCCAGCACGCCCACCTCGTCATCAAGGGCCACCTGCGGCAAGGGCGGCAGACCGGGATAGTCCCCCCCGGCACGGGGCACGGGACAGCGGGACACGGTGCGGGTCAGATCGGTCAGCTGGCCCGTGAGCCGCCGGCTGAGCAGCACGGCCAGCAGGGCCGCCACCCCCAGGCCAAGGCCCGCGCACAGGCCCAGGACCCGGGTCAGCTGGGCCTTGATGGTCACCAGCAGGCCCGTGTGGCCGCTCAGGGCGTAGCGCACGCCCTTGTGCTCCTCAAGGAAGACGAAGTTCTCCATGCGGTCGAAGAAATGCAGGCCGGGCTCCAGGGCACGCCATTCACGGGGGATCTGTTTGCCCACCCGGAATTGCAGATCCATAAGGCTCGCCAGGTCGGCCCCGTAGACCAGATTGTTGTGCCGCCCCCTGTCCTCGGCGCGACGCGAGCGCTCCTCGGCCTCGATGAGGGCATTCATGACCGGACGCGCGTACCAGTCCACAAGATGGGCGCCCAGCCTGTCATAGGAGAACAGGCCCACCATGCCCATGGTCAGGCCGAGACCGGCGGCCAGCAGCATGAAGGAGACCAGCAGGCGCCGCCGGATGGGAGAACCGCCGCTCACGCCCCGGGCTCCTCTTCACGGCCGAGGCGATAGCCCACATGGGAGATGGTGTGCAGCACGGGGCTGCCGAAAGGCTTGTCCAGGTGCTGGCGCAGTTCGTGGATATGCGTCCGCAGGGCGCTGCCGCCGGGCAGGTCGTCGCCCCAGAGGCGGCGCTCCAGCTCCTCGCGGCGGACCAGCGCGGGCGCCCGGCGCGCCAGCTCGCACAGGATGCGGAAGCCCGTGGGGCTCACCTTGACCTCGCGGCCCTGCCGCGTGACCCGGTGCCCGGCCACGTCGATGCAGACATCATCCACCCGCAGCTCGCCGCCCTGGGCGCTCTCCTGGGCGCGGCCCCGCCGCAGCAGGGCCCGGATGCGGGCCTCCAGCTCGCGCAGGGCAAAGGGTTTGACCAGATAGTCGTCGGCCCCGGCATCCAGCCCCAGCACACGGTCGGCCACGGTATCCCGGGCCGTCAGCATGATGACCGGCACCTGCACGCCGTGTTCCTCACGCAGGGCACGGCACAGGCTGATGCCGTCCAGCCCGGGGAGCATGATGTCCAGCACCACCAGATCGAACTGGCCGGACGCGGCCATCTCAAGGCCCGTACGGCCGTTGCGGGCGCAATCCAGTTCATAGCCCAAGGGCTCAAGATAGGCGTAAAGGTTGGCGAGGATGTCCTCGTTATCTTCCACCAGCAGGACAGAGACAGGCACCATGCGCACCTCCGCAAAAAAGGACGGGGCGCCATGCGCCCCCTGAAGAATGGAAAACCCGGCGGGTGATCCGCCGTCCGGAAGGCCCCGCAGGGCCCGAACATCACTGGATGATGGCCAGAGCGTCCACCTCCACCTCATTGGGGTGCTTGGAGCTCCAGTCCACATGCCCCACCAGGCGCACTTTGTCCTGGGGGGTGACCGTCAGGTGCCCGAAGGTCTCGTGCTCTATCTCCACCACCACGCGGCCGCTCTCGTCCTCAAAAAGGTAACGGTCCTTGCGGGGGATCTTTTCCAGGATATGGCCTTCCAGAACACAGGGGGCATCATCCCAGGCATTGAGCACGTCGGCCGCACGGGTCAGCGTCGGCGAGACACCGGGGCCCACGAACCCCGCCGCACCGGTACCCGGCGGGAGCAGCAACAGGCCGGCGGCCAGCAGAAGCAGCACAGAAAAAATTCGCATCACGACTCCGCCGGCGGGCCGTCCGCCGGTAGCGCACGGCCCGCCTGTCAGACTACTTGAGGATTTCCAGGACCTTCACGTCGACCTTGGTGGGATCCATCATCTCCTTGTCCAGCTTGCCGGAAAGGCGCACCCGGTCGGCGGGCGTCACCGTACGGCCGGCGAACACTTCATGGTCGATCTCTACCACGATGGTACCGGTGGCGTCACGGAAATTGTATTTGTCATCGCTGCCGGCCACACGCTCCACGATATGGCCCGTCAGCATCACCGGCGCATCGTCCCAGGCTTTGAGGGCCTTGGCCACGGTATCGGCCTGGACGCCGGACGTGGGCCCCTGGAAACCGCCGGGAGCCTGTCCCGGGCCCTGGAAGCCACCCTGGGCGGCCATGGCGGGGAAAGCAAGAGCAAGAACCATCACACAAGAAAGCAGCAGACGCATGGGATATCTCCTTCTGGCGGCATGGCCGCCATCCGTAACAGTTGCGGGTGGGGGCACGGTAGGTCTCCGGCCCTTGCGGACTGGGCCCTGTCCGCATCTCCACACTGCGCCTGCGGCTGTCAGCAAAGTGTCAGCACAGGCCGAAAAAACGCCTGCGTCATGGATATTTTTTGTTATTATATTGATTTTACAGAATAAAAAAATAAAGTTTTTTACTATGTTTAATGAATCGCCCACGGCTCGCGGGACGTGCCGTCAATCGAGCTCACGCCCCACCCAGACCGCCCGCCCCACGATGCGCACCAGGTCGGCCAGCTGGTCGGTGGTGCAGGCCTCGATGGGCGGGTAGGCGGGGTTATAGCTGCTGAGAATCAGGCGCCCCGGCATGGCATTGACCACCTTGAGGTAGACCAGATCCTCCACGCTCACGGCATAGATGCGGCCGGGCACCGGGTCTTTCTGGCTCTGGTCCACGAGGACCACGTCGTTGTGGCAGATGCGGGGCTCCATGCTGTCACCGGAGACCCGCAGCAGGGCCATATGCGACGGGCTGCCCTTGCGCCGCAAAAAGTCCTCGCGGAAGGCGTAGTGGCGCACCACATCGGCGCTGGTCTCGAAGCTCCCCGTACCGGCGGAAAGGCGCGCCTCCACCATGGGCACCATGACCAGCCCGGCCCGCTGATCCTGCAGGGCACCCTCCACACTGCCCTGACCGGCCAGCAGCCAGTCCAGCGAACAGCGCAGGGCAGCCCCCAGCCGGACGGCGAACTCCCCCTTGGGCAACTGGCCGTTCTCGTACTGCTGGATGGTGGTCAGGCTGACCCCCACCTGAGCGGCAAGATCCTGCTTGCGCAGCCCAAGGCCAAGACGGCGACGGCGCAGGCGGTCGGCAAAGCCCTGCGTTGAGATATAGGAGAATCTATTTTTATCTTCCATGCGCGCTCCAAAATTTTTTATCCATAAAAAACAAGATATTAAATATTTTTAAAAGAAAAGTTAAAAATTTTTCCTTTGATTGAGAAAGGAAAACATGTAAATAGTACGGCTATGGCTGCTGTCAAACATAGAACAACCTGTAACTAATGGCAATGGATACAGCAGACCGGGCCCGCTTTTCCCGGGCAAAAGAAAACCTTTCGTAACACAACTTTTCCGCAGCCTACCGGCGCGGAACGCCGTGCCCATCATCAGAAAGGGAGTAGCCCACATGAACACACGATCCCTGGAACAGCTCCAGCGTCTCCTGACGCAGCCCTCCGACAGCGAGGAAGAACCCGCCGAGGGCTCCCTGCTCTGGGCGGCAGCACAATTGCGCCGCATCGCCCGCATGCTGGAAGACATGCAGGCCGGTCCCCGCCAGCCCGGTGATGTCACGCCCCCTGTCCCGGAAGCTTTCCCGGCTGCCGGGACCTGCGCCCACGGAGCATGGCGGGACGGGACGGAACCGCCGGTGGAGGGGCATAGTCCGCATCCCCACAGGTCCCTGGCCCCGGAGGCCCGCCATGTGGTCCAGTAGCAGGCCCGCCCTGCCCTCCCGGCCCTGCGATACGGCCGCTGCCCCTGCGGACTGGGACAGCCTGCTGCCCCTTTTGCCCGAGAGCGTGCGCCTGCTGCGGCAGGTGCTGGAAGACGATGCCGCCCTGCACAGGCTCCTGAGCCACTGCGGCGGCCTGACACTGCGCATCCCCCGCCGCTTCCCGGCGGAAGGGCATCTGCTGCGCGCCCTGCTGCCCGAGCCCGCCTTGCGCCGCCTGCTGGGTGCCTACGGCGGCACATGCCTGTATATCCCCCGCTGCGCCCGCCTTGCCCGCCAGGTCCGCCAACGGGAACTGCTCGGCGCGTTCAGCCGCCATACCGCCGCCGGTACCTCCAGCAATGCCGAGGTACGCTTCCTGGCCCGCCGTTACGGCATCACGGACCGGCGCGTCTGGCAGCTGCTCAAGCAGGAGGCGGAACTGCCGGCCAGGGCCCTTCCCGATACCGGCGACGCCCTCAGGGGCTGATCCCCCCATCTCCCTTTCAGGCGGACGGGAAAGGCTGCGGCCTTTCCCGTTTTTTGTCCGCGTCCCGCCGCCTTGCCGTCATGGGCATCATACGCTTCCCGCAGGCGGGTGCAGCCCTTCCCTCCGGCGCCCCTGCCTGCCGCCCCACCTTTCCCCAGCGAGGTCTTTCCCTCGCCCGCTTCCCGCAACGTCGCTACTGAAATCCTTCAAACTTACGCCGACGCCCTTTTCCGGCATGGTGGCCTCACGGGTGCGACACCGCCCCGCCATCATTCCACCGCCATGCAGGAGGGCATATGCGCGACAACTTCACTTTGGCCCATACGTTCACGGCCCGCTGGGAAGGCGGCCTTTCCGACCATGAAGCCGATCCCGGCGGCATCACCAATCACGGCATTTCCCTGCGCTGGGTCACGGATCTGGCCCGGCAGGCCAGGGAGCGCTGCCTGCGCGATGCCCGGCAGTGCGATATCTGCCCCCGGCGTACGGGCCCGGACTGCGACTATTTCAGCCTCGATCTGGACAATGACGGCGACATCGATGCCGACGATATCCGCGCCTGTACCAAAGAGCAGGCGGCCCGCCTGTTCCGCAGGCATTTCTGGGAGGCCCTGGGCTGCGACCGCCTGCCCCTGCCGCTGGCCGTCACGCTCTATGACGGCGCGGTCAACATGGGCGCCGGACGGGCCGTGAAGCAGCTGCAGGAAGCCATGAACGCCACGGGCGAGACCCAGCTCGACCACTACTCCCCCATCGCCGAGGACGGCATCATGGGCCCGGACACCCGCGAGCTGGCCAACGCACTGGCCGACGTGCATCTGGACTGGTACGCGGCCCGGAGCAGCCTGCGCCTGCGCGATGCCTTCTATCGCCGTCTGGCCGCGTCCCGCCCGTCCATGAAGGTCTTTCTGGCGGGCTGGCGCAACAGGGTGAAGGCCCTGCACCAGCATCTGGCCGATCTGGAACGGGAGGCGCAGTGATGTGGAACCTGCTGCGCGATCTGGGCACCCGCCTGTTGCGCGACCTGACAGGCAGCAGCCGGGAACGGCAGGAACTGCTGGCCGCCCAGATCCGCCTCAACGAACGGGAAACGGAGCATGCCCCTTCCAGTGTGCTGCGCCTGTGGCGTTCCTTCCTGGGCTGGGTGCTGGCTCTGCTCTTTTGCTGGGAAGTGCCCGTGCGCCTGCTGCTCCTGCCCCTGCTGGCGCCCGACCTGCTGGATGACCTGCCGCCCCCGGCCCTGGACCAGATCCTGGGCCTGCTGGCCGGCATGCTGGGCCTGCCCTTCTGAACCACGGAGATGTCCATGACCACCCATCTGCCTGCCGCGCTCCTGCCCCTGCTGCTGGCCCTGGTACAGGGGCTGCTGCTCTGGGCCCTGTGGAGCTTGCGCCGTAACTTCGTCCCGCAGGCCGAGCACCTGCGCTGCCGCCAGGACGAACAGCAACGGGAAGCCCTGTGGCTGCGCCGCCTCGACCGGCTGGAACAGGCTCTGGCGCAGGAGCGGGAACTCCTGACGCCGCTGGCCGACGAAGTGCGCTCCCTGCGGGAGGACGCAAGCCGCCTGCACAGCCAGTTGCAGGCCCAGGAAGCGCGCTTCTACGGTCTGGAACGTCTGCTGCAACGTCTGGAGCGGCATCTGGAGCGGCAGGAAGACCGCTGGCAGCAGCTGCCCGGTGCCGCCTTGCCCGCCCTGTTGCACTGCCGCCCCCCGAGGGAGGTACAGTGATGCCGGTACGCCGCCACCGGAAAAGCCCGCTGGAAAAAGCCCTGCACGAACGCCTGCAACGCCTGACCCAACACCTCGACACTGCCGATGTCTCGGAAAAAAGCATCGACATCGTCAAAGAGATCAAGGAGCTGCACGCCCTTGCCCGCACGCTGGAGCAGGAGGGCACGTCACAGGACGGCGACCGGAAATCCCCCGCGCCCCTGCGCGTCATCTGGGCCGGACAGGAGCCGGAAGATGGCCCCCCGTAACTTTTGAACCCCACCGGATCCGTCATGGAAACGCCCTGCATCATCCCCTATGCGCCGCGCCCGCTGCAATGGCGCTTCCACCAGCAGCGTACCCGCTTCTGCGTGCTGCTCTGCCACCGCCGTTTCGGCAAGACCGTGGCTGCCGTCAACGATCTCCTGCGGGCGGCCCTGCGTACCTCGCGGACGGACTGGCGCGCCGCCTACGCCGCCCCCTATCTGGGGCAGGCCAAGGCCGTGGCCTGGGACTATCTGCGGCACTTCGCGGGCGTCATCCCCGGCACCCGCTTCCATGAGGGCGAACTGCGCTGTGACCTGCCCAACGGCGCGCGCATCCGCCTGTACGGCACGGACAATGCCCAGGCCCTGCGCGGCCTGTATCTGGACGATCTGGTGCTGGACGAGCCCGCCGACATCCCCCGCGAGGTCTGGAGCCAGATCCTGCGCCCCGCGCTGGCCGACCGGCAGGGACGGGCCCTGTTTTGCGGCACGCCCAAGGGCTGCGACAACCTGCTGCATGATGTCTGGCAGCTGGCGGGCAGCCTGGGAGCGGCGGAGGGCTGGTCACGCTTCCGCTTCCCGGCCTCGCAGACAGGCTACCTGCCGCAGGCCGAGCTGGACGCCGCCCGCCGCGGCATGAGCGAGGACGAGTACCAGCAGGAATTCGAGTGTTCCTTCGCCGCCGCCGTGCGCGGGGCCTACTATGCCGCCCAGCTGGATGCCGCCGATCTGGCGGGACGCATCTGCCCCCTGCCGGTGAGCCCCGATCTGCCCGTGCATACGGCCTGGGACCTGGGTATGGATGACGCCACGGCCATCTGGTTCTTCCAGGTGGAACCCTCCGGTACCTGGCGCATGCTGGACTATTACGAAGCCAGCGGCGAGGGCCTGGCCCATTACGCGGCCGTGCTGGCCGCCAAGGCCCGGCCGGAAGGAACGGCCACCACCGACGGCCTTGCGGGACGCGGCTTTTGCTATGGCCGTCATCTGGCCCCGCACGACATCCGGGTACGGGAACTGGGCACAGGCCAGAGCCGTCTGGAAAGCGCCGCCCGTCTGGGCATCCGTTTCGACATCGCGCCGTCCCTGCCGCTGGCCGACGGCATCGATGCCGTGCGCCGCGCCTTGCCCCGGCTCTGGTTCGACAGCCGTCACTGTGCCGCCGGACTAGCGGCCCTGCGCTCCTACCGGCGGCAATGGCGGCCCCGGCAGGAACAGTTCTCCTCCGGCCCGCTGCATGACGGCTCCAGCCACGCCGCCGATGCCCTGCGCTACGCGGTCACGGGCTTTCGTCCGCCGGGGCGGGCCCTGCCCCCGGCCCGGGCCCGTATCACCTATGACGTGCTGGGGCTGGGACGCTGAGAGGAAGGCTGCCTCCCGTCCCTGCGCCCTCCACATGCCCGGAGGAGCCCGAAGCCGGGATCGTCCCGACACGGTCATGCCGGAGACGCGCCGGGGCAGGAGGCCCCGCGATGCTGCCGCTGCGCTTTCGTGCCGGAACAGCGTCCCGTCTGCCGATGGCCCCGCGCTCACCCACCCCGGCAATACCGAAACAACAGGAGCCCGCATGGAACACACGAATACACAGCCCTGCGACCAGACCGACGTGCGGGACGCTTTCCTTCTGGAAGCTGTCCGGGACGATGCGGGCCGGAAAGCCCTCTTCGCCCGCATGTGCCGGGAAGGGCTCACGGGCTGTGCCATGTACGCCTGGGCCCATCCCCGGGAAGACGACTGGCTGCGGCTGGTCAGTGCTCCCGGCCGCCTGCTCCTACAGGCCACGGCCCCTGACGGTACGGCCCTGGCCTGCGGGCTGTTCAGTCCCTGGCGGGGACAGATCCGGGAATTCGACTTCACGGTCTTCCGCCCGGCTTTTCCTCTGGCCGTGCCGCTGGCCCGCGCCGCCTTCCGCTGGGTCTTCCGGCATACGGAGACCAGCGCGCTCTGGGGCCTGTGCCCGGTCAGCAACCGCCATGCCCGGCGTCTGGCCACGGCTTGCGGCTTCGTCATCACGGGGCGCCTGCCCGCCGCCTGCTGGCTGGCCCGGCGCGGCATCCATGTGGACGGCATCCAGCTGCTCTGCACGCCCGAAACACTGGCCCGCGCCATAAAAAACTCTCCATCCTGTCACAGAGCCACCCAGTAAACAACCTTCATCCCCAAGGAGGACATATGGGATTCGGAGGATCCTCCAGCCCCAGCGTACCGGAAGTCCAGCCCGCTCCCAAGGCGGCCACCCCCAAACCCGTCACCGAAGCGGCCACGGCCGCCCGCCAGAACCAGAAGGACAAGGCCAGCAAGGCCGCGGGCATCCGGGCCTCCATCCACACCACGCCGCTGGCCTCGCAGGAGAACCGCGGCAAGACCCTGCTGGGGCAATAGGATGCGCCCGGCACAGCGTCCCGCGAGGCGCGCCCTGCTCGGAGCAGGACATCAGGGGGCCCCGGCTCCCGCGACGGAACGGCCGGAAGGCGAAGACCGCCTTGCCCTGCGCGTCCCGGCCCTGGCCCGTCGTTACCGGGCCCTGCTGGAACGGCGTTCGCCCTGGGACACGGCCTGGGAGAGCCTGGCCGAGCACTTTTTGCCCACCCGTTTCCGTACCGACGACAGCCTGGACGACCGCCCCCTGCTCAACCGCTCACTGGTGGATGCCACGGGCATTCTGGCCATGCGGACCCTGGCCGCCGGACTGCAGGGCGGCATGATCAGCCCTGCCCGGCCCTGGTTCCGGCTGGCTCTGGACGATCCCGACCTTTCACGCAGCCATGCGGGCCAGCGCTATCTGGATGAGGTGGAGGCCCGTATGCGCGTGGTGCTGCAGCGCTGCAATTTCTACAACGCCATGCACACCATCTATGCGGAGCTGGGGACCTTCGGCACGGCTTTCGTCTTCGAGCTGGCCGATCTGCGCCACGGCTTCCGCTTCGTGCCGCTCTGCGCCGGACAGTACGTACTGGATACGGACGCGGCCCGGCGGGTGGATACGGTCTTCCACCGCATGCACATGAGCCTGCGCCAGATGGTGCAGAGCTTCGGTCCGGAGGCCCTGCCGGAGAACCTGTGTCTGGCGGCCCGGCGCACGCCGGACCAGCGACATGCGGTCATCCATGCCGTGCTGCCGCGCACGGAACGCCGGCCCCGGCTGGCGGGGCCATGCCACATGCCCTGGGCCTCGGTCTACTGGCTGGAAGGCCGGGAAGGACAGGTCGTGCCCCTGAAGGAATCCGGCTTTATGGGCTTTCCCGGTTTCGGCCCGCGCTGGGACGTGGCGGCCAACGATGTCTATGGCCGTTCGCCCGCCATGGATGCCCTGCCCGACTGCCGCATGCTGCAGCAGATGGGCATCACCACGCTCAAGGCCATCCACAAGGCCGTGGATCCGCCCATGAGCGTCCATGCGGGCCTGCGCTCCGTGGGGCTCGACCTGACGCCCGGCGGCATCAACTTCGTGGACAGCCTGCCCGGTCAGAACCAGCCCGTGGCCACGCCCCTGCTGCAGGTCAAGCCCGACCTGGCCCAGGCGCGCTCCGCCATGGAAGCCGTGCAGCAGCAGATACGGGCCGGGCTCTACAACGATCTGTTCCGCCTGATCCTGGAAGGCCGCAGCAAGGTCACGGCCAGCGAGATCGCCGCCCGCGAGGAAGAGAAGCTGCTGCTCATCGGCCCCGTGCTGGAACGCCTGCACGACGAACTGCTGATCCCGCTCATCGACCGCACCTTCCGGCTCATGCTGGCCCTGGACATGCTGCCCCCCTGCCCGCCTGAACTGAGCGGGCGCCACCTCAAGGTGGAATTCGTCTCCCTGCTGGCACAGGCCCAGAAGCTGGTGGGCATCAGCGCCACGGACCAATATCTGGCCCTGACCCTCAAGGCGGCCTCGGCCTGGCCCGAAGCCCTGGACAGCGTGGATGTGGACAACCTGCTGGACAACTATGCTCAAAGCCTCGGCCTGCCCGCGAACCTGACCCGCCCCCGCGAGGAACGGGCCCGGCTGCGGGCCGGACGCGAGGAGGCGCGGCAGACGGAACAGCAGCTGGCCCTGCTGCAGAAGGCCGCCGACCTGGGCCACACCCTGGCCGACAGCGACCTGACCGTGGAAGGGGAAAAAAGCTCCGTCCTGCAGGTGCTGGCCAACCTGGCCGCCGGAGCTTCCCCCGCCCCACGGCCGCAGCCGGGCGCTACGATGCCGCCCCCGGGAGGAGAGCATGATGCACGATGACCAGCTTTTTCCCGCCGGGAACGCTGCCCCCGTTTCCCCGGCGCAGCAGCGCTGGCGGGCCGGATTGTGCCGGGCCGTGGACGGGCTCATGGCCTCGGCGGAAGGACGCGACCTGCTGCGCTGGCTGCTGCAGGCCGGGCTCTGCTTCACCGCCGCCTGTCCGGGCCCGGAGACCCCGGCCGGACAGATCTACTGGGAGGAGGGCCGCCGCCATGTGGGCGTGGCTGTGCTGCGTCTTTTGCAGGAGGCCGATCCCTCCCACCTGCCCCGACTTTTTCTGACACAGGAGGAAGATGATGCCCGAAACTGAACCGATCTTTGACGAAGGCGGCATGGCCCCCCGGCCGGAAAGCGGCCTCTACGGCCTGCCCGCCGACGAAGGAGGGATGCCCCCGACGGCGCCCCTGCTGGGCAGTGGCCCGGAAGAAGGCCAAACAGCCGCCCCCGCTCAGACTTCCACCGAGGGACAGGAAAACCGTCCCGCCACCGATGAAGCCGCCCGGCTGGAGGCCCATCTGCGCCAGACCGACGCCCTGCGCCGTGCCCGCTGGCAGCAGCAGGTAGAACAGTGGCGGCAGGAAGTGGCCGACGATCCGCAGCTGGGCGGCGAGCATCTGCCCGCCACCGTGGCCCGGGCCCAGCTGGCTCTGGACCGCTTCGACACGGACAAGAGCATCGGCCGTCTGCTGGAAGAAAGCGGCTACGGCAACCACCCGGCCGTGCTGCGCTTCTTCAACCGTCTGGCCGACAGTCTGCTGGAGGACAGCCTGCCCGGCAGCGAAGGCGGCGGCAGCCTGCCGCCCCTGGAAGAGCGCATGTACGCGGGCTGGAGCTCGCAGCGCTCCTGACGGCGCCGGGCGCGGGCGCTGCCTTCATGAGCGTGCCCTGTCCCGGGCCGAGGCTGTTCCTGCCTCCCGTCCGCAGGGCTTCTGCCCTGCTTTCTCCCCGCCTGTCCTGCACTGCCCCACAGCCCGGGCCAGTCCCAACAGCATTCCTTCTTTCCATCCTTGCATACCGGGCCCATGACGGCCCCTCACCGACCACCTTTTCCAAGGAGATCTCATGTCCGCCACTCTGGGTTTCGTGGCCACGCTGGCCGAAATGGAACAGTTCTATCGCGGCGACAAGGCCGGTCAGATCATCGAGCTGATGAACAAGACCAACGACATCATGGATGACGTGCCCTGGATGGAAGCCAACCAGTCCGACGGCCATCTGACGCGCATCCGCACCGGCCTGCCCGCCGTGTACTGGCGCCGCCTCTATCAGGGCACGCCGCCCGCCAAATCCCAGTGGAGCCAGGTCAAGGAAGGCTGCGGCATCCTTGAGGCCATCATGGAACTGGATGTGGAAGAGATCCGCCTGTACGGCGACCGCGACCGCTCCTTCCGCATGAGCGAAGGCATCGCCTTTGCCGAGGCCATGCGCCAGAAGGTGGCCCGCACCCTGTTCTACGGCGACAGCAACCGCAACCCCGACGAATTCAACGGCCTGGCCATGCGGTATCCGGCCAGCGATGCCGAGAACGTGCTGGATGCCGGCGGCCGCGACGGCGGCTGCACGTCGCTCTGGCTGGTCTCCTGGGGACCGCAGTCCGTGCACGGCATCTACCCCAAGGGCAGCCGCGGCGGCCTTTCCCACGAGGACCTCAAGACCTACATGGCGCAGGACGAGAACGGCCGCAAATATCAGGTCACGGGCGACAAATACAACTGGCGCTGCGGTCTGGCCGTGCGCGACTGGCGCGGGGTGGTGCGCATCGCCAACGTGCCCGTGGCCGCGCTGGGCAAGCGCAAGGGCGAGGAAGGTTTCGTGGACCTGCAGAAGCTGACCATCGAAGCCAAGAACCGCATGCCCCAGCATCTGCGCCAGAAAGCCGTCTGGTACGCCAACGCCGATGTGCTCACCGCGCTGGAACTCCAGAACTCCGATGCCGGGCAGGTGCAGCTGCACTACGGCGAATTCTTCGATGCCAAGGCCGTGCCCGTGCTGCACGGTCGCCCCGTGCGCCAGTGCGATGCCATCGCCTCGGACGAGGCCTCCATCTAGGCGGCCCGGTTCGCGAGAGAGGACTATCCTGTGCCCCGGCACTGCCCGCAGAGGGCCGCACGGTGACACCGGCGGCGCGTCGTCTCCTTCTCGCTTTCTGGTTATCCGGAGCATGCCTCCCGGTGCCGCCTCCCATCCCCCGCACGACCGCCATCCGGTCGATCCCCATGCATTTTTTTCAGGAAACAAGGAGTTTTCATGGCCATCATCGACAGTCATTGCATCCTTTTCGAAGGCCCCCTGAGTGCCGAAAGTACCGGCAAGGCCGTGCCCCTCACGGCCCTGCGCCTGCCCGGCCGCATGGAGCCCATGCCGCTGCGCATCTCCGTGACCAGGGGCTTCGCCAAAGAACGGACCACCTCGCTGGACCTGACCCTGCAGGAGGCCGACAGCGCCGATGGCGAATGGCAGGACGTGCCCGGCGCCGCCATCAGCGTCCCGGGGGAGGAGCTGGGCGAAGGCGCCCGCCTGGGCTGGCGCTTCGTGCCCCAGGCCGTGCGCAAGAGCTGGCTGCGCCTCAAGCTGGCCCCGTCCGGGAGCGGCAGCCATGACGGGCATGTCTTCGCGGCCCTGCTGCGCGAGGAGGACTTCCCCTACGAAAAGGAACTGCGCGTGCGCTAGCCCTTTTGAACGGGATGGAACCGGGCCCTCGTGATGTCCGGCCATCCGTACAGGTCCATGTCCGCGACCGTCGGACAAGGATCATTCCCTTCCGGGGAGCGGGACGGCTGTGCTGTCCCGCAGCCCCGGATCATGGAGGACACAGCCGTGTCCCCCTGCCTGATGCCATCACAAGGAAGACATATGGATACCCTGACCCAGATAGCCATCTGGAACCGGGCCCTGGGCTTTTTGGGCGCCCGCAGCATCGCCGCCGAGGACGAGAACACGCCCGAGGCCCTGCAATGCCGCCTGTACTGGGACAGTGCCCGGCGGCAGGCCCTGCGGGACTACCCCTGGGCCTTTGCCCAGCGCCGGGCCTGGCTGGCCCGTGTGGCCCTGCCCACGGGATTCGAGCAGGAATACCGCTTTGCCTACGCCCTGCCCGAGTCCTGCCTCAAGGCCCACGAGGTCCGGCACGAAGGCCTGCTGCCCCGTCCCTTTTGCCTTGCACGGGATCCCGCCGGGGATGCCACCATCCTGCTCACCAGCGCCAGCCGGGCCCTGTTGCTCTATACGGAAGACGTGCGCCATTGCCATCAGTTCGACGACCTTTTCGCCCACATGCTGGCCCGCAAGCTGGCCTGCCTGCTGGCGGCGCCGCTGCTCAAGAGCAACAGCCAGAAGATCGCGGAACTGGAGCAGCTCTACAGCGCCAGTCTGCCCCAGGCCCGACAGTCCGATGCCAGTGAACGCCGTCCCCTGCCCCTGCCCGACAGCTGGTTGCAGGCCCGCTGACGGCACCTGTCCGCCCTTCACCGTACGGCGGTTCCATGTCCGCCCCTTTCCCGGAGTTCGCATGACCATGCCCTACAGTCCCGGCCGTGCCCTATTCGAAGGCAACGGTACGGCCACGGATTTTCCCTTTTCCTTCAAAGTCTGGGGATCGGACCAGCTGTCCGTGACCCTGACCGGCCCCGACGGCACCAGCCGGCCCGCCAGTGGCTGGAAGGCCCGTCTGAACGACGACGGCGGCAGCGTGACCTATCTCCACGACGGCGCGCCCCTGCCTGAGGGCTGGAAACTGGCCATCACCCGCAACATGCCGTTCGAGCAGCAGATCGACCTGGTGTCCGGGACCCGCTTCGATGCCGAAGTCATCGAGACGGGCCTCGACAGGGCCACGGCCGAACGCCAGCAGCTGCTGGAGCAGCTCCAGCGGGCGGTCATCCTGCCCCCCACCAGTGACGAGACGCCGGAAGACATGGCGCACGAACTGCTGCGGGCGCGGGATGAGGCCGTCAAAAGCGCCGGTACCGCCCAAAGCAGCGCACAGACAGCAATCACCAGTGCTTCGCGGGCAGCCGCCAGCGAACAGGCCGCGGCAGGGCACGAGCAGGCCGCACGGCAACTGCTGGAAGATGCCCAGGATAGCTACTTGAACATCGGCAGCCTCACGGCGGAGGCGGAGACGCTGGAGCCCGGGGAGGCCGCGGCCGTGGACTTCGTGCCGGATTCCCTACGCTTTTTCTTCAAGATCCCGCGCGGCATGCCCGGGAAGCAGGGCCCGGCCGGTGCCACAGGGCCGCAGGGTGCCAGGGGGGACAAGGGCGATCAGGGAGAGCGTGGACCGCAAGGGATACAGGGCCCGCAAGGCCTGCAAGGCGTGCAGGGACTGCCCGGAGAACGGGGCCCCCAGGGCATCCAGGGCATCGCTGGCCCGGCAGGGCCCGCAGGAGCGCAAGGCACCACCGGTGCCCGCGGTCCCCAGGGGCCGCAAGGCCTGCAAGGAGAGAAGGGAGAGAAAGGCGATCCCGGAGAGCCCGGGCCGCAGGGGCCGAAAGGAGAGACGGGAGACATCACCACGGCACTGGATGCCACCTTCATCCAGTTCGTGGTGGATGGCGACGGCGACCTTGCCATGAACTACACGGGGGCGGCACAGCCTGAGGCCGCTTTTTCCATCGATGCCGACGGCGAACTGGAGGTGACCTATGCCGACGCTTAAGATCGGGCGCGTGCGCCCTGTGTTCCGGGGCGAATACAGCAGTGCGCAGAGCTATGCGGTACTTGACCGTGTGACGCTCGACGGGGAGGTCTGGGAATGCGTCAAAGACGCCCCCGCCGGGACTGCGCCGCAGGAGAATGCGTCTGCCTTTTGGGTCAGGATCGGTGCCAGAGGCCCCCAGGGCGAACGCGGCGCACAGGGCATCCAGGGCCCTGCAGGAGCTGACGGCGCCACCGGTCCCGCAGGCCCCGCCGGACAGCAGGGGGAACAGGGCGAACCGGGCCCCAAGGGCGATACGGGGGCCACGGGCCCCCAGGGACCGCAAGGGCCGCAGGGAGAGCCGGGCCCGCAAGGCGATCCCGGTCCCAAGGGGGACACGGGGGATGCCGGCCCGGCCGGTGCGGATGGGGCTGACGGCCTGCCGCCGGAGCATGAATGGCAGGGGACGGCGCTGCGCTTCAAGGAGCCCGACGGCTCGTGGGGACAGGCTGTGGACCTGCGCGGGGCTCCCGGATCGTCCGCTACCGTCCCCATCGCCACCACTTCTGTGGCAGGCAAAGTGAAGGTCGGCACGAACCTCTCTGTTGCTGCCGACGGGACCCTCAGCGTCGTCAGTGCGTCCACTTCCGCCAAGGGCGTGGTGCAGCTCTCCTCCGCCACCAATTCCACCAGCACAACTCTGGCTGCTACGGCCAGTGCCGTAAAAGCCGCATACGACAAGGGAGCCTCCGCCGCGACCGCCGCCGGCAAAGCCCAGACGGCTGCGACCGCCGCCCAGTCTGCCGCTGACGCGGCCGCCGAGACCGCCAATACGGCCAAAGCTGCCGCCGATGCCGCGCAAAGCGCCGTCGATGGTGTCGCCAAACCGAACGCCTATGTTACCGCGACCTGGCGGTCCGGTCCCTCGTGGTATCGCAAATGGTCCAACGGCTTCATCGAACAGGGCGGCACCGCGACGACCAGTGGTGCATCGACCACCATATCGCTGCATACGCCGTTCACTTCCACCTCGTACACCGTCGCCATCGGCGAGGTGAACGCTGATAACTATCTGGAAGGCTCGTCCGTCATATCCGCACGCGCCACGGCCAACTTCACCATCAAGCGTCCTACGAGCGGGATCTCCATCTCCTGGTACGCAGCGGGCTATTAAGGAGCAACCATGCCTTTTACCATCGGACAAACATTCGATTCCACATACCCCCCGGAAGCCGCCGAGTGGTGCATGAACAATAATGCCTACATCGAGGAGGCGGACGGGAGCTTCGTCATCAAAGCCGTCCTTCCCCCCACGGAAGAAGAGCTGGCCGCACAGGCCCTTGCCGAGGCCAGGGCGCAGTCGTCCACCATCCTCATGGCCCGGATGCAGGCGGACATGGTGCAGACGGGCGCTTTCGCCGCCGCCGAGTTCGCCACCTTCGCCAAAGCCGGGCTGTTCGCGGACTGGGCCGCCGGCCAGACCTACGCCAAGGGCTACCGCCTGGCCCACAAGGGCATCGTCTATGAGGTGATGCAGGAAGTGACTGCCATCGAGAACCAGCCCCCGGATGCCGCCGGGATGCTGGCCGTATACCGTCCGCTGTCCGTGGACCCGGAGACCGGTGACGAACCGGATGGCAGCCGGGAACATCCCTTCGCCTTCCTCTACGGCATGGATGTCACGAAGGGCAGCTACTACAGCTATGACGGCAAGCTCTGGCTGGCCAGGGCCGACATGCCCGCCTGCGTCTGGGTGCCGGGCACGGAAGGCCTGTGGCAGTGGGAAGAGGCGGGCGCGATCTGAGCGCCGGCGGATGCGGAAATGTCCCGTCTTTTGTGCTACGGCTGCCGGCCCGGACACGCAGCGTCACGGCCCGTGTCCGAGAACGCACAGGCAGAGACAGCTGCGGTAAAGTAAACACTGATTCCCTGCGTCTGCCCCGATCCCCCAAGCCCCTTCCACGTCCTGTGATGCTGCCTTCTTCAAAGGGCTCCGGGACAATCCTTGCAGGTCTTCTTCTGACAGGCCTGCTTCGCCCGCAACCTCCACCTTTTTCGAGGTCCCATGCGCATAGCCCTGCACAACTTCACCGGCGGCGAGGTCTCGCCCATCCTGGCCGCTCGCTATGATCTTTCCCGCTACGGCAGTTCCGTGCAATGCATGGAGAACATGCTGCCCGGCCTGCACGGTGACGTACGCCGCCGCCCCGGTACGCTGTTCCTGGGCAGCCTTGAGGACGAGGCCGTGCTCCTACCTTTCAGTTTCAATGCTCTGGCGGAGCAAAACTTCGTGCTCGTCCTTTCCGGTCATTCCCTGTGCATCGCCGACATCCACGGCTTCGACAGGCAAACAGGGGCCCTCCCCCGCCTGCCCACGCCCTACGAGGCCCGGCATCTGCTGGAGATCTGCGCCGCCCAGGTGGGGGATACCGTCTATCTGGCTCACACGGCCTATCCGCTGCACAAGCTCGTCCGCAGTACGGACAGTGACCCGGAAGCTCCCCTTCCCGACAATGCCATCCGCAGCCATGGCTATCGCTGGACGCTGGAAGCCGTGGCCCTCAACAGCAGCCTGCCCGCTCCCCAGGCCCCCGACTGTACGTTCGTGCGCGGCAACAACGACGATGACGCGGGGCTCGGCTACACGCTGCGGTACAAGATCGTGGCCGTGGACGCCAACGGCAAGCAATCGCTGGCCTCGGAGGCAGGCAGCTGTGACGGCAAACATCCCTCCGACTGGGTGGTGGGCAACCGCACGGACATCTCCTGGACAGCCGTGGAGGGCGCCACGGAATACAACATCTACCGGGAGGAGGCAGGCTATTACGGTTTCATCGGCGTCAGCAGCGGCACGACCTTTTCGGACAACAACTATCAGGCCGACACCGCCGATACCCCGCGTGAGGACTGGGACCCGTTCGCCGACGGCAATAATCCGTCCGTGGTGGCCTTCCACCAGCAGCGCATGGTCCTGGCGGGCACACGCGACAGCCCGCAGGCCTTCTACCTTTCGCGCAGCGGGGACTTCGAGAACTTCCGCAAGTCCCGCCCCCTGCAGGACGACGACCCGGTGGAATACCTTATCGCGTCCGGCTCCATCGACGCCATCGCCTGGGCGGCCAGCTTCGGGGATCTGCTGCTGGGCACCTCGGGCAGCGAATACAAGGCCAGCGGCAACGGCAGTGCCATCACCCCGGGCAACATCACCATCACGGCCCAGTCCTACTGGGGCAGCGCGGGCCTTGCGCCCATCATCATCGGCAATGCCATCCTGCATGTGCAGCGCCACGGTGCCCATGTGCGCGACCTGTTCTATTCGCTGGAAAAAGACGGCTACGCGGGCAATGACCTCTCCATCCTGGCCCCGCATCTGTTCGAAGGCCACCGTCTGCGCCAGTGGGCCTACCAGCAGACGCCGGGATCCGTGCTCTGGATCGTGCGCGACGACGGCCTGCTGCTGGCCCTGACCTACCTCAAGGAGCACGACATCTGGGGCTGGAGCCGCCATCCCACGGCCGGAGAGGTACTGTCCGTGTGCAGCATCTCCGGCCCGGACAGCGACGAGCTTTTGCTGGTGGTCCGCCGCCGGGATGCGGACGGCGGGAGCCGCTACTGTCTGGAACGCCTGGCCCCCCAGTGGCAGGACAGCGATCCTGTGGAGGAAGCCTTCTTCGTGGATTGCGGCCTGAGCCTCCACCGGGAAGAAGCGGCAAACGACGTGGATGGGCTCGACCATCTGGAAGGGCAGTCGTTGGCCGTGCTGGCGGACGGGAGCCCCGTGGAAGGCTGCGTGGTGCGGCAGGGCCGCATCCGGCTGCCCTTTGCCGCCCGCATCGTCCAGGCGGGCCTGCCCTATGCCTCGGTCCTGTCGCCCCTGCCCGTGGAAGGCAACGGCGAATCCGGCAGCACGCTGGGGCGGCAACGGGCGCTGGGCCGCTGCTGCCTGCGCCTGTACCGCAGCGTGGGCGGCCGCTACGGGACCGGCCGCGACGAACTCTACGACATCCCCTTCCTGCCCCGGCGCTGGGATGAGGCCTGCCGACCTTTCAGCGGCGATGTGGATTTTTTGCCCGTCGGAGGGCACAGCCCCTCGGCCACTATCTGGCTGGTGCAGGAACGCCCCCTGCCCTTCCATCTGCTGGCCCTGAGCCTGGATGTGGAATTTGCGGAGATATGAACCAAGGAGGCACCATGATCCATTGTCACTGTGAACCGCTCGCCCGCCTGCTGCAGGAGCTGCCGCCCCTGTTGCAGGCCCACTGGGACGAGAGCGAGGCCGCCCTGTTCGGCCCGCAGGCCTACGCGCTGGACACGGAACGCTATGCCTGCTGGGAGCGCCTGGGCATGCTGCATGTGGTGACGGCCCGGGATGGTTCCGGCAAGCTGCAGGGCTACGCCGCCTTCACCCTTACGGACTGCCCGCACCGTCAGGGCAAACGTCTGGCCGCCCTGGACGGGCTGTATCTGGCCCCGGCCGCCCGCAAGGGCCTGACCGTCCTGCGTCTGCTGCGCACGGCCGAGGCCGGGCTCAGGGAACGCGGCGCGGATATGATCCAGTACAGCTCCCCGGCCTCCCGCCCCTGTGACGCCCTGTATCGCCGTCTGGGGGCCCGCCATACGGAAAGCGTCTGGCACAAGGAGCTGCGCTGATGGCCGTGGCCAGCAGTACCGCGGCCCTGCTGGGGGCCGCCGTGACCCTTGCCAGCACCGCCGTGGGCACCTGGAGTGCCGTGAGCCGTCAGGAAGAGCAGCGCAAACAGGCGGAATTCTCCGCCGACATGGCCCGGCGCAATGCGCAGGTGGCGGAAGAGAATGCCCGCATGGCCGAGGAAGAAGCCCGACAGACCCGGGCCGACAGTTACGATGCGGCGGTGCGCAAACGGCAGGAAACGTCCCTGCTGATCGGCAAGCAGCGGGCACAGGCCGGGGCCTCGGGGGCGCAGATCGACAGCGGCAGCCAGCTGGACAGCCAGCTGGACCTGCGGGAAAAAGGAGAACTGGACGCCCTGTCCATCGAGGAACAGGGAGAACGCGCGGCCTACAATCAGGAAGTCCAGGCCTGGAACCAGCGCAATGCCGCACAGGGATCCCAGGCCAGGGAACGGCAGCTGCGCAGCAAAAGCAGCACGGACTATCTTTCCCTGAGCAAGACCCTGCTCAACGGCGCCGGACGTCTGGGCAACAACTTCGACCTGTTCTCGGGCCAGGGGCCGCGCCTGCCCTAAAAACTGGCGGAGGGGGAAGGCGGTCGCTGGCGCTGCGTGATGCCGAAAGGGCACAGAATGGCAGACGGCCCCGGCAAAGCGCCGGTCACTGGATTGTCCGGCCTTCTTTGTCTGTTTTTGTCTCGCAGCATCCCCAGGGCGTCCCGGCGGAGACGGCTCTTTCAGCTCGCATCCCACATAAAAAAAGCTCTCGCACCACTTCGGCCTCTGCCGCCGGAGACAGGCCCCTTGAACAACAAAAGGCCATCCCTCCAAGAAGGGATGGCCTTTTTTACATGCTGTGAAAAAGGGCCGCGGCATCATGCCACGGCCCCAGGTATCCATACTGTAGCGGGCAGGCTACGTCAGGAAAGGACTAGAAGGTGTAGTTCAGTTCTTCGAAGTGGGCCTTGGGATGGGCACAGGCCGGGCACAGATCGGGAGCGTGGGTACCTTCCACCAGGCAACCGCAGTTGCGGCAGCGCCACACGGTGGCTTTTTCACGCATGAACATGCGTCCTTCCTTGATGTCCTTGGCCAGGGCCAAGAAGCGCTTTTCGTGGTAGGCTTCGGCCACGGCGATGTTGCGCATCACAGCGGCGATCTCGGAGAAACCTTCCTTTTCGGCCACAGCGGCGAAGGAAGGATACATTTCCGTGTGCTCGTGGTTTTCACCGGCAGCGGAGGCCAGCAGGTTGGCTTCGGTGGCACCGATGATGCCGGCAGGGAAAGCACCCACGATCTCCACATCGCCGCCTTCAAGGAACTTGAACAGGCGCTTGGCGTGTTCCTTTTCCTGCAGGGCGGTTTCCTGGAAGATGTCGCGGACCAGGACGTAGCCATCGCTTTTGGCTTTGGCAGCAAAGAAGTCGTAACGGTTGCGGGCCTGAGATTCACCGGCGAAAGCGGTCAGGATGTTTTTCTCGGTCTGGGTACCTTTCAAAGATTTCATATGCTGTCTCCCGAGCCGTGGCTCTGTTGGTGTGCTTGTTGTTGAGGAGGTCTTGTTCCGTTCCCCGTTGAGTTATTGATAATAAATCTCATTAACAAAAGCAAGCACTTTTTCCACTTTCCCGAAAAAAATTATCGGGCTGCCTGTGACCTGCATAGCGCCAAATCCATAAAAAAACAAGCATATTTATACTAATATTTTGAAATCATTCATATATTTTTTACAATATCGTGTTTGCAGCCCCGCAACAGCTGTGGCAAGCTTGCGGCATGCAGCCCCTCTTCGCTCCTTCTTCCGTCCAGCTTCTCGATGACGAACGCTCCGTCCTGTTCATTCTGGCGAACGGCAGCCGTCATGTGGCACGCCTCATACCTTCCGCCCGGGCCCGGAACCTGCGCCTGCGCCTGAGCCCGGACAGGGGCCTGCTCCTGACCGTGCCTGCCGCCATGCCCGCCACGGCATTGCCCGCCCTGCTGTTTTCCTTCCTGCCCTGGCTGGAACGTCACCTTCCCGCCTGTCCCGCGCCCGCACCGCTCGTCGTGCCTGAAAGCCTCCTCCTGCCCCTGCGCGGTACGGCCCTGAGGGTCATCTCCGCCGGGCCGCTGCCCGAGGGCCGCCGCCAGACGTCTTCCTGCACGGAACCTCCCCTGCTGTTGCGCTCCGGCAGCAAGCGCCTGCTGGCCCTGGTCCGGCATGAGGAACTCCGGCTCTATGCCATTGCCGCGCCGGAAGACGCCGCCCTGCTGCTGCGCCACTGGTGCCGCCGGCAGGCGGAAAAACTGCTGCCGCCCTACCTGCAACAGCTCGCCCGACGGGGAGGCCTCACCGTCGCCCGGGTCACCGTCAGGGACCAGCGGCGTCGCTGGGGCAGCTGCAGCGCCCGTGACGGCGGCAGCATCAGCCTCAACTGGCGTGCCGTCCTGCTGCCCCTTTCCCTGCTGGAGCACCTGTGCTGGCACGAGCTGTGCCACCTGCGTCATATGGATCATTCCCCGGCCTACCGGCAGACACTGGCCAAGGTCTCCCCTGACTGGAAACTCCAGGAACGCCGCCTGACCGCCTTCTGGCGCGATCTGCCGGTCTGGGCACGCCCCTGCCCCGTGCCCGCCCCGGAAAAAGCCGCCGGACGGACAGCTTTACAAGCCCACAACAGCCCCGTATAGCCATCTTTATGGACTGGATATCATTCTTCATTTGCTTCACGGGCTGGACCCTGGGCGGTATCGTCAACGGCATCAGCGGACTGGGCGCGGGCATCTTCGCCTTGCCCATCGTCCTGCTGGTCACGGACATCAAGACGGCCTCCCTCATCACCTGCATCATCTGCATCCCGCTGCCTGCCATCCTTGGCTGGCAGTTCCGCCATTATTACCGCATGGCCGATCTGCGGCTGCTGCTCCTGGGCACCATCCCCGGAGCCCTGCTGGGCGTGGCCCTGCTGCCGCTCATCCCCGCGCGCGTCCTGCAGATCGGTCTGGGGCTCATGCTCATGGCCCACATGATCTGGCATCTGCTCGCCCACCGGCCGGGCCCTTTGCGCTCCCCCCTGCTCTGGGGGTCCGTCAGCGGGGCCGTGGCCGGATTCATCCAGGCCGTGAGCGGCCTCGGCGGCCCGGCCATCGGCATGTATGCCCAGCTGGCCCACTGGGACAAGGACCGCACACGCGGCAACATCAGCCTGTACTTCCTGGGGCTCTCCCTGCCTCTGGTCCTCATGCAATATCTGGCGGGCTATTACACCGGGCCCGTGATCCAGGGCCTGATCCCCTGTCTGCTGGGCTGCGGCGCGGGCCTGGTCATCAGTTATCCCCTGGCCCGCAAAATCGGCGAAGCCAGCTTCCAGCGCCTGCTGGCCGTCGTCATCGGCCTGTCGGGCTTCTCCATCCTGACACGGGCCCTGCTGGACAGCTGAACGAAAAAAGGACGCCGTGATGGCGTCCTTTTTTATTGGTCAACAGCAGCAAGGCAAGCTACGGCTCCAGCTTGCGCACGGCATCGGCCCTGCCGGCCACCACCAGCGTATCGCCCTTGTGCAGCACGGTGAGTGCCGGCGGGACGAACTGGAAGGCGCGCTCGCCTGCCGGACGGATGCCCATGACCATGACCCCGAAAGACTGGATCAGGTTCAGGTCCACCAGCGTGCGCCCGTGCCAGTTGTCGACGCGCAGTTCCTGGATGGCGATGCCGCCGTATTTGGGGATCAGGTCCAGCATGCCCGGATGGCACAGCTGGTGCGCGGCCATGACGGCGGCTTCCATCTCGGGCACGATGGCCCTGTCCACATGCAGGCGCTGCAGGATCTTTTTGTGCTCCTCGTTGGAGGCCTTGACCCAGATCTTGGGGCCGCCCAGCTCCTGGACGTTGAGCGTGATGCTCAGGGACTGTTCCACCCCCTCGCCCACACTGATGACCACCCAGTCCAGATCCTGCACGTGCAGGGAGCGCAGGACGCTCAGGCTGGTGGCGTCGGCCTTGTAGACCGTGTCCAGCAGCTCTTCGGCCAGCTGCACACGGGCATCGGACATGTCGATGCCGATGACCGTATGGCCCATGGAAGCCAGAGTCGTGGCCATGCGCAGGCCGAATTTTCCCAGACCGATGATGCCGATTTCCAAAGTTTTCTCTGCCATGCAGGCTCCTTGTCACGATGGCGCCGATGCCCGCCCGCAGGGCGGCGTCGGGAACAGCCGCGGACACGGTCTTTGCCGTGCCCCTTCAAAACGATCTTTCTCCGGTTTAGCCCACGGGCAGCTGGCTTTCCGCGTAGGCGTAGGCCTTTTTGGGCTGCAGGCTGCGCAGGGCCAGCAGCAGGGAGAGCAGCCCCACCCGACCGGCGAACATGTTGAATATCAGGATGCACTTGCCTTCACTGGTCAGCTCGGGGGTCAGGTTGACGCTCAGCCCCACGGTGCCCTGCGCCGAGACCACCTCGAACAGCAGGTTGACGAAGGCCATGCTCTGTCCCTCGACCCGGTGCAGGATGCCGTTTTCCGTGATGGTCAGCAAAAAGACGGAAAAGAAGATGCTCAGCGTGTACAGCAAAAAGAGCGTCAGGGCCCGCGTCAGGTTCTCCGGCGGTACGCCCCGCTTGTGGAAGACGATCTGGCGATCCCCGCGCACCTGGGCAACCACATAGCCCACCAGCAGACGGAAGGTCACGATCTTGATGCCGCCGGCACACGACCCAGGCCCGCCGCCGATGAACATCAGGACCATCAGGACCATCAGGCTCGCGTGGCTCCAGTTGGCCATGTCCACCATATTGAACCCGGCGGTACGGGCGGAGATGGAATGGAAGAGCGAGATCAGGAACAGGTGGAGGCCGTCCCCCACCAGGTCTTCGTTGCCGGCACGGCGCCATTCCACCACGAAGATCAGCAGCGCCCCGGCCAGGATGAGGAACAAGCTGGTATTGATGACCAGACGGCTCAGGCGGCTCAGGCTCGTCACCGGCGCCAGACGTCCCCGGCTCAGGATGCCCAGGCATTCCCGCAGCACGCCGAAACCGATGCCCCCCAGGACGATGCAGGTGCAGATGACCGTGCAGACCAGGCCGTCTTCCCGAAAGGCGACCATATTGTCCGGCGCCAGAGCAAAACCGGCGTTGCAGAAGGCTGAGATCGCATGGAACAGGGCGCTGAACGGATAAAAGAACACCGGATCGTGCAGGAAGAGCACCAGCGCAGCCAGCAGTTCCACCCCCAGGACGATGCACACCACCTGCAGGAGGAACTGGCTCATATTGAAATCCCCGCCCAGCAGGGCCTGGCTCACGGCCTCGCGGCTGGTGAAGGGCACCTGCTTGCGCCACAGGAGGAAGATCAGGCTGGTGTAGGTCATGACGCCCAGACCGCCCACCTGGATGAGCACGAGCAGCACGCCCTGCCCCACAGGGCTCAGCACCCGGCTGATGTCCACCGGGGACAGACCGGTCACACAGACGGCGGAAGTGGACAGGAACGCAGCATCCACCACGGAAAGGGAAGCGCCCTCGCCATGACAGACGGGCAGGCACAGAGCCAGTGTCCCCAGCAGGATCATGGCCGCAAAGGAGATGGCCGGCCATGTCAGGGGGGTGAGATAACGTTTGCGCTGCATGCTCTCCTCTGGGCTCAGGAGGCATCATCTCATTGCCGCCTTCGGCATCCAATAACGGGCCCCAAGCCCGCCCGCTTGCCTCCTGAGCAAAGATCGCTCCCGGCACGCCATCCTGAAAGGACGTCCGTGTCAGGGGGCGATGACGCCTGACCCTAGTCCAGCTGCCCGGCTATTGCAAGCCGCCCCCTCAGGGCCTCACTTTACAGCCGGGGCAAAGCCCGCTACAGTGCCCGCCAGCTAGGGGAGCCGTGAACGGCAGTTGCACGGCTGAGAGTGGGATAGTCCCAGACCCTGTGAACCTGACGCAGTTCGCACTGCCGTAGGGAAGCTGAGCCGCACCCGCGAAAAACAGGTTGTGGCTTTTTTTGCGCCCTGCGTCCAAACCCAAGGATGCAACCCATGTCTTCCATCCTCTCCCGTAACGCCGCCCTGCGCGGCCTTCTGGACCAGCATCTGGCCGCCCTTTCCCAGGAAGAGGGCCTTGCCCCTGAAACCATCACCAGCGCCATCGAAGCCGGCAGCATGGTCCTGCTGGGCAATCCCGCCCATGCCGGCCTGGCGCCCATCGTCGTGGGCCAGCCCTCGCGCATCAAGGTCAACGCCAATATCGGCACCTCGCCGCTGTGCAACTGTCTGCACACCGAAAAACGCAAGCTGGCCGTGGCCCTGGAAGCCGGAGCCGATACGGTCATGGATCTTTCCATCGCCGGGGATCTGGATGCCATCCGCACCGGCATGCTGGCCGCCTGCCCCCGCCCGCTGGGCACCGTGCCCATGTATTCCGTGGGCCAGCAGATCCTGGACAATGACCGGGACATCGCCAGCATGCAGCCTGACGACCTGTTCGCCGAGATCGAAAAGCAGGCCCGCCAGGGCGTGGACTTCATGACCGTGCATTGCGGCCTGACCAAGCGCGGCGCGGAAATGGCCGTCAAACAGAATCGCGTCATGGGCGTCGTCTCCCGTGGCGGTTCCATGCTGGCCCGCTGGATGCTGGAAAACGGCAAGGAAAATCCCCTGCTGGAATATTTCGACCGTCTCATCGACGTGTGCTGCCAGTTCAACGTCACCCTGTCCCTGGGCGATGGTCTGCGCCCCGGCGCGGGCGTGGATGCCGGTGACGCCGCCCAGTGGGAAGAAGTCATCACCCTGGGCCGTCTGGCCAAGTATGCTCTGGAACAGGGCGTACAGTGCATGATCGAAGGCCCCGGCCATGTGCCCATGAACCAGGTCCGCACCCAGATCCAGGGCATCAAGCGCCTGACCAACAACGCCCCTCTCTATGTCCTCGGCCCCTTGTGCTGCGACAGCGCCCCGGGTTACGACCACATCGCCGGTGCCATCGGTGGTGCCCTGGGCGTGGAAGCCGGTGTGGACTTCCTCTGCTACCTGACCCCGGCCGAGCATCTGACCCTGCCCAATGAAGAAGACGTGCGCGCCGGTGTCATGGCCTCGCGCGTGGCTGCTCATGTGGGCGAAGTGGCCCTGGGCCGCGAACGTGCCGTGCGCCGCGAAGCAACTATGAACGCCGGCCGCAAGGCCCTGGACTGGAACATGATGCGCGAAGCCGCGCTGGATCCCCAGCAGCTGGACAAGCGTCGTGAAGACCACAAGCACGAAGATGTCTGCGCCATGTGCGGCAAGTTCTGCGCCGTGAAGATGCTCAAGGACCAGAAAAAGGACTAGAAAAACCTTTTGAGGGGGAGGGAACCCCTTTTCCTGGCGGAAAAAAGGGGGTCCCTCCCCCTCGCCCCCTCCTTCCCCCAAAACCGCTCTCAGGACTGCCTGCATCGCAAGCAGTCTTTTTTTGTAGCTGTCGCAACTGGGGCAGGATGTCCCATTCAGGGATAAATGCTTCTGCGCCCATCTAATGAGAAGAAACCCTTAAAACTCTGGCAGCCATCAGAAAGCGGCATCGCCAGTTTTCTGCTGCCAGGCTGAGATCCCTAAAACAGCATGCCACGGCTCCACCTGCTTTTTTCCCGTTGTCGCCGAGTCCGTCATTCAAACACGGCGATTTGCGGGTACTGACACGCAATGTTTGCTTCTGCGAGCTACACTACCGTTGCTCTTCGCGTGGTTCACACGCAGACTTACCATCCCGGCACAGGCTCACCGGCAAAAGTTTTTGGAAGGGGGGCACGGGGAGGGAGAACCTTTTTCCAAAAAGGTTTCCCTCCCCGCTGTTTTTTCCTTGCTTCAAATCTTCATCGGTCGCCTGCAGTCTTGCCCTCCCGCGCTTCAAATCTTCATCAGCTGCCTGCGGCTTGCCCTGCCCGCAAAATTCCCCCTAAGAAACGGCTGCCCACTTTGGGGCGATCATTTGAGGACGACCGCCCGGTCGAGCTCGCCCTTCCAGGCAGGGGAGGGCCGTGTCTGGAGGGGCGGGGCATCAGGGGATGGAGAAGCATGGCGGGAGTCAGCAGCCCGTTCCCCAACAAAAAAATCCCCGGCGGACCGGGGACAAAAAAGACCCCCTCGCGCTGAGAGCTGCAAGGGGGTCTTCGAACAATCTTTGGCAGCGGCCTACTTTCCCACATGACGTTATGCAGTATCATC
>OLFZ01000332.1_pt1 | contig 53476 bp, 58 predicted proteins | sample 1604861 | NCBI WGS metagenome assembly OLFZ01 (sample SAMEA3888895, study PRJEB22519) | human gut metagenome | biome: human gut; feature: human-associated habitat; material: faeces | place: Denmark | collected 2011 | reverse complement strand
AAGAGCAGCGGAAAGAGTATGTGAAAAAGATAAACAAAAAAGCATATCGGTTAAAACAGCTGGTGGATCATCTGTTTGAGTATGCTCTTGTTGCCGGGGACGAGGAGATAGAGTTGGAAGAACCGGAACTATTTGAGACCGTTTTTTTTGATTTGTTCTCTGAAACATGTAATTATCTGGAACAGAAAGGGTTTACTGTAGATTTCGATGTAGAATGGGTGGAGCAGAAGATAAGCATATCGACAGATTACATGATACGCATTATGGATAACGTGACATCAAACATTATCAAATATGCAGAGCCCGGGGAGGTTGTCAGTATTTTTTCCAGGAAAGAAAAGGATCGGGTAGGCATTTTGTTTGAAAACAGAGTGCGCCTGCCGGAAGAGAAAGTTGAAAGTAATGGAATTGGAATACAGAATATCAAAAATATGATGAAAAAAATGAATGGGGAATGCATTGTGGAAAAGGAAAATCAGGAGTATCGAATCATATTAGTGTTTCCATATGTTAATTAGAATGAGCCGTCATAAAAAACGCCGGCACCGATGTGTGAAGTTCATCGGTGCCGGCGCTTTTGGGATGTGTTACATCCTGTGTTTTATGATGCGGATGTCAGAATCTGCATCGTTTATCCTGTGTGTAATTAACATCCGAGGTTAAAGTATTTGCAAAGAGCAGTAAATAACTCGGAACAGCTATTGAATTTTAAACACATAGTTTCGTCCTCCTTATTTGAAATGTATTTGTATCAGCTGACAAAAGAATTGTAACAATATCGTAATATTTATTCAATAGGAGGAGACTGGCAAGAAGGGAAAGATTTGGAACAGGCATTCGGAAAGCTGATAAGTGGTCGTGAAAAAAATAAAGGTTCGAGCAGTTGGACATAGAACTACCAGAGAATTTTTGCATATTATAGGAAATAAATAAAGATCTGTGAGATGGCGCAGAAAGTAGTAGGGGATTTTAAAACAGAAACGGAAGCCAAAGCAGAAGGCATAAAACGAACCCGGGATTGTCCGGTGGACAAAGACAAGAAAATCTAGTATAATAAACAAAAGTTAGCTGTGACTAACCAAAGAAAGGAGACAGAAGCATGAAAGTAATCATTGGAATACTGATACCGTTTTTTGGAACATCCTTAGGAGCTGCGTTTGTATTTTTTATGAGAAAATCATTGAGTGATATGTTACAAAGGGCATTGACCGGATTTGCGGCAGGAGTCATGGTGGCTGCATCCATCTGGAGCCTTTTAATTCCGGCGATTGATCAATCTTCAGAGATGGGGAAATGGTCATTTATACCGGCGACTGTCGGATTTTGGGCAGGAATGATGTTTTTGCTGATGTTGGATACTGTGATCCCACATCTGCATCAGAAGAGTGAAAAGGCAGAAGGACCGAAGAGTCAGCTTAAGCGTACAACTATGATGATACTTGCCGTTACATTGCATAACATCCCGGAAGGAATGGCAGTAGGAGTTGTCTATGCAGGATATCTTTCCGGAAATGCAAAAATTACTGCGGCAGGAGCATTTGCACTGGCACTGGGAATTGCAATCCAGAATCTGCCGGAGGGAGCTATTATATCCATGCCGCTTCGTGCAGAGGGCATGAAAAAGTCAAAAGCATTTTTAGGTGGCGTATTGTCCGGAATCGTAGAACCGATAGGGGCAGTGCTTACGATCCTTGCAGCAAGCCTGATCGTTCCGGCACTTCCGTATCTGTTGAGTTTTGCAGCAGGAGCGATGCTCTATGTGGTAGTAGAGGAATTGATTCCGGAGATGTCACAGGGGACACACTCGAATATAGGAACCGTGTGCTTTGCACTTGGGTTCAGTGTCATGATGGTTTTAGATGTTGCATTAGGATAAAGAAATAGGTAAAAAAATAAATACCATAAAACCTATTGATATACTATGAAATAAATATTATAATCTGATTTATCAGTTAGGAAATGGAGGCGTACTACGATGAGAAAGTTCTATGTGGTTTCAATGGAATATGCATGTTGTTGCTGTCGAATGCAATACTCCCGGGCAAGTAATATGGCAGGGTGCTTCGACATGTGTTGTGCTGAACCCGGATAGGACGGATTGTTGATAGAGATGCCATTTGCCCGGGAGTAAAGCCCGGGCATTTTTATGTAAAATAATTGCAGAGCAATTTATCTGTGCACAAAAATGTATGGAAAGCAGACACTATATACAGATATAAAACAGAATGATAAACAAGAATCAAAATGAAGAATTTAAAAGTAAAGAAAATTGTTGTAGCAGCGTTAGCACTTACCTGATCAAAAATTATCCGGATATCCCGCTTCAGAAATTTGACTCCTATGCAACAGCAAAAGAGGCATTTGAGAACGGAACCTCTGTTGCATGGGCAAATGACAGTCACCAAAGGAAATGATACCTTATTAGACTGGATCAATGAGGAAATTAAAACCTTAGGTGAAGAACAGTTCTTCCATGCAGATTATGAAGAAACCTTAAAAGATACTTATGGCTCAGAATATGAAGACAGTCTTGTTGTAGAAGGCGGAGAGACCAAATAACAGGAGAATTTAGAAACAGGAAGGAGAGAGCAGTTACATGAATTGGGAATTTATCGTGGAATATCTGCCCTTGTATGAAAAAGCGACAGTTTTCACAGTCAGAATAGGACTGCTTGGAATTGCTTTCGCAATTCTTGTCAGATTTGCCTGTGCAATGGTGCAATACCACAGGATTCCGGTGGTAAGACAGATCGTAGCAGTATATATTGAACTCAGCAGAAATACCCCTCTGCTGGTTCAATTGTTTTTCATTTATTATGGACTGCAAAAAGTGGGATTGCAGCTCAGTCCGGAAATCTGCGGTGTGGCAGGTCTGGCATTTTTAGGTGGAAGCTATATGGCAGAGGCCTTCCGGAGCGGATTAGAGTCCGTGGAAACCATACAAAGAGAAAGTGCGATCAGTCTGGGAATGAGCAGCAGGCAGACCATGCAATATGTAATTTTACCGCAGGCACTTGCGACAAGCGTGCCTGCATTTGTAGCGAATGTTATTTTCCTGCTCAAAGAAACCAGTGTATTCAGTGCCATCAGTCTTATGGATTTAATGTTTACGGCGAAAGACCTGATAGGTCTTTATTATAAAACAGTAGAAAGTCTGTTTTTATTAGTGGTATTTTATCTGATCATTCTGCTTCCGGTATCTGTTTTAGGCAGCTTACTCGAAAGGAGGCTGCGTCGTGCCGGATTTGGGGATTGATGTTCTATTAAAAGGAAGCAATATGCTTCGGCTGTTACAGGGACTGGGCGTTGCCGTACAGATCAGCCTGGTTTCGATTGCGATCAGTATGCCGTTGGGCATCGTGGTCGGTTCTCTGATGACCGTAAAAACTAAGCATGAAATGCAGTTTGCAAAAGCAGTAGCAGACCGTGTGATCTTTATGGATGGAGGACAGATCGTAGAGGAAAATGAACCGAAGGAATTCTTTGAACATCCGAAGACAGAAAGAGCAAAACAGTTTTTAAATGTGTTCTCCTTTGAATAATATGGTAAGAACGGTTGCATCTGTCGGCTAAGAGGGATATACTTTTAGAAAGAAAAGTACAGGAGGAGAACCGATGAAATTTTTCTTAGATACAGCAAAAGTAGAAGACATTAAAAAAGCAAACGATATGGGAGTCATCTGCGGTGTGACCACGAATCCGTCCCTGATCGCAAAAGAAGGAAGGGATTTTAACGAGGTGATCGCAGAAATCGCTTCTATCGTGGACGGACCGATCAGCGGTGAAGTCAAAGCAACGACACAGGATGCAGAGGGCATGATCGCAGAAGGACGCGAGATTGCAGCCATCCATCCGAATATGGTCGTGAAGATCCCAATGACCGTGGAAGGTTTAAAAGCAACAAAAGTATTATCCAGTGAAGGAATCAAAGTCAATGTTACCCTGATCTTTACGGCAAATCAGGCATTGCTTGCAGCAAGAGCAGGTGCTGCTTATGTTTCCCCATTTTTGGGAAGACTCGATGATATTTCGGTTGCCGGTATCAATCTGGTAAAAGATATCGTGCAGATTTTTAAGGCAGGAGATATCCATACGGAGATCATTGCAGCAAGTATCCGCAATCCGATCCATGTAACAGATTGTGCAATGGCAGGAGCAGACATCGCAACCGTGCCATATTCTGTTTTAGAGGCAATGACCAAGCATCCGCTGACAGATGCCGGAATCGAAAAATTTGTGAAAGACTATCAGGCAGTATTTCACGACTAGATTTAGAGATATATTAGAAAATTACATAAAGAATGACAGAAATCAGGGAATTCAAACCGACAACGAAAGGATTTCCTGATTTTTTTGCGCTATGGGATTAGGGTGTCAAAAGGTGGTTTCAAGTTTTTTGATTGCAAATTGCCCAAAGCCGGGTCTGTTTTGTTCCGTTGTACGAACATAAGAAAATCTAAGAAAAATTTGGTCTGACCAAGACCATAAATTATAAAGAGAGAATATTAGTGATTGTGTCAATTGTAAAGTGCTGTATTTCCTAATAAAATTTAATTGTTAAGAAGTTCACATAGTTATAAAAATGGAATCGCAGCACCGTCACACTGTCGAAGCGGAGAATGTGGCTGGTGTCATTCCCGACTGGTAGCAGGAGATGTCTATATGCCGACATCCGTAGACGGACGGCGTGAGGCGGATAAAAAATTCGGATATATCCATCCGTGTGTAACATTCCCGCTGTCTGATCTGACAATGGAAGTTCCCACCGTGCGATAGGACGCGTGTGAAATCATTGTAAGATCAAAGGATGTATAGAACAGAAGATAGATAGAGTAAGACGATTAGAAAAGGAAGCATTTAAAAAAGTGCTTCTTTTTTCAGTATAGCCCAAAAGGGTATTGCTATTACGCTTGGGAACGAAAGGAGTCCGAAACGATAAAGTCATCCTTGCGGATACGATTGCCAGTTTACGGCATCTGGCATTCGCTGTGCTGCAAAACCACAGTCGAATGGACAGATGCGTCAAAAAACTTCAGGAGTTATAAAATTCAATCATATGCTCTAGTCTGGAACTCATATTTTCCATCAGGGCATCGACAAGAACCAAAGCTGCCATAGATTCTACTACTACGACGGCTCTTGGTACAATGACAGGATCATGCCGGCCTTTGATCTCTAGAGTGATGTTTTCGCCGGAACGGTTTACCGTCTGCTGGGCTTTAAAGATCGAAGGAGTCGGCTTGACTGCCGCACGAAGCACGATCGGAGCACCATCGCTCATGCCGCCTAAGATACCGCCGGCATGATTCGTCTTTTTACATACATTTCCGTTTTCATCATAGAAAAAAGCATCATTGTTTTCACTTCCCTTTGCAAAAGAAGTTAAGAATCCATCCCCGATCTCAAAGCCTTTTACGGCACCGATAGAAAAAATGGCTTTTGCAAGATCTGCATCGAGTTTATCAAAAACAGGTTCCCCGATTCCGGCAGGCATACCATCAATAATACATTCGATCACACCGCCGGAAGAGTCATGCTCCTGCATACAGGTGTCTAAGTAAGCAGATGCTTTTGCAGCGGCATCTGCATCCGGCATATAGAGTACATTGTTTGTGATTTCAGCCAGATTTAAGGTGGAAATTGCAATGTCACCGATAGATTTGGTATAAGCCGTCAGGGTAATGCCAAGCTCTTTTAAAATCTTTGCAGCAATCGCACCGGCAGCAACCCTTCCAATGGTTTCACGCCCGGAAGAACGTCCGCCGCCACGGTAATCGCGAAAACCATATTTAGCATCAAAGGTATAGTCCGCATGTCCGGGACGGTAGCAGGCAGCAATTTCGCTGTAATCTTTGGATTTCTGGTTGCAGTTGTATACAACGAGAGAAATCGGAGTTCCGGTGGTTTTTCCTTCAAAGACACCGGAGAGGATCTCTACCGCATCATCTTCCTTCCTGGGGGTCGTAAACCGGGATTGTCCGGGTTTTCTTCTATTTAAATAAAGCTGGATATCCTCACTGCTCAAAGAAAGTCCTGCCGGACAGCCGTCGATGACAACACCGACACCGGCTCCGTGGGATTCTCCCCAGGTAGTGATCTTAAATTGCTTTCCAAATGTTGAACCTGCCATATATGTAAAGTCTCCTTTTTATAGTCTGGCTTTATTGTAGCAGAGAGAAAAAAAGTTTGCAATGCGTATCGGACTGTACATTTTTATTTCTAAAGGTTATAATAGAGCAACAGACAAGAGGAGAACAGATATGTATAAATTGATCAAAAAAGATGGAAATGCAAAGCGGGGAGAATTTCATACCGTGCATGGTGTCATCCAGACCCCGGTATTTATGAATGTTGGGACCGTGGCAGCCATTAAAGGGGCTGTTTCTACGGAAGATCTAGAACAGATAAAGACACAGGTAGAGTTGTCAAATACCTATCATCTGCATGTGCGTCCGGGAGATCAGCTGATCAAAGAATTAGGCGGATTGCACAAATTTATGGTATGGGACAAGCCAATCTTAACGGATTCCGGCGGATTTCAGGTGTTTTCTTTAGCAACCTTACGAAAGATCAAAGAAGAAGGCGTTTATTTCCATTCCCATGTGGACGGCAGAAAAATCTTTATGGGACCGGAGGAGAGTATGCAGATCCAGTCCAATCTCGCTTCCACGATCGCCATGGCATTTGATGAGTGTCCAAGTAGTGTGGCAGAACGCTCTTATGTGGAAAATTCCGTGGCACGGACAACCCGCTGGTTAGAACGCTGCAAAAAAGAAATGGCACGCTTAAATTCCTTAGAAGATACCATCAATAAAAACCAGATGCTTTTTGGGATCAATCAGGGAGCCATTTTTGAGGATATCCGTATTGACCATGCAAAGCGGATCGCAGAGATGGATTTAGACGGTTATGCGATCGGCGGACTTGCGGTTGGTGAGAGCCATGAAGAGATGTATCACATCATTGAAGCCGTTGTACAGCATCTTCCGGTAGAAAAACCGACTTATCTGATGGGCGTTGGAACACCGGCAAATATTTTAGAAGGGGTAGAAAGAGGCGTTGACTTCTTTGACTGTGTTTATCCGACCAGAAACGGACGGCACGGACACCTTTATACGAATCAGGGAAAGATCAATCTCTTTAATAAGAAGTATGAAAAAGATATGCGTCCGATCGAAGAGGGATGCCAGTGCCCGGCATGCAGACGATATTCAAGAGCATACATCCGTCATCTGTTAAAGGCAAAGGAGATGTTAGGAATGCGTCTTTGCGTTCTGCACAACCTTTATTTTTACAATACCATGATGGAAGAGATCCGGGATGCGATCGAAAAAGGGGCATATCAGTCGTACAAAGAAGAAAAATTATATGGTATGGGACAGCTTACGTCCGGCATCAGCAAGGGAGATCTGTAAAAAGTTTGAGAATAATGGGAAAAAGTATTGATGAAAAAAGATTTTTTAGGTACAATAGGAAAAGTGAGTTAGAAATTTAGGAGGAAAAAATATGTATATTTTAGCAATGAGTAAAGCAGGCGGCACAATCGGAATGCTTCTTTGGATTATTGTATTATTCGGATTCATGTATTTCTTCATGGCTCGTCCACAGAAACAGGAGCAGAAGAGAAAAGAAGCAATGCGTGCAGATTTAGCGATCGGAGATACTGTTCTTACTACCAGCGGATTCTACGGAACCGTTATTGACATCAATGATGACACTGTAATTATTGAGTTTGGTAACAATAAGAACTGCCGTATCCCTGCTCAGAAATCAGCAATTTCAGCCGTAGAAAAACCGGACGATGCAGTAGAAGAGTCCAAATAAAGAGCGGACATGCTGACAGGATGTTAGACAATGGAAAGCAGACCAGTTTTCGTAGGAAGGCTGTTCTGCTTTTTACTTTCTATTCCATACAGTTATAGAATACATAAAAAAGAATAATAACAATTCATGTTGAAATCAAATCATAAATATACTATGATATTATGAAGTATTAAAATGGCACAGGAGGTAGTACGGCAATGAAATTTCGAGTGGGAGTCATTTCCGGTGACGGGATCGGACCGGAAATCGTAAAAGAAGCAAAAAAGGTATTAGATAAAGTAGGAAGCGAATTCGGACATGAATTCGAGTATGAAGAAATTTTAATGGGCGGATGCTCCATAGATGCAACCGGAGTACCGTTGACAGATGAGGCAATCGAAGCGGCAAAAGCGTCAGCTGCAGTCTTGATGGGTTCCATCGGTGGCAATACCAGCACTTCACCATGGTACAAGCTCCCGCCAAATTTAAGACCGGAGGCAGGGTTACTCAAATTGAGAAAGGCATTGAATCTTTTTGCAAATTTAAGACCTGCATACCTGTATGAAGAATTAAAAGAGGCCTGCCCGCTGCGGGAGGACATTATCGGGGACGGCTTTGATATGATGATCATGAGAGAACTGACCGGAGGACTTTACTTTGGAGACCGTGTGACCGAAGAACGTAACGGAGTCCTGACAGCCGTAGATACCCTTACATATACTGAGAATGAGATCCGAAGAATTGCAGTCCGTGGTTTTGACATTGCAATGAAGCGTAGAAAAAAAGTAACCAGCGTGGACAAAGCAAATGTATTAGATTCTTCAAGACTTTGGAGAAAAGTGGTAGAGGAAGTGGCAAAGGATTATCCGGAAGTGTCCTATGAGCATATGTTAGTAGACAACTGTGCAATGCAGCTTGTCAAAGATCCGGCACAGTTCGATGTGATCTTAACAGAGAATATGTTTGGAGATATTTTATCCGATGAAGCGAGCATGGTGACCGGTTCGATCGGAATGTTATCCTCTGCAAGTTTAAATGAGACAAAATTCGGACTTTATGAGCCAAGCGGCGGTTCAGCACCGGATATTGCAGGAAAGGGAATTGCAAATCCAATCGCAACGATCTTAAGTGCGGCTATGATGCTTCGTTATTCCTTTGATCTGGATGCAGAAGCAGATGCAGTGGAAAATGCCGTAAAACAGGTGTTAAAAGACAAATACCGCACAATAGACATTATGCCGCAGGAGGCAGAGCGCGCAGGAGAAGTGACACAGGTAGGTACCTCAAAAATGGGTGATCTGATCTGTGAGAGAATACAGAAATAAGGAGAATAGATATGAAAAGTGATAACGTAAAAAAAGGGATGCAGCAGGCACCACACCGTTCTTTATTTAATGCACTGGGATTTACAAAAGAAGAAATGGACAAACCGTTAGTAGGTATTGTCAGTTCCTATAATGAGATCGTTCCGGGACATATGAACCTGGATAAAATTGTAAATGCCGTAAAAATGGGCGTTGCAGAAGCAGGCGGAGTACCGGTTGTATTTCCTGCCATTGCAGTCTGTGACGGAATTGCCATGGGACATATCGGTATGAAATATTCCTTAGTCACAAGGGATCTGATCTGTGATTCTACCGAGTGTATGGCATTAGCACACCAGTTTGATGCACTGGTCATGGTGCCCAACTGTGATAAAAACGTACCGGGACTTTTGATGGCAGCAGCCAGAGTCAATGTACCGACCGTATTTGTGTCCGGTGGACCAATGTTAGCAGGTCATGTCAAGGGCAAAAAACGCAGCCTTTCTTCCATGTTTGAGGCAGTCGGCTCTTATGCGGCAGGAACCATGAGCGAAGAGGACGTCTGTGAATATGAGGAAAAGGTATGTCCAACCTGCGGTTCCTGCTCCGGTATGTATACGGCAAATTCCATGAACTGTTTAACCGAGGCACTTGGTATGGGCTTACAGGGCAACGGAACGATCCCTGCAGTATATTCCGAGAGGATCCGTCTTGCAAAACATGCAGGAATGGCAGTGATGGAAATGTATAAAAAAGATATCCGTCCAAGAGATATCATGACAAAAGAGGCAATCTTAAATGCATTGACCGTGGATATGGCACTTGGATGTTCTACGAACAGTATGCTGCATCTTCCGGCGATCGCACATGAGGTTGGCTTTGATTTTGATATATCCTTTGCAAATGAGATCAGTGAAAAGACACCAAACCTCTGTCATCTTGCACCGGCAGGCCCGACCTATATGGAGGACTTAAACGAAGCAGGCGGTGTGTATGCGGTGATGAATGAGTTGTCCGAATTAGGACTGCTAAACCTTGACTGTATGACGGTAACCGGAAAGACCGTAGGCGAGAATATCAAGGGCGTGGAAAATAAAGATCCTGAGGTAATCCGTCCGCTGGACAATCCATACAGTAAGACCGGCGGATTAGCAGTCTTAAAGGGAAATCTTGCACCGGACGGCGGTGTTGTAAAACGTTCTGCCGTAGCAGAAGAGATGATGGTACATGAGGGACCGGCAAGAGTCTTTGACTGTGAAGAGGATGCGATCGCCGCTATCAAGGGTGGAAAGATCGTAGCAGGCGATGTGGTAGTCATTCGTTATGAAGGACCAAAGGGCGGTCCTGGAATGAGAGAGATGTTAAATCCGACTTCTGCCATTGCAGGAATGGGACTAGGTTCTTCCGTAGCACTGATCACAGACGGACGTTTTTCCGGTGCGAGCCGTGGAGCATCCATCGGACATGTTTCACCGGAGGCAGCAGTCGGTGGCCCGATCGCACTGATCGAAGAGGGCGATATCATCGCAATTGATATTCCAAACATGAAGTTGGATGTTAAAGTATCAGAAGAAGAATTAGAAGCAAGAAGAACAAAATGGCAGCCAAGAGAGCCAAAAGTTACAAGCGGTTATCTTGCACGTTATGCATCCATGGTTACCTCAGGAAACCGCGGAGCAGTGTTAGAGATACCAAGATAGGGAAGCTGAAAGAGAGGGATTAGATAACATGCAGTTAACAGGAGCACAAATCGTCATAGAATGTCTGAAGGAACAGGGCGTAGATACTATATTCGGATATCCGGGCGGAGCAATTTTAAATGTGTATGATGAGCTGTATAAGCATAAAAATGAGATCCGTCATGTCTTAACCTCCCATGAGCAGGGAGCTTCCCATGCAGCAGACGGGTATGCGAGAAGTACAGGAAAAGTAGGAGTTTGTTTTGCAACCAGCGGACCGGGAGCAACAAACCTTGTCACGGGAATTGCAACCGCATATATGGATTCCGTACCGATGGTGGCGATCACCTGTAATGTAACGGTTCCCCTGCTTGGAAAAGACAGTTTTCAGGAGATCGATATTGCAGGAATTACCACACCGATCACAAAGCACAATTTTATTGTGACAGATGTCAAAGAGTTAGCGGATGTGATACGAAGAGCATTCCGCATTGCACAGACCGGAAGACCGGGACCAGTGTTAGTAGATATTCCAAAGGATATCACGGCACAAAAGACCGAATATAAGGCAAAAGAAATACAGCCGGTGGAGCGTCTGACACAGAAGATGACAGAAGAAGACATCGAACAGGCAGTTTCGTACATAAGACATGCGAAAAAACCATACATATTTGTAGGTGGCGGAGCCGTGATCTCAGAAGCAAGCGAGGAATTAAAAGAGTTTGTGGAATTAGTAGATGCTCCGGTTACGGATACCCTGATGGGAAAAGGTGCCTATGACGGAACCGGTGAACGATACACGGGAATGCTTGGCATGCATGGAACGAAGACATCCAATCTCGGAGTCAGCGAGTGTGATCTGCTGATCGCGATCGGTGTACGTTTTTCAGACCGTGTCATCGGAAATGCCAAAAAATTTGCCCGTCATGCAAAGATTTTGCAGTTTGACGTAGATCCGGCAGAGGTAAATAAAAACATTGTTGTGGATGCCTGCGTCATGGGCGATGTCCGTGAGATTTTGAAAAAAGTCAACGAAAGACTTGAGCCGATGGAGCACAGGGAGTGGATGAAACATATCTTAGAATATAAGAAACAGTATCCGCTTACCTATCATCCGCAGGGACTCAGCGGTCCATATATGATAGAAAAAATCTATGAACTGACCAACGGAGATGCGACCATTGTTACCGAAGTAGGCCAGCATCAGATGTGGTCAGCACAGTTTTATAAATATTCCAAGCCGAGAACCTTAATTACATCCGGTGGACTTGGAACCATGGGATACGGACTTGGAGCAGCGATCGGAGCACAGATCGGAAATCCGGAAAAAACAGTTATCAACATTGCGGGAGACGGATGTTTCCGCATGAATATGAATGAGATCGCAACAGCAGTCAGAGAGCAGTTACCGCTGATACAGGTAGTGGTCAATAACCATGTACTTGGAATGGTGCGTCAGTGGCAGGATCTGTTCTATGAACAGAGATATTCCGCAACCGTTTTAAATGACGCAGTGGATTTTGTAAAAATGGCGGAAGCAATGGGAGCAACCGGGATCCGTGCGACAAACCGCGAGGAATTTGATGCGGCAATGAAGCAGGCACTGACCATGAAAACACCGGTGGTCATTGATGCGATCATTGATTGTGATGATAAAGTATGGCCAATGGTTGCACCGGGAGCAGCGATCAGCGAAGTGTTTACAGAAGAAGACCTAGAAAAAAAGGAAAGATAAGACATTGATAAATTTTATCATGTGAGCTATAATTGTGAAAGAATTCACAAGACAAAGAGAGCAGGAGGAGCGAATATGAGCAGAGTGTATAACTTTTCAGCAGGTCCGGCAGTATTACCGGAAGAAGTATTGAAAGAAGCAGCAGACGAGATGTTAGATTACAGAGGAACCGGCATGTCCGTGATGGAGATGAGCCACCGTTCCAAAGCATTTGAGACGATCATCAAAGAGGCAGAGGCAGATTTAAGAGAACTGATGAACATTCCGGATAACTATAAGGTATTGTTCTTACAGGGCGGAGCATCCCAGCAGTTCGCAATGATCCCGATGAATCTGATGAAAAACAAAGTTGCAGACTACATCGTAACCGGTCAGTGGGCAAAGAAAGCATGGCAGGAGGCATCTAAGTACGGAAAAGCCAACAAGATCGCATCCTCAGAAGATGAGACATTTTCCTACATACCGGACTGTTCCGATCTTCCGATTTCCGAAGATGCAGATTATGTATACATTTGCGAGAACAACACCATTTACGGAACGAAGTTCAAAACACTTCCAAATACAAAGGGCAAGACTTTAGTAGCAGACGTATCCTCCTGTTTCCTTTCCGAGCCGGTAGACGTTAGCAAATACGGCATTATTTACGGCGGTGTCCAGAAAAATATCGGACCGGCAGGAGTTGTTATTGTAATCATTCGTGAGGATTTAATTACAGAGGATGTTCTTCCGGGAACACCAACCATGTTGACCTATAAGACACATGCAGATGCAGATTCACTCTATAACACCCCACCTGCATATGGTATTTATATCTGTGGAAAAGTATTCAAATGGCTCAAGAAGATGGGCGGACTTGAAGTTATGAAGCAGAGAAATGAAGAAAAAGCAAAGATACTTTACGATTTCTTAGATGAGAGTAAATTATTCAAAGGAACTGTCAGAAAAGAAGACCGTTCTTTGATGAATGTACCATTTGTAACAGGTGACAAAGACTTAGATGCAAAATTTGTAGAAGAAGCAAAGAAAGCCGGATTTGAGAACTTAAAAGGACACAGAAGTGTAGGCGGTATGAGAGCTTCTATTTACAATGCAATGCCAAAAGAGGGCGTAGAAAAATTAGTAGAATTTATGAAAAAATTTGAAGAGGAGAATGCATAATGTATCAGTATTACTGCCTGAATCCAATCGCAGAAGTAGGTTTGGATTTATTTACAGAAGATTATCAGAAAACAGAGGAATTGAATGACGCACAGGCTGTTTTAGTCAGAAGTGCAGCGATGCATGACTTAGAGCTGCCGGAAGGCTTAGAAGCGATTGCAAGAGCCGGTGCCGGTGTAAACAATATTCCGTTAGAAAAATGTGCCGATCAGGGAATCGTGGTCTTTAATACACCGGGAGCAAATGCAAACGGCGTAAAAGAGCTCGTATTTGCAGGAATGCTTTTAGCTTCCCGTGATATCGTTGGCGGTATCGACTGGGTACTCGAAAACAAAGACAATGAGAATGTGAAAAAAGACGCAGAGAAAGCAAAAAAGGCTTTTGCCGGAAATGAGCTTGCAGGCAAAAAATTAGGCGTGATCGGTCTTGGTGCGATCGGTGTGCGTGTGGCAAATGCAGCGACTCATCTTGGCATGGAAGTCTATGGATATGATCCGTTTATTTCCGTCAATGCAGCATGGAGCCTTTCAAGAAATGTAAAACACATCAATTCCGTAGAAGAAATCTACAGTGCATGTGATTTCATTACCATTCATGTACCGTTATTAGATGATACGAAAAAAATGTTAAATAAAGAAGCTTTTGCACAGATGAAAGACGGCGTTGTGATCCTGAACTTTGCAAGAGATCTTTTAGTAGATGAAGAGGCGATCTTAACTGCCATTGAAGAGGGAAAAGTAAAGAAATATGTAACTGATTTCCCAAATACGACAACAGCAGGCAAAAAAGGCTGTATCGTAACACCGCATCTAGGAGCTTCCACACAGGAATCCGAGGACAACTGTGCAGTTATGGCAGTAAAAGAGATCAAAGATTACTTAGAGAATGGAAATATCCGCAATTCCGTAAACTACCCGAATTGTAACATGGGAGCCTGCACACAGGCGGGTAGAATTGCAATTCTGCATAAGAATAAAAAAGGAATCATCGGTAAATTCTCAAATATTTTAGGCGATGGAGACATCAACATTACCGATATGACGAATAAGAGCCGCGGTGATTATGCATATTCACTGTTAGATTTAGAGTCTAATGTGACAGAAGAAATCGTAGGACAGTTAGCTTCATTAGACGGCGTATTAAAAGTCAGAGTCATCAAATAACAAGCAAGAACAAACGGAGGAACCAATGGCAGTCATTCGACCATTCTTTTCGATTCGCCCAAGCGAAGAAAAAGCAGATAAAATTGCAGCCCTTCCCTATGATGTATACAACAGAGAAGAGGCAAAAGCAGCAGTAGCGAACCATCCGCTGAGTTTTTTAAATATCGACCGTGCAGAGACACAGTTTGATGATACTGTAGATACCTATGACGAGAGAGTCTATCAGAAAGCACATGATCTGCTCTGGGATATGGTAGAAAAAGGGGATTTTATCCGGGAGAAAAAAAGATGCTACTATATCTATGAGCTGACCATGGATGGACGCACACAGACGGGGATTACCGCCTGTGCGTCGATTGATGATTATGCAAACGGTGTGATCAAAAAGCACGAGAATACCAGAGCGGAAAAAGAAGCAGACAGGATTCATCATGTAGATACCTGTAATGCCCAGACAGGACCGATTTTTTTAGCGTACCGATCAAATAAGAGCATTAATGAAGTAGTTGACCGTGTAAAATCTTCGGACACACCGGTCTATGATTTTGTGGCAGATGACGGAATCCGCCATTGTGTCTGGGTCATAGACAAAGACGCGGATATTGCTGTGATAGAACAGGCATTTTCTTCTATTGGCGAAATCTACATTGCAGACGGACATCATCGTGCCGCTTCTGCCGTTAAAGTCGGTTTTATGCGAAGAGAAGCGAATCCTGACTATACCGGCGAAGAGGAATTTAATTATTTCTTATCGGTGTTGTTCCCGGATGACCAGTTGATGATCATGGACTACAACCGTGCGGTAAAGGATTTGAATGGTATGTCCAAAGAAGATTTCCTTGCAAAAGTATGTGAAATTTTTGACGTATCTGAGATTGAACATGCGGCAGACCAAAGCGAAGAGCAGTTACGTCCGAAACAAAAGGGCGAATATAGTATGTTCTTAGGAGAAAAATGGTATCTTTGCCGTTTGAAAGAGGCAGACAAGAATCCTGACCCGGTCAAAGGACTGGATGTATCCCTATTACAGGATCTGCTTTTAGACCCGGTACTTGGTATCAAGGACCCTAAGACGGATGACCGGATTGATTTTATCGGAGGGATCCGTGGACTGAAAGAGTTAGAGCGCAGAGTACATACGGATTGTGCGGTGGCGTTTGCCATGTATCCAACCTCTATTGGAGAACTGTTTGCGGTAGCAGATGCAGGATTGCTGATGCCGCCAAAATCTACCTGGTTTGAACCAAAGCTTAGAAGCGGACTGTTTATCCATGAGATTTAGGCAGGAGGATACCAATGACAGCAGCAGATAAACAAGAGATTGGCTTATTGAAGAACTATATAGCGTCGATTTTGCCGAATATGCTGGATTTCTGCTTTAATGTAGTGCTTGCAGTAATCGTCTATCTGATCGGCAGCAGGATCATCAAAGCAATCCTGAAGATGAACAAACGCTGGGCAGACCGTAAGGAAATTGATGAAGGCGTGAAGCAGTTTATCCATGCTTTTATCAAAGGTGCACTCTATGTTCTTTTGATCTTCATCATACTGACACTTTTTGGAGTGACGACAGCATCGGTCGTAGCCGTGTTAGGTTCCGCAGGACTGACACTTGGTCTGGCATTGCAGGGCAGCCTTTCGAACTTTGCCGGTGGTGTGATGATCCTTTTGATGAAACCCTTTAAAGTGGGTGATTATGTCATTGAGGATACGAATAAAAATGAGGGAACTGTTGAAGAGATTTCCCTTTTTTATACCAGACTGAAAACGATTGACAATAAAAGTATCGTCATCCCAAACGGAACACTGGCAAATAACAGTATGACAAACGTAACAGCCGCAGAAAAACGCAGGCTGGATCTGACCGTCGGCATTTCCTATCAGGCAGATATCAGACAGGCAAAAGAAGTTCTGAATCAAGTGATCTTAAATGAGCCGGCATGTCTGTTAGAAGAAGAGACAAAGGTGTTTGTTTCGGAGCTTGCAGACAGTTGTGTGATCATGGGCATTCGTATCTGGGTCAAGACCGAAGATTACTGGGATGCGAAGTGGCGTATGAACGAAAACATCAAATACGCATTGGATGAAAATGAAATAGAGATTCCATATCCACAGATGGATGTGACGATCCGCAGTTAGAGTGGATCATCGTTAGAATGGGATTATAGAAAAAGAAAGACAGTTAACATTATTCTTGTTAGGGAAGATGTTAGCTGTTTTTTTGTATGGAAAAAAGTCCTTGACAAGTGAACGGACGTTTACTAGAATAAAAAAGGTAAACAATCGTTTACAAGAAAGGAGTGATTTTATGGGTGATACGAAAGAAGCAATTTTGACCACTGCCTTACAGTTATTTGCAGGCAATGGTTATGAAGCTGTTTCCGTCAGTGAGATCGCAGGAGCGCTTGGAATGACGAAAGGCGCATTATATAAACACTATAAGAACAAACGGGATATTTTTGACCATATTTTAATACGGATGGAACAAAGAGATGCAGAGCAGGCAGGAAACTGTGAGATGCCGGAGGGAACTTTAGAAGAAATGGAGGAGCAGTATCGGGACATTTCCATGGAACAGTTTTTTACATATTGTAAGGAGCAGTTTACCTATTGGACGGAGGATACGTTTGCTGCGTCATTTCGCAGAATGTTGACCTTAGAGCAGTTTCGTTCCGGGGAAATGCAAAAACTGTATCAGCAGTATTTAGTAGCAGGACCAATGGAGTATGTGGCAGATCTGTTTACATCATCAGGAGTCAGGAATGCAAGGGCTCAGGCGGTTCGTCTGTATGCAACAATGTTCTTTTTTTACAGTGTTTATGACGGAGCAGAGGATAAGGAAAGTGCAAAGAAGCAATTCCAAGAGGCGCTGAAAGAATTAGAGAAAAGCATTTGTAAAGAATAGTAAAAAAATTGTAAAAAAAGAGGAAAAGAAGCATTATGAAAAAAACAGAACCGGCTCTTTGGGGAGCTGATCGAAAAGTGTGCGATGATGCAGCAGAATATCCGGAATATACCTTAGGAAGAATTTTATCACAGGAAAAAGACTTGTACCGTATGATCACCGCAGAAGGCGAGTATTTAGCTAAGGTTTCCGGAAAATTCCGGTATCAGGCAGCACATCCTTCTGATTTTCCGGCAGTCGGAGATTTTGTGATGGCAGGAGGAACCGGGAAAGCAACCCAGGCAGTAATCCATCAGGTACTTCCAAGAAAAAGCGTGTTCATGCGAAAAGCGGCAGGCAGCGACCGAAAGGAACTGCTGTTTTTACCGGATGGCGGGATGGTCATTGATACACCGGGAATGCGTGAACTTGGCATGTGGGATGCGAAAAGCGGTATCAACCGTACTTTTTCGGACATTGAAGAACTGGCACTGCAATGCCGTTTTCGCGATTGTACGCATACGGTAGAACCGGGATGTGCCGTGCAAAAGGCATTAAAAAACGGAACACTTTCTAAAGAGAGGATGTAGTCCTATCAGAAATTGAAAACAGAAAATGATTACATGGAACATGCCAAAAGTTATTTAGAAGTAAAAGAAAAGAAGTTTAAAGAAATTGCAAAATACAACAAGAGTCATTATAAGAAACAGGAGAGAAAAAATGGAATATATTCGCAGTAAAAAATATGAAACAAAGGAATGGATGTCAAAGATCATGGGTCCAAATCCCATCAAACTAGAAGAGGAGCTGCTCTTATCGTGGACACCGGAACAGTTAGATTATATGCATGATGTTCCTTACTGGAGGGACATAGTACAGTGATGTAAGGGGGCAACCGTGCTTGAAGTGCGTGAGATGGAATCCAATGAAGAAGTCTGGGAGGACTGGCTGAAACAGGAAAATGAATATGCCGTTGGAGACCGAAAAGCCATGGAAGCAGGCGGTGGAAAATACCTGAATTTTATTCAGATCGTTCTGCAAAAGAATAATCTTACAAAAGTAAGGATCAGAAAGGAAATGTAAGCTAAGAAAAGGGCAACGCATTTCCTTTTCTGCTATGATCAATATAGATTAGGGTGTCAAAAGGCGGTTTCAAGTTGCTAGCCACTAAGTTGTGAGGCACCTTTTGCCACCTAATCTATATATCAAAGAAAGCGAGGGCGAAAAGAATGAAAACAGGAAATAAAAAAAGTAAGCATCCGATCGTAAAGATCACATTGCTTAGTATCATAGTTATCGTAATTATAGCAGGCATCAAGGAGTGCTGGCTGGATTTTAATCAGATTCCGAAAGAGACTGAACTGGCAAAACAGATCGGTCAGCCGATGTACATGGGGTCACTCGGAGAGGGATATGCATTCTATATGCGACTGTATCCGTCTAGTTATCGGAAATACCGGACACCGGAAAAAACATATGATGGAATGATCTTTGTGCCGGAGGCAACGCCGATCGAGATCCGGTAAATTATAACGTTTTACTACAGAAAACAGTCATTTCGCTACATGATACTTTAGCAGAGCGATACTTTTTCCGATAATTATATTAGAAAAAACAGGATGATCGGGAAAGGAGACAGGCGATGCAGATAAAATATACCAACGGGATCGGCTGGGGTTCTAATATGCTAAAGAGCTCACAGGAGAAGTTACAGCGTCAGGCTGAAAGAGACAGTAAGGTGGCATTTTTTGAAGCACAAAAGGAAAATCTGAAAAACAGGGAGTCTTTGGATTTAGACGATATCGCAAAGAAATTAGAACTGTTACATTCCTATGATGACCAGATCGCGGCAGCAAAACAGGAATATAACAGCTCACAGATGTTCCATGTGATGGATGAAGCAATAGAACGCGGCGAACAGATGGCAAAAGAAGCGAAGAAAAATGAGCCGAAGACAGAAGAAGAGAGAAGAGAAGAAGCAATCAAGGAAGCAAACGGAACAGAAGATAGCGAAGGAATGCTTTCTGAAATTTTAGATGAGCAGTTAGATACGATAAGTGATGACAATGGAACGGACACACTGGTAATTTCCGGTAAGGGAATGGAGTATTGTAAGCAGTTATATGCTGCGGAATCTGAAAACCAGACAGAAGAAGCGGATGCAGAAAATTTAAGGTTGAAATCTATGCAGAAATAGGATATCGTAATTTTGTGAAATCATTCATAAAATTGAAATGGAGGTATCAGGATCATGGGAAAAAGATTAGTTGCATATTTTTCAGCAAGTGGAGTTACAAAGGGACTGGCAGAAAAATTAGCGGAGGCGATAGAAGCTGATATTTTTGAAATAGCACCGGTGGAACCGTATACAGAGGCAGACCTCAAGTGGACGAATCCACTGGCACGATGCAATAGAGAAAAAGCCGGCAAAAAAGACGTGGCAATAAAAGAAACGGTACAGGATATGGACAGCTACGAGACTTTGTATATCGGTTTTCCAATCTGGTACTGGGCTGCACCAAATATCATTAATACATTTGTAAAGCAGTATGACCTTTCAGGAAAGAAAATTGTACTTTTTGCAACCTCCGGTGGCAGCAATATCGGAAAGACAGCCGAGAAGTTAAAACCATATCTGAGCGCAGGAGCCGAAATTGCAGGCGCAGAAGTTTTGAACCAGGACCCGAGTGTGGAAGAATTGAAGCAGTGGGCAGTGTGGTAATTTCACAGAGAAAAAATCATGCTGTACACAAAACGCAGGATTTTTGAGCAATGGAGGTCTTTGTGAAGTTAGGGCAGATCAGGACACCGGAAGATGTGTATGATTGAATGGATGAAAATATCCAATACGGCTGGCTGGATACAGAAAACGGGCAGCATATCGGAGAAATGAAGAATTTCAGAAAATCATATCGTACTATGTCTTTAGAAGAAATTTTGGAATACAGGTTTGGAACATGCATTGAACAGGTCGCACTTATGAAATTTTTACTGGATAAGATCCGGGTTGAAAATAAGATGTTCTGCTGCAGAATCCATGAACCGGATGACTATGGAAATTTAGAAGATGATGAGCATATGCACTGCTTTGTCCTGTTTTATCGGGATGAAAAAGTCTATCATATGGAACATCCTAATTTTCAAAAAAGGGAATATATGAGTATGCTTCAGAAGATGAGGCAATCAAAGCAATCGTAGATTATTATGTGGAGTTGCGTGGTGGCAAGGAAAGTCCCACGACGCAGTTCTATGAAGTCCCGCCGGGGATGTCATTTCAACAGTTTAATGCATTTATCAATCACCAGTAGATAGGTATTAGTTTGGAAGATCATAAAATGGAATGAGTGCAGGCTCGTAAACCATGCCGTATGATTGACAAAGGACAAAATTATTGAGTGAGTGATGCTCATGATATCATAGGAACCAGACAGGAGTGTTGGTATGCCCCTTGTCAAGTAGACAAGGTAAATATCATGTATCCTTTCTGGTTCCTGTTTTTTTGTTCTATAGGATTAGAGAATCTGAGAAAAATCAATTGATAGAATGAGTGTTTTGGACTACAATGAGAGAAGTGGGTGAATAATGAGACTAAAAATGAGACCAATCCGGTCGAAGATAAGAATTTTAAGATAGATTAGCAAAGAGAAAATATCCATGCAAATATTTGTAGACGCAGATGCCTGTCCGGTGGTGGACATCATAGAAAAAATTTCTAAAAAACATCATATCTCCGTAACCCTGCTATGTGACACCAATCATGTCCTGCACTCGGATTACAGTGAAGTAATCGTAGTGGGTGCCGGGGCAGATGCGGTCGATTATAAATTGATCAGTATTTGCCATAAGGGAGATGTTGTCGTGTCGCAGGATTATGGGGTGGCTGCAATGGCGTTAGGAAAAGGAGCGTATGCCATTCATCAGTCCGGTAAATGGTACACAGATGACAACATTGATCAAATGCTGATGGCAAGGCATCTGAATAAAAAAGCCAGAAGAAGTTCGAATAAGAATCATTTTAAGGGAACGAAAAAACGGACAGAAGAGGATGATGCGAGATTTGCACAGTCATTTGAAAAACTTCTGCTGATGGCACAGGAAAGAAGAGAGTCAGAATGAGAGAAGTGAAAACCGGAAGATATGGAGGAATTTAAGATGATGCACGAAAATGAGAAAAAAGAACAGTTCAAATCCTATGTGAGTTTTTATAAAAGTATTATAGATCAGGACAGATGTGCGGTTGTGATCTGCAATCTCAAGCATGAGATTATTTATATGAATCCGGCGGCAGTGTTGAATTATGAGAAATGGGGTGGAGACAAGCTGATCGGAAGAAGTCTCTTAGGGTGTCATAATCCAAAATCGGGAGAAAAAATACAGCAGGTGCTTGACTGGTTTGCAGCGGATGGAAGCCACAACATAGTTTACACATCCCATAACGAAAAGCAGAATAAGGATGTGTATATGGTGGCATTGAGAGATGAAGGAGAATTGATCGGATATTATGAGAAGCATGAATACAGGAATGCAGAGACCATGAAACCATATGATCTGTGGTAAAGCGAAAAATGCAATGACATAAACAGGGGAGGCAGTTCAATGCAATTACCATATTCTGAGGAATTGAATATTGAGTATTTAGGGCAATTATTCAGGAATACAACGGAGTGTTACAAATTTTTCTGGTTTAAAGCGATTGTGAAAAAAGTAACAAAAGGAAAACTGGAATTGACCTATGAAGAGTTAGTGGATGAGATGATCGCGGATGCGTGGTATATGGTAACGGAATATCATCTGAACCTCGGACCGAAAGATACATTAGAGAGTCTGGTCACGCTGATAAAGCAAAAGAATCCGGAGTTAAAATCCAAAGAGGAAAAAACGGTTATTATAGATTTTTTAAAAAATACGGAGGACAAAGAGCTGATCAGTAACAAGCGGGCATTGACCTATAACGTACCGTATCGTTTGCAGTCTCCTTTTTTAGAAAATCTAAAAGGAAAGGATTGGAATGTTGGAGAAACTAAGTTAATAGAAAAAATCAATCAGGAAAACCGCCTGATCTATTATTTTACAGCATTGAACGGTCTTGCAACGAAAATTATCATACAGAAAGACTGGGCAGAATATCTCGTAAAAAATCAGCAGATTATCTGGGGCTGGCTTGAATATAATATGATCTTATACATTCAAAAACGCAATCCGAATGTTCCGGGAATTGCAGATAAACTGTATCCGCCAAAGGAGCGTAAACTCGAAAAAATAAAGAACTACTGGAAACTTATTTTATCCTTAGAACCGATCCGTGAAATCTATGGGGATGAGATATTGACGGAGCAGAACATTTCTATCGATCATTTTGTACCATGGTCCTATGTGGCACATGATGAAATGTGGAATCTGAATCCTACGACAAAGAGCATCAACAGTTCTAAAAGCAACAATTTGCCGGATTGGAATACATATTTTAAAAAACTTGCACAACAGGAATACCGTTCATATCAGTTGATGTGGAAAAATGACATAGTTCATAAAGAATTTGAAAAATGTGCAAAAGAACATATCAACAGTGACGATATTCGCTATCGTGTTTATAGAAGAGGACTGAAGTATCCTGTATTTGCAGAAGAATTGAAGTCCATTATTTTGCCGGTATACCAGTCGGCACAGAACTGCGGATTTGGCAGGTGGAAGTATTGAAAAGAGAAATATTAGAAGAACTGGATACAGAAATCACCATTGGAGAGTTAGTGGAAACGATAGAATATGACTATCCGACATTTCATCTTTCGATGGATTGCTTCTGGTGTGAGGTAATAAAAGGGGATTTGGTGTTAAAAGAACATCAGGCAGCACGATGGTTAGATCAAAATTCTTTAAGTGAGGTCGAGTGGCTGCCGGCAGATATTGCACTGATTCGCAGATTGCAGAATCGGGATGGACTGAGATAGGGAAATATTTGGAATAAAACATATAGCAATCGGCAGGTTGAGCTGCCAATTGCTACATGAAAAAATATTTTATATGATTATTGATCAAAGAAAGATAAATCTATCGTAACATTTTTATCGTCAAATACCAGGAACGGTTTTGGCACAAAGTCTACTTCCTGTATTTTACCATCTTCAACAGTAAGAGAGGAAATGAGATTGCTGGAACCCCAGCCGTTTTTGGCCCCCCATTCTAAGATTACTGAAAAACTCTCGGTTAGAGGAACATTATCTGTCAAAAATTGATGTAACTTATACACAACGGAATTGGCATCAGCAGGATGGTTTTCGCTAAGGATGACCGGTTGACCCAAAAGGCTGCTAAGGAAAGGATCTGCTGTCTGCTGTGGAACATTACAGATTGCCGTGATCTTAAAAATTTTATTTCGAAATACAAAGTAATTTCTTTCTAAATCAATGAATTTACCGCCAAATGATTGAACAACTAGGTTTTTTGAGTTTTTCTTAATATCAAACGCAATACGATCTGCGGTTATATTAAAATAAAACGATTTAAGAAGCTCTGTTTCGCTTTTTTCTAAAAATAGCATATGAATATGTTCCCTAAGAAACAGTTTATCAATAGGCAATTGCATGTGTTTCAAAGAATATGAGGTTGCAAGTTCAGGGAATTCCTGGAGGCATTTGGTTTTAAACTTTTGTATAAAAAAAACAGTTGCATGCATTGTCAGTTGCTCGAACTTTTCTGCTGATATTTTCAACAACAGGTAAGTATATTTTCTCCTTGTAATGTATTTTGCGAGTGTCGTGCCAATGGAAAAATCAAATACATTTCGGATGTGAACGAGGGAATATCCCAGTGTTTCCTTAAGTTGGGCATATACTTCATTATTGCTCAAAAAGGAAGATTCTGGAATCATATATTCCAAGGTGTCGATAACATCACAGGTTAAATTGTATAAGGTGTCAGGAGAGAGTTTAAATAAATTCATATAGTCATAGCTCCTTTCTTTTTATGTTTCAATTTTGCCATGATGTACGGGCTGATTTTGTGGAACTTTTTTGCGCAGATTTGTCCGAATAACGTTAGATCCTGGGACAAAATAAATTGAAAAACTCTGTGCATAAAAAATCCGAATGCCAAATAAAAAGAAAAGTATGTTATTTACTTGTTTACATAAAAATAGTTTTGGAAAAAAATGTTTTTTTATTCGTCTAACTGATAAAATTAAAATATTATTGAGATTATGTAACAGAAGTTATATAATAAGAATTACATAAAGGAGCTTACATATGCCGCCGAAAGTAAAGATAACAAAAGAAATGGTTTTAAATGCTGCATTTGAAATTACAAGAGCAGATGGAATTGAAGCAATCAATGCAAAAAATGTAGCAGCTTATTTAAAATGCTCTACGCAGCCGGTCATGTATAATTTTGCAACGATTGAAGAACTGAAATTAGCAGTCTTTGATCAGGCATTTGAATATATGAAAAGGAAGGTTGTTTTTCCAAAAGGAAAAAAGAGCGAATATCCAATGAGAGAAGTGGGACTGGACTACATTGCCTTTGCAAGAAGCGAACCGAACATATTCCGATTACTTTTTGAATCGTCTTATGCAGAAAGGTGTCCGGTAGATGATCTGGGGATTGATCTGGATTTTCAGCCGGTAATTGAAGCGTTTGCAAAATTTTTAAATATAAGCATCGAGGAAGCAAGAGCAGAGTGGCTGATACGTTATTTTATGGTCCATGGACTTGCCTGCCGGATAGTAAATCAAAAGGTGGACTATTCGGATGAACAGCTTTTAGAATTCATGGTTCGATTTGATGCAGGAAGGCAGTAGGATGAGGCGAAGATAAAGAGAGACATGGCAGATTGTAAATAGCCAGACGCTAAGACGCAGAGCTGAAATCACAGAGGTGATTCGGTGCTGCGTTTTTTGTTTTTAATAAGTATAAAAGTGATGCTAGTCAGACTAAAATAGGAATTTTTAAAAAGCGTAGTTAGAAAATATGAAAAATTCTGTAGGTACAACAGAAAAAATTAAGACAGAAGAAAGTGAGGATAACAAAATGAAAAACCTTAAAACATTACAAACTCTTTCTAAGATGGGGAAAATATTGAGCAGGATAGCATTTGTCTTTGCGAGAATAGGAGCCTGCGGCTGTATTATAGGGCTGCTCAGCTGTAGTTATGGTGCGGAGTTGTCAGGAGAAAAGCAGGAAATGGAAGAGGAGTAAAGTTTTAGGATATAGCTAAAATATAAAACTGCTTTGGGGATTTGGGGAGATGTTAGTGATCAGAAGAATTTTGTAGAAATGCAGAATCCTTTTTTGATTGAGGAAGCATTGAATAGTGGATAAAGAACGTAGATTCGAAGTCCGAGGGGTGATTATGGGACACCTTCATTTTTATAATAGGAATCAGATAAAAGCGAACTGCTTTCTGATCCTTATTTTTTTAGGATAAAAGAGGCGTTAAAGGGTAGGTTAGGAGGTGCCTATGGGAACAGATTCTTTGTACTACATTATGGATTATAGTGGAAATTATATAGAACAAACCAGGCAGACCAGCTGGTATCCGTAGTCAGTCAACAGGATGCAATGGTATTTACATTTGCGCAGGCAAACAGCCGGATATGTGTTGGGAAAAAGGCAGCATTTTATTGCATGATACCGATAGAAGATAGCGAAGATGAAACAGATGCAGCAGAATGTGAAGAGGTTAGTCCTGCTGAAGAAATGGGAGTGAATGATATGGAAAAACAGGAAAATACAGGTGTCGAGGAATATTTTTCACCGATAAAAGAACTGACATATGATGAATTGACGGAACAGGCTGAGAAGGATGTGTCCTCGTATGATCTGTCTGAGATTGACTGGGCAGAGTATTTGACACATTTTACTTATCTTGTGGAGGGACTTAAGGATTATCGGGAGGATCTGGCAAGTAAACACTCCGATATTGATCAGAAAATCTGTGATATTCTCCATTATATCGAACTGTGTGAGACAAATGATGAGGAAGCTATAGATCTGATTGAGCTGCTAAGAGTTTGCCGGGAAAACAGAAGAGAAATTAAAGACGAATTGCAACGTATAGAGTATTTTCAGAATAATTTTGGAACAAGTGCAAATGCGGCAAAAGCAAAGCAGGCTCTTAAATGTATAAAAGGACTTGAGAACAGAAAGTACAGGCCAAGAAAATATGAGAAGTTATTTGAAAATTGTATTTTAAGGGATAAGGATCCGAGCAAAGCGGAATTGCGCGGAATGCAGATAGGTTATGAAGACAGAAAACAAAAGTTTAGCATGGAACATACATATACATACGAAGGTGGTGAAGAAACAATGTTTGAGGAAAGAAAGGAAACGCCCTATGATGGAAAAGAAAATGACTGGCTTGCATTTGCCAAACAGCAGGCAGAATTTTATAAAAATGCCGGGCAGTATATAACAAATCTCCAGCTGGATATAAGAGAGCTTGATGATGAGATTGAAGCCATCCTGCTTAAAGCAGAGGATGCCCATTGCAATGCGGCACAAGGATATAAAGTATTCAAAAGGCTTAGGGAACTCAGGATAGAGAAGAAAGCGAAAACGAAGGAATTGAACTGCCTGTATGCTCTGACAGATTATATGGATTGTGATGCTCTTGCTGATACATGTGAGGACAATCTTGCTGAGATAAAGGGCATTATGGAAGTACAGGAGGCAAATGATGTGACGAGGATACAGCCGGTAGAGAATGGAGAAATACAGGTGGTTGCAAATATTAAAGATATGGTTGGATAAGAGGAAAGTAACCAATATAAATGAGAAATAGAAAATTATCAAGAACTTAATTATCAAAATATTGTCCCGGTATTGAAAAAAATGTCCCAACATGATATGCTGTTACATAGATACAATATAGAAAGAGGCGGATATCATGAAGAAAAAAAATGTGATAAATTTGGTAAAATATTACATGGAAAAGAATGATGCTGGTTTTAGGAATGAAGCTTATGAAATAGCAAGAGATTTTGATAATATGGGCGATTACCAGTTAGCAGAATATATTATGTCACTCTTAGCAGATGCAAACACATTTGTTCCTCAGATATCAGAATGTAGTTCAGCTTTTTTTGAGAAAGTAGAACCTATTGAAGATATGCTTTTATTACCAGATTGTATCACACAAGATCTTCTTGGAGTAGTCAATGCAATTGGAAGAAAGATGGGTATTCATAAATTCCTATTTCAGGGAGCACCGGGAACTGGAAAAACTGAAGCAGTAAAGCAGTTAGCTAGAATTCTGAATAGGGAGATTTTTATGGTGGATTTTTCTGCTATTGTTGATAGCAAATTGGGGCAAACACAGAAAAATTTGATAGAATTGTTTAAAGAAATAAACGCATTTGTTCATCCTGAAAAAGCGATTATATTATTTGATGAAATTGATGCCTTGGCACTTGATAGAACAAATTCAAATGACTTACGAGAGATGGGAAGAGCTACATCGACACTGCTTAAATGTTTGGATAGATTGAATGAAAATATTGTTTTAGTAGCGACTACTAACTTATTTGAGTGGTTTGATAAAGCATTAAGTAGAAGATTTGATTTTATAATTGATTTTAACCGGTATACAGAAGAAGATTTGATGGATATATCCGAGAAGATGCTAAATGCCTATTTGGATAAAATGAAATTAGGCGGTAGAGATATTAGATTATTTAGAAAAATAATGAGACTAGCGAATCCGATACCATATCCAGGTGAGTTGAAAAATCTTCTAAAGACATCAATTGCATTTAGTGATGTAAATGATGGAATGGATTATTTTAGAAGAATATATTATTCGGTTTGTGGTGAAAAACCAGAGAATTTGGCTAGACTTCAAGAACAAGGATTTACAGTCAGAGAAATAGAAATTCTTACAAAGAAGTCAAAAAGTAGCGTGTCGAGAGAGCTGAAAGCAGGTGTTACTAAATGAATGGATTATTACAGTTGAAAGGACAATTTGAAAAAAGAGGAAATGAGTCCATGGGGCCTACTTGTTTGCCGGCACATCAAAAGGTGACAGTAATGCATATGGAACAATTGATCACGCAGCTTTTAAAGGTAAAGGAATATTGGATAGATAATAATGATATTGCAGGTGCGATTGTTAGTGTTCATTACATTCGCGTTGTAGCAAAAAGCAATCGCCTAAAGAATTTGCTTGGAGATGTTGGAAAGAAACCGACTGATTCAATTCGGGGGGCAAAATTTGTTACAGAAAAAAATGAACAAGGGAAAACAATCCATAAGCATGTTTTTACACATTATGTTCAGATGTCAGCGATTGATAGAACGATTGATAACTTGAGAATTGTACAAGAGATTGTGAGGGAGGATTACAGTGGATGTATATCATCCGAAGATGTTAAAAAACTGGGAAAAGAGAAGAAGTATTTATATGCAGATAAAATCGCAAAGACAAATTTTATTAATATAATTGTGGATTGCTATTTTGTTGAAAAATTTGATGTTGATGAGGTTAAGAAATCTATTACAGAAGACTCCATTATTACTATTTATAGAACAAACATAGATACTAGAACTTTATTATCTAAATTTGGAATTGATGTTCTGGAAAGTAGAATTATCGGGGGTACAACAGTGCTATTGACACCACCGCAAGCAAGATTGTTATATGACAAGGCACCATATCTTATTGCGATGAATGTTGCGGATTTTTCTAAAATAAGTTTTGATGACGACTTGTTTGAGAATGTAGAGTTTAAAGAAGAGTGTCTTATTCCGCATCCGGGAAATGAGCCAACGATTGGTGTTATTGATACACAGTTTAATGAAAACGTTTATTTCCATGAATGGGTAGATTATAGGCCAATGCTTCCGATTGAAATATTAGAGCCTGAAGATTACAGGCATGGAACAGCTGTTTCATCAATTATTGTGGATGGCCCTAGGGGAAATAGTGAACTTGATGATGGATGTGGTCGGTTTAAAGTAAGACATTTTGGTGTGTCAAAGCAGAGTGGCTTTAGTTCATTTGCTATTTTAAGAGAGATTAGAACTATTGTTGAAAATAATCAAGATATAAAAGTATGGAATTTATCATTGGGTTCAAAAAATGAGATAAGAGAAAATTTTATTTCTCCCGAAGCAGCAGAGTTAGATCGAATACAAAGTGAATTTGATGTTATTTTTGTAGTTGCAGGAACAAATACACCGGATGGATTAAAACACCCTGAAATGAAAGTCGGAGCCCCGGCTGATTCATTAAATTCGTTAGTGGTAAATTCAGTTGATATGTATGGAAAGTCAGCATCTTATTCAAGACGAGGTCCGGTGCTATCGTTTTTTCATAAACCAGATATCTGTTATTATGGTGGAGATGGAACAAAAGCAGATGGAAAGATTGCGGTGTGCGCTGATGAATTAGGGGCGATTTTTCTATCAGGAACATCTTTTGCTGCTCCGTGGATTACAAGAAAACTAGCCTATTTGATTTATGTTATGGGACTTAGTAGAGAGGTTGCTAAGGCACTTATTATTGATGCAGCAGCAAAATGGGGAACTAATGGATATATTTCAGATGCAATAGGATATGGAATCGTTCCTAAACGTATAGAAGATATTCTAAATACTTCTGAAGATGAGATTAAATTCATAATTACAGGGACGACAGAGGATTATGAAACATATAATTATAAATTACCTGTTCCGGTAGTTAATGGAAAACATCCATATTTTGCAAAAGCTGTACTATGCTATTTTCCATATTGCGATAGAAATCAAGGGGTAGATTATACAGGAACAGAGTTAGATATACAGTTTGGACGTGTAATTACGGAAAACAAGAAAGGAACGGTTAAAACTAAGATTAAATCGATCGATGATAATAAGCAGACAGAAGAGGGACAGGCCACATATGAGGAAGAAGCAAGAGATATTTTCAGAAAGTGGGATAATGTTAAACGAATATGTGAACAGATAAAAGTAAGATGTGTTCCGAAAAAGGCCTACGATGCAGGAATGTGGGGCATAAAAATAATAACGAAAGAGCGAGTTGCATCAAGACATAAAAGGCCAATGCAATTTGGAATTGTAATTACACTTAAAGAAATGTATGGAAAAAATCGCATTGATGATTTTATAAAAACGTGTGAAGCAAAAGGATGGTTAGTTAATCGTTTGGATGTTCAGAATCAGCTTGATGTTTATATACGTGCAGAAGAAGATATTGAGTTTGAATAGGCGGAATTTGAAAAAGCATAAAAAATAGTTGTAATTAGCAAATTTAGAATAAGAATTTTTGGGGGAATGATTTTGAAAACTGAAATAATAAAAGATATAAGACAAGGTTTTGAAACAGCATATATAAATGGAACACTTGCTTCAAATTTGGAATATAAGCCAAGCTTTGTTTCAAATAATCCAAAAGAAGGTAAAAAAGTAATTTCTACAATTGAAGAAGAATTATTAAGATGTGAACATTTTCAGATAAGTGTAGCATTCATAACAATGGGAGGAATTACACCTCTTTTACAGACATTAAAAGAACTTGAGCGAAAAGGAGTTGTAGGAGAGATTCTTACAACTAACTACTTGAATTTTAGTGAACCAAGGGCATTAGAAAAGCTGAATGAACTGAGTAATATTACTCTAAAAATGTATGATGTTGAAGTAGCAGATAGTGGTTTTCATACAAAAGGATACATTTTTAAAAAAGAAGAAGTTTATAGGATTATTCTTGGAAGCTCAAATATGACAAGTGCTGCTCTTACAAGTAATATAGAATGGAATACAAAAATTATTTCTTCCGAGCAAGGCGAAGTGGCTAGTGAGATCATAAAGGAGTTTAATAATCTTTGGAATTCGGATTATGCTTTAGATTTTGAAACTTTTTATGAGATTTATAAAGTGAGATATGAGCTAATCAAACATCAGCGTGAAGAGGCAAAAAAAGATATAGTTCCATCGTTTGAGAAATATACTTTAAAACCTAATTCCATGCAGGAAGAGTTCATAATAAATCTTCGTAAAATTATTGAAAAGGGTGAAGAAAAGGCATTGTTAATTTCTGCCACTGGAACAGGAAAAACATATGCATCTGCATTTGCAGTGCGTGAATTAGGATTCAAGAGAGTTTTGTTTATTGTTCATAGAGCCCAGTTGGCAAAACAGGCAAAGAAGTCTTTTGAGAGAGTGTTTAATAATTCTGTTTCAATGGGAATTGTTGGAGATGGAAAACATGAATATGATAGTGACTTTATATTTGCTATGGTTGAGACATTAAATAGGGACGAGCATTTATTTAAATATAAAAAAGATACCTTTGACTGTATTATCTTAGATGAGGCACATCATAGTCCGGCGAATACATATCAGAAAGTTATGGAATATTTTAAACCAAAATTGTTTTTGGGCATGACGGCAACTCCTGATAAGAGGGACGATTATATTGAAGGTCGGAATGTTTATGAGCTTTTTAACCATCAAATAGCACATGAAATTCGTTTGCAGAAAGCAATGGAAGATGATCTATTATGTCCTTTCCATTATTTTGGAATTAGTGATATTGCAATGTTAAACGATAAAACATTCAAAGGAAAGATAATTACAGAAAAAGATTTCAATTTGCTTACAAGTGAAGAACGAGTAGATCATGTGATAGAGCAGGCACAGTATTATGGTTACAGTGGAGATCGGGTAAAAGGGTTAATTTTCTGTAGCAGAAATAAAGAGTGTGAGTCTTTGTCAAAGTTATTTAATGAGAGAGGATATAGGACACTTGCACTTAGCAATGAGACACCACAAAAGCTTAGAGAAACTGCATTTGAAAGATTAGCAATGAAGGAAGAGGATGCAATAGATGAATTCCAACCTTTAGATTATATCTTTTCAGTAGATATTCTAAATGAAGGCATTGATATTGTTGAGGTAAATCAGGTAATTATGCTTCGTCCAACCCAGTCTCCGATCGTATTCATTCAGCAGTTGGGCAGAGGATTACGTAAAGCTGAAGGTAAAGAGTATGTAGTTATTCTTGATTTCATTGGAAACTATGATAATAATTTCATGATTCCTGTAGCATTGTCAGGTGATCGTACATACAATGCAGATCTGATTAGAAAGTATGTTATTAGTGGTAATAGTACAATTCCAGGAGCATCTACAATTCATTTTGACGAGATATCAAAAGATAAGATATTCCATGCAATTGATCATATCAAGCCAAGTACTTTTAAGCAGTTGATAAAAGAAGGATATATAAATCTTAAAAACAGACTTGGAAGGTCTCCCAGACTCATTGACTTTTATGAGAATAATGAAATAGATCCGCTTGTAATTATCAAAGAGTATAAGGCATACTATTTGTTTGCTGAACAGATGGAAAGAACGGATGAGTTATTTAGTTTAACAGAACAGGAAAAATTAACGCTGGAATACTTATCAAAAACAATTTTGAGTGGGGTCAGACCAGATGAATTAGAAATTCTACGATTGCTTTTAGAGAAAAATCGAATTACATATTCTGAAATAATTGATGACTGTAAGCAGCGTTATAGTTATGAGATAACAAATGAAAAAATAGATGCAGCTTGTGAGGTACTTAAAGGGACATTTGTAACGAATAGTTCAGAAAGAGAAAAATTTTGCCGTATCAATATTTTGAAATTAGATGGAAAAGACTATCTTGAAAGAATATTGAGTTATGCAGAAAAATTGATGCATAAGGATTTCTATAATCAAATTCAAGACATTGTAGAAGTTGGATTAGCTAGATATAAGGATAAGTATTCTAAACCCTACAGACAGAAGTGTCCATTTGTTCTTTATGAAAAATATTCAAGAAGAGATGTTAGTTTACTTATGAATGCAGGAAAAGACTTATCTTCAACAATGTATGGAATGTCTCAACTCGGAGATGACGTATTTATCTTTGTTACTTATCACAAAGAAGAAAATACAGATGAAGAAAAGCAATATGTGGATGGTAAACCAGATTATGCAGATGAGTTTGTAGATAATGTTATTTTCAGATGGGATTCGCAGATTGATAAGAAGCTTGATGGCGCATATATGAATAAAGTCCTAAATACACCTAGAAAGCATCTTTTTGTTCAAAAAACAGATGCAGAAAATAATTTCTTTTATATGGGTGAGTTTGATGTTTTGGATGCATATGAGGAAGAGAAGAAAAACAATAGAGGTTTAATGAAACCAATCTGTAAGTTAAAATTTAGAATGCATACGGCGGTTAGAGAAGATTTGCTTAGATATTTACAAAGTGGTAATGAAATGGAGAAAGAAGCGATATGAAAACGATAAGAGTAGTAGCAGCAGTAATAAAGGCTGTTAATGAAAGTGGAGAACCGGTTATTTTTGCAACACAACGTGGGTATGGAGAATTCCAAGGAGGGTGGGAATTTCCAGGTGGGAAAATTGAAGTAGGAGAGAGTCCGCAGGAAGCATTAAGACGTGAAATCATAGAGGAACTTGATACAGAAATTACTATTGGAGAATTGGTGGATACTGTTGAGTACGATTATCCAAACTTTCATCTGTCTATGGACTGTTTCTGGTGTGAGGTTTTGAGTGGCAATTTAATATTGAAAGAACATGAAGATGCTAGATGGTTATTAAAGGAGCAGCTAGATGATGTAGAGTGGTTGCCGGCAGATATTACACTTGTTGAGAAAATAAAAAAGGTAATGTAAATATATTATTTTAAAGCTTCAAAGATAGATGAAAAATTTTATTATATCTAAAACTATTCATGCAAATAGTCATTTTATTTGTAATGATTTGAAATAAGGAATATACTTAAAATAATAATTTTATGTGAAGAAGCACGAGATTTTTGAACAGATGAAGAAGAGAAAGAAAAAGCAATTGAGACTTTCAAAAAAGAATTAGCTTCATTACCTGGTATTCAACAAGTGTATGCCTTAAAAATCATTGATGATATAAAGAATGGTGTTTTAGTTGTAGACCATTCAAAGACATTACTTGAGTACATCAATGAGTATATGACAAAAGATACATCCGATAAAATCCAAGAAATGGCAGATGCCTTTGGTTTAAATTTTGATGAATTTAAGAATATAGTTACAACATCTAAGAATGAAATGGAATTAAATGAGCATGACAGATTTAACACTCTATTAAAAACCGTTGATACAGATAAAGCTAATAAATATTTTTTAGATAAAGAAGGTGCTGATTTACAGGGATTGAAATTGAAATCAAGAACAAATCGAGAATTAAAAGAGTTTATTTTGGGAAAAAAGGAAGAGTGATGGAAAAGAGGTGTCAATTATGGCATTGGAAACTGTAGGTTCTGTATTGTATGAGAGATTGAAGAAGAAATAAGGAAGTGAAAACATGCAGTTAGGATGGATAGATTTTTCAAAAGAAGACCGGCAGAAGGCATTAGATGTAATTAACCTTCTGAGTGAACAGGGAGCAGTCGATGAACTTGGAATCGGCATTATTCGTGATGCTTTTGCCAATTATTTCTTTCCGGGGACATCTACCATCCAGACTAGAGCAAAGTACTTCCTTATTGTTCCATATGTGTTAAGAGAAGCTGTTGATGGCAGGTATGGAAAGGATGCAAATAGAGTTTTAAGAGCTATAGATTCTGCTGAAAAAGATTGTGGCATCAGATTGTTAGAAGCAGATCCCAAGGCAGAAGGTGTTATTGGAACCCGTGTATTACCAAATGGCTGGGTAGCAAGAAAACCATCAGATATCTACTGGAATGGAATTCGTACCTTTGGAATATTCTGTGATTATGGTCTGTCTATACCAGAGTATGTTTCATTGGCGGTAAAGCTAAAAGAACAGAAGTCTGTCAGCCGGTTGGGAAACAGAAATGATGATGCAGAGGAAAATAATAAGGATGATTCGGATGCGGGAGATATCGGCAATATTAGATTCTGGAATCTTCCGATTTATCATGATGATTGGAGAGACAACCTTACAATAGAGCTGACGCAGGAGGAAGCATTCTATCTGGATAAGCAGATTCAGAAGTCAACGAAAGGGTCTCTTTTGGACTATGTATTGAAAAATCATATTGATTTGAATGAATATGATGATTTTGCTTCTTTAACGGCTGAACTATCGGAAAAAGTAGGTGAAAAGCTGGCATATATGATGAAGCTTGCCTGCGATTTTAATAATCTGGTGTATATGGCGAGAGTAAGATACAATGTCATGCTTTCAGAAGACGAGAATACATACGCAAATGATGAATGGAGCAGGTTGCTTCCGGATATAAGGCATAATGCGACAGTAGATCTGGATGCAGTGTTTGGAGAATTGCAGTTGATCAATCCAAGGGCAAAGAGCTTTCTGTGTGGGATACAAGCAGCATTTATTACATTAGATATTGATATGGCTGATGAACTGATTCGCAAGAGGGAACGGAGCCTGAAAGGAGCAGCCAGAGCGAAGTTAAGCAGAACAAAGGAATTTGATCATTCAAAATGGGTAGGCAGTGGAATGCTCGATTACAGATTCTCAAATGCCAGAAGAATTGTGAATGACATCTATGCCGGGGAGGTGAGTGCTGATGTTTAGACCGGATTCAAACCGAGATAGAACGGATTACAGCGGTATTTTGATGCCTCCGGACGGATATAGATTGGACAGAGCAGTAGGCACTACATATTCACTTGACCTGGAAGCACTCACAGCTGTGGCGATATGCCTTGGATTATCTGAAGAAACAGATAGTAAGCTTATGCAAAATCCAATTGGTATGCTGAATGCATTGCAGAAGGTATCAGATAAAATCGTGCTGTTTTGTGAAGCAGGACAGATTAAAGTGCCAACAAAACCGACTGCACTATCTATTTTATTAGAGAAAATGGTAGTAGAGGTCGCACTGCCAAAAGATAGACAGCTTGGTCGATATCCGTCATTTCATCCGAAAACATGGGTATTAGCATATGTAAACGCTGATGGAGATAAAAAATATCGTTTTGTGGTAATGAGCAGAAATCTGACTTATGACAGGAGCTGGGATATCAGCTTTGCAATGGATAGCAGTAAAAATGTCAGACAGAAGAAAAAGACTCAGCCTATCTGTGATTTTCTAGATTATCTTGTAACGAATGTGCATAATACCAGCAATAATGCCGGAAAGAAAAGAAATCTGATTCGTGGATTATGTGCAGACATTAAGGATGTATCCTTTTCACTTGATAGTAAAATATTTGGAGAGAATTTTGAAGTGCTTCCACTTGGTATTGGAAAAAATGCTTACCGGATGCAGGAGGATATTCTATTCTGCAAGGAAAGAGGAAATGCCAATTCGACATTTAATGAGCTTGTAGTGATGTCTCCGTTTTTATCAGAAAGTGTGATTGCAGATTTTAACCTGACAGACAGGGCATTGTCGGACTGTAAGAGAACACTTGTTACGAGACGTTCTGAGCTTGGAAAACTCAAAGCATCAGATGTAGATAATTTTACCATCTATGCATTAAAGGATGAGATTATAGATGGTGAGGAAGAAATTTCAGATGAACTCGCAGATAAAAAGAAACAGGATATTCATGCAAAAATCTATCTGAGAAGGAAATATTCAGATGTTGACCTGTATCTTGGTTCCATGAATGCTTCCTATTCTGCAATTAATAAAAATGTTGAAATGATGCTGTGGCTTGGTACAAAGAATATGTATCTGAATGGGGATAAATTCTTAGAGGATATATTCTGTGGACCGGTAGGAGATGCAAAGAATCCATTTGAGCAGGTTACAGTAGCGGATGCTGTTTTGGAAACAGAAAGTGACAATAGAAATCTGCTGGAGCAGAAAATTAAGGACTTGTGCCGAGTGAAAAGGCAGGCTGTAATTTCAGAAGATAATGAGAATGCCGGAAAGTACAAGATAGAGGTTGAGTTCAGTGGTATTGAATCTGATAGTGAGGTTACAGTATCACCATTTAATTCAAAGCAGGAGCAGACATTGTCAGAACATATAGAGTTTTCAGAGCTTGAGATATTACAGTTATCTGAGTTCTATGAGATTACTGCAAGATCAGGTGATGATACAATCCGCAGAATTATTATGATCCCTACAAGTGGTTTCCCGGATGACAGAGAAAGTGCTGCAGTAAACAGTGTGGTAAAAGATAGGGCATCATTTGTTGAGTACATAGCGTTTGTACTTGGCGATGATTATGTAGCATCTATGCTTGAAGGAAAGCAGATGGGAGACTCCGGATTTTTTGCCAATTCGAGTGATGCAATGCCGGCGCTCTATGAAAAGATGTTAAAAACATCTGTGGAAGAGCCGGAAAGAATAAAAGATATTGGATATGTGCTTAAGATGGTTACAGACAAGGATATTATACCGGATGAATTCCGTGAACTGTATGAGACTTTTTGTAATACTTTGAAAATCAGAAGATAACGAGGTGATGTCATGTCACAATTTAATATAGATGAAATTGAAAAGCGTACCCTTTCCGGTCTGAAGGATTTTCAAAGAGCAACTGTGGAGAGAGTGGATTATCTGTTCCGGCATAATCAGAATCGTGTGCTTGTAGCAGATGAAGTGGGTATGGGAAAAACTCTTATTGCCAGAGGAGCAATTGTAAAGACAGCAAGACTTAGAATCGAAGAGAAAGATGATCTGTTTAAGGTAATTTATATCTGCTCTAATCAGAACATAGCAAATCAGAATATCAGAAAACTTGATGTAACAGGAAAGAATACCATCGGCTCAGTATCAGATACCAGACTGTCTATGCAGCATTTAAAGATTACCGAGCAGGAGAATGATCCGCAGATAAAGGAAGGCTTTATACAGCTTATCCCACTTACACCGGAAACATCTTTCCGCATGACCACCGGAGGTGGAAGTGTGCAGGAAAGAGCACTTATGTATGCCATTTTAAGGAGAATGCCGGAATTTAAAGGACATGCAACTTCTCTTGAAAAATTTATGATAATGGATGCTGTAAAAGCATGGGATGGATGGGCAAAATGGAACTTTGAAAATCGTGTGGCAGAATGCGAAAAGATGACGAATGGTGTCTATCCACAAAATGTGATAGAAAAAATCCTTAATTATCAGGAGTATGAAAGTATAAGGGACATGTTGCTTAATCATTTGCATGAAAGAAGATACAATAAACAGCTTACATATTCCAATTACTATGTGATGAATAAGCTTCGTGTGATGTTTGCGAGAATCAGTGTATCTATGCTTGAGCCGGATCTGGTAATCATGGATGAGTTTCAGAGATTTAAGTTTCTTTTGTCATCCGATGACAGTGAGCTTGGTATTCTTGCACACAGTTTCCTTAGTGGACATGATACAAGGGTACTTCTGTTGTCGGCTACACCATATAAATTGTATTCTACCCTTGAAGAGATAGATGAAAATCAGCTTGATGAGCATTATGCAGAGTTTTTTCAGGTTATGAACTTTCTTTTTGATGATGAAGTCAAAGACATTAAATTCAAGGAAGTGTGGAAGAATTATTCACATGCTCTAAGTGAGTTGAAAGCAGGAGACAGTGCAATTATCCGTATGAAGGAGCTGGCAGAAAATGCTATGTATCAGGGAGTCAGCAGGACAGAGCGTATATCTGTCATGGATTCCGGTGATTATACGGATGACAGCAGCGTGAAGCATCATTTGCAGATAGATGAAAATGATATAAACTCCTATATACAGATGTCACGATTGCTGTCAAAAACAGAGTCCAATCATTCTTTACCTGTAGATTATGCAAAGAGCTGTCCGTATCTTATGTCATTTATGAAGAAGTATAAGATTAAGGAGCAGATTGAAAAATATTATACAAAATATCCAGATGAATTTGGAAGTGAAAGAGAACAAAGTCTCTTGTGGCTGAATCGCAATAAAATCAATAAATATGATGAACTGCCGAAAACCAATGCAAGGCTTGAGGCACTGAAAGAAAAAGCATTTACCGGCGGTGCAGAAAAATATCTGTGGATTCCTCCATCACTGCCATATTATGAGATGCAGGGAGCATATAAAAACAGCAAAGGCTTTTCAAAAATACTTGTATTTTCTGCATGGGAGATGGTTCCACGAATGATAGGTGCGCTTGTTTCCTATGAGGCGGAAAGACTTACAGTTGGAAAACTAGTACATCAGATAAAGAATCAGGATAAGAAGAATACGGGGTATTTTGCGGAAGGTTCGAGACGATACCCGATGGCAAGGCTCAGGTTTAATGTTTCAAATGGAGAAGTAAGAGGCATGAGCCTGTTTGCACTGCTTTATCCATCTAAGACACTTTCTGATATGTATTTACCGATTGAGTCATTGAATAATCATGAATCATTAGAAGTAATAGAAAAATCTGTACGGCGGAAATTGAAAGAGAAGCTTGCGATAATCGAAGAAAAGTATGGTGATTCGGATAACAACAAGGAAGATGCCAGGTGGTATTATCTTGCACTGATGCTCATGGATGGAGTCATCTATGCAAAGCATTGGATAGAGGATATTGTGTGGGAAATGAATACAGACGAAGAGGATACAACATCTGAGATCAGAAGCAGTTCAAAAGATAAGAGAAATAAGAGCTTTATTGCTCATATTGATAAGCTAAGAAGTTATTTGGATGCCCCGGAGGAGATTCATCTTGGAAGAAAGCCGGATGATCTTCTGGAAACATTGGTAAATATGGTACTGGGTTCGCCGGCAATATGCATTTATCGTTCTAATGGAAGAAGCACAGCCAGAGCAACATCGCTTGCAAAGGTATTTGTCAATAATTTCAATTTGCCGGAGTCAACAGCTATCATTGATCTTGCTTATGGCAGATGCAGGGATGATAATTCCCATTGGCAGAATGTACTTAAATACTGTAAAGATGGCTGTTTTCAGGCAATGATTGATGAATATATCCATATGCTGAAAGAAACAGCAGGTTTTCAGTCGGATGGAAATCAGTATCAGATCGTGCATGACATGATGATGGATTCATTGAAAATACATACAGCCACCTATATCGCTGATACTTATCCTGATTTCAAAAAGCGTATTAATGGAGCTGACAGGAAGAGTGATGGATGTCGAATAAGGTCGAGTTATGCAGTTGGATTTACAAAGGATGCAGGCGATAATTCCAAGGTAGTCATGCGTAAAGAAAATATCAGAAATGCTTTTAACTCACCAATGCGTCCATTTGTGCTTGCCACAACATCAATCGGACAGGAAGGACTGGATTTTCATAATTACTGCCGAGTGATTATGCACTGGAATCTTCCAAGTAATCCCATCGACCTGGAACAAAGGGAAGGCAGAATCAATAGATTTAAGTGTCTGGCAATAAGACAGAATGTTGCTGATAAATATGGCAAGGCAGATGAAATCACATTTAAGCGTGACATATGGACAGAAATGTTTGAAGCTGCTAAAGCGGAAAAGCAGAATGACCAATCAGAGCTTGTACCATTCTGGTGTTTCGGAAAAAATCAGAGTGTAAAAATAGAAAGGCTTGTGCCAATGTATCCTATGAGTAAGGATGAGATGAATTATGAAAGGCTGATAAAGATATTGTCTCTTTACAGGCTTACATTAGGGCAGGCAAGGCAGGAAGAACTTCTGGAGTATTTATTCAAGGAGTTCAAGGACACAAGTGGATTGAAGAAATTGTTTATCGACTTGAGTCCATTTTCAAAGGGAAAAGAAGGTTGATATGATGAGAATACTTTTTTGTAACATAGCGTGGATGAAGGAGTATCGAGGAAATGAAGATGGAAAGGATACTCCGTTAAATGGTGGAAGCTATGTTGATGAGACAGGAGATGCACATGAAAAATATAATTTTACACCGATGAATATGGAGGGCAAGGAGGGCTTATATTGTCTGGGGTTTTTCGAGACAAAATCACATAATGGTAAAGATGTCAATCAAATGCGGATTGAGAATATTGCAGGTTGTGAACTATTAAAAAAAGAAGAATCAGTAGATGATGTGCTTGTTGTTTATTGTGCAAAGCATCCGGCACATAAGTTTACGACGGTCGTGGGATGGTATAAACATGCTACAGTTTTCAGACATTATCAAGAGGCAGTGTTTGCTCCAGAAGATATACAATATTACAATGCAATTGCAAACTCATCTGATTGTGTCTTACTTCCTGCAGGGATCAGATCAAGAAAGGTACAATGGGAAGTCCCAAGAAAATCAAATGGTTGGGCTTATGGATTTGGACGGGCAAATGTGTGGTATGCAAGTGAAGAAGATAGCAGGTTACAAGATTATCTTACGAGATTAGTAAAACAGATTGATGAATATGATGGCGAAAATTGGATTGACAAGTACGCTGAGTAATGAGGTACACATATTATGGGAAACGAATCAGGTGAATGGATTATGCATGGCATGAAGTGGGACAACCCGGATTGCATCCATTCTGTAGATGAAGCAATCAAGTATATAAATGAATTTGGCTTTTTACCATTATTTAAGAATGATATAGATGGGTTTTCACTTGAAGAAAGAACTGTTCCAGAGTACTGGTGGAGTGATGATCCAGAGATTGATCCATGGATGTGGCGGGCTATTATAGCAAGGCGGCATGATATCGTCTATGGAAAGTTCTTTGATAAGAAGGCAGGATTTATATCAAAAAAATGGCTTCCTGTATTTGCTAATTACCGCCGGGATGGATATGATTTTGATGCATTATATGATGATGGGAAAGCACCTAATAAGCATAAAAAGATAATGGTCAATTTTATGGAAAACAATGCTGATTCAGAGATTTATTCCAATGAATTGAAAAAACAAGCTGGATTTGGTAAGGATGGAGAAAAGGGATTTGATGGTGCTATAACGAATCTTATGATGCAGACATATCTGTGCAACTGCGATTTTAAGAAGAGAGTGAATAAGAGAGGCATTGAATATGGATGGGATGTTGCAGTGTATTCATCTATTGAGCATATCTATGGATATGATTATGTGACTTCCTGCTATAAGGATAATCCACAGGATTCATGGAAACAGCTTGTAGACTATATGCATGAGATGTTTCCGGATGCAACGGATAAGCAGATAAGGAAAGTGTTAAAATAAAACAGTGCATTTTTGAGGTGAATATACATAAATGAATGCTAAAAAATCAGCAGATTATTGCAATTTGATAGAAAATGTAAAAAACAAATATCGTAAAAATCCTATATGTGCTAAGAACCTGACACTTGGCTGGTGCGATTTGCGCTAGGAAGAAGATTTGTGTCAGGAGATTAACCTATGGACATATTGGCAAGGGAGAAATTACGCTAGGAAAACACCACATATTAAATATATGCTGATAGGTCAGGATTTTGGACCGCCTGAAAAGGAAGAGATAAAGGGTACGATTGCAAATGTCCGTAAGATGAATGATGGTATAGATGTGATGTTCCATGATAAAGTGAACTTGAAAGCAAGGGATTCACAGACGGATAAAAATCTTGTCAGATACTTTGAACTGCTTGGAAAAGAAAAAATTGATAAGAAAAAATATCAGGATTTGTTCTTTTGCAATTGTAATTTGGGTTATCGCAGAGATAAGTATTCTGGAAATATGACCAGAAAGATATTGGCAAATGATGCAGCCGAAATAAAATCATTGATTGATATTATAGAACCGGAAAACATAATCTGTTTGGGACTTGATACATCTGTGGTTGTAATACAAACTCTGATTGATAAAAAGTTTTCCTGTAATAGATTACCTGAACTTATGAGAACTGGTGAACCTTATATTTATGGAGAAACACATATATATCCTGTAGCACATCCGGGGTATTGGGGTACAAGAACAAGAGGGGAAGATAATGTTATTGCAGATTGGATGAGAATTAGAAAATAAGGAGGTGCCGCAATGCCATTTAAGATTGTCCGAAACGATATTACAAGAGTAAAGGCAGATGTAATCGTGAATACTGCCAATCCAAATCCGATATGTGCAAGTGGCACGGACTTGGCAATATATGAGGCAGCAGGCAAAGAAAAGCTTCTTGAGGAGAGGGCTGGGATTGGTAAGATTGCAAGAGGTGATATTGCTGTTACCGGTGCATATAACCTGAAGGCAAAATATATTATTCATACAGTTGGACCGGTATGGACGGATGGATTGCATCATGAATTTGAAATTCTGGAGGACTGCTATCGTAAATCATTGCAAAAAGCATTGGAACTTAAGTGCGAGAGCATTGCATTTCCATTAATTTCGACAGGAGTATATGGATTTCCGAAGGATAAGGCATTACAGATTGCTGTGTCAGTATTCAGCCAGTTTCTTACAGAAAATGAAATTGAAATTATATTGGTAGTGTTTGATAAAAGGTCTTTTCAGCTTTCCGGTCAGATTGTAGGTGATATTGATTCCTACATAGATGCTAATTATGTCAGGGAAAGTCATAGAAAAGAATATCCGGTGCGAAACAGAAGCAACGCCCGCAGGAGAGAATTGTCAGAGGAAGCGTTCTATGAGGAGATGCTTCAAAGAGAGGCAGAAGATAACTATCCACTTGAGGAAGATACAGGGTTAGCAGAGCCTTGTATGCTGTCAGCAGACATTTCTTTGGAAGACCAGCTTGCAAATATTGGCGTTTCATTTCATGATAAATTATTTGAGCTGATCGACGAAGCACATCTTGACAATAAGGATGTGTGGAAACGGGCAAACCTTGACAGAAAGCATTTTTCCAAGATTCAATGTGACCAGAATTACCATCCAAAGAAGAAAACTGTAATGGCACTTTGTATTGCACTGCAGCTTGATTTGGAACAGTCAAAAGACTTGCTTGCCAGAGCAGACTGGGCATTTAGTCCAAGCAGTAAGGTGGATCTGATTGTACAGAAGGCTATTATAGATAAGCAGTATGATATTATGCAGCTGAATGTGACATTATTTAAGTATACGAATGAAATTCTTGGAGTATAGGAGAAAATATTCATGAGTAGAGAGACAGATATAAAACTTTTAATGGACAATTGGGAAGAAAAACATAAAAATAACGGATATAAGCGTTTTATCAGAGATGGTATAGTGTGTGAAGAAAAATGGGAAGCACAGCATACACCAAGAGTATGTTATTTCTTAAAGGAAGCATACACTTCTAATGAAAATGGTTATAATCTGGTAGAAGATTTGCATGATTGTGAACGTCCATGGACTATGTGGAGAAAGGTAGCAATATGGACACAGGCAATATATAATGCATTTAACGATAATATCTGTGAGTATGACGATGAAGTATTACGTTCTAAGGAAAAAGAAATAATTGACCGTATTGCAGTGGTCAATGTGAAAAAAAGCAATGGCGGAAGCGAATCTGAATATGAAGATTTGAAAAAATACGCACTTAAAGACAGGCTGGAAATAAAGCGTGAATTGGAAATTATACAACCGGATATCATTGTATGTGGGAATAATCTCAGTCTATTGAAACTTGTATTAGGGGAAGAATTACAGAATGATGATACATGGGATAATATGTTGGCGCTTTGGAAGGATACATTGGTGCTTGATTATTATCACCCTGCTGTGCATTATCCTAATCGGGTTAATTATTATGCTTTAATGGCAATTTGTGATGTAGCAAGAAAAAAATATGGTACGCCAGTATGGTCAGAACAAAATGAAAAATATTAGAGAAATTAGTGTCGGTGCAATATTGTACCGGCATTTTTATTTTCTGAAAGTGTCGCCGGGACAGCGACCATATAAGGATGCCATTAAATTATACTAATATTGTAACAGAGAAATAGAGGTGCAGGAGTAATCCGGGGATTGGAGGCATATATGTACGGAGCAATTTTAGGAGATATTATAGGAAGTCCGTTTGAGTTTGACAGAGGAGATAAGACAAAGAACTTTGAGTTGTTTAGTAAAGGCTGTGGCTTTACAGATGATTCAGTTATGACAATAGCAGTTGGAGAGGCTCTCCTGGCAGTCGGACCAAAAGCAGCAGTAAAGGAAATTGAAGAGGCGATAGCAACCAACATGCAGGATTGGGGAGGAAGATATCCACATGCAGGATATGGTGGGAGGTTTAGACATTGGCTTAAAGAAAAAAATCCAAAACCATACGGAAGCTATGGAAATGGTTCAGCCATGAGAGTGTCAGCGGCAGGCTGGCTTTATGACTCGATGGAAAGAACCAGAGAGGTAGCTAGAGCTACAGCGAATGTGACACATAATCATCCAGAAGGTATAAAGGGTGCAGAGGCAACTGCAAGTGCAATATACATGGCAAGGAATGGCTCTTCAAAAGAAGAAATCAAAGAGTATATAGAGGGGGAGTTTAACTATAATCTTGATAGAACACTTGATGAGATCAGACCTGAATATCACATGGATGAGACATGTCAGAGAACAGTACCAGAGGCAATCATCGCATTTCTGGAATCTAAGGATTTTGAGGATGCAGTGCGTAATGCAGTATCACTTGGTGGAGATACAGATACGCTTGGAGCCATTACAGGAAGTATTGCAGAAGCATTTTATGGAATCCCTGCTGTGCTGATTGCAGAGTGTAAAAGTCGGATTGATAAGGGACTGATGACGGATGTCCTTGATGAATTTGATCATGTTCTTGGCAGGAGCATGGATACTTATTCAGATGAAATGGATGAGATACAGGCAAATCAGATGATTGAGGCAGCAATCGATCGGTATTATATTCAGCAGGATAAAAATGGAATGTTGTTATTTATGGAAGTCATGGTAACAAGAATGCAGCAGACAGGAGAAGTTGTTGTTCCATATATTACGGAAAATCCTTTTATGTCGGAAGAACAGATTAGTAAAGTAAAGGCTGGCGACACGATTTCACTTGACCATGATGTAAGACTTAAAATAGAAACTGTAAAAGATGCTGATGAAAAAGAATGGATTGGAGTATTTACATCTTCTGAAGAGATGCATAAGGGTTCTGCTGGAAATGTGCAGATGAATCAGTCTATTGAATCAATACTTCGTCTGGCTCTTAATTGGGAACAGGTAAATGGAATTGTGATTAATCCTTTTGGTAAGTATATTCAGATGACAAAGAAGATGATAGAGCTTTTAATCAATGGGTATGAACATTATGAGAATGAAAGGAAGAGCAAAGATGATGAGAACAATTAAAGTTACGGGAAAAGGAAAAATAGTAGTAAAGCCGGATATGATCCGATTATATGTAAACAAGGAAGAACTTTGCCATGAATATGAAGATACTCTTCGCAGATCAACAGAAGATACAGAGCTGCTCAAGGATTTATTTGAAAACCTTGGATTTCAGAGAAAAGACCTTAAAACAGTATATTTTAATGTTGATATAGAATATGAAAGCTATCAGGACAGGGATAAGAGTTGGAAGCGAAGATTTGAGGGATATAAGTATATTCATCATATGAAAATAGAGTTTGCTTCTGATAACAAAAAGCTGGGACAGGTGCTATATGCTTTGGCACATAGTTCATTAAAACCGGAGTTTTCTATTGAATATACTGTAGCTGATGTAGAAAAATGTAAAAATGAGCTGTTACATAAAGCAATTGAGGATTCCATTCAAAAGGCACAGGTACTTACAACTGCAGCGAATGTGAAACTGGGTGAAATACAGGCAATTGATTATTCCTGGGGAGAGATAGATTTTGTAACAAAGCCAATGAATGAAATGAGATTAATGGATTGTACGGAATGTGAAATGAGTGCACCGGCGGCATATGACATAGATATTGAAGCAGACGATATAGATGTTACTGATACAGTAATTGTAGTCTGGGAAATCGCTTAGAGGTTGATTGCATGTTGTCATCTATTTATTATGGAGAAATACAAAGTGACAAGTTGGTATCATGGAACGAGAATAAAGATCCATACAATATATTAGTTGAGAACAATCGAGTATATAAACTTGGAGGATGGGAATTTCTTGATATAGCCAATAAGCTTTTTGACAATGAAAAGCAGGTGGACTGGGGAAGCTATGCATATCAGTGCACAAAGGAGCAACTAGAAAGACTGATGGAACAGACTGGATGTGAAATAGATAAGATTAATGAACTGGCATCTGAGAAAATCTATGGTATTGTGTTTGTTGAAGAGGTGTAAATGGTGGTATAATCCTATTATTGATAGATAGTAACTTTATTTTGAAGATAATGATATAGAAGGTATTATTGAAAAACTGGAGTCTGGCAAGTATGTTGTAAGTTATGTTACGGAATTAATGGAACTTGAAGGTGGACAGAAGCTTGTAAGATTTTATGATCCATCAGGAAATCTTATAGAAGTACGAACACCAATTAACTATAACTGATATGAAATGGATTTAAGGAGAAAATGCAGATATTTGTAGATGCAGATGCGTGTCCGGTAGTGGGCATTGTTGAGACAATAGCAGAGAAATACAATATTTCCACCACATTGCTGTGTGATACAAATCATATTTTGTATTCTGATTACAGCGAGGTGATTGTAGTAGGTGCAGGAGCAGATGCAGTAGATTATAAACTGATCAGCATTTGTCATAAGGGGGATGTAGTAGTATCGCAGGATTATGGTGTCGCTGCTATGGCACTTGGGAAAGGTGCATATGCTATTCACCAATCTGGTAAGTGGTACACGAATGAGAACATAGATCAGATGCTTATGGAGCGACATCTTAACAAGAAGGCAAGGCGTAGCTCTCATAAGAATCATATGAAAGGACCGAGAAAGCGTACAGAAGATGATGATGTACGCTTTGCACAGTCCTTTGAAAAACTTATACTGATGGCAAAGTCAAAAGAAGGTGCTCAAAGTGGGACTATTAAGGAAAAAGACAGTTACAAAGACATATGATAAGAAAAATAAGAAACCGATAATCAAGGCGAGCATATGTAATGGTGAACAGGTTGCAGGCTTTAAGGATATTCATACAGGTAAAATAGAAGAGGTTATGCTGATTAAGAACCAGGCAGACCTTGATGCATTCAAGAAAATGTATGGAATAGATGGAGAGATAGAGAAGGAATATTGATATGAACATACAGATATTTGGAACAAAGAAATGCAATGATACTAAGAAGGCGGAGCGTTTTTTCAAGGAGCGGGGCATAAAGTATCAGTTCATTGATATGAAAGAAAAAGGTATGAGCAAAGGAGAATTTAATTCGGTAGCTCAGGCAAATGGTGGATTAGAAAATATGGTTAACTGGGATGGCAAGGACAAGGATTTACTTGCTCTTATTAAGTATATCGCAGATGAAGATAAGTTCGAAAAGGTACTTGAGAATCCACAAGTAATTAAAACACCAGTAGTAAGAAATGGAAAGCAATCAACACTTGGTTATCAGCCGGATATCTGGAAAGGATGGAACTAAATGTACTTAATTAAGACTTTAATGGGAGACATAACAAAAGTAACAGAGGTGCAGGCAATCGTGAATGCAGCAAACAACTCTCTTCTTGGTGGAGGCGGTGTAGATGGTGCGATTCACAGAGCAGCAGGACCGGAACTTTTGGCAGAGTGTAGGACACTTCATGGATGTGAGACAGGAGAAGCAAAGATAACAAAAGCCTATAATCTGCCATGTGATTATGTGATACATACTGTAGGACCGATATGGAATGGTGGAAGGAATAGAGAAGAGGAACTTCTTGCTAACTGCTATTTTAATTCCATGAAGCTGGCAATGGATAATGGAATCAGGTCTATTGCATTTCCTTCTATATCAACGGGAGTATATAGTTTTCCGGTTGAGTTGGCAGCAAAGATTGCAGTACATACAGTAAATAGGTTCTTGCAGGATAATCCGGATTGTTTTGATCTGGTGGAGTGGGTGCTATTTGATACTCATACTGAATCGGTGTATGAATCTGAGGTTGATAAGATATACAACAAATAAAATGACAAAAAGGAGTTTTTATGTACGCTGAAAAAACAGAATATGATGATATTGAAATGTCGAGCAGGTTACGGAATATTCTCAGAAGAAATGGATTTGAGTCATTGGAAGGATTGAGAGAATATCCAAAGGAATATTTTATAAAGTTTCGTAATATGGGGCAGGCGACACTGCAGGAATCATATCAGATTTGTGAAGAGAAAGGGGTAAAGCTGCGCAGTGTAGAAGATCTGAATGATCGGGAGCATGGAGTCAGATTTGATGACTTCCTATGTATGGATGCGTTTAGAATGGGAATAAAAAGCAAAGATGATTTGAGAAGATACAGTCTTGAGGAACTTGAAAAGATGTGCTCGAAGGATAAGAGGCTGTTTGTAAGATTAAAGAAGTTGAAAACAATACAGGAGTAATCTTATGTGATTTATTAAATAAAAGAAAAATATGAAAATTTGGTTGTAAAACTTGAATTTATGGAGAAGATTGGCTAATGGAAGAGTTTGACACAAGCTATTTGGCATGGATATTATATAAATTATTTTATGGTATTGATAAAGAGGTTGCAAAGAATAAGGAGCGGAGTTATGTAGAAATTGATTTTGGGAACAAGATCATTAATATTATAATGGCCTCATAAATTAAGACACTTTTTCGGACAGTTTTTAATGAATCTGATATACTTAAACCAGTATGAGAGAAAGGATATGCAGATATGCAGTCTGGTTATACTAGATCAGCAAAATCTGTTTTTACTGATATCCGCAAGGATTACAATTTATGATTTATGATATCGTGATTTCATATCAGGCCGAGATAGACCTTCGTGGAATCTTCGAATACATTGCTTTTGAACTGAAGTCACCAGAAAATGCAAGTGGTCAGCTTGATAGGCTTGAAGCATGTATTATGGATCTTGATCATATGCCGAAGAGATATCGACAATATGAATTGGAACCATGGAAAAGTCGAGGGCTACGCGTAGCGCCAGTAGACAATTATCTTATTCTATATATTCCGGATGATGATACACAAGTGGTTACGATTATCCGTGTTATGTATGGTGGACGAGATGTGGATACGCAATTAAACAGATTTATAAAAACAAAATAATTTGAAAGCATCAATCAGAAATGATATGTACCCTCTTTACTGGACAACCAGTAAGGAGGGTATTTTTATGCGTTATAGTTATGAATTTAAATTGATGTGTGTTGAATTGTATCATTCGGGTTCGTATCCTGATATTCCAGAGGGACTGAATCCAGATACCTTAAAAAGTCATATACGAAAATGGTCCAGATTGGTTGATTTACATGGTCCAGAAGTTTTAAGGCATAAGGTGTTTAATAGAGTGTGGACACCGGAAGAAAAGCTTGAATTGGTTTCAAAAGTTATTGCAGGCATACCAAGAACGAAAGTTGCCATAGAAGCAGGTATTAACCCAGGAATGCTTTATCAATGGGTACACAAATATAAATTACAAGGATATAATGGATTAGTAGAAAGTAAAAAAGGACGACCAACAAAGGAACCAAGAATGAAGAAATCAACCAATCCATTACCTTTAACAGAATCGGAACGAGAAGAACTGATACGCTTAAGAGCTGAAAACGAATATATCAAAGCTGAAAATGAAGTAATAAAAAAACGGATCGCCTTGAGGCAAGAAAAGTGGGCTGCGCAACTCAAGGCGAAAAAGCAGCAATCATCAAAGAACTCAGAGAAAAAGGATACCAATTAAAGTATCTTCTTAAAGCAATGCATATGGCTAGATCTACTTACTATTTTGAGCTTAGCAGAAACGATGTTGTTGCCGAACGCAATCAAGAAATACTAGAAGAAATAAAAAGTGTTTTTGTTGAGAACAAGCGCAGGTATGGTGTAAGACGGGTTCACCGGGAACTCATTAACCGCGGATATCAGGTGAACCATAAGAGAGTCCAGCGTCTTATGCATGAAGCAGGATTAGCGGGAAAACGACCAAAGGAGAAATATCATTCTTATAAGGGTGAAGTTGGCAAAATTGCTGATAACATAATAGATAGGGACTTCAGCACAACTGCGCCTTTGCAAAAATGGACCACTGATGTATCTCAATTTAATTTTTCATGGGGAAAGTGTTATATATCGCCAGTGCTAGATATGAATACGAATGAAATCATTTCATATGATTTATCTATGAGTCCTAATCTTGAACAGATAGAAAGAATGCTGAATAAAGCATTTGAAAAATTTCCTTCATTGGAAGGATTAATATTTCATTCAGATCAAGGCTGGCAGTATCAACATGCTTACTTTAGAAATACCTTACAGGAACATGGCATTATACAATCCATGTCACGAAAAGGTAATTGTTATGATAATTGTATTATGGAGACATTTTTTGGAAGATTAAAAAATGAGATGTATTACGGTTATGAGAAAGATTATTCTTCATTCGAAGAATTTTCACAAGCGGTTGAAGAATATATAGATTATTATAATAACAAAAGAATTCAGGTAAAAACAAAATGGATGCCACCTGTACAATACAGGATAGCATCCATGTGTTCAGCCTAGTTCATAAATATGTGTCCAGGATTCTGGGTACATATCAAAATGGTTGGTGCTTTTTTCATGTCTGGAGAAATCTGTTTTTTTTATGCCCATTTTTACGGAAGGAGGTATCGACCGTGGCTAACAGAATTATGGGTATTACTGTCAAGATTGGCAAAGATACCACCAAATTACAGACTGGCTTCCTGTATAATTCAAAGTGTAGGAAAAATAAAAAATTATATTTCATCAACGTTTCATAAAAGGTGTGTAGAATGATATTAAAAGTAGCTATAAAATGCTATTGTGAAAAAAATAAAGGAGGAATAATTTATGAAAAAATGCTTGTCCAGTAGATGCAATTAGTTATGGAGTAAGAAAATAGAAAGGAGTAGTTAGGAAAGTGATAAAAAATGCTATAGCATATATTACAAGAAAGAGAAATAGAACTTTAATAATTTTTATCATATTAACTATAGTTCTTTCTTGCTTGTATTCTTGTTTAACAATAATGAAATCAAGCGATGAAATAGAAAAGGCTTTATATGAAAGTTCTAATTCTTCAATATCAATAACAAGAAAAGATGGTAACTATTTTAATGTTAATGAATTTAAAGATATTGAAAAATTAAAAGAAATTGAAGAAATAATAATGCAATATGATGGATTAGCAAAACTAAAAGATGCTAAAGTAGTTAGCGGAGAACAAAGAATAAATAGAGAAGATTTATCTGACGAATTTAAGAATGTTGTTTCACTCGAAGCTACAAATAATACTAAAAGAAATATTTTATTTAGTAGTGGAGTATTTACAATTAAAGAAGGTAAAAATATAGGAGAAAATGATAAGGATTCAATTATTGTTCATGAAGAATTTGCTAAACAAAATAATCTAAAATCAGGTGATGAAGTTGATCTAGAATTACTTGACATTGAAGAAAGTGGAAAAATAAAAAGTCATAAATTTAAAATTATAGGGATCTTTTCTGGTAAAAAACATGAAACATATACAGGGCTATCTTCGGATTTTAGTGAAAATATGGTGTTTGTAGATTATTCAACAAGTCAAGAGATATTAAATAAATCAGAAAATAATAAAATCGTAAATAAAATTTTAATGTATTCTGGTAGTGCAGAATCTACAGACTTAGCCTTAAACAAATTAAAAGAGCTTAAAATTGATGAGTCAAAGTATTTTGTTGAAAAAGATTCTAATGCGTTTGAAGAGTCTTTGGAGTCAGTGAGTGGAATAAAACACATAATAAAAATAATGACTTATTCTATTATGTTAGGTGGGATGGTTGTTCTTTCATTAATCTTGATTCTATGGTTAAGAGAAAGAATTTATGAAATAGGTATATTTTTATCTATTGGAACATCTAAGATACA
>OLFZ01000327.1_pt1 | contig 54409 bp, 38 predicted proteins | sample 1604861 | NCBI WGS metagenome assembly OLFZ01 (sample SAMEA3888895, study PRJEB22519) | human gut metagenome | biome: human gut; feature: human-associated habitat; material: faeces | place: Denmark | collected 2011 | reverse complement strand
GATTTTGCCTCAGCTTGTCAAAAAAGTCCGAACGGACTTTTTTGACAAGCTGAGACGCCCATCCCCTGACGGGATGGGCGTCTTTCCCTCCTCACGGTCTGTTCAGCTCTTCAAACGCTGATACATTGCCTGATAATCGAGAATGTTGATCTCATTGTCGCCGTTGACATCGGCCAGCTTCATGAAGCTGGCGTTGGCGGGCGCCTTGCCTGTAGCCAGATAGTCAAAGAGGCACTGCATGTCGGACACACTGGCCTGTCCGTCGCCGTTCATGTCGATGGTGGGATCCTGCTTGCCGGAGATGGTCAGGGTGACGGTGCGGCCCACCAGCTCCAGTGTGAAGCTGTCGCCGTTTTGGGTCATGGCGCTGACATCGATGGGCAGGTAGGACACCACGCCCTCCTTATCGGTGCAGATGAGGTACTCCTTCTGCATGGCCTCCACGCTGGGGAAGGTCAGCGACCCGCTGCTGGAGGTCACGCTGGTGAAGCCCTGGCTGGTGGTGAACAGCTGCACCCAGTAGCGGGGGCTGCTGTTGATGAAGCCCACGCCCATGTAGGCAAGGCCGTAGTTTCCGGCGTCCAGAATGTTGGCGCAGTGGCCGGGGGAATGCATCCAGTCGTCCACCACCTGCGCCGCCGTGTACTGGTTGCAGGCGATGTTCTCCGCCGCCGCGCCCTTGTTCAGAGGCGCGGGTATGGTGGTATAGACGCTCTTGCCGTTGGGACGCTTGTGCTCGTAAAGCTCCGTCAGCTCGTTTTCGCGGATGTTGCAGGCCTTTTGCAGCTCGTTGGGCATAGCCAGCAGCGGCTTGCCGTTCAGTCGACGGGCGCGGTTCACCAGCTTCAGCACGTCCCACTCCTGCTGGCTGACAGAGAGCTTGTCGGTGGGCACCTTACCGTTCACATTTGCGGGCTGCCCCAGCGATTTGTCGGTCTTGACCCCCAGCTCCTTGGCCTTTTTAACGATGTCGATGATCTGGCTCTCGTTGATTTGACCGGAGGTCACCGGGCAGATGATCTCCACCGTTCTCTTCGCCACGCCGCTGCTTCCGTCCAGCGCACCGCTGTCGGGATACACCAGTGCGAAGTAGGGTGTGGTGAGGTACTTCTGGTAAGCAAAGGGGAACGAAACATTGCCCTGATCGATCACGGCGCCGTAGATGGGCACGCCGTACTCCTCGATGATGCGCTTGGCCACGCCGCTCCTCTGCAGGGTCTGGCAGTTGCCGCAGGTGGTCTTTGTCACCAGCAGCAGGAAAGGATCGCCGCTGCTCCGGTACAGCTTATCCGCCTTGCCGGGGGTGATCTGGGTGTAGTAGTCGGACTCCATGAAGGCTGCCGGTCCGTCATCCTCGGGATATTTCGTCTCCTTGATGCCGGGGAAGCTGCTCTCCAGCGCGTCTCTGTCCACCAGATCGATGTAGTCCACGAAGCGGGTGCGGGTGCCGGTGGTGTTGGTGGGCGGGGTGATCTGGATGGCGTTGGAGCACTCCCAGCCGCCCAGCTTGGACACGGTGATGGAGGCGGAGGATCTGGGATAAAGCTGCGTCATCCACATGGAGCCGTCCGTCCGCTCCAGCAGCACGGTATTGCAGCGGCTGTTGTTCAGGTGATAGGAGCTGCGCGCCACGTTGGGCAGCAGATACAGATTGCCCACGGGGTTGGTGGAGGTATTCAGCGCCATGAATACCTCGCTGCTGTCGTTCAGGTAGTGGAATTCCGTGGGCTTCATGCGGAACTGTCTGACAGAGGTGCCGTCATCGGCGTTGTTGTCAAAGGCGTAGGTATAGCGATCCGTGGCCTTGTAGCCGCCGGGCACGTCGCTGAGATAGTCCGCCGCGAACAGGCCGACCTTCGGTACGTTGTTGGAGCAGTGGTTGGCAACCAGACCGTAAGGATTGCCGTTATCCTCCGGCACAAAGCCGCAGAAGTTGCCGTTGTCCTTCCATGCAGGCTGCTGGGTCTGGAACGCAGGGAATATGTGCTTGATGAGATCCTTATTGCCGGACAGGTTCATGACACCCATGTTCTCTTCGTTTTGCAGACCGAAGCCCCACATCTCGCCCCTTGCGTTCTGCACGAAGCCGGTCAGAGCTTCCTGCGCCGTGTTGTACTGTCCCGTGAAATACTCGTTGGGGAACACGCGCACCACGTTGTTGGTCAGATACTTCAGATCGAGCTTGTACTCGTTGTACTGTATGTAGTAGCCCTTATCGAAGGCTTCCTTATCATAGCCGGTACCCACGACCTCCTCATACCAACGGTAGAAGTTGTTGTCCACGTCCACCACGCCGCAGGGCACCACCGTCTTGGCCTTGCCGGGCTTCAGCTTCTGCGTGAACTTGCCCATGTAGTCTTCCAGATTGCTCAGATAGCTGTAGCCCATCCAGAAGCTGTTGTCGTTCTTGATGAAGCCCAGCACCGTGCCGTAGCGATGCTCGGCAAAGGACTTGACACCGCGGGCGAGGTCGTCGCCCGTGCCGATGTCGTACAGTATGCCGCTGTTTGTCAAGTAGTGTGCCTTCCCGATCTGCTTGACATCGGTGTCGATATTCCGCGTTCTGCCGCCGCTGCCCACGGCGATAAGGGTGCCGTCCTGGAGAAGGATGTTGCGCCAGGTATCACCATTGTAGGACATGGTGAATTCCGCGTAGTCCTTTACGTTCTCGATCTTCACCTTCACCACCGGGTCGATGTTGGTTCCGTCGCGCCCCACCATGTAGTAGGTGTCGTAGGGGTCGATGAACTCGTTGGCGCTGATGATGTTGTTGGTCATGTACTGCTCTTTGCCGGTGATCTCCCCATGCTGGATGAACTCATACTCGAACTCCGGGATGTCGCCCAGCAGGTTGTTCACCACATCGATGTCCGTGATCCAGCTGTCCACCGGCTGGATGCTCAGGGCTTTGCTGGGATTTTGCAGCTGATTCCATGTGTCTGTCGCCTTGAAAAGGTCGTCCTGCCGGGAGAAAAAGAGGGAGCAGTCTAAATGCCTTGGCTTGTATGGCATGGAGAATGTCAGGAAGGTGCCGTCCTCCGCCACCGCCATGATAGCGCTGTATTTGTTGACAGTTTTTATGAACTGCTTATTCTCGTCGTACAGGTCGATCCGGACTATGATGGTGTCCCTGTCGATCCACTTGCTGTAGTTGGAGCCCTCCGGGATATCCATTTCGTTCATGGCGATCTTGTAGGACACCTCGTCGCCGTAGCAGAAATAGTCCTTCATGATTTCCTTATCCAGCGTGCCGTAGGTGCCCAGATAGGTGGCCTTGAAGTAGCAGTCTATGAAGTCCTTGCGCTCCCACTTGGTGCTGAAATCCGAATAGTTGTCGTGGATATAGTTGGTGCCGATGCTGAAGGGGAGCGACGAGCCGTCCGTGGGCACATGGTAGTTGCTTCTGGGATTTGCGGCGTACACCTGTCTGACAGGGATAAACCGGTCAAGGAACTTGACGTTCTCCTCCTCCGCTGTGTTCATGGCCGCGGCCGTGACCGGCTCCAGCTCCACCGTCTCCGTCACCGTTACGGACTCCGGTACCTCCGCGGCGTCCGCGGTGTCTTCGGTGTCCTCCGTTTCGGTGGGCTGCGCAGGTTCCTCTGTGACCGCGGATTCCTCGGTGTTCGCAGGCTCCGGCGTCTCCACCGGCTCCTCTGCGCTTACGGCAGGCTCCGCCGCAGCGGTGTTCTCCCCTTCCGCCCATACGCTGGTGGGAAGCAGGGTCGCCGCCATCTGCAAAGCCAGTATCAGTGACAGAATGCGCTTCTTCATATCGGCCATCCATCCTTTTCTCTCTGTTCCGCGCTGTACCCTCGCCGGCGCGGTCTGACATAATGGCAGTATAGCAGTCTTTTCCGCGCAGGGGGGACGGATGCCGCAAAATGCACTCTGACCGCCCTGAAATGCAAAAATCCCCCGGCGGAGCCGGGGGAAACAGTCATGCGGAGCGGAATGACAGCGCGGCGCGCTGTAGGGCGGGACCCACGTGTCCCGCCGCAATGTGCGTATTGTCACTGGCTGGGCACGCGGGCCCCGCCCTACAAGGTGCAATGGTCATGCGGGGCGAATGTGGGCATCCGCCCCTACGAGAGACGCCGGGAGGGTTCAGTTTTCGTAGAGGATATCCCGCGCCACGGGCTGGTAGAACAGCTTCTCCGCCTCGTCAAAGTCGCGGGTCTGGCCTAAGATCCACATGAGCTTGGCCACCGCCGCCTCCGTTGTCATGTCGAAGGCCTCCAGCAGCCGCAGGGTGCTTTTCAGCCGCCCGCCCACATGGTACACCGCCAGATTGCTGCCCTCGTTGGGCACCTGGGTGGTCATGACCACCAGCTTGCCCCGCTCCACGCCGCGGCGGATGATGTCGTAATAGCTGGCGTCGCCCTCGTATTCCGGCAGACCGCCCACGCCGAAGGATTCGATCACCAGCCCGTCGAACCGCTCCAGCATGAACTCCAGCACCGCCGCCGGCGTGCCGGGGATCAGCTTCAGCAGCCCCACGCTGTCGTCCAGCGTGTCGTAGAACACAGGCCGGGGGTAGCAGGCGCAGCGCATGTATTGCAGCAGGTGCTCGTCCTGCAGCACCGCCAGATCGGGGTAGTTGACGCTGGAGAAGGCCTGAAAGCTTTTGGAGCAGGTCTTGCGGGCGCGGGTGCCCAGAATGACCTTGCCGTTGAACACGATCTGCACGCCGCCGCAGCCCCGGCAGGCGTAGAGAAAGGCGTCGGTCAGGTTGCGCTTGGAGTCCGTACCGTCGAACCAGATGGGCTTCTGGGCGCCGGTGAGGACGATGGGCTTGGGGCTGCCCTGCACCAGATAGCTCAGGGCGGCGGCGGTATAGGCCATGGTGTCCGTGCCGTGGGAGATGACGAAGCCGTCGTAGCGGTCGTAGTCCTCCTGAATGGTCTTGGCCACGCCCAGCCAGTGGGCGGGGCGGATGTTGGTGCTGTCCAGGCTGTACAGCTGGATGCAGTCCACATGGCACAGCTCCCCGATGCGGGGCACGAAGGACAGCAGCTGCTTGCTGTTCAGCTCCGGCGTCAGGCCGGAGGGCGTCATCTCGCTGGCGATGGTGCCGCCGGTGCCGATCATCAGAATGTTCTTCATACTCATACCTCCCGGTTGTCCATGGCCGCTGCGCCGAAGCGCGCCGCCTGCTCGATGCGGCGGCGGGCGCCGTCGTCCGGGGCAGCGTCATACTGGCGGCGCAGTTCCTCTAAGAACAGGCCGCGCAGGGTGTCCTCGCCGCATCTGTCCCATACCTCGCGGCGCACGGACGTCTCGTCCCGCAATTGCAGGGCGAAGAAGCGCTCCGCCAGCGCCTCCTGTAAAAGAGGCAGGCGGGGCGGCTCCTCCGGGGTGCCGGTGAGCCGGATGCGGTAGATGTCGCTTTCCGTGTCGTGGGGCAGGGTGCGCTCCACCGCCGCCAGCGGGTCGCCGTCGGTGACATCCGCCTGCACGATGCAGTAGCGCCGCCGGGCGAAGGGCACGAACCGCAGCTCCGCATGGCCGCGCTCCACCTGACCGGTCAGGAAGCCCTTGTCGCCCAGCTCGTCGAAGCCGCGTCCCTCCGGGCAGCCGCAGTAGCCGTAGGACACGTCTCCGGCGGCGCTCAGCGCCGCGGCGTGGACGTGTCCCAGCGCCAGATAGTCCAGCGCGCTGGCGGCGATATCCGCCGTGCGCAGGGGGCGGTAGCGGCTGGCGGAGCCGGTGACATCGCCGTGAAGCAGGCCGATGTGTATCAGGCCGTCCTCCGGGGCGCGGAAGCCGGCCAGCACGCGATCCGCCGGGCACTCCGGCGCGGTGAAGGCCGCGCCGTGGACGGCGCAGCCCAGCTCCGGGAAGGAGAAGGTCTGCATCCGATCCTCGGTGAAGATGTGGACGTTGTCGCTCCACGGGGTGCGGGCGTAGGGACTTTCCGGCGTGTAGGGGTCGTGGTTGCCCGGCGCGATGACCGCCTGTCCCCGGAACTGTGCCAGCGCCTGTGCCAACAGGGGCGCGGTGTCGCCGCAGAGATCCCCGCCGTCAAACAGGTCGCCCGCCAGCAGCAGAAGCTGCACGCCGTGGTCGTTGGCCCAGTCCACCAGACGCTCCGGGCTGCGGCGGCTCTCCATGCGGCGCTGCCGCGACTGCTCCGGCGTCAGCGCGCCGAAGGCACTGTCCAGATGGAAGTCGCCCGCGTGCAGTATGCGCACCATTTACGCCTCCTCCGGCTGCCAGCCCTTGCACACGTCCACCCACTGGACGAAGTTCTTGCCGCAGCAGCGCTCCAGCTCATCGCAGGTCAGCTCGATGGCGCTGGCGGCGCTGCCCACGGCGGGGAACACGGTGTCGAACCGCTTCAGGGACACGTCCAGATACGTCTTGACATCGTCGGGCAGGGCAAAGGGGCACACACCGCCCACGGCGTGGCCGATGCGCTCCACCGCCTCCTCGGCGGTGAGCATCTTAGCCTTGGCGCCGAAGAAATGCTTATACTTGCTGTTGTCCACCTTGGCATCGCCGGCGGCCACGATGAGGATGGGATCCTCCCCCACCTTGAAGCTCAGGGTCTTGGCGATCCGCGCGCCCTCCACGCCCACGGCCAGAGCCGCCAGCTCCACCGTGGCGCTGGACACCTCGAATTCCCGCATACGATCGGCTACGCCGTAGGGCGTCAGGTATTCTCTCACTTTTTCAACAGACATGATGGCTCCTTCTTTCCGCGCGCCGGTGGCGCGCATGTGTAATTTTATCTGATCTCGATCCGCTCCACGGCGGTGCACAGGCCTGTGGCGCTGTCCAGCGTGAACAGGCAGCCCTGCGCGGAGCAGGGACCCTCCGCCGCCTGATACCGCCCCGGCAGGCCGCCCAGGAAGAACTCCACCGACTGCTCAGGCCGGATGCCCAGCACGGAGCGGATGGGTCCCGTCATGCCCAGATCGGTGACGTAGCCGGTGCCCTTGGGGAATACCTGCATGTCGGCGGTGGGCACGTGGGTATGGGTGCCCCACAGGGCGGACACGCGGCCATCCAGATAGTAGGCCAGCGCCAGCTTTTCGCTGGTGGCGCCCGCGTGGAACTCCACCAGCGTAAAGGTGGGCTTGTCCGTCTGGGCGCGCAGCAGCTTGTCCGCCGTGGTGAAGGGATTCTCCGCGTTGAAATCTAGGTCGCAGCGGCCGATCAGCACCAGCACCGCCACGGTGAACGCGCCGCAGTCGATGAGCTGGTAGCCGTGTCCCGGCGCGCGGCCGGTGAAGTTGGCCGGGCGCAGGATATAGCGCTCCTCGTCCAGATACGAGGCGATCTGGGGCTTGCCGAAGGTGTGGTTGCCCAGCGTCACCACGTCCGCGCCGGCGGCGAACAGAGCCTCCGCCTGCGGGCGGGTCAGGCCGCTGCCGGAGATGTTCTCCCCGTTGACCACGGTGAAGCGCACATGATGCTCTTTTTTGAACGCCCGCAGCTTCTTTTCCAGCAGCTGTAAGCCTGTCTCGCTGGCCACATCGCCCAGCGCCAGAATGTTGTATTCCACGGAATACGCCTCCTTGCTCAGTCGTTCCAGCCGATGATCTTCGTCAGCTGGCGGTTGGTATAGTAATACGCGGACGCGGGGAAGTTGCGCAGATCCGCCGTGTTGGAGCACAGCAGATAGTCCACCACCGCGCCGTTCTCGTCCTTGATCGTGTTCAGAATGACGGTGGTGTGGTTGGCCGGCTCCTCCACGCCCATGGTGATGATGTCGCCTGTCTCGCCGGTGAAATAGGGGGCGTTCACCACAGCCACAAGGCCGTGCTCCCGCTCCGCCGCGGCGTACTCCAGGAACCAGCCCACGTTGACCCAGGGCAGCGTGGTCTGGCTGGCGCTGTACCAGTACCAGCCCGTCTCGTAGCCGCCGGAGGTGTCCATGGGGATGCCGCCGGACAGCAGCACCTGAGAGCCGAAGTTCATGCAGTTGCCGCCGTAGTCGTCATAGGCCTTGAAGTCCCCGTTCCGCTTGCCCACATAGGAGAGCATATACTGCCGGGCGGCGGCGCGGTCGTAGGGATGGGCGGCGGTGGCGGACACCGTCTGTTCATCGCGGGGCAGCTCACGCCGCGCCTGAATGTAGTCGGTGATGGCGGGGAAGTTCCTGTCCTGCTGCGTCTCCTCGTCGTAGTCGGCGCTGTAATAGGCGTTGTCGTCCGACCAGTGCCTGACGATGAGCCAGCGGTCGCCCACGCCCCGCAGGGTGAAGGTGTGCTTGATGCCGAACTGCTCCGAGGGGATGCCGTTCAGCCCGGCGAAGTACGTCACGTTGCTCTCCCGCAGCACCATGTCCACGTCGCCCTCCGTCTCCTCCGACGGGGTGATGGACTCGCAGCGCAGAGAATAGCTGTACGAGGTCATGGTCAGGTCGATGGGCGACAGCTTGCGGATGACGCACAGGTCATGCCAGATGGTCTTGTGATAGGCCACCTCCTTCAGCTCCGCGAACAGGTCGGCGGGGTCGATGACCCGCAGCTGACCGATGGACTGGTAGTAGCAGTCCATGAAATCCAGCAGCAGCAGCTCCTGTCCCACGGTCATGCCGTTGGCCGCCGCGCCGCTGATGCGCTCAAAGTCCCGGCTGACAAGCTCCGGCTCACCCTGCCCGCTCCACACATCGTCATGACGGCGGTGCCAGACCTCCGTCTCGTCCACGTCGGCGGTCAGGTGCTGCTCCTCCGGCGGGAGCTCGTCCGGCTGGTCATTGTCTCCGGTAACGGTCAGGCAGCCGGTCATGCTCAATGCCATGGCCAGCAGCAGGATCAACAGTACAAAACGTTTCATGCTTTCCATCCTCCATGGGATACGTTGTCTCTGTCTCTGTACCGCTCATTATAACAAAAGCGGAGCAGGTGTGCAACGCACACCTGCTCCGGGTGGATATTAAATTTTTATTTCGCGTACTCCACGACCTTCGTCTCGCGCAGGACGTGTACCTTGATCTGGCCGGGGTATTCCAGCTCGCTCTCGATACGCTTGGCCAGCTCCCGCGCCAGAATGACCATCTCGTCCTCGCTGACCTGCTCGGGCTTGACCATGACGCGCACCTCGCGGCCGGCCTGGATCGCGTAGCTCTTCTCCACGCCGGGATAGCTGCTGGTGATCTCCTCCAGCTTTTCCAGACGCTTGATGTAGTTCTCCAGATTCTCGCGCCGCGCGCCGGGACGGGCCGCGGAAATGGCGTCCGCCGCCTGCACCAGGCAGGCCACCAGCGTTTTGCACTCCACGTCGCCGTGGTGCGCCTGGATCGCGTGGATGATATCCTCTTTTTCGCGGTACTTGCGGGCGTATTCCACGCCCAGCGCCACATGGGTGCCCTCGAACTCGTGATCCAGCGCCTTGCCGATGTCATGCAGCAGGCCGGCGCGCTTGGCCGCCTGTACGTCGGCGCCCAGCTCCGCCGCCATCATGCCGGCGATATGGCTGACCTCGATGGAGTGCTGGAGCACGTTCTGACCGTAGCTGGTACGGTAGTGCAGCTTGCCCAGCAGCTTCTGCAGCTCCGGATGCAGGCCGCGCACGCCCGTTTCCAGCACGGCGCGCTCGCCCTCGGAGCGGATAACGGCGTCCACCTCGCGGCGCGCCTTCTCCACCATCTCCTCGATGTGGGTGGGGTGGATGCGGCCGTCGGCAATGAGCTTCTCCAGAGCCAGACGCGCCACCTCGCGGCGGACAGGCTCGAAGCAGGAGACGGTGATGGCCTCCGGCGTGTCGTCGATGATGAGATCGGCGCCGGTCAGCGTCTCCAGCGTGCGGATGTTGCGGCCCTCGCGGCCGATGATGCGGCCCTTCATCTCATCGTTGGGCAGGGGCACCACGCTGACGGTGATCTCCGCCACATGGTCGGCGGCGCACCGCTGGATGGCGGTGGCCACGATCTCGCGGGCGCGCTGATCGGCCTCGTCCTTGGCGCGCGCCTCGATCTCCTTGATCTTCAGCGCCGTCTCGTGCGTGACCTCGGACTCCACCTGCGCGATCAGGTAATCCTTGGCCTGCTCCGCGGTGAAGCCGGAGATGCGCTCGAGCATCTCGGTCTGGCTGCGCTTGATGAGCTTGATCTCCTCCTGCTCCTTGTCCATGGCGGCGTGCTTCTGGGCAAGGGCTTCTTCCTTCTTTTCGATCATCTCGGTCTTGTGATCGAGATTCTCTTCCTTCTGCTGCAAACGGCGCTCCTGCTTCTGCTGCTCGGTGCGGCGCTCCTTCACTTCCTTCTCGTATTCGCTGCGGTTTTTCAAAATCTCTTCTTTTGCTTCAAGAAGTGCCTCTCTCTTTTTGTTTTCAGAACTCTTGATGGCCTCGTTGATGATGCGCGTGGCTTCGTCCTCCGCGCTGGAGATTTCTTTTTCCGCTACGCTCTTGCGGTAGCGAATGCCGAGGAGGAAAAAGACCACCGCCGCAACAGCGAACGCAGCGATGGCTACGATCCAACCTGTTGTGGTCAACGTTCATTCCTCCTATGTTGTGATGGTTTTCGGGTGTGCAGCACAAAATATTGTGCCAGATGATAACCGGGGCAAAAAAGGCTCCTGTGCCCCGATGATGATCCTTTACTATATTAAGCATATTGTGGTCAACTGTCAAGGGAAAAGGAAAATTTTCTTTTGTCGTTTTTGGACAGGACGTTGAAATTGTCTGGGCGGGGTTTCGCGTCTGACGATGGCAGGGTGGGGAAGCTCCCGCCCCGGCGGTGAGATTTTTCGTCCTGCCGATGGCAGAGCGACGACGGCGTACCGGGTGTACGTCGAGGAGATCTGACGATGGCAGGGCGGAAAAGCGCCCGCCGGCGTTATGTGATGAAGTCCGCATAGGCATAGCCTAATTTCCCGTTATATCCCACCGTGTACCACTCCTGATAGCGGCCGTAGACGGTGACCTTGGCGCCGTCGGGCAGGAGCGCCACCACATCGGCGCGGGTGCCGGGGGCGGCGCGGAGGTTCAGGGAGCCGCCCTGGGGCGTCTGCACGGTGCCCTGCCAGGGGGTCAGGGGCGTGACGAAGGGCAGGCCGAAGTAGGTGGTGAGGGACTGCACGAGATTTTCGGCGATGGCTTGTATGTTGTTCTCCACCCAGAGGGCGTCGGCGGTGTTGTCGTGGTAGCCCAGCTCCAGCAGCACGGAGGGCATGTAGGGCTGGCGCACCTCGCCCAGGGTGGTGGTGGCCATGGCGTAGACCTTGTCGGGCAGAGGGTAGATCTCCTTGAGCCCCTGCACGAAGATATCGGCGGCACGGCGGCCGTTGGCGCTGGTGGGATAGTAGAAGGCGATGACGCCCCGCACCGTGCCCTCCCCGCTGCCGTTGGTGCTGCCGTTGGAGTGGAGCGCCAAATAGAAATCGTAGCTGCCGGAGTTGGCCAGGCGGATGGAGCTGGCGGCGGTCATATCGGGGGTGTTGCGGGTGAAGCGGATGGTGTTGGCCAGCAGGTACGGCTCCATGGCGTCGGCGATGAGGTTCATGAAATACTCCTCGGAGCCGTGGCCGGTGATATACGGGTTATACTCCTGGGTGGACGGACTTAAAAAAATACGCGGCATGGTATTCCCCTCCTGATAATTTCTCAATTTATTATATGGAAAAGTGCGGATATATGTGTTATACTTGGTGAGTTATAATTCCGTCGAAAGGTGAGAAACGCCATGAAAGCTGCACGACCGTACCCCCGGATCACCATCACGCCCAAGGGAGAGCGCGCCCTGACCGGCGGGCACCCGTGGGTCTATGAGGGCGAGGTGCTGGAGTTGCCCGACCCGGTGGAGGACGGCTCGCTGGTGGACGTGGTGTCCCGGAAGGGCAGCTGGCTGGGCTGCGGCTTTTACAACAGCGCATCGAAAATACGGGTGCGGGTGGTGACGCGGAACGCCAACGACGACCCCGCCGGAGACGCGTTCTGGGCGCGGCGGCTGCGCTACGCGTGGGACTATCGCAAAGCGGTGATGGGCGAGACGGACAGCCGCTGCTGCCGCATCATCTTCGGGGAGGCGGACGGCTTCCCCGGCCTGACGGTGGATCGGTTCGAGTCCGTGCTGGTGGCGCAGGTGCTGAGCCTGGGCATAGAGCGGCTGAAGGCGCGGCTGTTCCCCCTGCTGGCGGACATGCTGCGGCAGGACGGGCAGGACATACGGGGCATCTATGAGCGGAACGACGCGGCGCTGCGGGAGCGGGAGGGCATGACCCAGAGCAAGGGCTGGTTCCCTCTGCCGGGCGAGACGCCGCCGGAGCGCACGGATGTGGACATCACGGAAAACGGCATCGTGTACACGGTGGACTTTGAAAACGGGCAGAAGACCGGGTTCTTCCTCGACCAGAAGTACAACCGGCTGGCGGTGGCAAAGCTGGCGCGGGGGCGGACGGTGCTGGACTGCTTTACCCACACCGGCTCCTTCGCCCTGAACGCCGCCAAGGGCGGCGCGAAGCGCGTGACGGCGGTGGACGTGTCGGAGTTCGCGGTGCAGTGCGCGGCGGAGAACGCCCGGCGGAACGGGCTGGACGGCGTGATGGACTGCGTGTGCGCCAACGTGTTCGACCTGCTGCCGCAGCTGGCGGAGCAGCCCCGGACGTATGACTTCATCATTCTCGACCCCCCGGCATTCACCAAGAGCCGCAAAACCATCCACAACGCCATGACGGGGTATAAGGAGATCAACTACCGCGCCATGAAGCTGCTGCCCCGGGGCGGGTATCTGGCCACGTGCTCGTGCAGCCACTTCGCATCGGAGGAGCTGTTCGTGAAGATGCTGCGGGACGCCGCCCGGGACGCGGGCGTGCAGCTGCGGCAGATCGAGGCGCGGCAGCAGTGCGCCGACCACCCCATCCTGTGGGGCGTGGAGGAGACGAATTACCTGAAGTTTTTCATTTTTCAGGTGGTATAGCCGCCTGTCAAAAGGCCGCGCCTGCGGGCGCGGGGAACGGATTCCCACACCAGTGACATCGGTCACTGGCTCGGAATGACAGCGCGGCGCTGCCGCGCTGACGGGACGTCGGGGACGCCGTCCCCTACGGGCGGTTCGCCGTCATCTCCCGTAGGGCGGGACCCATGTGTCCCGCCGCGATTCGCGCGGTGCCTGCGGCGGGGCGATGTGGGCATCGCCCCTTACGGAATCGCACGGGTTCCGTGCAACGTGGGACGTCGGGGACGCCGTCCCCTACGAAATGACAAGGGAAGGAGGGATGCTCTCTGCGCACATTACAAGACAAGCGGCTGTTTCTGCTGGACATGGACGGCACCCTCTATCTGGATGACCGGCTGTTCGACGGCGTGAAGGAATTTCTCGCCCGCATACGGGAAAGGGGCGGGCGGTATCTGTTCCTGACCAACAACTCCTCCCGCGGGGTGGAGAGCTATATGGAGAAGCTGGGCGGCATGGGCATACGGACGGAGCGGCGGGACTACCTGACCTCCGTGGACGCGGCCATCGACTGCCTGCGGCGGCGGTATCCGGGCAAGCGCTGCTATGTGCAGGGCACGCGATCGTTTTACGACCAGCTGGCGGCGGCGGGCATACCCGTCACCTGCGACCGGGAGGACGGGGTGGACATCCTGCTCAGCGGCTTTGACCGGGAGCTGACGTTTCAGAAGCTGGAGGACGCCTGCATCCTGCTGGAGCGGGGCGCTGTATGGCTGGCCACCAACCCGGACTGGGTGTGCCCCACATGGTACGGCTCCGTGCCGGACTGCGGCAGCGTATGCGAGATGCTGACACGCGCCACGGGGCGGCGGCCGGAATTTCTGGGCAAGCCCCGCCCGGCCATGGTGCAGCTGGCGCTGGCGGAGACGGGCTTCCCGCCGGAGCAGGCGGTGCTCATCGGCGACCGGCTGTACACCGACATCGCCTGCGCGGTCAATGCGGGCATCGACAGCATATTCGTCCTGTCCGGCGAGGGAAAGCGGGAGGACATAGAGAGAGACAGCATCCACCCTACATGGGTGTATGACGATATCGGCGCGGTGCTCCGCGCATGGGAGGAAACGCCATGAAGCTCAACTACAAGCGCACCATTCTGGTCGGCTTTGCCTTTTTTCTGATCTGCGCCTTCTGGCAGGCCTACGACAACACCGTGCCCCTGATCCTCACCAACAAATTCGGCATGAGCCAGACGTGGTCGGGCGTGATCATGGCGCTGGACAATGTGCTGGCACTGTTCATGCTGCCGCTGTTCGGCCATCTGTCCGACAAGTGCACCAGCCCCAAGGGGCGGCGGACGCCCTTTATCGTGATAGGCACGCTGGTGGCCGCCTGTGCGCTGGTGGCGCTGTCCTTCGTGGACAACGCCCAGCTGCGGCACCTGAGGGACGTGTCCGCCATCGACGACCCGGCGGCGCTGTCCGTGATCTATGAGCGGCAGAAGGACGCCACGCTGCTGTCCCCCGGCGGTGAGAGCTTCATCCTGGGGCAGAAGTTCACGGAGGAGGAATTCACCGCCATCCGCAGCCAGACGGTGACGGAGGACGGCGAAGCCGTCACCGACCCGGCGTATACCAACTATGTCGTTCCGGCGCGGCAGGCCTGCGCGCAGGCCGCCACCCGTGCGCACCCGGCCACGGTGATCCTGTTCGTGGCGCTGCTGCTGATCATCCTGCTGTCCATGGCCACGTTCCGCTCGCCGGCGGTGGCGCTGATGCCGGACGTGACGCCCAAGCCCCTGCGGTCGAAGGCCAACGCCGTCATCAATCTGATGGGCAGCGCCGGAGGTATTATCGTGCTGGCGCTGGGCATGCTGTTCGCCACCGCGTCGGTGCAGAACAGCCTGATGAGCTACACCGGCTATTTCGGCGTGATCGCGGCGCTGATGCTGGCGGCGCTGGTGGTGTTCATGCTGACGGTGCAGGAGCCGCGGTGGGCCAAGGAGATGCAGGAGCAGTCCGTGGCCGCCGGGCTGGAGGACGCGGAGGAGGCCGCCCATCCCATCGAGAGCCGGAAGCTCTCCGCCGATGAGGTGAAAAGCCTGCTTCTGATCCTGCTGAGCATCGTGCTGTGGTTCTTCGGCTACAACGCCGTCACCAGCAAGTACTCCGTGTACGCCAGCAACATCCTGCACAAGGACTACAACCTGACGCTGATCATCGCCCAGGCCGCCGCCATCGTCGCCTATCTGCCGGTGGGCTTCGTGGCCGGGAGGATCGGGCGGAAAAAGACCATACTGGCCGGTGTGGTGATGCTGACCGTGGCCTTCGGCGTGGCCGGGTTCCTGACGGCAGACAGCCCCTCGGCGCTGATGAACGCCATGTTCGCGCTGGCGGGCATCGCCTGGGCCACCATCAACGTCAACTCCTTCCCCATGGTGGTGGAGCTGGCCTCCGGCGGCGACGTGGGCAAGTACACCGGATTCTATTACACCGCGTCCATGGCAGCGCAGGTGGCCACGCCCATGGTGTCCGGCCTGCTGATGGATAAGTTTGGCATGCACGTGCTGTTTCCCTACGCCGCCGTGTTCACCGGACTGGCCTTTGTGACCATGCTGTTCGTCAAGCACGGCGACAGCAGGGACATCCCGGCGGAGAAGGCCGGGGATACCGATATGACTGTGGAGGAGCTGACAAACGACTGATGAAAGCTGTTATTATCATTCTGATCGTACTTCTGGTACTGTTTTTGCTGTATATCCTGTGCCTGCGGTGCCGCCGGGGTAAGGCGGACTGGGCGCACTTCCGGAAATGGCGGTACGCCCACCGGGGGTTCCACGACAGGGAGAAGGGCGTACCGGAGAACTCTCTGGCCGCCTTCAAGCGGGCGGCATCCAACGGCTTCGGCGCGGAGCTGGACGTGCATCTGATGAAGGACGGGAAGCTGGCGGTCATCCACGACGCTTCCCTGCTGCGGACGGCGGGCGCGGACGTGTATATCGAGGATCTCACCGCTGGGGAGCTGGAGGGCTACCGGCTGGAGGGCACCGAGCAGCGCATCCCGCTGCTGGAGGAGGTGCTGCCGCTGTTCGTGGGGCGCGCGCCGCTGATCGTGGAGCTGAAGGCCGAGCGGGGCAACGCCGCGGCGCTGGCGGCAGCCACCTGCGCGGTGCTGGACAAGTACAAGGTGGACTGCTGCGTGGAGTCCTTTGACCCGCGGTGCCTGATGTGGCTGTGGCAGAACAGGCCGGACGTGATACGCGGACAGCTGAGCGAGAACTTCACCGCCCACGGCGACGCGCAGCATCTGCCCGGCGGCGTCCGGTGGATCCTGTCCAATCTGCTGCTGAACGTGCGGACGCGGCCGGACTTCATCGCCTACCGCTTCTCCGACAGGGACAATCTGTCCCTGCGGCTGTGCCGGAGCCTGTACGGCGTACAGGAGGCCAGCTGGACCATCCGCAGCAAGGCGGACATGGACGCGGCGGAGGCGGCCGGCAGCCTTGTCATCTTTGAAAATTTCGACCCCAGGGGGTAACGGACTATGCGAGTCATCACAGGGACTGCCAGAGGCAGAGTTCTGAAGGAGCTGGAGGGGCTGGAGACGCGCCCCACCACCGGCAAGGTAAAGGAGAGCCTGTTCTCCATTATCCAGTTTGACATTGAGGGACGGCGGGTGCTGGATCTGTTCGCCGGCACCGGGCAGCTGGGCATCGAGGCGCTGAGCTGCGGCGCGGCGGAGTGCGTGTTCATCGACCGGCGCGCCGACGCGGTGAAGCTGATCCAGGAAAATCTGGCGCTGTGCCGGCTGGCGGACAGAGCCAGAGTGCGGCAGGGCGACGCGCTGCCCTATCTGCGCAGCGGGGAGAAGTTTGACATCGTGTTTCTGGATCCGCCCTACGCCAGCGGACTTTTGCAGCAGGCGCTGACGGATATCGCAGCGTTTGACATTTGCCGTCCACATGGTATAATTGTGGCGGAGAGCGCGGCGGACACCGTTCTGCCGGACATGCCCGCGCCCTATTCCCTCTATCGGGAGTACAAATACGGCAAGATCAAGCTGACGGTGTATCATCGCGGCGGAAACGAGGATGCAGAATGAATATCGCCATCTATCCCGGCAGCTTCGACCCCATCACGCTGGGGCATCTGGATATCATCCGCCGCGCGGCGCGGTGCTTCGATAAGGTGTGCGTGTGCGTGATGGTCAACTGCCAGAAGAAGCAGCCCATGTTCACGCCGGAGCGGCGGCTGGAGCTGATCCGCCAGTCCGTGGCGGATGTGCCCAACGTGGAGGTGGAGAACTGGAGCGGTCTGCTGGCGGACTTCGCCCGCGAAAAAGGTGCGCACATTCTGGTAAAGGGCGTGCGCAACTGCGCCGACTGGGAGCTGGAAAACCAGATGGCGCGCATCAACGCCGGCATCTGCCCCGGACTGGAGACGGTGCTGCTGCCCGCCAGTGCGGAGTACGAGCACTTCAGCTCCACCATGGTGCGGGAGATGATCCGCTACCATCAGCCACTGGAAAAGTATGTACCGGCGCCGGTCGCCGAGGAATTGACGCGGCAGCAGGGGTGAGCCTCCCGCCGCCGACAAAAAGAAAGGAACGGACTGCACCATGGAAGAGAAAGATGTACAGCGCCTTCTGGATATGCTCTATGGCATGATCGACGAGGCAAAAAGCGTGGCCTTCAGCTCTGACAAATGTATCATCGTCCGGGACGAGGCACTGGATCTGCTGGACGAGATCCGCGCCAAGCTGCCCCTGGAGCTGAAGAAGGCGCAGGAGCTGATCGCCGCCCGCAGCGAATATGTGGCCGGCGCAAAAAAAGAGGCGGAGAGCATGCTCCGTCAGGCGGAGCTGGACGCCCGCACCATCGTATCCGAGAGCGAAACGCTGCAGCTGGCGCGCCAGAAGAGCAGCGAGATCATCCGCCGCGCCGAGGATCGCAGCAAGGAGCTGTATCACGTGGCCAACACCTACACCGAGGACGCGCTGCGCCGCACGGAGGAGGCCATCCAGGCCGCGCTGACCGAGGTGCAGGAGTCCCGCGCCCGGTTCCGCGCCGCCAGCAAGGAGCAGATGCAGGCACAGCGCCAGCAGCTGAACAGCTCTGCTGCGGAAAAAGGCGGCGACAGCCAGCAGTAAACCGGCGGCGCTTTTCCACCGGAAGGGCGGCGCGGGCTGTATACTTTGTGGAAAATCTATAAAAACTACGTAAATTTTTCTCCGATTTCCACAGTGCAGCATTATATTGTACAGTTGTTGAACGGCAGACACAAAATCTTGTGTCTGCCGTTTTTTTGCGCCTTTTGCTCTGGAACAGGTGTTTCAAATCCGGTGGAAAAACCGGCGAAGCCTGTGGAAAACTCCGGCTTTGCGGCGGTTGGTAGACATAATTTGCGCTTGCATTTCCATTATGGATTATGTATACTAACCTCATTAGTGGTGAATTGTGGGGGCAATATCCACATTTGTGGTGAAGCAGCCCACGGTTTTCCGCCGGGGGACTATTTTTTTCGGAAGGAGGCGGCTCCATGACCGGTCAATATGCACACAGCATCGACGCCAAGGGGCGCCTCTTTATCCCCGCCGCCCTGCGCCGGGAGCTGGGGCAGACGTTCCATGTGACCATGGGACAGGATCACTGTCTGTCCGTCTACTCCGACGAGAGCTGGGCGGCCTTTATGGAGAAGCTGAAGGCGCTGTCCTACAACGAGGTGAAGAAGCTCCGCGCGCTGTTTGCCTACGCCGCGGACTGCGAGCCGGACGCCCAGGGGCGCATCCTGCTGCCCGCCAAGCTGCGGGAGTATGCGGGGCTGACACGGGACGTGGTGGTCATCGGCAGCTTCGACCGGGCGGAGATCTGGGATGCCGGGCGCTGGGCAGCGCTGGAGAGCGAGGCCTTTGACTCCGGCGAGCTGGAGAGCGCCATGGCGGAAATGGGGCTGTGAGCCGTATGTGTGAAAAGGACTACGGCCATGTGCCGGTGCTGCTGCACGAATGCCTGGACGCGCTGGCCATCCGGCCGGAGGGTATCTATGTGGACGGCACGCTGGGACGCGCCGGTCACTCGCTGGAGATCGTAAAGCGGCTGACCACCGGGCGGCTCATCGGCATCGACCGGGACGAGACGGCCATCGCCGCCGCGCAGGAGCGGCTGGCGGACTACGCGGACAGGGTCACGCTTGTCCACAGCAATTTCGACCGCATCGGCGACATTCTCGCCGAATTGCACATAGACGGGGCGGACGGCATGCTGTTCGACCTGGGTGTGTCGTCCCCGCAGCTGGACGATGCGGAGCGGGGCTTCAGCTATATGCACGACGCGCCGCTGGACATGCGGATGGATCGCTCCGCGTACCTCACCGCCCGCGAGGTGGTGAACGGCTGGAGCTACGAGGAGCTGCGGCGCATTCTGTTTGAGTACGGCGAGGAGCGCTACGCCCCCGCCATCGCAAGACGCATCGTGCAGACGCGGGAGCAGCGCCCCATCGAGACGACGCTGGAGCTGGTGGAGGTCATCAAGTCCGCCATGCCCCCGGCAGCGCTGCGGGAAAAGCAGCACCCGGCCAAGCGGAGCTTTCAGGCCATACGCATCGCCGTCAACGGCGAGCTGGACGCGCTGCCGCCCATGCTGGAGGCCGCCACGGAGCACCTGAACCCCGGCGGACGGCTGGCGGTGATCTCCTTCCACTCGCTGGAGGATCGCATCATCAAGAAAACCATGCAGGAGCTGGCCACCGGCTGCACCTGCCCGCCGGAGTTCCCGGTGTGCGTGTGCGGCAAGAAGCCCAAGCTGCGGCTGGTGAGCCGCAAGCCCATCGTCTCCGGCGAGGAGGAGCTGGCGCACAACCCCCGCGCCCGCAGTGCCAAGCTGCGCGTGGCGGAGAAGGTATAAGGGCACGTGGGACGCCGTATCCCCCTGCAAATAGTCCTGTAGGGCGGGACCCATGTGTCCCGCCGCCTGACGTGCATTCAACGGCGGGGCACGCGGGCCCCGCCCTACAGTAAAACAGCAAAGCCGCAAGCGGCTGCAACAAAGTATCTGCGGAATAGAACCGCATCCGGCGAGTTATTTTTCGTCGAGACGCGGCGCAGGCGCGCGGCCATACTTTGTGTATGGCAAGCGGCTGCAACAAAGTATCGGCGGAAAAGAACCGCCGGAGGAAGGGAGTGAACGCGCCATGGCTGATAATAGCAAGCACTACCGCCGCAGCAGCACCTACGGCTCGCTGGCCTATGATCTGGACGCTCTGGCGCGGGAACGGCAGCTGGATGACGCCGGGAAGCTCCCGGAGAAGAAGCAGCGGCCGGCACAGCCGGAGATACAGACGGCGCAGCGGCGCAGGCCGGCGGCGCAGGCCGCGGTGCGTCCGTCGCCGGTGGTGGTGCTGGGGACGCTGGTGATCGTGGGCATGGTGATCGCGCTGATGCTGTGCTATGTGAAGCTGACGGGCATTTCCGACAATGTGTCGTCCATCAAGCGGGAGATCTCCGCGCTGGAGGAGCAGCACATCGCTTTGCTGACGGAATATGAGCGCACGTTCGATCTGGCTGCGGTGAAGGCGGCGGCAGAGGCGGCGGGCATGAGCAAGCCCAGCAGCGGGCAGATCCAGTATATCGACCTGTCGGGCGCCGACAGCGTGGAGGTGTACGCCGCAGGCGGCGCAGCGGCGCTGAACGGCTTCACGGCAAGGGTGGAGGACATCTGGGCGTACATACTGGAATATTTCCGCTGAGGGAAAGTATAGTAGTAACGCGGGGAGTAAGAAGGCGACTTCTTGCTCCTTGCTTGGTCTATAACGAGGAGGCGCCCCATGGCAGCAAACCAGAACCCCAACCGAAAAAGCGAGAGCATCCGGCGTGCCAACCGGATCATCCAGACGCGCTCGTTCGTGCTGATGCTCCTGATGGGCGTGGTGATGTTCGTGCTGCTGTTCTTCCGGCTGTTCGACCTGCAGATCACCCGGCACGAGGAGCTGCAGAGCAAGGCGGTGAACCAGCAGACGCGGCGGACGGTGGTCACGGCCTCGCGGGGCACCATTTACGACACCGCAGGCAACATTCTGGCTATATCCTCCAGCGCGGAGACGATCATCCTGTCCCCGCTGGAGATCGACAATGCGCTGAACGACACCGAGACTCCCGTGACGTGGACGAAGGACTCGCTGGCGGCGGGACTGGCGGAGATACTGGGCAAGGACGCCGCGTCCATCCGCAAGCGGATGGACAACGTAAAATCCCAGTATGAGCTGATCCAGCTGCGGGCGGACGAGGAGGTGGCCGCCAAGGTACGCGCCTATGTGGAGGAGAACAAGATCAGCGGCGTGCATCTGGTGGCGGACACCAAGCGGTACTATCCCTACGGCTCGCTGGCGGCACAGGTCATCGGCTTTGTGGGCGACGACAACACCGGTCTGTACGGGCTGGAGGCCTATTACGAGGAGGAGCTGGAGGGGCAGAGCGGTCTGGTGATCTCCGCCAAGGATCAGGCGGAGAACGACATGCTGTATACCTACGAGCAGTATTTCGCCGCCAAGAATGGCAGCGACCTGACGCTGACGCTGGACACCACCATCCAGTACTATCTGGAAAAAGGGCTGGAGGCCATGACGGATAAGTTTTCCGCAGCCAACGGCGCCAGCGGCATCGTTATGAACGCCAAGACCGGCGGCATCATGGCCATGGCCTCCTATCCCAACTACGACCTGAACGACTTTCTGACGGTCAGCGACCAGACGCTGCAGGAGCGCATCGAGCGCGGTGAGAACACGCTGGCGGAGATGCAGCTGCTGCAGTGGCGCAACAAGGCGCTGAACGATACCTACGAGCCGGGCTCCACCTTCAAGATCCTGACGCTGTCGGCGGCGCTGGAGGAGGGCGTGGTGGATAAGACCACCACCGTCAACTGCGGCGGCAGCGTGAATATCTCCGGCTACACCATCCACTGCTCCAACAAGAACGGCCACGGCTTACAAACACTGGTGCAGTCGGTGGGGAATTCCTGCAACCCGGCGTTCATCAACTACGGGCTGCGCATCGGCAACGAGAAGTTCTATGAATACATGCGCTCCTTCGGTCTGATGAACACCACGGGCATCGATCTGGGCGGCGAGGCCGTGGGCGTGTTCGCTGCGGACAGCAGCTTCACCCAGCTGGATCTGGCCTGCTACGCCTTCGGCCAGAACTTCACCGTGACGCCGCTGACGCTGATCTCGGCACAGGCGGCCTGCGTCAACGGCGGGTATCTGCACACGCCGTATCTGGTGGAACGCATCACCGACAGCGACGGCAACGTGACCTATCGCCACGACAGCACCCCGGTGCGGCAGGTCATCAGCGAGCAGACCTCCGCCACTGTGCGGGAATGTCTGGAATACGTGGTAGCCAGCGGCACCGGCAAGAACGGGCAGGTGGCCGGCTATCGCATCGGCGGCAAGACCGGCACGGCCGATAAGGGGCAGACCGGCGACGTGGTGGTGTCCTTCCTGTGCTTTGCGCCGGCGGACGACCCGCAGGTCATCATGCTCATCACCATGGACACCCCCTCCCGCGCCACCGGCACCTATGTGTCCGGCGGCAACATGGTGGCGCCCACCGCCAGCACCGTTATGGCGGAGATCCTGCCCTATCTGGGCATAGAGCCCAGCTACTCCGCCGAGGAGCTGCTGGGCATGGACACCACGGTGCCCAACGTCATCGGCAGCACCGTGGAGCAGGCCAAGGAGAAGCTGAAGGAGCGGGCGCTGAGCTATAAGATCGTAGGCGACGGCGATACCATCACCGACCAGACCCCCGCCGGCGGCGCGATCATCCCCGGCAAGTCCACGGTGATCCTGTACGCCTCCGCCGCCAAGCCCACGGACAAGTGCGTGGTGCCCCATCTGCTGGGCAAGACGCCCTCGGAGGCCAACACCGCCGCCACCGCCGCCGGACTGCTGATCCGGTTCTCCGGCACCACCGGCAGCGAGTCCAGCGCCATCCGCGTGCTGAGCCAGTCCATCGACGAGGGCACGGAGGTGGACGCCGGTACGGTCATCACCGTGCAGCTGGGTGATACGTCCGTGACCGACTGACAAACCACACGTTTTGCTCGACAAAGGGCACACGGTTCCCTTTTCTGCGCGGTTTTTCTGTGGTACAATAGATAGCCGAAATCGACTGTAAAGGAGTGCATCCCCCATGACATTGAAGGAGCTGCTGGCCGGGCTGGACATTCTGTCCTCCAGCGCCGACCTGAACACAGACATACACGAGGTGCAGTACGACTCCCGGCTGGTGGAGCCGGGCGACCTGTTCATCGCCGTGCCCGGCGCGGCGGCGGACGGCCACAAATTCATCCCCATGGCGCGGGAGAAGGGCGCCGCCTGCGTGCTGTGCGAAAAGATACCGGAGGGGGACGTCCCCTTCGTGCAGGTGGCCGACACCCGCCGGGCGCTGGCGGTGGTGGGCGGCAACCGCTTTGACCATCCCGCCAGAGAGCTGACCATGATCGGCATCACCGGCACCAGCGGCAAGACCACCAGCACCTACCTCATCAAGAGCATTCTGGAGCAGAAGGCCGGGGCCAAGGTGGGGCTGATCGGCACCATCCAGAATATGATCGGCGACCGGGTGCTCCACACGGAGCGCACCACGCCGGAGTCCTTCGAGCTGCAGCGGCTGCTGCGGGAGATGTCCGACGCGGGCTGCACCCATGTGGTGATGGAGGTATCCTCCCACGCGCTGGTGCTGGATCGGGTATACGGCATCCGGTTCGCCGTGGGCGTCTTTACCAACCTCAGTCAGGATCATCTGGACTTTCACAAGACCATGGAGGAATACTGCGACGCCAAGGCGCTGCTGATGCACCAGTGCGACGTGGGCATCTACAACGCCGACGACCGGTGGGCGGCGCGGCTGATGGAGCACGCCACCTGCCCCCGCCGATTCTCCTACGCCGTGAACGCCAAGGCCGATCTGGTGGCCAAAAACGTGGCGCTGCACGCCGGAAGCGTGGACTTTGACGCGGAGGCCGACACGGAGTGGAGCCACGTCCATGTGGGCATACCGGCGCTGTTCACCGTTTATAATACGCTGGACGCCATGGCCTGCTGCTGGAATCTGGGCGTGCCCCTGACCGAGTGCGCCGACGCTCTGGCTAAGAACCACGGCGTGAAGGGGCGGATGGAGATCATCCCCACCCCCGGCATGGACTTCACGGTGCTCAACGACTACGCCCACAAGCCCGACGCGCTGGAAAAGGTGCTCCGCTCCGCCAAGGAATTCGCCAAGGGGCGGGTGGTGGTGCTGTTCGGCTGCGGCGGCGACCGGGATAAGACGAAGCGCCCCGTGATGGGCGAGATCGCCGGGCGGCTGGCGGACTTCGTCATCGTCACCAGCGACAATCCCCGCACGGAGGAGCCGGAGTCCATCATCGACGACATTCTGGTGGGGCTGCGCGGCTGCGACACGCCCCATGTGACCATCCCCGACCGGGTGGCCGCCATCCACTACGCCATGGACAACGCCCAGAGCGGCGACGTGATCGTGCTGGCGGGCAAGGGGCACGAGGATTATCAGGAGATCGACCACAAGCACTACCCCATGGATGAGCGGGTCATCGTGGCCGAGCATCTGAGGGATATGCGGAAATAAAGAAAAGACCTCCGCCCGGGCGGAGGGAAGGAGCAAGCTGTTATGGGAATTATGGAGATCGTGCTGCCCGCCGTGGTATGCTTTGCCATCACTGCCGTGGTGGGCAGGCTGCTGATACCGGCGCTGCGGCGGCTGAAGGCGGGGCAGGCCATCAAGGAGATCGGCCCCTCGTGGCACATGACCAAGCAGGGCACCCCCACCATGGGCGGCCTGATGTTCATCATCGGCATCGGCATCACCATTCTGGTGCTGGGGTGGCGGAACATGCTGGCCGGTGACTTCAGCCACCTGTATGTGTACGTTTTCTCGCTGGTGTTCGGCGCCATCGGGTTTATCGACGACTATCAGAAGGTGAAGCACCACCGGAACACCGGCCTGACCGCGCCGCAGAAGTTCATTTTGCAGCTGGCGGCGGCGGTGGCGTTCCTGTGCCTGATGCGGTACGAGGGCATGCTGAGCCCCAACCTGTATATCCCCTTCTGGAACACCCACATCGTGCTGCCGTGGATCGTGTATCTGATCTTCGCGGCCTTCGTCATCGTGGGCACTGTCAACGCGGTGAACATCACCGACGGGCTGGACGGACTGAGCAGCAGCGTGACGCTGCCGGTGGCCGTGTTCTTCACCGCCGTGGCGGTGATCTGGGCGGGCTATGCCCAGTTGGGCACCTTCTCCGCGGCGCTGGTGGGCGGCCTGTGCGGATTCCTGCTGTACAACCACTACCCCGCCAAGGTGTTCATGGGCGACACCGGCTCCCTGTTTCTGGGCGGCGCGGTGGCGGCGCTGGCCTTCGCCTACGACATGCCGCTGGTGCTGATACTGGTGGGCATCGTGTATATCTGCGAGACGCTCAGCGACATCATCCAGGTGGGCTATTTCAAGCTGACCCACGGCAAGCGCATTTTCAAGATGGCGCCCCTGCACCATCACTTTGAGATGTGCGGCTGGAAGGAGACGAAGGTGGTGGCGGTGTTCACCGCCGTCAGCACCGTGTTCTGCGTCATCGCCTTCTTCGCGGTGCGGTACCGCTTTACCTTCTAACATTTCTCCGGCACTCTCAGGAAAGGAGGGATACCATGACCCGAGCGGAACAGCAGGCGCGCAAGGCGCAGCAGGAACGGATGCGCCAGGTGGAGCGCAGGCATAAGGAAGCCGCCCGCGGGCAGATGGATCTCCCCTTCCTGATCCTGACGCTGCTGCTGACGGCTATCGGCCTTATCATGCTGTTCTCCGCCAGCTTTCCCCGCGCCTATTACGACACCGGCGACGGCACCTACTACTTCAAGCGGCAGGCCATCTTCGCGGTCATCGGTCTTGTGGCCATGTTCGTGGTCAGCAAGATCAACTACCAGCGCTGGCGCGGCGCGGGACGGCTGCTGGTGGGGCTGGCGCTGTTTCTGCTGATACTGGTCATCATCCCACACAACCCGCTGGCCATCACCTCCAACAGAGCCACCCGGTGGCTGGGCATCCGGGGCGTGTTCCAGTTCCAGCCCTCGGAGATCGCCAAGCTGGCGGTCATCGTCTACTTCTCCGACACCATTTCGAAAAAGCGGGAGAAGATGCTCACGTGGCGGCAGGGCATACTGCCCTATGTGGCGCTGCTGGCGGTCATCGGCGTGCTGATGATGCTGGAGCCCCACCTGTCGGGCACCGTTCTGATCTTTGCCACCGGCGCGGTGCTGATGATCGTGGGCGGCATACAGGGCTGGCTGGTGGCGGTGGGAGTCACCGGCATCAGCGCACTGGGCTTCCTGTTCGTAAAGCTGGCGGAGGCCGGTGTCATCCGATACGGCGCGGCGCGCATCGAGATGTGGCACAACCCGTGGGAGGACTACTACGGCGACGGCTACCAGCTGGCGCAGAGCCTGATCACCATCGGCTCCGGCGGCCTGCTGGGCGTGGGACTGGGCCGGGGACGGCAGAAGTTCCTGTACCTGCCGGAGCAGTACAACGACTTCATTTTTTCCGTGGTGTGCGAGGAGCTGGGGCTGATCGGCGCGTGCGTTATCATGCTGATCTTCTCCATGCTGATCCTCCGGGGCTTCTGGATCGCCCTCCATGCCCGCGACCGCTTCGGCGCGCTGCTGGTGGTGGGCGTGATGACCCATCTGGCCTTGCAGACATTTTTGAACATCGCCGTGGTGTCCGGCTTCGTGCCCACCACGGGCATCTCCCTCCCCTTCTTCAGCTACGGCGGCACGGCACTGTGTTTGCAGCTGGTGGAGATGGGCATCGTGCTGAGCGTATCGCGGCAGATGCCCGCGGCACGGGCGGGATAAAAGCGCAGAATCCGACAACAAATCGTAATATTTGGCAGATAAAATACAGAACGTATCGAATTTTCAGGTATAAGCCGCCCAAGGCGGCTGGCAGGAGCAACCGTATGAGAGTGATATTTACCTGCGGCGGCACCGCGGGACATGTGAATCCGGCGCTGGCGCTGGCGGGCTATATGCGGGAAAAGGACCCGGACACCGCCGTGCTGTTCGTGGGCACGCCCACGGGCATGGAGCGGGAGCTGGTGGCCAAGGCGGGGTACGACTACGCCGCGGTGGAGGTCAGCAGCTTCCAGCGGAAGCTGAACGCCGAGGGCATCCGCCACAACCTGCACACCCTGCGGGTGCTGGCCTCCTCCGGGCGGCAGGCACGCGCCATCCTGCGGGATTTCAAGCCCGACCTGGTGGTGGGCACCGGCGGCTACGCCAGCTATCCCATGGTGAAGGCGGCGGCTAAGGCGCACATCCCCACCGCCGTACACGAGAGCAATATGGTGCCCGGCCTGACCACAAAGATGCTGGAGGAGTACGCCGGCGTCATCATGGTGGGCTTTGAGGACTGCCGCCAGCACTACCGGCACCCGGAGCGCATCGCCGTCACCGGCACGCCGGTGCGGGGCGACTTCTTCCGGCTGAGCCGGGAGGAAGCCCGGAAAAAGCTGGGCTTTGACGACGACGCGCCCCTTGTGGTATCCTTTTGGGGAAGTCTGGGCGCCAGCCACATGAACGAGGCCATGATGGACTTCTTCCGCCGGGAGGACGCGGAGGGCTACCCCTTCCGCCACATCCACGCGGCGGGCAAGGGCAGCTGGCCGGTCATGGAGCAGACGCTGCGGGAGCTGGGTCTGCCCCGCTCCCCGCATCTGGACGTGCGGCAGTACATCTACGATATGGACGTGGTGATGGCGGCGGCGGACGTGGTGCTGTGCCGCGCCGGCGCCTCCACCATCAGCGAGCTGACGGCGCTGGGCAAGCCCACGGTGATGGTGCCGTCCCCCTATGTGACCAACAATCATCAGGAGAAGAACGCACGGCTGCTGGAGACTCACGGCGGCGCCGTGGTCATTACGGAGCCGGAGGCCACCGGCGGCGGGCTGTACGACGCCGTGAGCGCCATTCTCTCCGACAGCGAAAAGCGCTCCTCCATGGCGCGAGCCATGAAGGAGCTGGGTATCCCCGACGCCACGGAGCGCATCTATGACACGGTCATGGCGCTGGTGAAGTAGGGCAGGCACCTCCCTCCCCTGTTCCCACATACAATGGCATAGCTGTTGGATACGGGAAAGGGAGGGCATATATGGGTATCATCACCATACAGGGCGGCACGCCGCTGCGGGGCGAAACGGTCATACAGGGCGCGAAGAACAGTGCGCTGCCCATTCTGGCCGCGTCGCTGCTGAGCGGGGACGTGTGCCGCATCGAGGGCTGTCCGCACCTGAGCGATGTGGACTCGGCGGCGGACATCCTGCGGTATCTGGGCTGCACCGTGGCCTGGGAGGACGACGACCTGCTGGTGGACAGCCGCACCCTGACGCGGTGCGACATTCCCCAGTCGCTGATGCGGCGGATGCGCTCATCGGTGATCTTTTTAGGGGCGATACTGGCGCGGTGCGGCTGGGCGGAGCTGAGCTATCCCGGCGGTTGTGAGCTGGGACCCCGCCCCATCGACCTGCACCTGTCGGCGCTGCGGGCGCTGGGCGCGGATATATCCGACGCCGGAGGCACCCTGCGGTGCCGGGCGGCGCACCTGCGGGGCTGCCAGATCGTGCTGGCCACGCCCAGCGTGGGCGCTACGGAGAACGCCATGCTGGCCGCCTGCGGCGCAGAGGGCGACACGGTGATCTGCAACGCGGCGCGGGAGCCGGAGATCGCCGACCTGCAGGAGTTTCTGTGCGCCATGGGCGCGCAGGTGCGGGGCGCAGGCGGCTCGGTCATCACCGTATCGCCGGGGCGCGCGCTCCACGGCTGCGCCCACCGGGTGATCCCCGACCGGATCGTCACGGCCACCTATCTCTGCGCGGCGGCGGCCGCAGGCGGCGACATCACCCTGCGGAACACGGAGCACCGGCAGCTGGCAGCGGTGACGACGGCGCTGCGGCAGGCCGGGTGCCGGGTGGACTGCGGCGCGGACTACATACGCCTGACGCGGACAGAGCCGCTGCGGGCGGTGCCGCCGGTGCAGACCACGCCCTATCCGGGCTTTCCCACGGACTGTCAGGCCATCTTTATGGCCGCCCTGCTGCAAAGCCGGGGCACCACCGTGTTCGTGGAGAATATTTTTCAGAGCCGCTACCGCCATGTGCCGGAGCTGATCCGCATGGGCGCAGATATCCGCACGGAGGGGCGCGTGGCGGTGGTGTGCGGCGTGGAGCGTCTCCACGGCGCGGAGGTGGTGGCCACCGACCTGCGGGGCGGAGCCGCGCTGGTAACGGCGGGGCTGGCCGCAGAGGGCATCACCACCGTGCAGGGCGTGGGGCACATCCACCGGGGCTATGAGGAGCTGCCCGCCCACCTGCGGGCGCTGGGCGCACACATTACAGAGGAAAACTGACAGCAAAGCAGCGAAGGAGTCGGAACGATGGCAAGGCGTAAACGGTACAACCACAAGCGGCGGAGAGGGAGCCTGAGCTTCCTCTGCAAGCTGCTGGCCTTTGTGCTGATCTGCACCGCCATCGCTCTGGCTCTGACGCTGTTTTTCCGTATACGCACCATCGACGTCAGCGGCAGCCAGCGCTACTCCGCCCAGGAGATCATCGACGCGGCGGAGGTACAGGTGGGGGACAACATGTTCCTGATGAACAAGTACCGGGCAGCGGAGCGCATCCGCGCCGCGCTGCCCTATATCGAGACGGTGCAGTTCCGCCGGGATATGCCGGACGGTCTGCGCATCATCGTCACCGAGTGTACCGACCCGGCGGCCATCGTGCAGGACGGCAAGGCCTATCTGCTGTGCGACACGGGAACCATCGTGGACGACGTGGCGGCCAGCGCAGCCAAAAAGCGGATACAGGTCAAGGGTCTTACGCTGGTGGAGCCGGTGGTGGGACAGCCCGCACAGGCGGCGGAGGGACAGGAGCTGGCGCTGACGCAGCTGCTGGCGCTGATGCAGGCGCTGGACGAGCGCGGCATGGGCGGCGACGTGACGCTGATCGACATGAGCGACCCGGCGCAGCTGACGCTGGGCTATCTGGGGCGGTTCAACGTGTATTTCCCCTGGGACGCGGACTACGGCTACAAGCTGGACTATCTGCTGGCGGTGGTGGAAAAGCTGGAGACCAACGAAAAGGGCGTCATCAACATGATGCAGGAGGGCAAGGCGCGGTTCATCCCGGAATGACGGAGTCGAAAAGTTTTTTCGCAAATTAAGTGCTTTCACTTGACGCTTGCGCTGATTCGTAATACAATACAATATATGGCACTTTGGCGGGGATTATTCCCCATTTTCATACAAATTATGGCAGGAGGAGCAGAGATGGCTTTTGGATTGGAGACAGGCCCGGAAAATGTTGTCAGCATCAAGGTCGTGGGCGTAGGCGGCGGCGGCAACAATGTGGTCAACCGCATGGTACGCAGCGGCGCGCAGGGCGTGGATTTTGTGGCCGTGAATACGGACAAGCAGGCGCTGAATGCTTCCAGCGCTACCTATAAGATTCAGATCGGCGAGAAGCTCACCGGCGGCAAGGGCGCAGGCTCCAACCCCGACGTGGGACGCAAGGCGGCCGAGGAGAGCCGCAACCAAATGGCCAAGGCGCTGGAGAACACCGACATGGTGTTTATCACCGCGGGCATGGGCGGCGGCACCGGCACCGGCGCAGCCCCTGTGGTGGCGGAGATCGCGCGGGAGGCCGGTATCCTCACCGTGGGTGTGGTGACGAAGCCCTTCGGCTTTGAAGGCCGCCGCCGCATGACCCAGGCGGAGCAGGGCATCGAGGAACTGCGCAGCAAGGTGGATTCCCTTGTCATCATCCCCAACGAGCGCCTGAAATACGCCACCGACCAGAAGATCACCTTTGCCAACGCCTTCGAGATCGCGGACGACGTGCTGCGCCAGGCGGTGCAGTCCATCTCCGACCTGATCCGCGACACCGGGTTCATCAACCTGGACTTTGCGGACGTGACGGCCATCATGAAGGACGCCGGTCTTGCCCACATGGGCGTCGGCCGCGCCGCCGGCAAGGGCAAGGCCGAGGAAGCGGCACGCATGGCCATCTCCTCCCCTCTGCTGGAAACGTCCATCAACGGTGCGCGGGGTGTGCTGATCAACGTCACCGGCTCCATGGACATCGGACTGGAGGAGGTGGAGCAGGCCGCCACGCTGGTGCAGCAGGCGGTGCATCCCGACGCGCTGACCATCTTCGGCGCCGCCTTCGACGAGACGCTGGACGACGAGATCCGCGTCACCGTCATCGCCACGGGCTTCGATGAGGCGCAGCAGGCGGCCAACGCCGCCGCCGCGACCCAGCCGGCGCAGGCCGCCGCCAACGGCGCACCCCAGCCGCTGGACGAGGTCAAGGGCGAGCAGGGACAGGATGAGATGGACAAGTCCTTCGACGAGATCCTGCGGATATTCAATAAGGATAAGTTCTGAGATATAAAAACAGCCGCACACCGAGGTGTGCGGCTGCTTGCTCTGTTGAAAATCCTGTCGCGGAGAAATCGCAAAAAAACTGTGACATCGGAGGTGCAGCGGGTGCCCTCATTCAATTCGTATCCGTATCTATAACGGCTATGACAGGGAAAACTTTTTTTCACTGTACTCTTGACGGGTCGCGGTTTAAACCAGTCACCGTCCAAAAGGTAGATATTTTCTACTCTGCTTGCCAAAATCACGGCATATGCCGTCAGGCTTTTGGATAACCAAAGGAGAGCGTGTATGTGGAATGAAATCAAAAGCGAAAAAGATTTAAAAAGTTTTATGGATACCGTGTGTGGTTTTCACGACAGTTGTATAAAAGAAATCAAATACATCAGCGGTGCATATGTAGATGAAACACTAAGTATGCTTCCAATCAATACACAAAGAACATTGAGCGTGATTATTCAGCGGCAGTTTGAAAACCCCTCCGTGGTTGAAATGCAGTTTGTGGGACTAAAGTATTTAAGACTATTCCCCATTGACGAAGACTACACCTGTGAAATACTCGATACAACTATGATTTTAAAGAAAGATTGCATTTATTGGTGTGATTGCGGTGGGTTATCTGCAACGGATATAGAAAATTATACAGGAACCGCAATATGTGCATCAAAAGTTCGGTGGAGAGCGGCGGATGAATATATTGGTTCAGATGAAATATATGCGGCAATCTAGCCAGCAGGTGTGAGCCCTTCCCTTAGGAGATATACAGAAAGATATCGAACGTTTTGCTCAAATTCTCGATGGCTTCCAATAATATCTTTAATACCGGCAAGTACAGCTTATTTGCAACAAGACGGCCATGCGGCCGTCTTGTTTTATATTGTCGGTTCGATGCCCATCCACACTTCTCTGTCTACGCCATAGAACACCAGCCACATATTGTCGTGGGGCGCATGCGACAGGTCATATACGCACTCAAACGTGTACTCGCCCTTATCCGTGTCCTTTATATCCTCCAGCCAGAGCCAGTTCTCGTTTCCGTCACTGTCCATGCTGCACAGGTTGGGGAACGACTGGTATGTCTCCTCCTGCGTCACGATGACGTGGATCCGATCATTGTCATCCATCCACACATCGTTCACGGTGGTGAAGTCATCCTCGTCCTCTCCCAACGTAAACACCGCGCCCAGCTCCGCGTACTCCCGCGCTGTGGATTCGATCTCCTCGGCGGGTGCTTCCTGCTCCCAGCCGTAGTCGGGATAGTTGGGCGTCAGCTCCTCCTTGCCGCCGACGAGGCTGCCAAAATTCAAAGCAGTGTACCGCGGCAGGTTGATGGCCATGATGACGATGACCACGGCGATCACCGCGCCTATTATCCCCTTTTTCGGCACATGATGTCGGATGTAGGGCTTGGGGCGGCGGGTCTGCTCCTCGTAGCAGACCTTCTCCTCGTAGCACTCCTTCTCCTGCCCGGCGTAGTGGACAGTGCCCTCCGCGTCCACCCATTCTTGCCGGGGCGGACGGTTATAGGCGCCGCACTTGGGGCAGAAGCCCTCCTTGCGATAGTCGTATGTTTTGCCGCAGGCCTTGCAGCGGATGGATGCCATACGCACTCCTCCCTTCCGGTGTCCTTGCCGCCATTATACAGGACGCGGCGCGGATTGTCCATCAACTTCCGGTTGCGGCGGCAAAAAACCACGGAAACTTCAGGTTGCGCCGTAAAATCGCCCGTATGCCAGCCGGCATACGGGCGTTCGCTTATTCCACAAGGCCGTACTTGACCTTGATCCTGTCCAGCTTCTCCAGCATCGGCTCCGCCAGCACCCACAGGAAGAACACCGTGGCCGCCGCATGGACGCAGTCCATCGGGAAGCCGGTGACGTAATAGGCGGCGATGACCTTCCACTCCAGCGTCCGGGCGTAGAGCAGCGCCGACACCGGGTTCATGATGCCGCCGTAGATGACCACGGCGGCGATGGCGCCGAACACACACAGGGCGGCGCGGCTGCGGCGCAGCCAGCCCCGGCGGAACAGCACGCCCACCAGAAAGCCGATGATGCCCATGGCGAACATCTGGAACGGCGTCCACGGCCCTTGGGAGAACAGTACGTTGCTGGCCAGCATGGTCACGGCGCCCACCAGGAAGCCCGTCTCGCCGCCCAGCGCCACGCCGGAGATGATGGTCAGCGCCAGCACCGGCTTGAACTGGGGCAGCATGAAGAACGCCGCGCGGCCCGCCACGCCCAGCGCGCACAGGGTGGCCACCAGCACCAGCTCCCGCGCCTGGGGACGGCGTCCCTCGAACACAAGGAAGAAGGGCGCCATACATTCCAGCAGCACCGCAAAGGCCACCGGGTAATACCCCGTATTCCCCAGCCACCGGAAGCCCAGATACAGCGTGGCCGGGATACACAGCAGGATCAGCAGCGCCGCCGCACGGGTACGCTTGGACAGCCGCCGCCTCTGCATCGGCGTGGGAAGCATGGTCAAAGGCCGGGAACGCCGCCCCACGGCGGCGATGCAGCCGAACAGCAGGGCGATGAACAGCCCGTACAGTGCCAGCGTCCGCCAGCCCTCCTGCGAAAGAGCGCCGCCTCCCACCAGCCGGGTCAGGTCGGTGTTTTGGGCGGCATGCCAGAAGATGGCCAGCGCCCCGCCGCCGCACAGGACGGCAGCCGCCTTCCGCCACCACGGGAGCTTTTTCGGCTTCCACGCGGCGGACTCCTCCGCCACCGGCGGCAGCGGCTGGTACGCCGTCTCCGGCTCCGGCTGGGGCGGCACAGCGCCGCCGATGACGGTCATCACGTCCTCCGGCGTCACCGCCTCGGGGCACAGCGTCCGCGCCATGCGGTTGGCGGAGGTGGTGTAAAAGCTGTTGCCGGAGAAGAACGCACGCGGCGTGCCGCAGGTGACGATGCTGCCGTCGAAGAACAGGGCGCAGCGGTGGGCGTATTGGGCGCAAAAGGCCACGTCGTGGCTGACCATCAGCACGGACACGCCGCTCGCCGTCAGCGCCGACAGGATGGCGGCAAAGCTCTGCTTGAAGGCGGCGTCCAGCCCCTTGGTAGGCTCGTCCAGCAGCAGGATATCCGGCCGGTGCAGCAGCACCTTGGCCAGCGCCGCCCGCTGCTGCTCGCCGCCGGACAGGTCGTAGGGGTGGTGATCCAGCAGCTCCGTCAGGCGGCACAGCGCCACCGCCTGCTCCATGCGGCGCTGCCGCTCCTCCGGGGCCACAGCCGTGCCGTCAAAGGATTCGTACAGATCCTGCCGGACGGTGTTTTTTACGAACAGGCACCGGGGATCCTGCGGCAGCACGCCCAGCCGCCCGGTGTGGGACACGGTGCCCCGCTGGGGCGTCAGCGCTCCGGACAGCAGCCCCAGCGTGGTGGATTTGCCCGCGCCGTTGCCGCCCAGCAGCGCCAGCAGCTCGCCCCGGCGCAATTGGATATCCAGTCCCCGCACCACGTCCTCCGCTTGGCCGTCGTACCGGAACCACAGTCCCTCGCCGGTAAGCACCGGCTCCCCGGCGAGATAGGCCGGCTCCGGCGGCAGCGGGCGCAGCGGATGCGACCCGCACCAGTCCGTCAGAAAGTCCCGCCCCTCCCGCACGGTGATGGGGCAGGACGCGTCCGCGTCCACAGATGCCCAGATGCGCACGGCGGCGGGCATGGCCAGAAACATGTCGTGTCCCTGCCCGCGCAGAGCACGGCACACCGTTTCCGGCGCACCGGCGCACAGCAGCCGCCCGCCGTCCAGCACGGCGGCGTGGGTGGCCAGAGGCAGCGCCTCCTCCAGCCGGTGCTCCGTCAGCAGCACGGTAACGCCCAGCTCCCGGTTCAGCCGCCCCACCGTCTGCAAAAAGTCGGCGGCGGCGATGGGATCCAGCTGGCTGGTGGGCTCGTCCAGTATCAGCAGCCGCGGCTGCATCACCATCACGGAGGCCAGCGCCAGCAGCTGCTTCTGTCCGCCGGACAGCTCGTCCACCCGCCGGTGGAACCAGTCCTGTATGCCGAAGAACGACGCCATCTCCGCCACCCGGCGGCGGATGGCGGGCGTATCATAGCCCAGACTCTCCAGCCCGAAGGCCAGCTCGTGCCACACCTTGTCGGTGACGGCCTGCTCCTCCGGAGATTGCAGCACGAAGCCGATATCCGCCGCCTGACGGCGGGGCGGCAGCTGCTCCAGCGGCTGCCCATCGAACCACACGCAGCCCTGCACCGCCCCGTGGGGGCGCAGGGACGGCTTCAGCTGCCGCAGGAGGGTGGTCTTGCCGCAGCCGGAGGTGCCGCACAGCACCCAGAATTCGCCCTCCCGGATGGTCAGCTCTACGTCCGACAGCGCCGGGCGCGTCTGCTGCGGATAGGTGAAGCCATAGTGCTCCAACCGCACCAGCTCAGGCATGATGATCCCCTCCCTTCCGTGTGAGATACAGCCGGCGGGACGCAGCGTCCACCAGCGTCGGCGTAAAGCATAGTAATCCGTATACCGCGAAAAAGCTGACGGTCAGCGGCGTCACCGCCCCGGCGGACAGCAGCGGATAGTACTGAAAGGCCAGTCCTCCCGCCAGAGCGCCGCCCAGCAGATACAGCCCGCAGAACCCCAGCCACAGCAGCATGGCCGCGTCTCGCCGGTCAAGGCGGTACAGGGCGAAGGCGGTGCGCCCCGGCAGGCCGTAGCCCCGACCGCGCATACTGTCGGCGGCGATCAGGCCGCTTTCCAGGCTCCATGTGACCACGATGGAGAACACCCGCATGGCCTCCCGCAGCCGCCGGCGCACAGAGCCGCGCCCGGCATCCCGCCCCAACCGGCGCTGCGCCTGCGCCACTGTCCGCAGCCGCCGGGTAAACTGCGGCACGAACCGCAGCGTCATGCTCAGCAGCAGCGACAGCGCCGGGATGATCCGCCCGAACAGATACACCACCTTGTCGGAGGTGATCACGTCCGTGACGCACACGAACCACAGCACCACGGCGGCCAGCAGCACGCCGGAGGCACAGCCGTAAAGGATACTCTCCAGCGTCAGCGGATTGCCGGAGGGAAAATACGTCAGGATGGTGGCGCCCTGATGGACAAAGGCCGGGTTCACCAGCGCCGCCAGCAGCGCCATGGGCAGCAGCCAGACGATCCGCTGCCGCAGGCCGCGCCCGCCCAACAGCTGCGCGGCGCAGCAGCCCGCGCCCAGCAGCGACAGTGCAAGGCACAACGGGTGCATGAAAAACATGGCGCAGGCGATGACCAGCGCGAAATAGCTGAAGCTCACCGCCGGATGGCAGCCGCGCAGCAGTCTGTCCACGGTCATCGCCTCCTTTCAGAGCAATATGGTAAATTCAGCAAGAGATAAGAGGAGGGGCGGAGGCTCGGCAAAGCCTCCGCCCCTTATGGAAAGCAGGTGCGCAGCACCCTTGGCTTGACAGGGCCGGTGCGGGCGCAAAAAAGCCCGGCGGAACGCCGGGCGATATGGGTGCAATACCGCGGAAAGAGTGCCGCCGGTCACAAAACCGCTCGGTACGTCTTTGCACAGCCTTCACACACGGAGAACACGCCCGCTGTATCATTCGTCCTACTCAATGCAATTCTCCTGACTCGCGCCCCGGAGGGTCTTCCTCCCCGTTTGCAGCCTACCTTCTCATGGGCTTGCCCACAATGGCGGACTTTCGTCCCGGCGGCTCGCGCCGCTTCGGTGCATTCTTGCGCTCACAGTGCCGGTCGCGTGGGGTTTGGCTACCCCGTTTCCTTTTATGCCGATGTCTGCCCGACCGGGCTTTGCGTGCATCGGCTACATTGGATCGACGGACTGATATTTAGTTCACATTTATTATATAGCAATGCTCGCCGGATGTCAACCCCGCATCATCCCAGAGCCACGTCCAGCACCATCATCACCGTGAAGCCCACCGCCGCGCTCAGTGCGCCGCCCCGCGCCGCAGTGGGCAACAGCTCCACCGCCACCACATACAGCATGGCGCCTGCGGCGAAGCCCAGCAGATACGGCAGCGCCGGGACGATCAGCTGCGCTGCCGCGATGGTCAGTGCCGCGCCCAGCGGCTCCACCGCGCCGGACAGCACCCCGGCCGCAAAGGCGCGGGGCTTCGGCCTGCCCTCCGCCCGCAGGGGCAGGGAGATCACCGCGCCCTCCGGCACGTTCTGGATGCCGATGGCCAGCGCCAGCGTCAGCGCCGGCGCCAGATCGCCTCCCGCGGCCAGGCACCCGGCGTAGGCCGCGCCCACCGCCATGCCCTCCGGCACGTTGTGCAGCGTGACGGCCAGCGTCAGCGTATGGGTATGGCTGCTCTCCGGCGCTTTTTTGTCCATCCGGTACAGCAGCAGCACGCCCAGCCACAGCCCCACCGCCGCCGGGAGAAACGCCCATGTGCCCAGCGGCGCGGCGCGGTCGATGGCCGGGATCAGCAGGCTCCACACCGACGCCGCGGCCATGACCCCGGCGGCGAAGCCCAGCAGCACCCGCTGCAGGCCGTCGCCCGGCAGCTTGTGCAGGAAAAAGACGCACGCCGCGCCCAGCGACGTGCCGAAAAACGGGAGCAGTACCCCCCACAGCACTTCCGTAACCATCACACTTTCCTCAGTCAGTATCGGTGCACATCCGGAGCCGGGCGGCTCCGTACGGTCTATCCTACGCGGCACGCCCGTCCGGGGTGCCAATGCCCGGTTTTGTTGCATATCCACAAAGCATCGGAAGAAAAGCGGGTATTTTCGCCGTTTTTCGGATTGCGGCGGGATGGGCAAAAGCGGTATGATATACAGGCCGCTCTGCGGCAAAAGGAGAGAGAAAGAGAATATGAAAAAGAAAGTGTTTACCCCCGCGCTGTTTGACTGTCTCAAGCACTACTCCGGCCGCCAGTTCACAAAGGATCTGGTATCCGGCGTAATCGTGGCCATCATCGCGCTGCCCCTTTCCATCGCTCTGGCTCTGGCCAGCGGCGTCAGCCCCGAGCAGGGCATCTACACCTCCATCATCGCCGGCTTCCTGATCTCCTTCTTCGGGGGAAGCTGCGTACAGATCGCCGGTCCCACCGCCGCCTTTGCCACCATCGTGGCTGGCATCGTGGCGCAGCACGGCATGGGCGGGCTGGCTCTGGCCACCGTCATGGCCGGCGTCATTCTGATCCTGATGGGCGTGCTGAGGCTGGGCAGCCTGATCCGCTTCATTCCCTACACCATCACCACCGGCTTTACCGCCGGTATCGCCGTGACCATCTTCATCGGCCAGTGGAAGGACTTTTTCGGCGTGACGTACGCGGACAAGCCCATCGAGACGATGGAAAAGGCCGCCTGCTTTTTCCAGAATCTGGGCACCGTCAATGTCTGGGCGGTGCTGGTGGGCGCCGTCTGTCTGGCCATTCTGATCCTCTGGCCGAAGGTCAACCGCCTGATTCCCGGCAGCCTTATCGCCGTGCTGGTGGGTATCGCCATGGTGCAGCTGCTGGAGCTGCCGGTGAACACCATCGGCGACCTCTATACCATCTCCAACAAGCTGCCCAGCTTCACGCTGCCGGACTTCTCCTTCTCCACCATGGAGAGCATGATCTCCAGCGCGTTCACCATCGCGATCCTGGCGGCCATCGAGAGTCTGCTGTCCTGCGTGGTGGCGGACGGCATGGTGGCCACCCACCACAACTCCAACACGGAGCTGATCGCCCAGGGCATCGGCAACATCGGCTCCGCCCTGTTCGGCGGCATCCCCGCCACCGGCGCTATCGCCCGCACCGCCGCCAACATCAAGTCCGGCGGCCGCACGCCGGTGGCCGGCATGGTGCACGCGCTGGTGCTTGTGCTGGTGCTGGTGGTGCTGATGCCCTACGGCGCGCTGATCCCCATGCCCTGCATCGCCGCCATCCTGTTCAGCGTCGCCTATAACATGAGCCAATGGCGCGCCTTCGTCCGGCTCTGCCGGTGCGCGCCCCGCAGCGACCTGCTGGTGTTGGTGTTGACCTTCCTGCTGACGGTGATCTTCGATCTGGTGGTGGCCATCGAGGTGGGCATGCTGCTGGCCGCCCTGCTGTTCATGAAGCGCATGAGCGACGAGACGGAGATCCGCGGCTGGAAGTACAAGGACATGCCGGAGGATCAGCTGACGGAGGTGCCCCTCCATGTGCGGGTGTACGAGATACGCGGCCCCCTGTTCTTCGGCATGGCCGAGCGCATCGGCGAGATCACCGTCAAGGAGTTCACCCGCTGTCTGGTCATCCGCATGCACATGGTCAACGCGCTGGACGTCACGGCCTTCAACGCGCTGGAGAACCTGTATGACGAGTGCGCCAAAAAGGGCATCCGCGTGATCTTCTCCCACGTCAACGAGCAGCCCATGCATGTGATGGAGCACGCCGGCTTTGTGGACAAGGTGGGGCGCGAGAACTTCTGCCGCCACATCCAGGACGCCATCGCTCTGGCGGCGCAGTCCACCGGCGAACAGGCGGGCTGAGTCCGCCCGATACGTGACTTTCTTTCTGTTGCGCTCCGGCGGCGGACAGGGTATAATGAAGAAAAACAGCGTATACCGCTGAAGAACAGGGGTGATGTGCTTGCCCTTCCCTCGCTTGAAAAACGCTCTGCTCTGCCGGATACTGGTCTATGTGGTCGTTATAGGCGCGTTCGCCGTTCCCGCCGTCATCGTGGTCAAGCTGCCCCTCGTTCCCGACGGGATAAAGGCGCTGGCCTGTATCGGTGCGATGGCCGGCTGTCTGGTATACGCCATCAAGAATTTCTGTATCCTGATGGAGCTGGACATTCTGTTTGCCACACTGCACTGCTACAACACAGCGCGTGCCTGCTTCACGCTGCCGCGCTCCTTCTCGGCACAGAGCGTCCGGCGGCGGATATCCCGCTTCGGGCACCCGTGCATACCGACCGCCCTCGTCCCGCAGCCCCAGATACTGCGGTATAAAAGCAGCGCCCCTATGACCATCTATTCCAGCGGCATCGAAAAGCTCATGGCGGTCTACTCCGTGGAGCTTCTTGACCAGGAGCAGTACCGCCTGATCGTCAGCTCCGCAAAGGCCAACGCCAGAGCGCTGAAGGGCGCGAAAAAGCACCGGTTTCTGGACAGGGCGCAGCGAAGCGCGCCCCTCCATCAGGTCATCGTGATCGTGATACTCGCAGACCGCGTGGAGGAGCAGCTCCGCACCGAGCTGTCCGACACTGTCGGCAAGGGCGGCGGCGACGGCTCCGAAACAGCGGCGCTGCCCTGCGTGGTCGATCTGGAGCGGCGCAGCTGCACGTTCGACAGCATGCGGCTCCCCTATGTGGGCTTCGGGTACCCGGTGAAGAACCGCGGTATAAGGCTCATCCGCCGGTATCTGTTCGGCGGCAGGTTTCCCTATGCCGCCTCCCCGCAGACGCTGCCTCCCATCGTAGGTCTTGAACCCGAGCAGACCCTGTGGCGCTTTTGGCGGGAGCTGAGAGACGAACCGGATTCCAATAACCGGAAAACTAACCGGAAAACAATAAAACGCTTTAAGAAAATGCAGCACGGGGACATGACCGTTGAGGACGGGTATCTGTACCTGAAATGGCAGGATCACGGCATCGGCGTGCCGGTCAAGCTGCACACCGATGCGCGGACGGTGGAGGTGGGCGCCATCGGCCAGTGGCTCTATCCCAAGGCCAACAAGATCGCCAAAAGCACCGTCGAGAGCATAAAAGACATGATCGACGAACGCTTTGCGGCGGAGGGCTGCGCTGTTACTTATACCATCGCTTAACAAGGGCAAACACGCCTGACAGCGTGTCTTTCCGGCGCTTTTTGCCCTTTTCGCCTTGGCTTGCGCCAGCAAGCCTGCGTCTCAAAAACCAAAAATCACTCGAAAATACATCGCTGGCAGGTGCGAAGCAGTTTTGCCGGAGCAGAAATGTGTCCAGACGAAAAAAGACCCGCAGAGAATACCTGCCGTATTGTCAAGGGGCTTGACGCAGTATGGGTGCATTTCTGCCCGTCAAAACCGTGTCTGCCCTTGTCAAGCGATGGTACCATCGATACATAACAAAAGCCGTTCCGGAGTTGATCCCGGGACGGCTTTTCTCTTACGCACGCGGCTTTCTTTCTGTTGCGCTCCGGCGGCGGGTGGATTATAATAGGGAAAAACGGAAACGAGGTGCATACCATGACATACGGATTTATCGGCACAGGCAACATGGGCGGCGCGCTGGCGCGGGCGCTGGTCAAAACGGTGTCCCCCACCGACGTCTTCCTCAACAACCGCACGATGGCCAGGGCGGAGGCGCTGGCCGCGGAGCTGGGCGCCCACTGCGCGGACGCGGAGACCATCGCTTCCTCCTGCGGCTGCATTTTTCTGGGCGTAAAGCCCCACCTGCTGCCGGGCGTGCTGGCGCAGCTGCGTCCGACCCTGACGGCGCGGGAGAACAAACCCCTGCTGGTGTCCATGGCGGCGGGCGTGACCATCGCAGCCATCGAGCAGGCCGTGCCCGGCAGCGCCGTGGTGCGGATCATGCCCAACACCGCCTGCGCGGTGGGCGCGGGCTTGACGCTGTACGACACAAACAGCGCCGTGACGCAGCAGCAGCTTGACGCGCTTTTGCGCGACATGGCCGCCTCCGGGCGGCTGGAAGCCCTGCCGGAGGAGCTGATCGACGCCGGCAGCGCGGTGGCCGGATGCGGCGGCGCGTTCGCATGCCTGTTCATGGAGGCGCTGGCGGACGGTGCCGTGACCTGCGGTCTGCCCCGCGCCAAGGCCAACACCTTCGCCGCCCAGATGCTGCTGGGCGCGGCGCAGCTGGCGCTGGAGAGCGGCAAGCCCTTCGGCCTGATGAAGGACGAGATATGCTCCCCCGGCGGCACCACCATCGCCGGTGTGCGGGCGCTGGAGGAGGGCGGCCTGCGCGCCGCCGCCATGAACGCCGTCATCGCCGCCTACCGGCGGACGCTGGAGCTGAAGCAGTAAGCCCTTTTCCGCCCCCGTACAGGTGGAAGCACATAATAAATATCTCCCGGCATAGCCGGGGGTACAGCTTGTCAAAAAAGGACTGGCACGCGCTGTGCCAGTCCTTTTTGCATGGTAAAGAAAGGCCGGTGAATTTCGCCGAAGTCTACAGACGGAAGCACTTTTTCAGTGCCGTATACTCGCCCAGCACCAGCAGCGTCAGACTGTCGTCCAGCACCGTTTCCGGCGAGATAGTCACGTTGGTTTTGCCGCTTCGTTTCACGCCGAGGATGTTGACGCCGTACCTTTTGCGGACATCCAGTTCGCCGATGCTGTGCCCCTGCCAGCTGTCCGGCACAGCGACCTCGATGATGGCGTGCTTCTCGTCCAGCTCTATGTAGCTGAAGATGTGGTTGGCGGTGTAGCGGATGGCCGCCCACTTCGCCAGCTGTTTTTCCGGGTATGTCACCGCGTCCGCGCCGTTGCGCAGCAGAAATTTTGCCTGCACGTCACGCTCCGCGCGGGACACCACATACTTTGCCCCCAGCTCCTTGAGCAGAGACGTCGTTTCCAGCGAGTTCTGGAAATTTCCGCTGATGGTGACGTAGCAGACATCGTAGTTGCTGACGCCCAGCGAGCGCAGGAAATCCACGCGGGTACTGTCGCCGATCTGCGCGTTGGTGACGAAGGGCATACACTCGTTGACGCGCTCCTCGTCTCTGTCCACCGCCATCACCTGATGCCCCAGCTCGCTCAGCTGCATGGCAAGGTGCCGCCCGAAGCGGCCGAGTCCGATCAATAATACGTTTTTCATCGTGCGCTCCTTTCAGCCTACGGTGATCATTTCTTTGGGACACCGGGCGCAGGTGAGATCGTGCCCGGAAAACGCGGCGTAGATCAACGTCAGTCCACCCACGCGTCCGAAAAACATCAGCAGGATCAGCACCGCCTGTGACAGCGTGCCAATCTGCGGCGTCAGTCCCAGTGTCAGCCCCACCGTTCCGGCGGCGGAAGCCGTTTCATAGAGGCAGACGCCAAGCGGCAGTCCCTCCGCTGCGCTGATGACCGCCGCACCCGCGAAGGTCAGTCCCAGATACAGCAGCAGGATGGCGGCGGCGTTTTTGACCGCGGAATTCTCCAGTCGGCGACCAAAAAGCTGCGGCTCTTCCCGCCGGTGAAAAACGGCGGCGGCGTTGGCAGCCAGCACCGCCAGCGTCGTGACCTTTATGCCGCCCGCCGTGGAGCCGGGTGCGCCGCCGGTAAGCATCAGCAGGATGGTGACCGCCTGCGAGGTGTCGCCCATCTTCGTCAGGTCTGCGGTGTTGTAGCCGGCTGTCCGCGGCGTGACCGCCTGAAAGAGAGACGCCAGCACCCTTTCCCCTGTGGGCAGGGCGGCAAAGTCCGTCAGGAAAAACAGGATCGCCGGAAGCACGATCAGCAGCGCCGTCGTGCTCAGGATGACCTTGCTCTGCATCCGATACCGCCGCAGGTGCAGCCGGTGGGTGCAGACGTCATCCCACGTCAGAAAGCCGATGCCGCCCACGATGATCAGCAGCATAATGACGATGTTGACCAGCGGGTCGGCCATGTACGCCGTCAGGGACGGGTAGAGGGCATCTGCCCGCCCCAGAATATCAAAGCCCGCGTTGCAGAAGGCGGAAATGGAGTGAAATATTGCCATCCACACGCCCCGCAGACCATAGTCCCGGCAGAACGCCGGCAGCAGCGCGAGAGCCCCGACCAGCTCCACAAGGAACGTTCCCTTGAGGATGAACCGCGTCAGGCGCACGATGCCGCCCACCGCCGGAGCGGAAATGGCATCCTGCATGGCGCTGCGCTCCTTCAGTGAGATGTTTCTGCCGGAGAGCATCAGAAACGTTACAGCAGCGGTGATGACGCCTAAGCCGCCGACCTGGATCAGCAGCAGGATCACCGTCTGACCGAAGCCGGACCAGTAGCTGCCGGTGTCCTGTACCACCAGTCCCGTCACACAGACCGCAGAGGTGGAGGTAAACAGCGCCTCGTGAAACGGCGTCCATGTGCGGCTTGCGGCGGCGATGGGCAGCATCAGCACCAGCGCGCCCAGCAGGATGACGCCCGCAAAGCCCAGGATCATGATCTGAAAGGACGTCAGGCGGCGTTTCAGACGGAAAACGGTCTCTGCCACGGTATGCACCTCCTCGAACCGACGATCGCCCCGATTTTTCCACACAGTATAGCACGGTTTTTGTATTGTGTCTATGTAGGTTTTGTTAAGCTTTTCGTTTTAGACGGCAGGAACCGTTCTTGGCTCGCTGTGCAGGGTCTTGGAGTGAATATGCAAACCGATGCGTCATCTTCTATCTGGAAGATCGCAGCACCCTCGGTGAACGCCCCCCTACTCCGCCGCATCCTCAAGGCCCAGCAGCTGTGCGGGCAGGGTCTGCGTCATGCTGCGCAGTGCATCGCGGCTCACGCCGTGCTCCTCCATCTCGTGAAGATATTGCGCCATTGCATATTCCCACGGCGGATCCGCCGGGTCGCCGCAGTCGGTGGACAGGATCGTGCTGCCCGCCGCGTTGGTGGTAGCGTTATACATCAGGGAGGCGCGAAAAAGCGCCGGCTCTTCACCCGTTGCACGGGTAGGCAGCACGGCGCAAAGCAACGGCAAAAAACACAGAAAGCAGGTTTCCGGCAAAGCGTAGTACATCGCTTCTTTTCGTTATATCGCTTTTTGCGGTTTTCGCTGCAACATCCGCCATCTGCGAACTTCAGCGTATATACATGCTCCATTTCTGTTTCTTGGCTTCGTGTTTCAGCTCATTGCTCGTCATCTGCTTCACACCTTGAATGTTATAGTGGTGGGAAGCTTCACAGCTCCCCACCATTATTGTCTCTTGTGTGTCCAGTCGCTCTTATCTTTGACGGTTATGTCGCTTCGCCGTTTAGCGCCCCGGAGGGCGGAAATCCGGCAGAGTCCGTAAATTGTCAAAGAGGGGACGGTCCGGGACTGACCCGAACCGTCCCTCTACTCAAGGTTTGGTATTGCGCGTTATTGCCTTATGCCTTGCGGCACTTCTTGCTGACCACAGCGGTACCCATCAGGGAGCTGACGGCCATCACCGCATACAGCGCGATACCGGCGTCCGCCGTCTTGGGGGTGCCATCCGCCTTGATGGTGAACGTGCCCGTGCTCACATGGGTGGCATTCTCGATCTTAATTGTATACGTACCGGCTTTCAGGGTGGCCAGATACGCATCGGTCAGCGTCACGATGCTGCCGCTGCCATTGCTGCTGACGGTGTAGTACTTGCTGTCCAGCTTCTTGCCGTTAACAGTCACCCTGGTGATGCTGTCGGCGGGCAGGTCGGTGGTGAAGGACATCCCGGAGGTGTAGGAGCTGCCGGAGCCGGAGCTGGAGCCGCCGCCAGTGGAGCCGCCGCCAGTGGAGCCGCCGCCAGTGGTGCCGCCACCAGTGGTGCTACCGCCAGTGGTGCTACCGCCGGTGGTGCTGCCGCCGGTAGTGCTGCCGCCAGTGGTGCTGCCGCCGGTGGTGCTGCCGCCGGTAGTGCTGCCGCCAGTGGTGCTGCCGCCAGTGGTGCTGCCGCCAGTGGTGCTGCCGCCGGTGGTGCTGCCGCCAGTGGTGCTGCCGCCAGTGGTGCTGCCGCCGGTGGTCCCGTTGACGGTTACACCGCCAGCTACGTAGTCAGCGTCGATCGCTACGCCGATATTCTTAAAGTTATTGGACTCGATCGTCACTTCTGCGTTACCAGCCGCCGCATCCGCCTTCACCGTAAAGGCCAAGGTGAACAAATCAGTATTCTTCGTATAGGAGTTGGCTCTGGCATAAGTGGCATAACCAAATCCGGTTTGGGAATGGTTTGTATTGCCAACAATGTCGAGTTCGCTGTCAATTGCTGTCAGTTCAAGCCGGGCTTTGTCGTACCGAATATTCCATTCAAAGTTTGTAAAACCTGGGTTGTCCTTGATGGAAACACGCAGAACGACTTTGGCGCCTACTTCCACCGCAGTGGCAGCGGTTTCCACAGTGACAGTCGGCTTTTCTACTGCAAAAGCCGGTACCATAGTGAAACTGAGCGCCATTGCCAGAGAAAGCAGAGCCACCAGTAATTTCTTCTTCATGGTTTTGTTCCTTTCTTAATTTATTTTGAAAATGCTTCCGCACAAAACGGACTTTTGTTGGGGGGCGGCAGTTCACGAAGCGGTGAACTACCGCCCTTTACAGGGATGATTGATCAATCCAGACCGGCCAAATTTCTCAGAATGCAGACCGCATCATCACTATTAACCGTGTCGTCACCGTTGACATTGCCATTTTCGATCTTTACATCCACATCGTAACCGGCCAGATATCTCAGAATGCAAACTGCGTCATCGCTATTGACCTCGCCATCGCCGTTGACATCGCCAGCCACGGTGCTCTGTAGCTTAAAGCGGCTGTCCATGTTGGCCAAGCGGTTTTCGATCCAGGTTGTCATCTCATCCACAACACCCTGATAGCTCGCGCCCTGCCAAATGTGGCCTTCATTCTCCGGGTTGCCGATACGGATATAATCCCAGAGGGTGTAGTTCATAGCGGCGCTGTCCTTCAGGAGGCTATACTGATGTGCAATCGTGCCATTATTACCCAGCCACTCCCGCACTGCCGGGGCAAAGGTGCTGCTGTAATACTCGACTACCGCAGTCTTAAAGGCCGGAATCTGAATCAGTGCCTTTGCCAAATAGTGATAGTCCTCAATGTCGGCAGCATTTGTCTTGGTCCAGCCGGTACCGAAGGTCATATCCTGATCCCAGATGGGACCGGCAAACATCTTGCCGTCTGCATCCTTGTAGAAGTAGACCGAGGAAATAAATCCGTCACAGTTTAGCGACAGTTCCTGCAGAAGGAATACCTTGACCAGCGAATCCATGTCCACATAGTCATAGAAATACTTCCCGGTAGAGGCATTATAGCCCGTGTACGCGCCGGTATCATCCGTGGCGTAAACGGCGTCCTCAAAAGCCTGATAGTACTCACTAATGTACTTCATAGCTGCATTGCCGCACCACTCGGGGCTCTTGACATTGAAGGCAACGCCCTGGCGGGTCTTGAATCCACTGGCCTCATCCCACTTGTCGTGATTCAGCTCGATGAGATAGCCGCCCGTGATGTTCTCAGGCTCCGTCAGATCCTTGGTATACTGGTACTGCTGACCGTAGCTATTCTCCGCCAGAGCGGTGGTCATATCGGTACCGTAGCCTTCATTGAGCTGTTCATACGCCTGCTCCATATCCGTGATGGCCACAGATGTCTCTCCCACGGAGTTCTTCTCGCTGAGGAGGTAGATGCCGCGATACACGCCGTCGTAATAGAGGTTCACCCAGTCGCAGCTTGCGGTGTAGGGAAGACCCAACTCAGCGGCCAGATCCTTGACCATCTTGTCGTGCATCTGTGTGGCATCGAAGTAGCTGGCCAGCAGCACCCACGTCTTGACCTGTTCACCCGTTCCCAGCAGATCGCCGACGCCTGCCAGCTTGATCTGATAGGACTTCTTCTCGGCATAGGTAAACGTGGAATTGCCCCGCGCCTTAATCTGCTTAAGCTCTCCGGAGTAAACAGGCACGCCATCAGTGCCGATCAGATTCATGGTGCCGGTCGCAGCATTGCTCTTACTTGCATCTACCCAATCGCGTCCCTGCGCAGCGCCGCTGCTGGTCAGATACATGGTGGGAATGGCAGAAGCCTGCATCACGCGGAAGGTCAGCGTATCGGCGCCCTTACCGACGGCAGCGGTGATCGCCCGATAGCCGTCTGCATTGGCTGCCGCAACAGCGGTGAGATCCACGGTGCCTTGCAAGTAAGCTGTTCCCTTATCGCCAGTAAGGAGTACCTTATCGCTTTCGGGTGTCGTGGTAACGGTCAGGGAGAGCTTCGTCAGATCCGCAGAGGCAGGCAGGAAAAGATACTTGACGCCATCATTCTCTGTAAGGGTGATCTGATGACCGTCTACGGTAGCCGCCACAGAGGTGACATCTGCCGGTGCGGGATCCGTCTGCGCATAGAGAACATTCGACCACTTAGCACTATTGTAGACCTTGTTGTTTTCCGTAGGAACTTTCGTGCGGCCAGCCGCCACAAAGTAGTAGCCCATATCCGCAGTCAGACCGGTCACTGTAAAGGTCGTCTCCGCAGTAGTTCCCACGGACCGTCTGCTGCTGTTGTCCTCGCTGCACCGGAATACCTCGTAGTACCCTGCGCCGGGAGCCGCAGTCCATGTCAGGGTCACGGAATTCTCCGTAACGGCCGTACACTTCAGATCCTTCACATCATTGGGGACAATCTCATAGATCAGGGTCTTGGTGCCGTAATAGTCGCCGCGGCCGCTAATGGTAACGCTCACCTGGCCGACATCCTTGCTGCCGGGCCATTCCACATAGAGATCCGGGATCCGGTTATTGATGAGGTTGGCATCGTTGCTCTGTGTCAGCACATAGTCCCCGTACTTGGCAAAGCTGCCGGGACGAACGCCTCCCTCGAGATAATAGTATCCGGGCACCGGTTCAAGCTCGCGCGGATTGTCGGGGCTGCCGAACTTGAACACTACCTCTCCCCCGGCGATATCAATACCCTTCGTATGGCATACAGTGCAGATGTGATTGTCATCCCATTTGTGATCCACAGGCCGTTGGAAATCCGATTTATCCGTCGCTTTGCAGCCCGGGCAGGTATAGGTGATATAGCCGCCGGTCACGCAGGTACGGCTGTCGCTCGCCGTCGTCACATAGGCATAGCCATCCGCGCAGGAGTGATATCTGTCCGTTCCCACCGAGGAGAACTCGTTCTTCTTGACGCTGCCCTCTGCAAGGATCACCTGCTTGCCGTCCGTGGTAGACAGCAGGCCTCTGAATGCATACTCGCCCGTGGGCTCCAATGCCTCGCCGCAGACCGTACAGGTAATCGTCCCCTTGGACATATCGTACTTGCTGGCGGCATCCACCTTGTGCTTGCCCAGCTCGCAGTCGGTGCGCGTCTCAGTGTAAGAATCCAGCTCCGTGCCATCATACTTGACCGCCTTCACCGTGAAGGTCTCCTCCGTGGCCTTCACCGTCAGGTACATACCGATATAATCGTTGTGCGGGATCGCTTCTACATACTCCTCGCGCTCATGGAACTCATTGCTCTTGCCACTGAGGTCACCGCAGACATAGTACACGACACCGCCGCGGCTATCCTCGGCCTGCTTTACGCCGCCGATCATGGGATAGGTGCGGGCATAGGCGTGATCGTCACCGCCGAATACGAAGTCGAAGCCGGCCTTTTCGATGGAGGCGAGGATCTCCGGCGTTGCAGAAACAGACTTTGTGCCATAAATCGGCTCATGGGCTACAAGAACTTTCCAGATGCAGTTAGTGGTCAGCTTTTCGGCAATATCGGCAAGGGTCTCCGCCAGTTTCGTTCCGTTGTTGACAACCACAACGCAAACCTTGCCATACTCCATCTTGTACCAGCTATTCTGGGTACTGACAGGCAAATCATAGATCGCGTTACTAATTTCACCATCTGCGTCGCCGTAATACTCGTGGTTGCCCATAACATGGATCATGTCCACACCGCTGAGAGTCTTGCTGTTGACCGTGTTTAGGAACGGGCGCCAGTTTTTAACATACTCCGTTACATTGTCAATAGCATCGCCGGTCTGGATAGCAAAATCATAGACCGTTTCGTCACTTGCCAGAACCTTAAGGACATGGCTCAGGTTGGCAGTATCCGAGGATTGAATATCGCCGAGGATAAAGAAGTTGGTCGACTCAGCCCCTGCCGCAGGCATCTTAAAGCTCTGCGTATCAGACCATATCTCCCCGTCACCCACCTGATAGTAATAGGTCGCGCCGGGCTGCAGACCGGTAAGGGACACCTTATTGCTCCGCAAAGCATCACCATGGCTGCTCTGCACAAAGGTCTGGATGGTAGAGTTCCCCTCCACCGTGACAGGATTGGTCAGGTCATTTGCGGTAGAATATTTCACGAAAGCCTTTGCTGCAGAACCATCAATCTGGGTAAGCCAAGTTATGCTCTTAACATCTGGCTCAGATACGCCATTGGTCATGATGCCAAAGGGTTTGCCCTCGTTCTCCGCCGTCCGCTCACAGACGATCACCCTCTGATTCCAAGAACGCCCGCTGTTGGCCTTTTCCGCATAGAAGGTATACTCTCCCGCCGTATCAAAGGTACGGGTCAGCTTCCCCTTCATATTTGTTTTGCCCAGCTTGGTAGCCTCATTAGAATCTTTATTTACCTGATAGATATTTGCACGGGAAACAGGCTTTCCCTCTGCATCCGTCACAGTCAGCGCCGTCGCCATTCCGGCAACGACCTGCTCACAGCTAAGCTGATACCCCGCCGTCAGCGCGACCTCCTGCTCCGTACCGGAGAAGGTATAGGTCTTGCCGCTCTCCGTGCCGTTGTCAATGGTATAGTTGCCCTTCGTGACGGTGTATCGCAGCGTGTCCCCCTCCGCGACGTCCGCGGGGATGTTGATGATAAGGTATCCCAGCTCAGACACATAGTCATATTCAGCTGCGGTTTCCGCTCCGAAGAGCCGTGCCAGCAGTGACCGCTGTGCCGGCTTCCGCGTGATCGTGATTTTTGCCTGTTTATCTGTCTTTTCAAGTGTCAGCTGATAATCATCGGAGCTTTCCACGGTCGCGCCCTGCAGATACTTGGCGGCGTTACCCATGGTGCTGAAATCTACGGTGATCTCGGCCTTGGTCACAGGCTCTCCCGTGTTGTTCACGATGGAGAGGGCGTATTCCTTGCCAATCTGCGGCGCCTCCGGCTGGGGCAGCACATCGATGGCCGATCTCCGACCCTCGGCATCCTCTACCCGGAAGGTACGCGTCTCCTCAGTCACGTTGCCGTAGAAGTCCTTAAGCCGGATGGTAAGCGTATGGGTGCCGTTGCGCAGATCCATGCCCTTGAGGTAAAGCGAGCCTTCGTTGATCTCCAGCTGTTCGGTGTAGTCCGTGCCGTCCAAAAGCACGCGGATTCCGCTCTGATCGATACCGGTGGCATACTTGTCGGTGAGCTCACTGTCAGAATACACCGCCGAGAAGGTGAGGTTACCGCTGCTCAGCACAGTAGAGCTGTCTCCGGCCAGCACCGCGCCGCTGCCCGTCTCCGTAACGGATTCCAGCACTGGTCGTTTAATATCATTGGTATTAGTTCCGTAGATGAACTGGAGATTATCGATATAGAGATAGCCGCTGCCTTTGGTACAATTCTGGGGAGAAGTCACACGCACCGTATAGGCTCGGGATACGTCCACAGGCATCTGGAAAGCGGAAATATCCGCCTCAACCCAAATCCAGCCCTTACCTGCCCAATCGCTAAGCATACTTCCGCTCACTGTGCCGTCAGCATTGTAACTGTAATACTGCACATAGGCCGCTGTACCATTGAGTTGCTTGCCATCCACATAGCTTATGCTGCCGTCCTCGTTGAGCTTCATATAAGAGGTCGCGAGGTCAGCTTCAAAAGCGCCGCCCTTTAGAACAGCCTTTAACACAGAGTTATCACCTGCGCAGGCCGAAGGCACACTGATCCACATGCCGATTTTTGTGGGCTGTACCGTATTGACAAGGAGGTCGCCTGAAAAGCCGAAGTCTGCCGCCGCAACCACTGTAGAACTAATTTTATTATACGCAAAGTCGTAACCGAGCTTAAACGCATATTGGCCAAAGCGGACATTTTCATCTTCATCAGCGCTGACAACCTGATTATATCCTTCAGGGAAAGTCACGCCCTTACCCGTCGTATCGCGGATCCAGAGTCGGTCTTTCTTCACCTCTTCGGGGAGGAGCTGACCGCTGCCGCTTGCGGAAGACGGCCCCACATGGCAGGACCAGTATTCTGTCGCCGCCACATCGCCGTGATCCTCAAAGTCCATCAGGACAAACGGTTCCATGCCGACCACCGCTTCAATCTGCCCTGCGATGGAGGTATCATGTTTCAGTGCAACCCGGATTGTGCCACGGACCGAAGTCTCAGAATCAGCGGTATATTGGTTATCTGAGAATTGTCCCAGTGAAAAGGAATAATCTGCCGTTTGCTTCAAACCACGAACAGCGTAGTCGTAGTTTGTTCCCGCAGCATTTTTCTTTGCAACATCATTCTTGATGTTATCAGCAATTACTGAGCCGTCTGTATTCTTATAAAAACTGGATGAAATATGTGAAACACTCTCTGTTGCCCACACGGTTCCGTTTTTATCTGCATTAATCTTAAGCGCATCTATTTTATAGTCTGAGCTATAGCAGACAACACCGCCGTCAACTTTATAGCTGACATTTTTGATGTCTCCAACATGTCCGTCCAGTGCAAGGCTTAACTGATACCAACGGGCATCAGCAAAATAGGGCACGCCTTTCATCCAAAACGGATAATAGTATTCTTCAACCTTAATGGTATGCTTATAACTCAGGCCATTTTCGTCAATACTCCACTCAAAGTCCCCATCCTTATAGTTCACCTCGCGGCCCTGCCATGTGGGCTTGAAGGTCAGGTCGCTGGTCTCGCCGAAATCGATGGAAACGCTGCTGTTGGTAAAGTCCAGCTTGTCCGGCCACTGGATCTGAATGGCGGTCTGGCCAACGGTCTCGCCGTTGACCTGCAAGCCGACAGTGACCTCACCGCAGGTATCCCCCGCCCTGTAAAGGCCGGTGGTTGCATTGATAGTGCCGCTGCCGGAGAGCACCGTCCACACAGCGCCCGCGGGAATATCCGCACGGCCGCCGGCCGCATCCACGCCCGCCGCCGTAAACTGTACCGTGCTGCCGGGCGTATAGACCTCGTTATTGGGCGTCAGCACCGCGTGGTCGAACTCGCCCGTGGGCTTCGCCTTGGAGAGCACCATAATGGTGTTGGACACCTTGCGCTCATAGCCGTCGGAGGGGCGGCAGCGCAGCGTCAGGCCGGCGGTGGTCTCGTTCTCCGGCTCACCCTCGCGCTGGGTGGCAAAGGTAGAGGAGCCGCCGCCATCCAGGTTGACCGCCTCCACACAGCCCAAGGCCTCCATGGAGGCAGCTACCTCCGCCATGGTCATGCCCACGGAATAGGGTGCCTGTCGGCCATCCACCATCAGCATTACCACGGTACCGTCCGCCTTGATACCGATAGCCGTGCGGGACGCGCGGGTGGTGTTGTCCAGTCCGCTGCGGGCGTGCCCGTTTTCAAAAATATCGCCAAAGCCGGCAACAGCCTCCCGGACATTGCCGGCATCAAGGGCGTCGTTGCACGTCCGAGCGTCGGTGATGTGCGCCTTGCCATCCATATCCACCCAGAAGGTGGTGGCGGTAGCCCGGTTGATGGCAACTCCGTTCATAACGAAGGCGCCGCTGGGCCGGCCGTTGCTCATGTCGTAGCCACCGGCATTGATGGCGCCCACAACATTCTCACCACGGCGGGTCTGCATACTCTGCGCCTGCTTGGTGGTCTCCAGCATGGCCCAGTTCCTGCCGCTCTGGATGGCTCCAATGTTATAGTCATTGTAGCCCAAGGCCAGAGATGCCGTAGAGCCGGTACCCACCTTGACCTCCATCACATGCCCCATCATCTGTTGGGTCAGTGATGTATTGTTCAGGATCCACTCGTACTCGGTGACATCCGGTGTAACGGCATATTTCTTCTCCGAGATCTGCCGTATGCCCAGTGTGTCAAGACCACTTCCGGCCGCGACATCCACCGCCAGCGCATGCACCGGCAGCAGTGATACCGCCATGCACAGCGCAAGCAAAGCTGTCAGTACTCTTCTCCTCATCTTGCCCTCTCCTTCATCTGTTTATATTTTTACCATTCTTCTCCAACAGTCCGCGCGAATCTCTGCGCGCGTTGTCACACCGTGACAACGCGCGTCGCCGTATATACGGCGAGCCCAGCCCATATTTGATTTATGTCTATGCGACACGCAAGTGTGGTGTCTCCACACATACCACTACCATGTCAAAAGGCACCGGTGTCCGTCCGGTAGGACGGCAGGTATCCGTCCACACACAACCGTCCGACGACACAGTGCCTGATCACGTCCGCAGCGCGATGCCGCATCCGGTATTCGGTTGACCCCGTTTGTGCGGCTCTGATCCGCGCGCAGATCCCCCAAATCCCCCGCATTGTGTCAATTGCCCACTAATTTGTGGTTCC
>OLFZ01000325.1_pt1 | contig 54559 bp, 36 predicted proteins | sample 1604861 | NCBI WGS metagenome assembly OLFZ01 (sample SAMEA3888895, study PRJEB22519) | human gut metagenome | biome: human gut; feature: human-associated habitat; material: faeces | place: Denmark | collected 2011 | reverse complement strand
GAAAAGTGAACGGATATCCCCGTTTTGGGTGGGTGGATATCCTCCGTTTTCAGCAGCCTTGAGCATCTCTATCTGTGTGGAGCTCAGCGACTCCGTATCATTCTGAAACATAGGAGTATTGATGTTCAACACTTGCTTCAAACCCAAAGAGAATACCTCTTCAGTCACCTCTGACGCGGTAAAGCTCCAGATGAAATAGCATAGCTGTTGGAGATACCACGAATGGCAAGCCACGGTATCACAGATTCTATCAGCCAGCTCTTTGGAGATGGACTTGCCTGTCTTCTCAAAAGACGACTGGATAAAAGGAATCCAATGTTCCTTGGCTATCTTCTGCATGAAAATCACTTGACCGAAACGATAGAACGGACTTTTGAAATTGTTGAAGATATTGAGCATCATGTTGCGCTTGCTTCCATAAAGGCAGTAAGAGGTCAACTGCTGCTGTTGCCAAACGGAACGCATCTTGCCCTCCATGTTCTTATACTCAGGGAGATTTGCCAATTGCTGAAACTCATCAATGCACACGATGATCTTGACGCCCTTCTCCCTTGCCAGAATCTCCGGCAACTGGAGAATCGCCATCTTGTCACGCTCTTGTGGCACAAACTTCATGTCGAAAGCGACAAAATCCGTTATCTGGTCGTTCACGACAATCTGCGGAACGACACCTGTCAAGAACTTCTTGGCATCCTCTATCCAACGTTCCATCTTTGACGAGGCGCAAGCGATGACTTGGCTGGCAAAGGTGCGATAGAACTCTGCCTCAGAGCCAATGCTAAATGCGTCGATGTAACAGATTCTCACATTCTTATCCTCTGCACTCAGCTCTCCCATCGCTTTCTTGACAAGCGATGACTTGCCCCATCTACGTGGCGAAATAAGCATCACGTTGATATGGGAAGCCAGCATTTGCTTGAGCATAGCGCGGTCCTCCACACGGTCGATAAAATTCTCCTCAGTAGCTAAAGTGCCAAACTGAAATGGTGATTGATATGCGGTCATCTTCCAAAACATTTTCTGAAATACTTCGGCAAATATACTAAATATTACCCAAAGGTAAGTTACCCAAGGGTAACATTTAGTGATTGTTAGCATTCCATATCAGTCCTACTATAAACCACAAGAAACAGCTAAGATGACGGGGGCAGAATCTACCCATGAAGCAAATAGTAAGAAAGTTTTTGGGGCTATACCGTTATAAAACTTTACCAATAAACTTATTTTGGGGCACGTATCGCGGCTACAGGCAGAGCCTGAGAATAGTAAACTAATTGCTGAAAGAAAATACGAGAAGGCGTGAAGAAAAACAGCATTGAGGGCTTGGTGCTTGATTTTGGGCTATGTTAAATGGATACGGAGAAAAAGTTAATGGGCCGTTAATTCATGCTAATCAACTTGCATTCGGCTGAACGGAAGGTTATCTTTGTATAGTTGCTCCACTATGGCAATTTGCACCCCGGCCATCTTTGCACGAGAGGCAGGACGCAGCAAAACAAAAGAATGTAAAATATAATACACCAAAATAATAATGAAAAAGTTAAGTTTCTTGTCAATCTCCTCTGTTGGGTATCGGAAAATATCGTTCTCGTATCGACCACGTATCAATCCCGTATCAATCCCGTATCAATCCCGTATCGTTCTCGTATCATCCTCCTATCGTTCTCCTATCGTTCTCGCTTCCGGAAGCGGAAACAATACGGAAACAATACGAAGCCGATATACTTTGGAAGGGAGGACGATATGAGGATGAGGCTTAGCGGATACTTGGAAGTAGGACCCCTAAGGTCAAAAACACGGTGTTGGCGGTGTGCGACAAATGCCTTTTGAAGGGTTTTCTAACAATACGACAGGAATTTACCCCCCCCATTTAAAATCACTCACAAATATTTTGCGACAAGAAACAATCTGTGTACCTTTGCAGCGATTTAATTTTTTAATTTAGCGTCTATGAAAAAGATTTTTGTTTGCAGCCTGGCCTTTTTGTTAGGGTCAAGTGGCGCAATGGCGCAGAGTTTAAGCGACCGAGTCGAGCTCAACGAGAAAGAAAGCGTTGGCATGACCCTGTCCCGCTTCTCACCTGTAAAGCCAAAAAGTGAGGATGCAAACGCCTTGTTGCGTTATCCGATGTTGCGTTTGGTGCGACAAGACGAACCAACGAAGCCAAGCATTCCCTATGCGGAGCGTACATTCACGGAGCGCAAGGCCCAGCACGCCGCCCCCAACCAAGTGGGCGACATCATGCGTGCCGCAGCAGGGCGTGAGCTTTGGGGAAACGTCACTTACAGCAATGCGTGGGAATCCTACGACTACAGAGGATTCTACACTTTCGACTCCAGTGTAAACCCATTGCAGATGCAGATGCTGGGTACGAACGGCAGCTTCTACATGGAGGGAAATGGTGGAGCAGTCTTCCAGGATGGGACCCTCTACGTGGTGCGCTATGCCACCTATGGAAGTTACTTCTTCATCTACATCAACACCTACGACCCCGAGACCTTCGTCCAGATGGGTAGCACTTCGACCGAGGACGTGACCTTTGTTGCTCTCGAGACTGCCACCAATCCTGCAACGGGCAAGACGTACGGCGTGTTCTACAACAGCGATGCGACTGGCTTTGTTCTTGGAACAGTCGATTACACCACCATGACACGCAAGGATTTCGGCGCTCTGGAGCACCCCTACGTCGCATTGGGCGTGACCAAGGACGACGTGATCTATGGTGTGGCAACCGATGGCAACCTTTATCGCATCGACCAGAGCACCTGCGAGGAAACCCTGATCGGCAGCACTGGCGTGGAGCTTCTGCTGAGCGACGGCGGCCACTACGGCCAAAGTGGCGAGATCGACACGAAGACGGGCATTTTCTACTGGGCTTGTAAGGACGCCCAAAAGAACGCTGCCCTCTACACGGTTGACCTGCAGACGGGTGCGGCTACGAAGTTGGCCGATTTCCCGGGACAGGAGACGGTCTATGGCCTCTATGTGCCTCCCGCTCCTGCAGAAGACGGTGCCCCTGCAGCGGTCGAAAACCTGAATGCATCCTTCACGGACAACTCGCTTGTAGGTAAGGTGGCGTTCACAGCCCCAACAGCCACCTATGCTGGAGGCACGCTCAGCGGTCAGCTTTCCTACTATGTCATGGTAGGCAATGATACGCTGGCTACAGGCAAGACCTATCCCGGCGCATTTGTACGCGAGACGGTGACTGTGCCAGAGGGCGTGACCACCTTCCGCGTCACGACAGCCAACGAGGTTGGATCAAGTCCCGAGAACAAGGTCAAAGTCTATGTGGGCAACGATGAGCCTACACAGGTCAAGGACGTCAACCTCGCCATCGACCCTGAGACAGGTGTGGCCAAACTGATGTGGAGCCCTGTCACGACGGGCATCAACGGCGGCTATATCGGCAACATCACCTACAATGTGGTACGCTATCCAGACTCCACGACGGTGGCAACGGGGCTTGCGGCTACCGAGTTTACCGAGACCTTCTCTGCCGAGGAGCCGCTACAGACCTATAGCTACGGAGTAGCCGCTGTCAACGACACGCAGACGGGCGTGGCTGGCATTTCCAACAAGAGTGTGTTTGGTGCAGCCATCGTGCCTCCCTACAGCGAGCCGCTCGACAACGAAGGTGCCCTCGAACTCTACACCATCATCGACAACAACGAGGATGGATCGACATGGGAGTTTAACGAGAAAGAGGGTGCCGCCTCATATAAGTATAGCCGCGTCAACGATGGTGACGACTGGCTTATCACACCAGCCATCCAACTGAAGGGCGGCAAGCTCTACTCCGTTTCGTTCGAGACCTGTGGCTACGGCTATACCTACCACGAGCGCATCGAGGTGAAGTATGGCAACCAGCCTACAGTAGCAGGCATGACCCATCAGCTCTTGGACTCTACGGATATCATGTCGCCCAACTACACGAAGTTTACACGCGAGATAGCAGCCGACACCGACCAGAAGGTCTATGTGGGCTTCCACGCCATTAGTCCTGCCGACGAGTTCCGCCTCTATCTGAAAAACGTAGAGGTGTACGAAGGCCTCTCCCTCACCCTGGCCGACTCTGTGCAGCAGTTGAGCCTTGTCCCTGCCGAGAAAGGCGAGTTGCGCGTAGATGGCAGCTTCAAGACACCGAGTCTGACCCTGGGTGGCGACACCTTGGGCAACAACCTGACCAAGGTAGAGGTATTGCGCAACGGCAAACTGCTTCAGACCTACGAGGCGCCTGACACAGCCAGCGTACTGACGTTCACCGACGACCAGCCCGTCAACGGCTTCAACAACTATGTGGTGAAGGTCTATACTGCCGAGGGCGAGGGACGTTCCGCCCACGCCCAGGTCTATGTAGGCGTTGACACGCCGAAGTATCCGAAGCGTCCGAAACTGACAGACCAAAGCAACAGCATCCACATGGCATGGAAGGCCGTGGGCAATACTGGTGCCAACGGCGGCTACGTGAACACTGACAAGGTCTGGTATCGGATTTACGACGTGGACCAAAGCAACAACGACATGGTTGCCGAACTGAGAGACAGCGTCCAGGGCACGAGTTACGACATCGACTACGACACCAACGCTGGCGAGCAGAAGGCGATCCAGTTTGGCCTTTCCGCTTCCAATTCTGCTGGCAATAGCCTCATCGTGGGTTCTGACCCGCTGATCGTTGGCCAGGCTTACACGCTGCCGTTCCGCGAGAGCCTTGCCCAATGTGCCGTCTCCAACTTCTGGTGGGGCGACCGAACGGGCAACTCTGCCTTCACCCTCTCCAATGAGAACGCTTCCGACGGTGACGGCGGATGCTTCGCCCTCAACACTGCAGCACCGCAGGAAACTGCTTGGATCAACAGTGGAAAGATCGCTTTGGGCGGCGTAGCCAACCCGAAACTCTACTTCAGCCACTATGCCGACACGCGCTCAGACATGAAACTGACCGTGGAGGTTCAGAAACCGGACGGCACGGTGGACAGTCTCTATACATTTGACTACAAGACGCTCACTCAGGACGACGACAACGAGTGGCGCAGAGAGTCGGTATCGCTCAAGGAGTATGCCTCCCTGCCGTACGTCATCGTGCGCTTCAGAGGCGAAATCGGTGTCAAGGCCTATTCGCTGTACCTGGACGACATCGTAGTGGAGAACATTTTCGTCAATGACCTCAAGGCCGAGATCATCACTCCGGGTCAACTTCGCAAGAACAAGACGAGCAAGGTGAGCATCAAGGTGACCAACAAGGGTGATAAACCTGCGAACCGCTACACGGCTGCTTTGTATGCAAATGGTGAGGAAGTAGATGCGGAAACTGTGGAGGATGTGCTGAATCCGCTGCAAAGCCGTACGTTCACCTTCGACTACACGCCCAGCCTCTTTGATGAGGGCGAGACGGTTGAGCTGAAGGCTGTGGCAGAATTTGACGACGATGACTACACGGATGACAACGAGGTCAGCGCCGTCGTTAAGGTTCTTACGCCCGACCAGGCCAAACCCGAGAATGTGTCGGCCGAGGCTGTCGGTGCTGGCACGGGACAGGTGAATGTTGCATGGGCGCAGCCCAATGACGAGTCGGCCTCCGTCACTGACGATATGGAGAGCTATACTTCATGGAGCGTCGATGACTTCGGTTTCTGGAATAGCGTATATGGCGAGCCTAAGGGCGGCGCAGGCCAAATCTACTCTTCCGTTCCCTATCCCCACCAGGGCGAGAAGTTTGGGTTTATGGTCTTCGACCCAAGAGACTGGTCGTGGGAGTTGACAGACAAGAACCCATCGCTGAAGCCGCATTCGGGCAAGAAGTATCTGGCTTCGTTCTACAATTATACGGAGGAACCCGGAAGCGTGGAATTCTATGACAGCAACGACTGGCTTATCAGTCCTACCCTCTCGGGAGAGGCACAGACCATTTCGTTCTGGGTGAACAACGTCAAGGCAGGCGATTCTGACAACGTGGAGAAGTTTGAGCTTCTTTACTCCGTGGCAGGCAACGACACAACCGAGTTTGTCAAGCTGGGCGACACCTACGCCGTCTTTGGTGGCGAGTGGCAGCAGATCACCGCCAGTCTCCCCGCAGGCGCTACGCATTTCGCCATCCGCCATTGCACCGACTCCAAGCACTCCTTCGTGTTCATGGTCGACGATGTATGCTATGTAGGTGGTAGCGGAGTTCTGAAAGGCTACAACGTCTATCGTGACCAAACACTGGTAGCTACTTTGGAGCCGACCCAGACGACCTTTACGGATAGCAAGGTGCCCGACGGCACACACACCTATGCCGTCACGGCACTCTATGCCGAGGGCGAGTCTGCTCCCGCATTCTCGCAGCGTGTCACTACAGCCATCAGCTCTCTCGCCGTGGAGGACGGAAAACCGTTCGACGCTTATACGGTCGATGGCAAGTTGGTGGGCCGCAACCTCACTTCGCTGAAGCAGTTGAAGAAAGGCACCTACGTCATCAATGACAAGACGGTGGTCGTGAAGTAACACGTTTTCGTCTTTGTAGATTCTTAAAAAGAGGCCAGGAGCAAAAACTCCTGACCTCTTTTCTTTCATATTTTTATTTGATTTTATTTGATGATGCCATTGTCCGTATCGCGGAGGTTGATGCGCTTTTCGGCAGCCTTGTGCTTGCTGCCACGGCTGAGACGCCACGAGATGTTGATCGAGACTTGGTTGCCATTGCCGTTGGAATAGCCGATGGTGTGCTTGTAGAGGTCGCGGTTGAGGAGCTCATTCTCATACGCTTTGTAGTGGCTATCGAAGAGATTGGCCCAAGACAATGAGAATTGCCAGTCGCGCCATGTGTAGGATGCCGTCAGCACGGAGTAGGAACCGTTGTAGCCCTTCGATTCGCCCTCGAAGAATCGGTTGCCATTGTCGATATAGCCCTGTAGGGTGAAGGGGCCGAGATAGGCCGTGATGCTGCCCACATAGAACCACGAGGTGTAGAGATGCGTATAGTCTTGGCCGTAATTGAAGCATCTGAACAGTCCGCCATTGGCGGCAACCTGGAGTTTCTCGGGCACGAGCCAATAGCCAGCGTAAACCATCATGTGCAACGCGTCAATCTCCTTTTGGTTGATCTGCGTATAGACGAATTGATTGTCATCGGTTCGATGGTAGTGGGCCATGTTGGGTTTGACACATTGCTTGAAATAAGCGTCTATGAAAGTCTGCAAACGATTCGTGTTGTACGACAACTGTAGTCGGTGCTCCCTGTCGCGCGAAGGTTTCAGGTCGGGATTGCCCACTGTCCACTCCATGCTATTGGTGCGAACCATGGCGTCGCTTGTCATCGCTATGCGAGACACTCTGTCCTGTTGCTGATAGGTGTAGCTCAACTGCAAGCCATGGGTGATGTTGTACGCCAGCGACACCTTGGGACGGAAAGTCCAGAAGTGGTACCGATGGTCATTCTGGGTGTAATGGATATAGCTTGCACCCGACCCCAGCGCGTAGCGCAGTTGGCCAAGCATACCCTTGATTTCGGCAAAGGCATGCAGGCGGTTGTTGTTCGTCCGCGTCAAAGAGGAGGCGTCGCCCAGGTAGTCGTTCTTGGTGAATTTGGCACTATAGTTCAGGCCCGTCGAGACCGTGAAAGGCTTCAGCCGGTTCTCATAGATCACCTCCGTGAGCAGGGAAGCCGTCTTGCCATCCACATCATACTGGTAGGGAGACCCCTCGTCATAGAAACTGCTGGTCTGCGTGGAGATATAGGTGCCTACGGCATTGGCGGTAAGCGACTGGTGCGGGGAGATCTGGCGGAAGAAATAAAGGTCCAATACTGGCGAATGACTCTTGTCGTCATCCCGACTCGTAGCCCTATAGTGGCGTGTGCCATCCATGATATCCTTGATGTGATAGTTGTCCGGAGCATTGCTGAGCGATCCGGCCAAAGACGCCTGAAAGACGGTGGCGGTAGAGTCGGCCCAGTTGTAGGTGAGTTTGGCGTCCTGCCCCATCGTCTTGCGCAGCGTCTCCACATCGTTTCGCTCGATGGTATAGAGACTGCCATCGGCCAAGGTATATCTCGTCAACTGCATGCTCTTGCCGCCCCGGGTCCGATATCCACTCATACCATACGAAAGCGACCATTCGCTCTTGCCACGGTTCCACTTGCCGTACACCATGCCATCACCCTGCAAGGTGGTTAGCGACGCGGTCAGGTCTGTGCCGACCGTATAGCCACTCTCACTTCTGCGCGTAACGATATCGACAACATAGGCTATGCCCTCGCCATAACGGACTCCCGGATTGTTGATGAAGTCGATCTTCACGACGTCCTTCGGATCGAGCGCCAGCATCTCCTGCTTGCCCACTACGACACCATTGACTCTCAGTTGGACCTCGCCCCTGTTGTCAATAGCCGTGACGGCATGGTTGACATGGTCAATGCGAAGGTTGGCAAGCGAGAGCTTCTCGAGGATGCTGAAGCCATTGTTGGAACCCTGCTTCTGTGCGTTGGTAGGATAGATGAGCAAGCCGTCAGCCTTGTTGACCACCTTGGCCGCTTGGACTGTCACCTCGTCGAGCGTGAGGGTTTTGTTCACATCCTGCGCATGACTACAGAGGGCAGAGGACAGGAACAGGGAAAAGGAAATCAATCGTTTCATTTTGTACCAGTTTTGAATGATGGCACAAAATTACGATCCTATCCCGAGAAGGCCAATTTATTTGTCTGACATTTCCCTGACAATCGACTGTCAGAAACCCAACTACCTGTGTTTCAAACTGTAGCTCTTCCCCCTATCCGATTCTATCTTGAGCGAGCTATGGGCCTCTATGATCGGTTTGATGCGTCGAATGAGCGTGTAGAGCGTGTCGCTGGCATCCGGCTTCTTGGGCCAGAGTCGATTGCAGATTTCCTGCTTCGACAGGGTGTGCGTATCTGAGGTCATAAACATTTCGAGTAGGGCGTGCTGCATGGGCGTGAGATGAATCTGATCGCCCGAAAGCGTCATGAAATGGTCGTCATGATACACAAGTCCCCCATAGGACAAACCCGGGACGACCAGCGCCGGTTTGTTTCTCCTCGTGTACCACCAGCTACCCAAGAGCCACAACACGCCAACCATGAAGAGCGACGCCGACCCCCTTTGGTCGGACATCATGAATATCGAAGCAAAACTGCAGTTGGCCTCCGCCACCAGCCGCGTCTCCAAGCGTCCGTTCCTGCGCACGGTACGCAGGGCGATGCCTGCCGTGTCCTTCAACTCGGCAATGCTGAGATAGCTACGGTAGCAGCGGATGGTGTCGGTAGTGATCACCTGGTTGGGCATTTTCACAAGGACCTGCTCCAAAGCCTGGTTGACATCCTGCGCAATCCTGTTCTCTGTATTGCGATAGCTATTCATGCCCGAGCACAAGGCACAGAGCATGAGAAAGCTAAACACGATATATGGAAGTCCCTTCATGATTTACAATATAAAAAGCACGAGCTATGTTGTCGATATTATAGCAAGGAGGTGACCTCGACGGTCGGCCTTCCCACTCTCACGTCCTCGTCGGCAAAGGAGATGGTGATGACCCGCTCCTCATGAGGCATGAGGTGGAAATAGTTGTCGCCATAGACCACGGGGAGGACCTGGTCGCCATCACTATCCTTGAGGTTCAGGCGCAACATCAGGGCCGGCGTGTCCGCCAGGTTGGCGACCTTGACCGTACCCCTCCATTCGTCTCCCTCGCGATGCAAAGACGGCGTGACGGCAACGCGCGCTGGAGGAAGCGAGCGCAAAGCCTGGAAGCAGCCCTCCTCCTGCGAGAGCACATAGTCGTTGCGCGAGACGATCTCATCGCCCTGACGCAGCGAGAGGCGCAGGAAGAAGACCTCGGGCGGTGTCGTCAAACTGTCGGTACGCTGGGGGAGGACGACTGGGAAGGCGTCTGCCCGACTGGCGGAAGCTACCGCCAACGACTGACTATCGGATCGGACGACACGACCCGTCTGGTCGTACAAGGTGTAGGAGACCTCCAGCGCGGGGGCGTCCTTGCCACAATGGTTGACCACCTCGACACGCTGGGCGACGGGATTGTAGAGGACATGGAGCGGCTCACAAGCCTTCTTCACACCGAAATAGCCCGCCGTAGGGTCGAAATAGTAGTCGTAGGTCTGCCACACCATCGAGGGCCACGTCGGGTGGCTCATCCACATAAGAAGGCCCATGCCCTGCTGCGAGGTAGCGGCCTCGAACATGGCGCGATGACCATCATAATTGAGCCATTGGGCCCAAGCCGAATACTGCTCCATCGAGGTGGGACGACCCAAGCAGCGCTCCATCTTCTCATTGAAGGCGGCACCACGCTGAGCGCCCAGCATCGTGAAGTCGTGCTGACCCCACGCCTCGCCCTGTGGCCACAGTTGGCCGGGCGGCAGCATCCGTCGCAGGCTCTCGGGATTGGGCACACAGGGCACACCCTGCTCCGAGTGGAGCTTGGAGGAAGTATGGGAGAAATAATAGCTGACGGGCATGAGCGTATAGGGACCATGACCCGAGACGCCGTCGTCGGCAGAACTGGAGATATAACCCAGTTGCGGGTGAAGCGCAGCCACACTCTGGCGCAGCCCTTGGTCGAGGACCTCGGGCGGGTAGCCCTCGTTGCGACCACAGTAGAGAGCCAGGGAGGGATGGCAACGGATGCGAGAGATGAAGTCGCAGGCGTTGTCCATGAACATCTCATTGTCGGCAGGGTCGGGGCCGTCCCACGGATTGGCGAGCCAGAAGTCCTGCCAGACCATCAGTCCGTAGCGGTCGCAGGCCTCGAAGAAGGCCTCAGATCCCGTCTGTCCCACCCAGTTGCGTATCATCGTCATATTCATGTCGCGATGGTAGCGGACGGCAGCGTCGAACTCGCGCGCCCGATAGTTGAGATTGGTTTCCGAGAAGCCCCAGTTGCCTCCCATCACCATGATACGCTGGTGGTTGACAAAGATCTTCAGGGCCGTGTCCATATCCTCGTAGGCCACCTCGCGGATGCCCGCCTTGTAGCGCACCTCGTCGCCTGCGGCAGAGAATCCCGCATCATAGAGATACGGTTCACCATAACCATTGGGCCACCAGAGGCGCATCGGCTGACGGCGGAGCTGGGGGAAGATGTCGGGACTGAAAGCCACGTCGCGGCTCTCCTGCGGGGCAAGCCTCACGGGCTGCTCAAAGCGGATCGATCCGATCCATCCACTTACCGTCGTCGTGACGGCACGGGAGGTATTGTTGGTGACACGCACGACGGGCGTCATCGAGGCCAGCGTATCGGAAGATTCGAGGCGCGTCGTCACATACGGGTCACTGACATGGACATCGCCCTCCAGCGAGAGCCAGACGTCGTTCCAGATACCCACCTCGCGGCCCGGCGTGGAGGTGATCCAGTCCCAGCCTATCGTGGCGTGGAAAGTCGGGTTGTCGAGTCCCAAGACACCTCCGTTGATATCGGTCGATTCGCTATTTTTCACCTTCACCGCCCCGATATGGGCGTTCTTGTGCACGCATACCTCCAGGGTGTTGTCGCCCCGCGTGAGATAGGGGGTAAGGTCGAAACGCCCCCTGCGGAAGGCACCCTCTATGCGCCCCACAGGTTGGCCATTGACGAGGAGGTCGGCTTTCCAATTGATGCCATCCAGATGGAGGAGCACCCGCTCTCCCTTCTTCAGTTTAGAAGACAGCCGGAAGGAGGTGCGATACCAAAAGTCGCTGCTGAAATAGCTCTCCGAGATCTGCCGCATCGCATCGCCCACCGTATTGTCGGGTACAGCCCCATTATGGATAAAACTCGTCAGGACCGTGCCCGGGACCGTAGCGGGCAGCCAGCGGTCGTAGCCGTCGCGTCGCAACTCCCATCCCTTGGTCAGCGGACAGCGCTTGCCTTGCAGGAGCGAGACGGTCGGCACACCCTCGGGAGTCGCTATCGGAGCGGGCGTGGCAGGCCGTCCCCACACCTCCAGTTCGGAAAGGGCATAGACTCCAAATGAACCAGGACGTTCGAGCAGCAGACGGACGTAGCGAGCCGTCTCCCGACAGGCCACCACCTCCTGACGGCGATCCTCATCGGAGGACAAAGAGGCCACATCACGCCAGGTCTGTGCATCATCGGAAGCCTGCACACGTCCCTGAATGGCGGGATAGCGCCAAGAGAGGCGCAGCGTGTCGAAGGCGACAGGGCGACCCAAATCGACGGCAATCCATTGCGGGACAGAGGGAGTATCGGCACCTGACCCACGGCCCTCCGCCATCCACATACTGGCAAAGCGGTTGCTGGGCAGCATACCTCGCTCGTCGTCGGTAAAGACACACTCATAGAGACGCCAGTAGGCGCAGCCCTTCATTTTCAACCGGATGCGCAGGTGGTCGTAGCGTCCCTCGGCGACAGGTATCGACAGATCCATCAGGCGCAACGGCAGACGCTCGATGGCCTCCTGCTTATTGGGATCAGAGGCTGCCGTCTGGCGCGTGGCCTTGCCGGGGAGATCCTCACCACGCAAGGCACCGATCTCCTGCCATGCCGCCCCGTCGGGGGAGGCCTCGACGACGATCTCATAGCCACTATCGGCCTGCTGCTCGCGGTAGGCCGCCCAGGCGTTGAGGCGGAGGGACCGTGTCGCCACCGCCATGCCTGTCCAGTCGTACTGTATAAAAGCGTCGTCGCCCATGACATAGACACTCGTCACGGTATTGCCGTCGAAAGTCTTCTCACGGTCGCGGAGCGACAACTCGCCATCGCTGGTCGCCACACGGACGCGGGGCGGTTCCTCCTGGGTGAGAATGCCGTCGGTGGCAAGCTGGGCCGTCAGATTGTAGTCGATGGAGGACGAGGCCGAGGCCTGCCGCATCCATGCCTGGTTGGCATAGTCGGCAGGGAGCGTCCGCTGCGGGATGAAGGCTTCACGCTGGCGACCCGGATACTGACCGATACCACGCGTCTTGTCGTCGTCGGCCTTCGCCCAAAGGCTGAAAAGAATCAAGGGCAACAAGGCCCATAGTTTGTGATGCATCATAGGGAGAGCAAAATGTGTCTGGATGGTAGGGGCAGCCCTTCGGGATGGTCTCGGGATGCCTTCGGGATGGGAAGCAGGCGCATGGCCCGTGTCGGGGATCAGAAATCCTTCAGCCAGGACTTGAGATCCATCATCATCTCTTCGTGGAAACGGAAGCCGATCTTGCTACCCCAGCCATGACCTCCGCTGGAATAGACATGGAGCGAGGCGGGGACGTCGTTCTTGTACATCTCGACATAGTAGTTGACGCCATTGATGGGCGACACCGTGTCGTCGTCGTCGCAAAGGACGATGAAGGCGCGGGGCGTGACACGCGAGACATGGAGGTCGGCACTATACTTTTTCTGCTCCTTCTTCGAGGCGTGCTTGCCCAGGAGCGCGGTCATGCTGCCCTCGTGGGCCACTCCCTCCGTCATGGAGATGACGGGGTAGAAAAGAATCTGGAAGTCGGGCTTGGCATCGCCGGTAGAGGAAGTCGCCACCATGGCAGCAAGGTGACCTCCGGCAGAGAATCCCATCACACCCACATCGTTGCGGTTGAGCTTCCACGACGTAGCGTTGAGGCGTACGAGGCGCAACGCCTGTTCCGCATCCTCCACGGGCACCTCGGGACGGCCGTTGGGCAGGCGGTACTTGAGGACGATGGCAGCGATACCCTGGTTTTGGAAATACTCCGCCCAGTCGTAGCCCTCCTTCTCCATGGAAAGGCTGGAATAGCCGCCACCCGGGAAGATCACCACCGCGCGGCCCGTGGCCTCCTTGTCGGAGGGCAGGAAGACGCGCACCTTGGCCGTGTCCTGCTTGTCGCCATTGCTGTGAGGAGGTTTGCCATTGTAAAGATTGGCATCAAAGACCATCTGGGCCTGTGCGCCGAGCGCGAGAATCGTCATCCCGGCAGCGAGAAAAAGCTTCTTGAATATCATTTCAGTTGTATTGTTTTTATGCGAAGACTGCGCCTTACGGACACCACAAGGCACGCTGTGATTGTCCGTCAACCACTTATCTTCGTGCAAAGTTATGAAAAATTGGGCGAAAGCATCCAAATGTTTAGAGATTTTAGTAAATTTGCAAACCGTAAACCATCCCCCTACGGTGGCTAAAGGTATTTTAATGGTTGGCCGCCACCCATTTAACAACTCCCCGAGGGTGGCACGGCGGGGGATGGGAAAGAAGAGAGAGAATATGTACATGTTAGACAAATTTCGCTACTGTCCCGTCTGTGGCAGCAAGCATTTCGAAGAGAGCACGGCAAAAAGCAAACGCTGCCGCAATTGTGGGTTTGAGTATTTCCTCAACGCCAGTAGTGCCACGGCAGCCTTCATCCTCAACGGACGCGGCGAACTGCTCGTGGAGCGGCGCAAAGAAGAGCCCGGACGGGGCACGCTCGACCTGCCTGGCGGCTTCTGCGACACAGGCGAGACGCTGGAGGAAGGCATGGTGCGCGAGGTACTGGAGGAGACCGGACTGACGCTGACAGAGGAGCCGCAGTATCTCTTCTCCATCCCCAATGTCTATCGCTATGGCGGATCGGAGATTCCGACGCTGGACGCCTTCTTCCTCTTCCGCGTGGCCGACGGCCTGGAAACCAAGGCGGGCGATGATGCGGCAGAACTGATGTGGATTGCCCTGGCCGACATCCATACCGAAGAGTTTGGCCTGAGATCCATCCGGCGCGCGCTCCACCGATTCCTGGAGGCACACGCGGCGGGCAACCTTTGAAGCGTCGCTGCGCCATGATCCATCGACAAGGACTATCCAGCCGCCTCTTCGGCCTCGTGGCCGAACCGTTGCGGCGCAACACGAGTTTCTTCGTGTTTATGTATGTGCTCGGCGTGGTCGTCAGCGTAGTAGAACTACCCGACAAACCCGACGCCAAGCTCTACGACAACCTGTGGCCGGAGCTGCTGCTCGATCTCTATGTGGTCTGCGCCATGCTGGCCCTGCTGCCCCAGCGCTTGCGGAGATGGGTGCGGGGCGTGGTCTGCGCAACGGCCTATGTGGTCGCCATCGCCGACGTGTTCTGCTTCTGGAAATTTGGATCGGCCCTCACCCCCACGATGCTCCTGCTTGTCGGGGAGACCAACGGTAACGAGGCAAGCGAGTTTCTCTCAACTTACATCAACGCCTCGGTGATACTATCCCCCGTGGGCTGGCTGCTGCTGATTGCCGCCCTACAGGCCGCCACAGCCCTGCTCCTGCCCCGCCTACGAAAGCGGAAGGTGGGCGGACCGATCCTGCCTGCCGGGATGAGGAGACAGGCGCGCCCCTGGCTGGAGGCCCTCCTGCTGGGACTGATCGTCGGGAGCATCATCACGTCGTGGCACAACAAGCGCGAGATGGTGGTCATGTTCTCGCAGCCGAACATCGGAGGTATAGAGCATGAGCTGACGCGCAATGACTGCGCACAGTTCTACCAGCCCATCTACCGGCTGGCTTTCAGCATCTTCTCCAACGAACTGGCCTCGCAGCAGGTGGAAAAACTGATCGAGGCAAAGGACCGGGTGCGCATCGAGGGGTGTTCCTACCGCGTGCCCAATATCGTACTGATCATCGGCGAGAGCTTTGGCAAGCACCACTCGCAGCAGTATGGCTACTTCATGCCCACCACGCCACGGCAGGTGGAATGGGAGAAGACGGGACAACTTGTGGCCTTCAGCGATGTCGTGGCTCCGTGGAACCTGACAAGTTTCGTCTTCAAGAACCTCTTCTCGATGCACGTCGTCGGGGAGAAGGGGGAGTGGTGCGACTATCCGCTCTTCCCCGAACTGTTTCGCAAGGCGGGCTACCATACGAGTTTCATCACGAACCAGTTTCTCCCCAAGGCCAAGGAGGCGGTCTATGACTTCAGCGGAGGCTTCTTTCTGAACCACCCGGAGCTCTCGGAGGCGATGTTTGACACGCGCAACACGAAGACTTTCGCCTACGACGAGGGGCTGCTCTCGGAGTATGACGAGCACCTGAAGAAGGCCAACACAGCCCACAACCTCATCCTCTTCCACCTCATGGGACAGCACGTCAACTACCGCCAGCGCTACCCGAAGGGACGGGGACAGTTTCGTGCCGACGACTACAAGGATCGACGACCCGAGCTCAACCACTACCAGCGGCGCGTCTTGTCGGAGTATGACAACGCCACGCTCTACAACGACAGCATCGTCGATCAGATCGTGCGACGCTTTGCCAACGAGGACGCGGTAGTGATCTACGTCCCCGACCATGGCGAGGAGTGTTTCGAGGGATCACGGGGCTTCATCTGCCGCAACCATAGCGCAGCCATCGACTACGACTTGGCGCACTACGAGTTTGAGGTGCCGTTCTGGATCTGGTGCTCGAAGTCGATGATTGCCAAGCATCCTGACCTCTACCAGGAGATTCGCGCAGCGAAAGACCGACGGCTGATGACCGACGCGCTACCCCACACGCTGCTCTACCTGGCCGGCATCAAGGCACCCGATTACCACGAGGCGTACAATGTGCTGGCGCCGAAGTATCAGGAGCGGCGCCCACGCATCTTGAAGAACCAGGCCGACTATGATCGGCTGAGAAGTAAAAAGTGAGAAATAAAGCGAGAAGAAAGAAACAATGAACAAGTCACCCATCAGAGCCGACCGAGGACTGCTGAGCCGAAGCGAATGTCATGCGCTACGGGGCCTGGCGATTCTCGGCATCTTCCTCCACAACTACTGCCATTGGCTCGGCCCGGCGGTGAAGGAGAACGAGTACCAGTTCTTCCGCAGTAATGTGGAGGGACTACGCCATGCGCTGGGATGCCCCGACACATGGCTCCCCGTGCACCTGATCTCCTTCTTCGGCCATTATGGCGTGCCGGTATTCCTCTTTCTGAGCGCCTATGGACTGACGATGAAATATGAGCGGACGCGGCGGCGGTATGACGATCCGCAGCCCAGGGACGCAAGTCCCGCAGCCTTTGTACGCTTCCATTTCCTCAAACTCTTCCGCATGATGATCGTCGGCTTCGTGGCCTTCACGATGTTCGATGCCATCACGCCCGGATCACACACCTACCACTTGATGGACATCGTGGCGCAGATGGGGATGTTCAACAATCTCCTGCCCACTCCCGACCGCATCATCTGGCCAGGACCCTACTGGTTTTTCGGACTGATGCTGCAGCTCTATATCGTCTATCGGCTGCTGCTCTTCCGTCGCCATTGGGCTGTCACGGTAGGACTGATGGTCGTCTGCACGGTCATCCAGATGGCATGTGATCCGGAGAGCGAAGCGCTCAACCGGTGGCGATACAACTTCGTCGGAGGGATGCTGCCCTTCGGCGCGGGACTGCTCTACGCACGCTACGCCACGGGGCTTCTCTCATGGCGCAACGGTGTGGGCCATGCGCGCTTCGACACGCTCAACCTGATGGTCTCCGTGGTGCTCATCTTCCTACTGAGTTTCAACTACTGGACATGGTACCTCGTGCCTCTCTGTGTCTGCTCGGCCTCCATCGCCTGCGTGCGCCTCGTCGGCGAGACGCCATGGCTCGACGGGGTCGGCAGGATACTGGTGTGGACGGGGACGCTGAGCGCGGCACTCTTCGTCTGCCACCCCATCACGCGCAAGATCTTCATACCCATCTCACATCATGGCGACGTCTATGCCGGACTGCTGCTCTATGTCATCGCCTCGCTCTGCCTGGCGTGGCTCGTAGCCCTGCTGATGGAGAAGATACCCAGTCCCACCCTGAAAAAGCCGCAAGGAGCATGAAAATCAAGGATATCGAACTGGCCAATATCTCCCGATACCGAGGGGAGCTGATGGGCATGGCAATGTTGTTTGTCGTGCTATTCCACGTGGGTCTGCCCCGCGAGGACGCCTTCTTCGGACTGCGCCGCATTGGCAATATCGGCGTGGATATGTTTCTGTTTCTCAGCGGCGTGGGACTCTGGTTCTCATGGACGAAGGGACAACAGGCGGGACGCTTTCTGCTGCGACGCCTCGTGCGCATCTATCCAGCATGGCTCGTGGCGGCATGCGCATTCTACATCCCCGACTTCATTCACCATGGGGGCCACAGCACGAGCCTCATAGACCTCATCGGAGACATCACCATCAACTGGGATTTCTGGCTCCACGACGAACTGACCTTCTGGTATATCCCCGCCACGATGATGCTCTACCTCTTCACGCCAGCCTATCTGAGCCTCATCATCCGGCATCCCATCTACCGATGGCTGCCTATCGTGATGATCATGTGGTGCATCCTCGTGCAGTATGTCACGCCCATCCACCAGGCGGTGGGCCACCTGGAAATCTTCTGGAGTCGCGTGCCCATCTACTTCATCGGCCTCAACGCTGGCAAGGCGGTGCAGGAGAAGCAGACGCTGGACGGCACCTCCATCTGGATGATACTGATCATGTTTGGCATGGCCTTTGCGTCGAGCGTGTTTCTGGAGCAGGTGCGCCATGGCGAGTTTCCCATCTTCCTGGAGCGGATGCTCTACATCCCGCTCACGGTGACATCGATCCTGCTGCTCAACCGGGTGTTCCGACGCACGCCCAAGGCGTTCAACGGAGTCTGCCGATTTGTGGGGGCACTCTCTCTGGAGGCATATCTCATCCACGACCACTTCGTGATGACCTACATCGAGCGACTGCACCTCGGCTACTGGCCGACATTTCTTATCACCATCGCCATCACCTTGCCTGTGGCCTGGGCGCTCCACACGATCCTGGCCCGCATGACGAAACCCATAGAAAAGCGAATCCAATGACTCACGAGACCATCAACAAGCCCACCCGGCAACACGGCGGACACCCCGTCGTGAGACTGATCCGCCCGAAACAATGGATCAAGAACCTTATCGTGCTGCTCCCCGTCTTCTTCGGAGGCGCACTCCTGCAGCCAGAGCCCATGACGAGCGGACTGATCACGGTATTGTCCTTCAGTTTCGCCGCATCGTCCATCTACTGCCTCAACGACCTCATCGACGTGGAGGACGACCGACGCCACCCCGTGAAGTGTGCGCGGCCCATCGCCTCGGGACAGGTGAGCGTACGCAAGGCGTGGGGATTGATGGGACTGATGTTTGTACTGTCGATGGCTGTACTCCTCCTATTGCCGGAGAACCGATGGGAGACGGGAGGCGTGATCGTCTTCTACTGGTTGCTCAACATCGCCTACTGCATGCGGCTGAAGCAGTATGCCATTATCGACGTGTGCATCGTCGCCTTCGGATTCGTACTGCGCCTGCTGGCGGGAGGACTGGCCTCGGGCATCTTCCTGAGCAAGTGGATCGTGCTCATGACCTTCTTGCTCATGCTCTTCCTCTCCTTTGCCAAGAGACGCGACGACGTGGTGAGGATGAACGAGACGGGAGAGGCACCACGAAAGAACACCATCCGCTATAACCTCACGTTTATCAACCAGGCCATCACCATCACGGCCTCCGTGACCTTGGTCTGCTACATCATGTACACAGTCAGCCCAGAGGTGGTCAGCCACTATCAGTCGGACTATCTCTACCTGACGAGCATCTTCGTCATCCTCGGACTGCTACGCTACATCCAGCTGACGGTGGTGGACAAACGAAGTGGCGACCCGACGAAGGTGATACTCCGCGACCGCTTCACGCAACTGATCGTGGCGGCATGGGGCGTGGCCTTCCTCGTCATGATCTATGTCATATAGCCGTGGACAGAAGGACTGTCTGCGGTCAATTTATCCATTATAAAGTAAAGTTTACTTATTCACTATCTAACAAGGCCTGTATATTGCTAAGGTAAGGTCTATATATTATATAAGGTAAGGACGAGATGAAAATCTACGCTTTCGACTTCGACGGAACGCTGACGCGACGCGACACGTTCATCGAGTTTATCCGCTATGTCTTCGGCACACGCCGTATGCTGGCGGGCATCCTGCGCTTCGCTCCCATCCTCGTATTGATGAAGTTGGGACGCTACCCCAACTGGAAGGCGAAGCAACGGGTCTTCTCCTGGTTCTTCAAGGGGATGGGGATCAACGAATTTGACGACCTTTGCACGCGCTTTGCTCACGACTGCCAGTCGGTCCGACGCGACGACGGCTTTGCCATCATCCGCCGTGCCCTCAACGAGGGCCACCAGGTGATCATCATCAGCGCGAGCATAGAAAACTGGGTGCGACCTTTCTTTGCTGAGTTTGGCGACCGGGTGGTCGTCTCCTGCACGAAGATCGACGTGCGCGAGGAACGGGTGACGGGACAGTTTCTCACCATGAACTGCTATGGGGCGGAAAAGCCCAAGCGGCTACTCCAGACTTTTCCGCTGCGGGTAACCTACCGCCTCGTGGCCTTCGGAGACAGCAGGGGTGACAAAGAACTGATAGAGGCTTCCGACACGGGCTATTTTCGCAGTTCCAGCGGACAACTCCATTGTCAGCAGGGAGAGAAAGACCCGATCGTGGAGGAGGTGGAGCGCGACTTCCCCCGAAGCCTACCCACCTCAACCAAGATTATCGGCAACAAGACGCTAGACGAGATCATCCGCTTCGGAATCGTCGGCGTGGCTGCCACACTACTTCAGTATGGCTGCTACTTGCTATTCCTGCTTTGGCTGATGCCCGCCCTGGCCAACACGCTGGCCTACCTCGTGAGCTTCGCCTTCAACTACATCGCCTCCACCCGCTTCACCTTCCGTGTGAAGGCGACTACGAAGCGGGGCATGGGCTTCGCGCTCTCCCACCTGGTGAACTACACGATGCAGACGCTGCTGCTGCAAATCTTCCTGTTTGTCGGCATGCCGAAGCAATGGGCGCTCATCCCTGTCTTCTGCGTCTGTGTGCCAGTCAACTTCCTACTGGTCCGGTTCTTCCTGCGAAAGTAGGTGGCAGAGTCCCAGAAAATGCGGAGACTTATCGAGCAAACATAGGACTATAAAACAGCAGGCTTGCCTCACGCTCAATACGATAAACTACCGATGGAACATCCATTAATAGACAAGAAACGACGATTCTCATTCATCCTCATCACTTCGCTCTTTGCGCTATGGGGATTTGCCAATGATATCACCAACCCGATGGTGGCGGCTTTTCAGACACTTCTGGAACTGTCGGCTGCCAAGGCTTCGCTTATCCAGTTTGCCTTCTACGGCGGCTACGCGACCATGGCGATTCCCGCCGCCCTGTTTATCCGGAAGTACAGTTACAAGCGGGGCATCCAACTGGGCCTACTCCTCTACGCCTGTGGGGCCTTCCTCTTCATCCCCGCAGCAGCCTACCAGGAGTTCTCATTCTTCTGCTTGTCGCTCTATATCCTCACTTTTGGGCTCGCCTTTCTGGAGACGACGGCCAACCCCTTCATCCTCTCGCTCGGTAGCAAGACGACCTCGACACGCCGTCTCAACCTCGCACAGGCCTTCAACCCCATCGGATCGCTCTGTGGCATGGCTATCGCGTCGCTCATCGTACTGCCCCAGTTGATCTCGGATCAACGGGATGCAGCGGGTGCCATCCTCTACCCCACCCTCTCAGCAACAAAGAAGGCAGCCATCCGTCTTCATGATATCGCCATCATCCGCGACCCCTATGTAGTCTTGGGACTGGTGGTGGTAGCGATTCTCGTGGTGGTGACGGTCGTCAAGATGCCAGACGTGGCGGAGCAGAAAACGAAACTCGACGTGAAAGCGTCACTTAGACGGCTATGGGAAAACCGTTTGTACCGCCAGGGGGTGGTGACACAGGTGTTTTATGTAGCGGCTCAAATTATGGTGTGGACCTTCATCATCCAGTATGCAGACCATCTGGGTATCGACAAGGCCACGGCGCAAATGTATAATATCGTCGCCATGTCGCTCTCGCTGACAGGCCGGTTTGCGGGTACATGGCTGATGAAATATGTCAGTTCGCGCAAGTTGCTCACCCTCTTCGCTATCGGCGCATCGGTCTGTACCCTCGGCACCATCCTGCTGGTCAACATGGCGGGACTCTACTGTCTGGTGGCCATCTCGGCATTTATGTCCATCATGTTCCCCTCCATCTACGGCATTGCCTTGGAAGACGTGGAGGAACGCGACACCACTCTCGGCGCAGCCTTTCTGGTGGAGGCCATTGTCGGTGGCAGCATCCTCCCACCTCTGCAAGGATGGATCATCGACCAAGGAGTCGTGTTCGGTCTCCCTGCCGTCAACTTCTCCTTCGTTCTCCCACTCTTCTGCTTCGTCCTCATCTTCTTCTACGGACGGCACGCCATGCGCAGTCAATGTAGGAGCGTGGAATAAGGAGGCGTTGAGGACAACAATGTAGGAAGACCTCTCATCAACCCAAAAGCAGCAAGATAATATGAAGGACGGCGCATAGATCGCATGATAAAAACTGACAACAAGACGGCGGGCAACGGAAAGGGATTAACACCTTTCTGTTGCCCGCCGCTGTATCGGGACAGTCTCTCGGGAAGACTGCTTACCGTGGCTGAAACCTGAGGCTTATGCCAGCGTCAGCTCTACGACGTAGTCGTCGCCAGACGGCTGCTCGGGGAGCGTGAGAACATAGCCATTGGCAACGGCCTTAAACTCGACCTTCTTACCGTTGATGAAGACCTTGGCAGCCTTCACCTTGCGGTCGCCCGTGGGGACGAAGAGGGCCTTGTCCTGCAGAGAGAGGATGTGGATGAAGAGGCGGTTGCCCTTCTGCGTGCTCACACCCCAGTCGTGCGGAGCTACGAGGCCACCACGCGTACCATAGATGGTGTCGCCATACTTGCCGAGGAACTGTCCGATATACTGCAGGCGCTCGACAGCCTCGATGGGAAGCTGACCATCAGGACGCGGACCGACATTGAGCAGGAGGTTGCAGTTCTTGCCTGCTGCACGCACCAGCTCGCGGACGAGGGTCTCCTTCGACTTGTAGTTCTTGTCCGTGATGCTATAGCCCCAAGTGTAGTTCATCGTCAGGCAGGTCTCCAGCGGGAGCTGGCTGACATCCTGTCCACTCAGACCGTAGGTATTCTCACCGGGGAGGTCCTGCTCGAAGATCTGGATATCCTCACCAGGATAGGGCTTGCCGTGGTGGTTGTTGGCAACGATACACTGGGGCTGGAGCTGGTGAATCATGGCATACTGCTCATCGAGCTCCCAGTTGAACGGAGTCTTGTCCTCATCATGGTCCCACCATCCGTCGAACCAGATACAATCGACACGACCGTAGTTGGTGAGTAACTCGCGGAGCTGGTTGTTCATGAAGGTATAATAGCTACGCCAGTTCTGCTTATCCGTAGGACGGCCGAGCTTCTTGCCCGTGCGGCCGAGCGGATAGTCGAGGCGATGCCAGTCGAGGTGGCTGTAGTAGAGGTGGAGGCTCAAGCCGCCATTGTGGCAAGCGTCGGCCAGCTCCTTCAGGATATCGCGCTTGAAGGGAGTGCCATCAACGATATTGTAAGTGTCCTGGGCGGTATGCCACATGGAGAAACCGTCGTGGTGACGGGTGGTGAAGGTTATATACTTGGCACCCGCCTCACGGAACGTGCGCACCCACTCGTCGGCATTGAAACGAGACGGATAGAAACCGTCGGCCAAATGCGGATACTCCTGGTAGTTGATACTCTTGTTGTTCATCACCCACTCGCCGTCGCCGAGCATGGAGTAGATACCCCAGTGGATGAAAATACCAAACTTGAAGTCCTGGAATTCCTTTTGGCTCTCCTTGATCTGCTCCGAAGGCTGATACTGCGCCATCGTCGTCATGCTCACGAGCAACGCCAAAATCGAAAAGATAGTCTTCTTCATCGTGTTGATTGCTTTGAAAGTTTTTATTTACGAATTGTCTTTAGTATTGTTATTTCAGGTGGTAAAGTTACGATAATAATCCCGAATGGACAAAATTCACACGGTATTTCTTCCCGCTTCGGCCAAAAAGCCGTATTTTTGCAGTAGCTGAAACCATCATTTACAAAATATGAGATACACAACGAACTATTGCCGGCGGGTTATAACTCTTCTGGCAATGTTTCTTCCGCTGACCTCTCATGCACAGATATCACTTGTCGAGCGAGGCAAGCCAGCGGCACAAATCGTACTGACGGACACGACCCATGCTGCTCGCCGGGCTGCCGAGGTGATGAACTATTTCGTCGAGAAACTGACTGGGACGACGCTGTCCGTAGGACTTCGGGCAGAGAAAAAGCCCCGACAGATCGTCTTCATCGGCGGCAAGACGGACCAGGCGGGTGAGGACGGATTCCAAATCAGTTGCCACAACGGCACCATGCGCATCCTGTCGGGAGGCGACAAGGGGGCTATCCTCGGAGTGGCGCACCTGCTGGAACGCTATTGTGGCATCAACTATCTGGGAAAGGACGCCTGGACAGTGAACCATGTACAAGGCTATAAGGTCCAGAAGGTGGGCGACCTACAGTTGCCCGCCATCGAATGGGCGGAAACTCCGGCCTTCCGCTACAGACAGTCGGTAAGCTATAGCGAGCGCGACCCGCTGTTTGTCGATTGGTATGGAATGGAACGTCCCAACCAAATGTTCATGGACAACCTGTGGGTACACACTTTCGACAAGATTCTCCCAAGCCGCGTCTATGGGAAGGCGCATCCGGAATGGTATGCCCTCATCAATGGCAGACGCCAGCCAGGATCTCACAGCCAGTGGTGTCTGACCAATGAGCAACTGTTTGTGCAGGTCTGCCACAACCTCGACAGTATCTTCGCCCGCAACCCGGGCATGAAAATGATCTCCATCAGTCAGAACGACGGCAACTTTACCAATTGCCATTGCGAGAAATGCACGGAGGTGGAGACGGAGGAAGGTTCTGCCAGCGGCCCGATCATCCGATTCCTCAACCGCCTGGCCTCGCACTACCCTGACAAGGAGTTCTCTACCCTCGCCTACCTCTATAGTATGCAACCGCCAAGACTGGTCAAACCGCTTCCCAACGTCAACATCATGCTCTGCAGCATTGACGCCAAGCGCGAGGTGCCTCTAACGGACAATGAGAGCGGACGCGACTTCGTAAGGGCCTTGGAGGGCTGGAGCCGCATCTCCAACAACATCTTCGTCTGGGACTATGGCATCAACTTCGACAATATGGTAGCACCATTCCCCAACTTCCATGTCTTGGCACCCAACGTCCAACTCTTCCACCGCAACCACGCCAACATGCTGTTTGAGCAGGTGAACGGCTACGAGGGAGCAGACTTCGCCGAACTGCGTGCTTACATGATTGCCAAACTGATGTGGAATCCCTATCAGGACGCCGACTCGCTCATGCGCGTCTTCCTCACGGACTATTATGGCGAGGAGGCAGGCACCGACCTCTACTCCTATCGGAAGATCATGGAGGGTGCGCTGCTGAGCAGTCATGTGCCACTATGGATCTACGACTCGCCCATCACCCACAAGGACGGAATGCTCTCCGACGACCTGATGCACACCTACGCCCGACTCTTCGACAAAGCAGAGGCGGCAGTCCGCGGCGATAGCATCTTGCTCCAGCGAGTACAGATCAGTCGGCTGCCACTGCAATATGCCGAACTGGAGATAGCGCGCACCAAGGGCATTGAGGATGAGAAGGGTGTGGAGGCAAAGGTGAAATGCTTTCGCGAACGATCCGTACGTTTCGGCGTGGAGTCGCTTAACGAGCGCGGCAACGCACCTGCCGACTATTGCGACTTGTATCTGAAACGCTTCCTCCCCTCGCGCGTCGTCACCAAGGCAAAGGGCGCTACGGTGGCTTTCAACACCGCTCCCCACGACCGCTACCAAGGAATGGCTTCCACCGCCCTTACCGATGGGCTCTTCGGCGGATCGAGCTTTGTGGAGGGGTGGGTAGGATGGGAAGGGACCAATCCTGACTTCACCCTCGATCTTGGCAGGGAGACCAGCATCTCTGCCATAAGCACCGACTTCCTCCACCAGTTGGGCGCCTGGGTACTCCTACCTAAGGAGGTACGCTATGAAGTAAGCACAGATGGCAAGGCGTTCCAACCCTTTGGCGAACCCTTGGTGATGAAGGAAGACCGCGACATCGCCGTCAAGTTTGTCGAAGGCAAGGTCAGCGTGGCACAACCTCTCTCTGCACGTTTCATCCGCGTGCGCATCAAGGCCACGGGAATGTGCCCCGACTGGCACTACGGCGTCGGCTATCCTGCCTGGTGCTTCATCGATGAAGTGCGGGTGGAATAAATGCCAATGAATACCTAAATAAATATCAAACGGGCTTGCAAGCTTTCGGACACCTAAGTGTCACGCGACTTGCAAGCCCGTTTGGCTAAAAGACCTGGAGAGGATTACTGTGCGTTGAAGGCTGCCAGAATCTTCTCGGCAGTAGCCTTCATCTCCTCCTCGCTCAACTGAACGTGGCGATGGAAATCAACATCGCCCTCGGAGTTGATGGGCAGAAGATGGATGTGGGCATGGGGCACTTCGAGGCCGAGCACCACCTGGGCCACCTTCTTGCAGGGGAAGGCTGTGCGGATGGCTTTGGCGACACGCTTGGCGAAGACCTCAAACTCGGCCAGCTCGCCGTCCTCCATGTCGAAGATGTAATCCACTTCCCGACGAGGGATGACCAACGTATGGGCCTGGACGACGGGGTTGATGTCGAGGAAAGCATAAAACTTTTCGCTTTCCGCACACTTGTAGCTGGGAATCTCACCAGCAGCAATTTTGCTGAAAATATCCATAATCGTAATTATTCGAGGGTGATCTTGTCTATGCGCAACTTGATCGTACCACGCGGAATGGCAATTTCCACCACATCGCCGACCTTCTTGTTGAGCAAGCCTTGCGCGATCGGAGTCTTGATGGAGATCTTGCCCACCTTGATGTTGGCCTCGTTCTCGCTGACGATGGTGTAGCGCATCTTCATGTTGTTGGCCATGTTGGTCATCTCCACGGTCGAAAGGATCTGCACCGCCTCTGTGCTGAGACGCGAGGTGTCAATGACCTTCGCCTCGGCGATAGCCAACTTCAGTTGGTTGATCTTTGTCTCCAGGTGTGCCTGTGCCTCCTTGGCAGCATCATACTCCGCATTCTCACTCAAATCGCCCTTGTCGCGCGCCTCGGCGATGGCTGCCGAAGCCTTCGGGCGCTCTACCGTCTCCAACTGTTGGAGCTGGGCTACCATTTCATCGTAGCCCTTCTGTGACATATAAGCCATAATTTATTCTGCTTTTTAGATTTTTTCGTTTGTTTCAAACTACACAAAAAACGAGAATCCCGACATGTTCATCATGCCGGAATTCCTGTTTCCTCTGTACTCTATTTTTACTATGCGCTGCAAAGTTATCCTTTTTTTTCCGAACGGGGAAATTTTCTGCTCAAAAGTTTGCTCATGTAGATAGAATTTAATAATTTTGTCCCCAATGTTTAATAGAAAACCATGAATATGAGAACTAACAAAAGAGCCATTTTAACTCTGACGTTAAGCCTTTTGGCACTACTATGTTTTGCCCAAGGGAATCCCGTCAAATTTAAGGCGAGTAAGAAACAAGTGTCGGACACCGAGGTACAGGTGATGTTCACCATGTCCATCAGTAAAGGCTGGCACGTCTATTCCACCGGACTTCCTGCGGATGGTCCGGTCTCTGCGACCTTACACACAGATAAGGCCGAGGGTGTGAAACCCATTGGTGGGTTGCAGCACATTGGACGCGAGATTAGCGAGATGGATCCCATCTTTGGCATAAAGCTTCGCTATTTCGAGAACAACGTCACTTTCGTACAGAAATACAAGATTACAGGCAAGACCTACAACGTCAAGGGCTACCTGGAGTTTGGCGCATGCAACGACGAGATGTGTATGCCGCCGACGTCCGTGGAGTTCAACTATAGTGGTGAAGGCCCCAAGGACGCACCTGCCCCCACTGAGGACAAAGCTGCCGAAGAGGAGGCCAAGACGGATGTTGCCGCTGCTGGCGACTCTGCCAAGGCTGCTGCTGGCGACTCTACCGCCACTGCCGTCAAGGCTGACACGGGCACCGCTGGCGTGGGTTCAGACCTCTGGACACCGGTCATCAAGGAGCTGAAGGCTTTTGAGGACGGTCAGAGCACCAAGAACAAGTCGGTTTGGTACATCTTCCTGATGGGTATCGTCGGTGGTTTCGTAGCCCTGCTCACGCCGTGCGTATGGCCGATTATCCCGATGACGGTGAGCTTCTTCCTGAAGCGTTCCAAGGACAGCAAGAGCAAGGGTATCCGCGACGCTGCCACCTATGGTATCTCTATCATCGTCATCTACATGGCCCTTGCGCTCATTGTGACGGCACTCCTTGGCCCACAGCGCCTCAACGAGTTGGCTACCAACGCACCATTCAATATCTTCTTCTTCCTCCTGCTGGTTGTCTTCGCTTTCAGCTTCTTCGGATGGTTTGAGTTGCAGCTGCCCTCATCATGGGGTAACGCCGTCGATACGAAGGCTTCCACCACTACAGGACTTCTCTCCATCGCCCTGATGGCCTTCACCCTCTGCCTCGTCAGCTTCTCCTGCACGGCCCCGATTATCGGTCTGCTGCTTGTGGAGGCCGCTACGAGTGGCGACTGGGTGGCTCCGACAGTGGGTATGTTCGGCTTCGCCCTCGCTTTGGCCCTGCCGTTCTCACTCTTCGCCATGTTCCCGACCTGGCTGCAGAAGGCTCCGAAGTCGGGTTCTTGGATGAATATGATCAAGGTGGTGCTGGGCTTCGTTGAGTTGGCCTTCTCTCTGAAGTTCCTCTCCGTGGCCGACCTCGCCTACGGTTGGGGCATCCTCGACCGCGAGACGTTCCTCGCCCTGTGGATCATGATCTTCGCCTTCATGGGCTTCTACCTCATCGGCTGGCTCAAGTTCCCGCACGATGACCAGGAGCAGAAGGCTATGCCGGTGCCCTGCATCATGATGGGTCTCTGCTCTTTGGCCTTCGCCGTCTATATGGTGCCTGGCCTCTGGGGTGCTCCCTGTAAGGCTGTCAGTGCATTCTCGCCGCCTATGAACACGCAGGACTTCAACCTCAACAAGGCCGAGGAGGTACATCCCGCCTACACATCTTACGAAGAGGGTATGGCTGCCGCTAAGGCTGCTGGCAAGCCCGTCATGCTCGACTTCACCGGTTTCGGCTGCGTCAACTGCCGCAAGATGGAGTCTGCTGTCTGGACGGACAATGAGGTCTCTGAGCGTCTGACCAAGGACTACGTCCTCATCTCCCTCTTCGTCGATGACAAGACGCCGCTCGACAAGCCGATGGAGGTGAAGAACCCGGATGGTACGACCCGCACGCTGCGCACCGTTGGTGACAAGTGGTCTTACTTGGAGCAGACGAAATTTGGCTACCTCGCACAGCCGTTCCACGTGACGGTCGATAACGAGGGTAAGCCGCTCTCTGGTAGCTTCGTCTATAAGGAGGACATCCCGGGCTACATCAAGTTCCTCGACAAGGGTCTTGAGAACTACAAGAAGTAACATAATCGGATCGCCCTTGGGTGATCCCATCAATAGGAAAGGCCGTCGCCACATGCTGACATCAGCAACGGGCGGCGGCCTTTCTTTTTTCCTATAGAGCAGAGATAGCAACGCCCCCACAGTCTTTGATTGACTGTGGGGGCGTATCATGTCCAATGATTTGGAGTTAGCTCGTTATTAGGCCATAGGACTAAATTCATCCTTGGTTACGCCACAGATGGGGCAAGTCCAATCGGCAGGAATACTTTCGAACGGCGTGCCAGGAGCTATACCACTATCAGGATCGCCTTGTGCGGGGTCATAGACGTAGCCGCAAACGTCACATACATACTTTTTCATAATATCTTTGTTTTCGTTATCAATCGTTTATTGTTCTCTTTACGGTTGCAAAGATAAGCATCCTTTTTGAGACCACAAAAGAAAAGATGTTAAACTTTGTATTTGTTACAATGTTTAAATGCGTGAGCGTGCGTTATTTCTCTATCAAGCAGACGGCATAGGCCGAGATACCCTCCTTGCGGCCTGTAAAGCCGAGACGCTCGGTGGTCGTCGCCTTGATGGAGACACAGTCGGCATCGCAGCCTATGACGGCGGCAAGGCAGTCGCGCATGGCGTCGATATGAGGACTGAGCTTCGGTCTCTCGGCACACACTGTCGCGTCGATATTGCCCAAATGGTAACCCTTCTCTGCGAGGAGGGCAACCGTGTCACGTAGGATGATCTTAGAATCCATATCTTTCGTAGCCTCCGACGTATCGGGGAAGTGATAGCCGATATCGCGCATATTGGCAGCACCAAGCATCGCGTCACAGATGGCGTGTATCAGCACGTCTGCATCGCTATGGCCGTCGAGACCACGGTCGTGGGCTATCTTGATGCCTCCCAGCCAGAGGTCGCGCCCCTCCACCAATCGGTGGACATCATATCCAAATCCTACCCGTATCATTATCTACGTCTGAACAAGTCCTTGACACCATCGAGGTCGAACGAGAGCGAGAAGCGGAGCGTCTGGTCGAGCGGATTGCTCTTGGCCGTAGCGATGACATAGCCTGCATCAAGCGAGAAGACGTTCATACGGAAGCCCGCACCAACGGTGAAATACTTACGATTACCCTTGTTCTCGCTCTCATGGTGGTAGCCAGCACGAAGGGAGAACTTATCATTATAGACATACTCTGCACCAACACTCCATTGTATCTCCTGCAACTCCTCCTTGAAGCCACCCGGCGCATCGCCGAAACTCTTGAAGATGCCGCTGATGGAAGAGAGGTCGTAGTAGTCGGTCTGCAAGCGCTGCTCATACTGCTCGTCGGTCTCGTTGTCCTCACGCTGCGGATAAGTAGGGACAAGCAACTTGTTGGCATCGGCAGCTATGGTGAAGCGGTTGTACTCGTCGATAGGGACCATGAGAGACGCACCCAGTCGCATGTTTGTCGGGATAAACTCCGAACGGTTGTCGCCACCAAAGGTGATCTTCGAACCGATGTTGGAGATGTTGAGTCCCAATCCGAGCTGACACTCGCGGCTTCCGAGATTGACATAGTTCTGATAGTAGCAAGCGATATCAGCTGCGAAAGCCGATCCTGGCGACGTGTCCTCAGTGTAGTCGTAGGTCAGGTCGGAATAGATGAAGCGCACGGCCGCACCCAGGGAGAACGTCTCGGAGAGCATTAGCGAGTAGCCTACATCAACGGACATCTCATAGGGATTGATGGTCATGTCGCCCGTGTTGTCCAAACTCGAACTGGTCTGCACCTCACCAAGGGAGAAGTAGCGCAGGGAGGCCGACACGGCACTGTAGTCGCCAATGCGGTAGTAGCCAGAGAGGTAGGCCAAGTCCATATCGTTGACCAACTGGCGCAGCCATGGCGTGTAGTTGAGCGAGACGCCAGCCCGCGAGATAGTGAACGGATACTTGGCCGGATTCCAATACTGTGAGGCCACATCAGGGTCGGTAGCTGCTCCGACATCACCCATACCACCAGCCCGAGCGTCCGGGGCAATGGACTGTGAGGTCACGGCGGAGTTGACCGGATTGAACATATCCTTCTTGTCCTGGGCATAGGTCGTGAGCGACAGCGCCGACAAGAGGACGATACCGACATACTTATTTTGACTGTTCATACGCGTATATTTCATTCTGTGTGTATGATTAAAACGCAAATCGTGCTTACTTATTGTTGATGATAATCAGTTTCTTGGCTTTGGAGACCCGCTCGCCGCCATCCGAGCCGATAGAGGCACGGAAGAGATAGACTCCCGTCTGCAGTTTTGCTCCACCATCGGTGCAGAGATCCCAGCGCACGGTATAGGCGCTACCCGTCGAGGTGCCGCTCTCCGTGTGGCGCCACAACTCGCGTCCACTCATATCGAAGACGGAAATCTCAACATCAACCTCAGCGCCCGTGAAGTTGTGATTGACGATGAAGGTAGTCTCCGTCGTAGCGGGATTGTTGGTGCAACTGATGCTCTCGATGGAAGGTTTCAGTCCTTTGACGACCTGGAAGTTGAGCACGGCGGTGGAAGCATTGTTCAACATATCCCAGGCACGGAAGCGCAACTGATGCGCGCCCTCGGAGAGTTCAGGCAGCGAATACCAGGTAGAACCGCTGGTATAAGTACCGAAGTCGAAGGTGAAGTTCTCATTGAGGTTGAAAGTCAGGTTCGGGTCTCCATCGATACAAAGCTGCAAGTCGTGACCCATACCGCTGCCCGTGGCGTTGATGCCATCCTTGTCCGTGACGTTGGCCACGAAATAGGGCGTGGTATTGACGCTTCCCCCATCAACAAACGAGGGTGTATTGAGGTAGCAGTAGATCGACGGTCCAATACTGTCGTTGCGCACCGTCTCCGACCCATAGATGAAGAAGCGGTCCTCGGCACCATGGGCCAGTTGCGTATGGTCGTCGCTGACAGCATAGACATTGATGAGTCCGCTACCACTGGCGTAGTTGATATCGAAAGGCACGGCGAAGGTAAACTGGAACTCGCCATTGCGCACACTGTCGGAACCATTGAAGAGCACCTTCTGCCGGTCGTAATACTGGAACGCGGTGTTGGAAGTCTCCTCCTGCTTCTTGCACGTCACCATCTCGCGGGTGTCGCGGACCGTGGCCGTCATCTGACCATTGAAGCCTGCGAGGGTTTCCTCCTGACGCATGACACGCCCCTTGACCCGAGCCACGCTACCCGCTTTGAGGATGATATCCTGCTTGCCTCCCACGGGCAGTCCGTTGATACTATCAATGACCACGTCGAAGGTAGGCAGGTTGAGCGCCAAGGCCGGATCGCCAAGGAGCGAATACTGGAGTTTGTTGAGCGTGCGGTCCTGGCGCGTACTGATAACATCGTTCTTAGCCAGGCGCTGGGCCTCACCCATTGTGGTGGGCTTGCCATTGGTGAAGCTCAACACATGGCGCAGAAAGGCATTGTTGATAAACTTATTGTAATAGGCATAGACCGTGCGCGTCGTGCCCCAGAAGGCCACGGATCCACCCTGCGCGTTGAGCAGGGCGGTCTCGCCGATCGTCTCCTTGCGCGTGTCGAAAGGCATGACATCACAAGAGGCCGTGATCCAAAGCGGCAGGTTCTGATTGGTGAACGTGCGGAAGTCGCTGATGGTAAGTACTGACTCGTGGGAGATCTGATACTCCACACCGTGGCCCGCATAGTCCATGATGAGGGCGCCCGCCTGCTGTTGCTGCTTGAGGAGGCGCGAGACCTCGGGATAGCGATTGCCCGTGGAGGTGCTGACGCGCGTATAGGCGTCCCACATCACCTTCTTGATCTGATAGCCCGGATAGAGCTGGCCGATATATTCCGCCGTGGCATCTACATCGCGCATGTGGAGATTGTTGTTGCCATCGTCACCCATAAACATGATGGTGTTGGCCCAGTCGCCCGCATGGGCGTTGTTGGCATAGGCAATGATCTTATCGACTACGGCCTTGGCTTCCGCCGTTGTGGTGACAGGAATGCGCCCCACGGCCACATCCTCCTTGTCGTTGCGAATCGAAGCGCCACCCTCGCCCTCATCGAGCAGCGTCATCCATCCGTCGTTGACATAGCAGTCGGTCTCAGAGAAGGAATTTTCGCTCTCGTGGGCCAACAGATAGTCGTCGGCGTTGAGCGAGCGACACTCAGGTGTAAGCATACGGCAGTCCCAGACGGCGTCGCCAAAGAGCAGCAGGTGCTTGGGCATCTGGGCCTCGTCGTCTCCTGCCCGGTCGTAGAGCATCTTGAGGTAGCGACGGTAGGCATTGGCGTCGGGTGTGCCACTGGAAAACTCATTGTAGAGCTCATCGGCCGGCACGATATTCACGCGCATCGAGTCGCGGTCGCGATGCATCTGTGCCAAGCGCTCAGCCTGCGGTCGCAACTTCTGGCTCGTCGGGATGATGATGACGAGGTCGGCCTGCGGGTCGGCGTGGTGGTCCTGGTTGGTAATGGCATAGACATACTCGGGCACGGGGAAGGGATCCGTAGCCAGGCGCGGCTGCGGTTTCGGGCGCTCGTAGGCGTAGCTGATGTAGTCCATGCGCACAGGGCCTCCCGAGAGCGTCGTCACCGTGATCGTGTCGGAGGCAGTGCATTCGATTTTATAAGTATTCTCTGACTCCACGGCGGCATTATACGACGAGAGGCGCAGACTGGCGTTGCCGAGATCCTTTCCGTTGAGGCGATACTGCACCGAAGCGGCAGCACCAGCCGTCACGGCTATGGAGAGGTTGGCCATGCGATTCTCTCCCGCGGGGTGGGAGAAGACATAGGTGCGCGACTTCCCCTGCTCGATCGGATCGTTCTCGAAGAGGTTGCGGCCACCCTGATACCAAGAGAAGTTATCCACCTCGCGAAGCGCATGATAGTCGTCGGCCAAAGGATAGCAGTCGGCGATAAACTGGGCGGAGTCCACCATGAGCGGCGTCTTCCCGTCGGTCTCGGTAAGGAAATAGTAGCCATAGTCTGAGTATGGATTGCGGGTGCGCCGCGTGGCCTCCTTGTTCTCCCAGCTCACGGGTCCTTTGGCATAGAACAAGCGGCGGTCGCCGATCATCGTAGAAGCCACCTCGGGCAAATCGTCGGTGGCGGCAAGATCGCCCTTGTGCAACTCCTCGTTTTGGAGGTTGCCACCATAGCCGAAGATGCGCACGCGGCTCAGGTCGCTAAAGCCCGCCTGCCGCGCCAACTGAGAGGTCAATTGATAGATGCCCGACTCGGGAACGCGAATCTTCACCCAGCGTCCCTCACGCAGGACGGAGTGCTTCGCATAGATGGCCGCATCCTCCTGCGACGTAGAGTCTCCCTGAGATCCAGCACGCGATGGTGCCTTCAGCGCCGGTTTGGGCTGGGAGGTGACGGCGATCATGAAGGAGACGAGAAACTGCAGGCGACCCTTACGGCGCACGACGGGACAGAGCGAGAAGTCGAGGCGTCCCTTCTTGCGGTCCACGACGATGTGCTGCTCTATCTCGGGCAGTCGTCCGGGGTCTGCCGAGGGGGCCAAGGCGAGGTAGCGGAGCGAGTCGCGCCGCCCCATGTCAAGAAACTCGGGATAGCGTATTTCGAGCGTGTAGATGCTGTCCGCATAGTGCTTTCCCAAGGGGATGGCATAGCTGAAACGAGGCAACATCGTGTCGATGGCAATGTCGTCAACTGTCAGATTGAAGAATCGCTGTTGTTGCGCCTGGCCCTGCAAGCCGCAGAGGAGGGCGAAGAGCAGCAATATGGAGTGGCGGAATACTTTCATACCATGCTAATATAATATAAGAAAATAACGGCGGAAAGCGGGTTTTATTGTGGAGCAGGCGAAATAGAATATTTGTTCCCTTACTCCCTTCGTGTTTACCTGTCGGGGCAGAACGGCGAGCGACCGCTTGCCTGGTCTCCCAAGGCGCGCGATCGTCTCCCGTACTGTTTCCGACAGGACTCTGAAATCGATCGGGTTAATGGTTTCAGTATATGGACCCTTGCGGGTTCTTTCACAGTCCTTGTTTGGCAATCAGCTGCCTATATATTATCCAGTAAGTATGCGTTTTCCACAACCCTGCAAGGCCTCAAGGCCTCATCCTTGAGCAAGTTTTGTACAGATCACCACGACAAAGATGATCAGCGCTACAAAGCCGAAGAAGAGAAAGAAATAGAACTTCTCCTCCCTGAGAAACTCCCTCAGCCTGAAACGGGTTCTGAGATGTGCGTCAAGATACTCCCGGTAGTCATTCACCATCGCGCAGATGATGACAATGGCTCCCACAAGGATGATCAAGCCGACACAGAAGTAGAGTTGCTCATCGCTTTCAAACAGTGTTGTAAGTTTATCCATTCGGTCCATGCTGCAAAATTAGGATTTTCCGAAGAAAAGGGGTGAATTTTCCCTGCACAAATGTGTTGCATTCCTACCAAATAGGTGTTGCATTGAAAGGAAATCGGGTGTCGCTTTCGTAGGAAGGAGACACCCGCAAAAAGCCTCAAACAAGGTCTAAAAAGTCAAAAAAGGACGATTTCATCGCTCCAAGAGGTCCTGTTGCGACTGGCGTTCGCGCCAAGCCGTAGGCGTACAGCCTACTTTCGCCTTAAAGATACGGTAGAGCTGCGTGCGCGAGGAGAACCCACACTCGGCAGAGATCACGTCGTTGCTGTAATGAGGGTGCTCCAGCATCATGCTCTGTGCAGCGCGAAAACGAATATCGCTCAGCCACACCCGAAACGTGGTGTGCAGGCGCTGGGAGAAATAGACGGCCAGATCGGCCTTGGAGATGCTGAGGGAGCGGGACAGGGTCATGAAGTTGATCGAATAGTCTTTGTAGCCACGCTGGACGCACCAGCTGTCGATGCGCTCCTGGATCAGGGCAATGCGCTCCTCGGAGAGCGCTGAGCGTCCGGAAGGCGAAACGGTGGAAGCCTCGGCGCAGGCCGACGCTCCTGAAGGTGGGAGGGAAGCACCAGCCTCCAGTTCCTCCGCCAGTTCTTCCCCCTCCGAGTCCAGCAGTTCTTCGGACGGCATATAGCCCGTGCCCAAAGAGATGAACGTAAGAACGAAGAAAAGAATGGCCATCAGCACCAAGGGGCCAAAGATATAGAGCGTGGTGGTGGAAAGGATGGCCACGGGCGTGACGAGGGCAGCCAGGCAGAGGTTGACCACGCTCGCGTACGAATAGCGCACATAGGGCAGGAGGTCGGTGGCGGTGAGGGTCTCCAGCATCCTTCTGCGCTTATGGGTCTCCTTTCGGATCATGAGGACGCTATAGATCATGTGGACGCTATAGAGAGCCAGCATCGGATAGAGCCAGCCGCCGATATGCCAACTGCCCCTCAGATAGTGGCCAAGGGCGAAGCAGCCAACGATGGCAGCATAGAACCCCGCGCAGGCCAAGGCCATGTTGCGCCGTTTGGCCTGGACTGCTTCGAGATTGTAGATAGCCATGGCTATCAGTCCGAAACAGGGAGTATAGACGAGCATGTTGACCATGGCTCCCAAGTGGTCGTCGGTGGCCCTGATGTGAAATCTCATCTGGACATAGTATTGGGCGGAAAGAAGCACAAGGCAAGGAAGATCATCAAGCGGGAGCGCTCGTAGCGTTTGTTCTTCCAGCGGGCGTTCAGGCGGGCCAAGGCGACAAAGAGCGCATTGACCAGCATGAAGACGAGGGCGGCAAACTGAAATAGGTAGAGGGAAGACATGAGGGTTGTGAGGGGATGGTGAGGGTTTAATTGAAAACAAAACGAACCGTTTGCATGTGCTTGCTACTTGCGTCCAAAGTCGGCGGGAATCTCACCCCATTGCGCCGTGTCCCATTTCAGCACGGGCGTGGCACAGGGATGGGTCAGCAACCAGTTCTCGGCGCGGGCGATGACCTCATGGAGCTTGGCCGTCCTGGCGTCGCGCACCAGCGTAGTCTTGCACTTGCGCTTCTTGACCCACAACGCCGCATTGTAGGAGTCGGAGTAGATGACCTTCCCCTTGATGCCTCGTTGCTCCATGAGCGCCAAGGCGTGGACAATAGCGAGAAACTCTCCGATATTGTTTGTCCCGTGGATAGGGCCATAGTGGAACACCTGCTGGCCCGTCTGCAGGTCGATGCACCGATACTCCATCGGGCCCGGATTGCCCGAACAAGCCGCATCGACCGCCCAGGCATTGGCATTGACCTCTGGAGGCAGAGGCAGGACGGTATCGTTGCGCCAGGAGGGGGGATTCTGAGGGAAGTCTTTGTTCATATCAGCGGGGAGAAAGCTAAAGGGCCAAGGCCTTGTTTCAGCCAAGAGCGGAAAACGAGGACGGGAGGCAGCAGAAGGGCCTCGCCTCCAGCTGCCTCCCGCCCCTATCCTTGTCCCTTGCGGGAATATTCTACATTCTCTCGGGCACCTCGATACCCAGCAGATCCATGCCGTTCTTGATGACCTTGGCCACATTGCGTGCCAGCACATAGCGGAAGGCCAGGGCCTCGGCGCTCTCGGCGCTGAGAATGGAGTAGTCGTGGTAGAACGAGTTGAAGAGCTTGGTCAGCTCGTAGCAGTAGTTGCAGATGGTAGCCGGATTGTAGTTGCGGCCCGCATCAGCCACTGCCACCTCATACTCGCCGAGCTTCTGGATCAGCTCCACCTCCTTGTCGTTGGGCTTATAGCCGCCGAGGGAGTCTGCCACGCCCGTCGCCTTGCGCATGATGCTGCGGATGCGCGCATAAGTATATTGGATGAAGGGGCCCGTGTTGCCGTTGAAGTCGATGGACTCCGCGGGATTGAAGAGCATGTTCTTTCTTGCATCCACCTTGAGGATGAAGTACTTCAGCGCGCCGAGACCGACGATCCGCGCCACGTTCTGGCGCTCCTCCTCCGTCATCTCCGCACCCTTGCCCTGCTCGTCGCCGACCTTGCGGGCGTCGCCGATCATCTGGGCTATCAGCTCGTCGGCATCGACGACCGTTCCCTCGCGGCTCTTCATCTTGCCATTGGGCAGATTGACCATGCCGTAGGAGAAGTGGACCAGGTCCTTGCCCCACTTGAAGCCGAGGCGGTCGAGCAGGAGCGAAAGCACCTGGAAGTGGTAGTTCTGCTCGTTGCCCACGACGTAGATCATCTTGTCGATAGGATAGTCGCTGAAGCGCATCGTGGCCGTACCGATATCCTGCGTCATATAGACCGAGGTGCCGTCGCCGCGGATCAGCAGTTTCTGGTCGAGGCCCTCCTGGGTGAGGTCTGCCCAGACCGATCCGTCCTCCTTCTTGAAGAAGAGTCCGCGCTCCAGTCCGTCCATCACCTTGCGCTTGCCCACGAGGTAGGTCTCCGACTCATAATAGATCTTGTCGAAGGCCACGCCCAGAGCTTTGTAGGTCTCGTCGAAGCCCGCATAGACCCAGTTGTTCATCTTCTGCCACAGGTCGCGGACCTCCTTGTCGCCCTGCTCCCACTTCACGAGCATCTCGTGGGCCTCTTTGATGAGCGGAGCCTCCTGCTTGGCCTTCTCCTTGGCCTCGTCGGCACCCATGCCGCCGGCCTCATACTCGGCCTGGAGCTGAGCCACCTCCTCGCGATAGTGCTTGTCGAAGAGCACGTAGAAGTCGCCGATCAGGTGGTCGCCCTTCTTGTGGGCCGCCTCGGGCGTGATGCCGTCGCCCCACTTCTGCCAGGCCAGCATCGACTTGCAGATATGGATGCCACGGTCGTTGACGATATTGGTCTTGACCACGCGGTTGCCATTGGCCTCGAGGATGCGCGCCAGCGACCATCCGAGGAGGTTGTTGCGCACGTGTCCCAGGTGGAGGGGCTTGTTGGTGTTGGGCGATGAGTACTCCACCATCGCCAGCGGCGACTCCTCCGTGACGGGCTTCTCGCCGAAGTGGGCCTCCTGGTCGATGTCCTGAAGCATCGAAAGCCATGTGTCCGCACGGAAAGTGAAATTGAGGAAGCCCTTGACGATGGAGAAGTTTTCCACGAAATCATTGTGGGCGACGATATACTCGCCAATCTCGCGTGCCGTGTCCTCGGGCTTCTTGCGGCTGATCTTCAACAACGGGAAGATGACCAGCGTCATGTTACCCTCAAACTCCGGCCTCGTCTTCTGCACCTGAATGAGATTCAAGGGGACGTCCTGACCATAAAGGCTCTTCACGGCCTCAACCGCCGATTGAGCGACAATTTTATCCAGTTTCATAATCTTCTAATAAATAGGCTTCCAAAGAAGCGAAATGACGGTGCAAAGGTAGCGATTTTTTCTCGCATAAGCCGCTCCACGGCGATTTATTTACACTTGGCTTGGCCAAATGGCAAGATTTGAGTAACTTTGCTCCCCAAATAAGCAACAGGACAAGATGTCACTATCAAAGAAGCAAATACTCCTCATCAACGACGTGTGCGGCTACGGCAAGGTGGCCACCGCTGCCATGCTCCCCATTCTCTCCTACATGGGAATGCCCGTCCACAACCTCCCGACCGCCATCGTGAGCAACACGCTCGACTACGGCAAGTTCAACCTCCTGGACACGACCAACTATATCAAGGGGGTGTTTCCGGTGTGGAAGGAGCTGGGCTTCCACTTCGACGCCATCGCGACGGGATTTATCGCGTCGGAGCAGCAGGCCGATCTCATCGCCCGCTACTGCCGTGAGCAGGAGGCCACGGGGACGGCCGTCTTCGTCGATCCCATCATGGGCGACGAGGGCAAACTCTACAACGGCGTGACGCCGGCGACCATCAACAGCATGAGGGAAATGCTCTCCGTGGCCCACCTCTGCTACCCCAACTACACGGAGGCGTGCTACCTCACGGACAAGCCCTACCGCCCCGAGGGCGTCTCGGCAGAGGAGGCCCGCCAGCTGGTGGAGGAGCTGCGCCAGATCGGTCCGAAGTCGGTGCTCATCACCTCCATCCCCATCGACGGCCAGCCTTCCGTCATCGGCTACAACCACCTGACCGGCACTTGGTTCACCCATGTCTATACGGAGATTCCCGTTCACTTCCCGGGCACGGGCGACATTTTCTCGGCCATTCTCATCGGCCACATCCTCAACGGCACGCCCCTGGAGGCCAGCACGCGCCGCGCCATGGACGGCGTCTATACGCTCATAGACCACAACAAGGACAACGAGGACAAAAACCGCGGCATCCCCGTGGAGCAGTTCCTCTCCCTGCTCTGACGCTGCGCGCCAAGGCCCGTGAGGACCACAAACTGACGTGTTGGGACAGAACGTTTCTTCTTCTGTCCCAACACTATTTCCAGGACAAGCCAAAACACCTCGCCGAAGGTTGCTTACGTCGGCTTCTGATGGCAACTTACGACCGCGCCCGGTGGCAACTTAGGATCAGGCCTGAACGTAGCTTAGGACCGCCAAAAGGCAAAACGCGCTTGCCGTGCCCACCCTATTAACGTTATAACGTTTAACGTTAAGATGCAACTACACAACAAGAGGGAGAGAGGGAGACTCCTGCAAACCATTAACGTTTTAACGTTTTCGAAGCCAAGCGCCTCTCTCTTCCCTCTGCCACACCACGCAAACAAAAACGTTAAACGTTATAATGTAAGCACACAGCAAGGAGACTGTGACCTTTTTTTTGCCATTAGCAGAATCCGATTTTGCGATGAGGCTTAGCCTCCAGCCTTTCGCTATCACAGTAGCTGGCAAGTTCGGCTACCAAATCCTCAGAATCGCCATGCAAGATATTCCCAATGGTGTAATGCCTGGCAATATTCTCTATCTGTCCTCCGCTGAAATCGTACTTTGTGGCCAAGACACGCGTTTGCTCCTCGTCCAGTTTGGGTATCATTTCTCGCCACATACCCATACGGGCTTCCACGGTTGGCCTCTCAAACTTGATCTTGTAGAGGAATCGGCGCTCAAACGCTTTATCCATATTCTGAACGAGGTTGGTTGTGGCAATGAGAATTCCATCCAGTGTTTCCATTTCCTGAAGGATGATATTCTGGATTGAGTTTTCCATTTTCTCCACAGCCTTCGCTGCCCCCTCCTGACGCTTGCCGATAATAGCATCCGCCTCGTTGAAAAGGAGAATAGGCGTTCGCTTACATTCCTTGACCTTAGCTCTGTAATTGTCAAATACAAGCTTGATGTTCTTCTCGCTCTCACCGACCCACATGCTCTTTATCTCCGATATGTTCACCTGGAGAATGTCACGCCCAGTCTGCCTGGCCAATTGCAGTACGGTCTCGGTCTTTCCCGTTCCTGGCTAGCCATAGAAAAGACATGTAAAACAACAACGGAAGCCCGTCGCTTTCATGCGAGCACGAACTTCTTCGTAGTGCACCTCGCCAAGCAGACCACCCAACTCCGAGATTTGAGCGCCAACCTTGTTGCCGTAGAACAACTTTTTGGGCACTATCTCTTCCGTCTTGATCATATCACCACGCTTATTACGCTGATCCATCGAAGCAAGATTGAGTTCTCCAAACAGTTCTCTCTTCGCTTTGTCTGTCATTCGGAAAGACTCTCTGTCAACGAAACCACCATCATGGTTGTACTCTATGAGTTTTTCCTCCAACAAAGGGTAATCTCCACGGTTCAAGCTCCTCTTAACAAGCATCCAGTCGAATTTCTCTAACAAGAAATCAAGGTCAAAAATTGGAACATCGTCATCATTGTTACTGACAAATAAATGAGAAAAGAGAACAAGCATCATTTCATCTCCGTCACAAAAATCATAGCTTTTCACCTTTTGCACATAAAGTAGATGACTATTGCAGCTAAACAGATAATGGATCTTTTCAACCATCGCACCATAAGTCAGCTCCCCATCACTACGCAACTTGAAAATGTTTTCCAACTCACTAAACAATTCCATGCAAGTAAGGCCAGAGCAATCCTTGAGTACATACTTTTCATTATTTTTAAAGGCCTCAACCACCTCGATAGGGACTCGATAGGTGTAACAGCGGTCCTTACGGCTACATCTTACAAGTTCTCTTTTCTCTAAAACGTCTATTTCGACCATATATTTGATAATTCTGGTGGTACGACAACCAAGACACTCTGAGAGATCACTGATATTGATGCAGGTATCATCACTATTTTCAATAAACAGTGCCATCATCACACTCTGTTCTCTAGTGAGATCCATCTTTTCGGCCACATATTTAATAGGTCTGGCAGCCTTCCTATAGAACTCAGAGCTAAGCCCTGACCCCTGTGCCTTTTCAACAATTTGCTCTACTGCCGTGAGCAGGTCCATCTGTCTTCTTGTAGCCATTTTTCTGCCTTTCTTTATACTTGTGAAGTTTTATGGCACAAAGTTACGACCGGGCTATGCCATTTCGAGGCACACCTCAAAGAAAAGTTTGCTCCAACCCTATCCTAAGACTGTCCGTTGTAACATTTTCACACCTTAACGTTATAACGTTTAACGTTTTTATAACGGGCGCTCCACTGCCCTCCCCCAGCCCTCTGCCAAATGGATGGCTAGCCTCAACTCGATGACACCTCGCGCATTCATGACATCTTGCTTGCTCTGTCAATATAGAGTGTGCTTCAGATTCCCCAATATGATTGTTTTCAGCACTCCATTTTCGCAAAAAGAGAAGTTGAGATAAAAAAATCAAGCATCATTCAGATCTTTCTCATCGAAAACTTTTGACTATTAAAGACGAATGAAAACAACATAATCGGCAGGGTTTACGCCCAAAAAGTGGAGTAATTAGTTCGCCTCATGCCCATCATGCTGGAAGAAGGTATGTTTGCAGTTCACGGTGGCACCACCATCAACATCTTCCTGAAAGACCTGCCTGCTATGCACAGTTTAAAGTTCCCGTGGGGTTCAGCCAACACTTAGGTTTGAGAGGGCAAAGATTAGAGATGTTAGGACAGAGGGACTTACCTACTGTCCCAACATCATCTTACAAGTGACCCAATGCTCATCGCCATTAGAGTCAGGAACCAGGAAAGTGAACGGACATCCCCCGTTTTGGGTGGGTGGATATCCTCCGTTTTCAGCAATTCATATCCACGTTTTATCATTTTACTATTGTTATAGTGGTTCTTCGTTCATCACCAAATGTAGATTTAATCTTTTCCCATTCTTTAATAATCATATCATTAACTTCAGACGGGGAGCTGCCTTCATGTCGTTTTGCATATTGTTGTTGTAGATTACTTATGAAACAAGACAAGATTCTTTTTATGCCGACACACTTTACTTCGCGTTTCACAATAAAATTAAAATCTATTGGCATCTTTCGCTTTAGTATAGGTGAGTCAGCTATTTTCTTCATCAACGCCTCTGGTTCATTTGTTTGAAGATGGAATACTGTATCCCCTTTTTCAAATTTGCCATTAAATTCTTGCTCAAATCCCTTCAAGTCAAAATAATCATCTATACCAAACTCTTCAATGAATGGCGGATAGTGAGAAATGGAAACACTACTCCCATTCGTTAAAACATGAGATAATATCTCAACATCTCCTTGACCAGACATATAAATCTGATACAATTCTTCTTTATTTATTCTTATTTCGCACCCAAAAGGAAAATCTGGACCTTTGATGATACCCAGTATTTCGTCAAGTGATGCATTCGGCTTATTGATAAGCAAGATAAGTGCATCTATTATTTCATTAAGGTTATGCGGCAAAATATTCGTATAGTGTGAATAGTGTCCATTGATGAGGCTATAAGGAATAGTAATACACGCTGCCGGATGTTTAAACAAGAAGAATTCTCCAAATTCATTGAGCTTTACTTCAATAAAATACATTGAACCAGGGGCGTCTCCTAAATAACCACCTAGTCTTCCTTGGAATTTTACAACAGGATAACGACTAACGAATGAACGCTGCTTGAGAAATTGATTCCACACAGCACCACCATCATACCAGTTGCTCAAATACATAGTTTCTTTCAATGCATTTTTGCAACCTGTTGCATAACCCTCAAGATTTGCCACCCGTGGAATTGCTCTCAACATAGCTCTCAACGTCGGTGGTATGCATTCCGTGATATCAGGGCATTGAAATGATGGCGCATAATGAAGATCAAAAGCATAATCATATAAATCAGACCCAGCATATAATGTATTATTGGGGTCATTATCTTTGACTCTTGGTTCTTTCATACTCGTTTATTATTTGTCTACTACTGAATATTGCCTTTGTAAATCTAGGACATTCTTACATCTTGATTTGCTATTTGAAAAGATATTGCAATATAGCGATCATAATAAAGCCTACAATTATTATCCATCGATTCACGGTCCCAGTTTTTTTTATCTCTTCTTTAGTTTCAGATATCACATTTGTTATATCGTCTTTAATTTTTTCAATGGATGTATTTAAGTCCTTTATTGAAGACGAAATAGAATGATCAATATTTTGACATAGAGTTGTCAAATTAGCAATATTTGTAGCAAGAGTATCAGCTTTAGCAGATACACTATCAATCTTACTATTTGTCAGATTTTGAGTGTCTAACAAATCTTGCTTAGCATGAGATATCTCTTGCGATAGTTTACTTGCTACAGTTGTAACAGTCTCTTTAAGGCCTAATACATTTTGCTTAATATCTTCCAAAACAGAATCTTGGCTTTCTTGAGACACCGTCAAATCCTGGGAAATCTGAGAAAGAGATGCTTTTATTTCTTGAATCTCAGTTGTCGCCTTTTTGACATCCTCCTTTAACGCATTCAGGTCCTGAACACGCTCGGTGAGTATTTTGTTTTGTTCGGTAAACATTTCGACAATACTCCCAGCCTTGTCCTCGAAATCTGTACTTGTCTGTTTAACAACAGTACTAAAAGAATTGATAATTTCAGTACAGGTTGAATTAACCCGAGAAATAGCGTCTTCAGATTCATGCGAAACAGTTCCTTCACGTGCTCTCAATTCAGATTCCCATGCCTGTAGACCAACACAGAGGGCTTGGACAGATGACACATAATCACTAACTACTTTTTGAAGTTCCGTGCTTGCCTTCACGGTGCTTTCAACCTGACTCCTAGCAGAGTTTATCTCTTGCAGGTCTTTCTCTAATTGACCTAATGCTTTATTAATTCTATCTTCCATATTACTTTATGTAATTGTTTTTAATATTCGACAATTCGTATTGGTGTATCTCCAACATTGCAGCTGACTTCAACAATTCACCATTGTTTGCAAAGTAAGCAGAAACATCTGGGTTGTTATTGAATACTTCAAAAATGTGTTCCCAGAAGCGAGTCCTATCATTTTGCCTATAGAACTCTTTCATACCAGAAATATAGAGATCCTCTAATTCTTTTTGCAAGAGGTGGTTGTTGTTTGTGCCCAAAAACATCAAACAGAAAGCCCCCAATAAATCTATAGTTGGGTTTATTTCTTTTGCATCTCTTCTAATAAGTCGAACCGCACCATATAAATGTTTGGCGTTGTCATTTTGAGTAGAACCGGCTTCTGAATTTTTGGAAATCCACTGGTTGTCTACAACCTGCATGAATTTGAGTACAGTTTCCCATGACGAACGTTTTCCTTCGTCTGTATCTACAAGCAGGGAGAACTGCTCGCCTCTTTCGGTTCTGTATTCACGTCTGGCATATTTTGAGTTGAAGTAGAAATACAACTCGTCTTTCAGTTCTTCGTTTATTGCCTTCCAATCCTTGTTTGCATCAACACCGTGTACACAAAAAGCGAACATGTCATCAATGGCGCGTTTTCTTTTTACGGCTATCTTATCATATATGAAATGAGTTAAAAAACCAAGACATTTGTGTATTTCATTTTTACCCCTATATGATGGGACTTCGCTAACAAGCTCTGCGGCTCTTTCCACAGTATAATAGCGTCTTAAGTACTTTTCAAGAGCAGCATAGTATTGCCCATCTGATTTCTTATATGAGACAATTCTAAAACGCTCATTATTATAGTCTTGGGTAAAATCGTCTATCAAGTCGATACAGCACATTCGATAGATTGCTTTGGCAATATCAGCATATTCGCCTTTTGTATAAGGAATGTAAGAAATCACCTTCGTACCGACCCTAACAGATTGTAGGGTGGCAAGGAACCCGTGTATAGTCTTTTCATTTTCTTTCTGACCATCAACAACCACGACTTCCATTTGGTGTTTGCTGAGTAGCTGGTGCATTTTCAGCTTTTCATGATTTTCGCCTTTAAAGTTGTTGTTATAGAAGAACATCACTGTTTCATAGTCAGCATTCAGGAACTCATAATTCTCACATGTTATGAAGGGATATCTTTCTTTAAAAACAGAAAGATGTTCATAACGAGACCATCTATCTTCTGTAGGAACTTTGGCCAATTCACAAGTATCATAATATTCGCACTTTTGGGCACAAATACTTTTATAGCTTTCATTCTCTTGCGGCTTGTCACAATGAGTACAAGCAAATGAACAGCAGTTTTTTTCAAATCTCTTGCACGAATCACCGCATTGTTTACACTTCAACTTGACAAGGTCTGAAGTCTCATCACAAATCTCAAAATCTTCGACAGGAATTCCTTTCTTTTGAGCAATTTCCTCTATGTCATTGGCATCATACCATTTATCTTTGTTTGCTTTGAAAAACGGAGTACCTGGTTTTACTCTAGCGATACGATATTTAGAAAGCATTATTACTGACAAAGCCATCCTCTGGTCACGACCAGCACGGCCGGCCTCTTGCACGAAACTTTCGAGCGAACTCGAATAATTCATGTTAATGGTAAATCGAACATTTGGCTTATCGATACCCATACCGAAAGCTTTTGTAGCTATCATCAAAGGCAACTTGTTATCACGGAACAATTGAAGATTCTTAAAGGACTCTTCATCTTGATCTGAATTCTGGTTGATATTGTTATTATCATCATTGCTACTACCGACAAATGTTCCAATTTTTCTGTCAGGATGATTGGTCGTGAGTTCAGACTGATTGGTAAAGACGGCTACGCCTGTATGATCTTTATGGGGACAAAATACAATTCCTCCATAGTCATAAACATCTTGAGCCGAAAGGAAATCGGAAGGAATATCCGCCTGGAGGGACTTTAATTCTCGACCATCTGCTCTTGGCCCAATCGTATATCCATCTCTTATAGTCTGAATAGATTGCTCCGTTAGCAATTCATTAAGATAAAAAGGCATTTGCGATATCAGGCTATCAAGAAAATCCTTCTTTGAGTCAAATATCGTCCATTTATTTGGTTTTACCGTACCATCGGTTAGTTTCGATGTGAATGAAACAGGAACTGGTTCAATTTTATACTGTATCTCAAATCGATTAGTATCACCCTCACGAACAACTGTTTCGGCATCTAATGGGAACGCACCATTGCCAGACAATTCACGCTCAACATCTGCGAGGACATCAAAGGAAGCCGTAGCTGTAAGGCCAAAGAGTGGGATGTGATTCTCTTTTTCATCACCTTCCTTTGGTCTTGGAAGAACATATCTATAGAGGTTCCTGCCAAGATGTAGATAGGAGAAGCGGAAATCATGTCCCCACTCGGAAACACAATGAACTTCGTCAATTACGCCATAAGCGAAATAAACTCCTGTCTCTTGCATATTCTTCAAACGCTCTCTAAAGTTCAAAATCGACAGTCTCTCAGGAGAAAGGAACATAAAGAGGAATTCTGACTGCTCTAAGCACTTTGATCTTCTTTCGCGTTCTTTAATCCTATACTTTTGAATTTCCTTAGATCCTTTTACCTTAATGCTCTCAGGAACTTCAATAGACGAATTGATATATGAGCAACAGTCAATGCCTGCACCTATAAGACCGTCATACTGGTCTTTCATGAGAGAACGTAGAGGATCTATGACTAGTGTCACACCAGGTTGTAGCATGGCAGCTATCTGATAAGTCAGAGATTTACCACCACCAGTAGGCAGAAGGCCAATGACGGACTTGTATTGCAATGCACGATTCAGTATTGGTATTTGACCTGGACGGAAATCCTGCTTTCGGAAAAGCATTCGGAGGAAGTATCGCAAGTGCTTTACATTATCCTCAATATCCTCATATCGTCCTTGATTGTTTTGTGTGGCAATCTGTTTATACAGAATTCTATCAGACGTATAGATTTGACGGTCGTTTCGATGGTGGTGTGCAGAACGGACGTTGAAATAACATTTGTTTTTACATTTATAGTCCGTAAAATCAATATCTTCCAAGCCATTTCGTCGCAGCATGGCAAAATCAATTACCATGTCATATTCTGCATTTGAATGGTACTCACCAACCAACACTCTATGATTAAGGTGTAAAGAAGACCGAGCAAACTCTTTTGTGCTGACAATTGTGAGTTCTACCTCTGGGAACTTCAAATCTGAGTATTCAGCGCTCAACTGAGTAATATGCTTGAACATTTCCCGAAGCTCCTCGAAAGCCAAAGCAGCACATGGAACGTCGTGTTCTTTAACCAACACCTTCCACCTTGTTGCACTAATGTTCAACACCCTAGTCATGAGAGCCTCTAAAATGGTTTTCTCCAGTCGAGCAACTGCAACTGGTGATAACACAAGCTGTAACACATTTGTCCACGAACTGTCAAATGATTTTTGCCATCTGGGATCAATAAGATGCATTGCTAAAAAGAGATCTTCTCCATTTAGTCCATTTATGTCGTAAGCAATACCGCCAAGTCTATCTTCCAATAATTGGTTTCCCAAATCCGCAAAGGCGCTTTCCAGAAATGGACTAGCTTTTGTGGGTAGTCCGCGAGTGATTATGTTGTTAAGTACAGCAAGAATAGGATGTACATCCTCATATATGCTTGCACCTATGTCAAAAGGTGTTTGTACCTCAAAATCAGATATGTTCTTATGCAAACCATCAAGTTTGTTTTTATCAACACTCTTAAGGGCTTTGCATACAGCGTCAAGCTGATAGGCTGCATGGAATTGTTTTGGTTGATAGTAGTCAACAAATATCAATTCACACTCATCACCATTAACCTTAAAAACCCTGTTCTTTGCAGTATAACTATAGGTTTTTATCAGTTTACCCTCGGCATTATATTCTTGCTTATTATGCGTATTGAAAAAGACAGAATCAGCCTCGTTAAAATAGCTCCAGAAAGAGTCGATTCTGTTATTACCTTGATTTAGAGGCCCCCAACAGAAAAATAATGAAGGCCTTTTAAGTTGGTCTTTATGCAATTTGCCAACCGAAGTAGGTCTATAGAAGGAATGTCAAGAATATTGGAAAAAAGATGTAAAGTAACAGGTTCATCAGATACTATATCATCTACTTTCACATCATCAATGTATTTTCCAATGACAACAATCTTCTCTTCGTCTCGTAAATATGCATTTACATGGGTTTTGGCTCTATCTCTTGCAACTTCCGAGGGTTCTATCAAGACGACTTTCTTAACTAAGTCTAAGCTTAGATTATGCTTGTTGAAGAAATCGAACAAACAAATAGTTGCAAGACCTTGACCACATCCCCAATCTATTATCTGAAGATCTGTGTTTGCAAAATCATTGATTTTGATTTCATCAAGAACCTCATTGATCTTTCCCTGGTGCATATTGCCATACGCTGCAATGTATGCATTACACTGCTCTTCTGTTGTCAGAACGGCAGTTCCATGATTTAGACCTGGATATTGCCATGGGCGTGAGCGGTATTGAAGGGGAACGAGAGAAGCATTCAACTCAATTATTGAATTGAATGACGGATTTTGGATGTTATATAATTGCTCTATATATCTCATATCATTTCCCTGTTATTGTATCCGCAAATTTGTTCTGTTGATGCTGTTTCCAATTCTTAATTGCCAAATCCTTTGTTGCGTTAGCATAACAATACTCACAAAGATGTGGGCAGGTGTTGTATTCTCCGATGTCCTTGGATGCCATGCATCCACAAAACTGTCGCTGACCAGAGTCTTTCTTGTGTGTGCTGATGAAATAATGGTTATGAGGCAAGCGTATTGCGCCCTGTGGCAACTCGGGCTCCCCAAACAAAGTAGGAGCAGGAGCATCCTCTATCTTTACCTTCATGAAATCCATCAGTTTCTTGTCATCCCAGGCAAGTCGGGTTATAAGGTCACCGTCTATACAACGATTATGAAGAATACCATACTTGGAAAGATCGATCTTCTCTCCACATGTGGCTAGCTGGAAATTCCAGCCTCGTTCCCGATTCATGGCTGATAGCCTGGAGGCAAATTCTTCCATTTGCTCAATTTCCCACTCGTGATAAGGGATGCCATTCACGTCGAGATTATGCTTGACTTTCTTGTACATGGCTATATCAGCATAGCTGAATACAAGTTTATTAGTATAGTCTTTCAACAGGTCACCGATATTCTGTACTTTCCTAAGCAAATCATCCACGGATATATCGTCCGTCAGTATCATGGGATCAAACCGCCAGATCACTGCTCCCCTGCCAAGCTGCTCAACAAGCAGTTTGAATGTTTCTATACGTGTAGCAAGAGACGGAACTTTTTCCAACTTTTCCTGTTCATAATCATTCAGAGTATATTGAACGTAACATTTAATGTTGCGCTCTTTGAGCATATGTAGATATGGCAATAATGGACGAGGATTCTTAGACCAAAACACGATGAAGCGTGTATTCTCAAACGAGACATACGACTTCACACCATTGAACGGATTCGTCCATGCAGAGTAGCCTTTCTCCAAGCGATGGAAGAACCAATCAGCATAAAATGCTGGAATGTCTGTACTCCTACTTGCAGAAACAATGAGAGGTGCCTGTGCTTTCACAGGCTGCCCATCAATGATTACGTCTGTATATTTCCACGTTGCCATATTTATATTGTTTTGTTTCTTGTTCTATCGTCCTTTAGCCCTCATATCCGTAACCAAAAGGGCTTGACATGGTAGGATTAAATGTTTTCATTGATTGCAACTTCAGATTTTCCAGTCAATGATTGGAAAAAGTCTGGATGGCTAACATAAAATAAAACAACACAAATAGATAGAGATTGCTCTTCGAGAAACCTCTTCCTATGCCTTTATGCAGGGTTGTTTTATTAGGGCTATCCATAGCGTTGCCTATATTTCATTTAACTAAAGTTTCCCGCCCCCAAAATAAAGGGATGAAAATAACTGTTTCTCCATAAAACATTGTATCTTTGTAATCGCAAAACCACAATGAAGCAACGATTTAAAGAGTAACTGTTCTAGATGCAAAATTAAGTATTTTTTCCGAGTTGTCCAACACCTTAAACGTTAAAGATTGGAAAAACGTACCACACCGACCAAATTAATCTTGCATGCACCAAAGCATCACAGAAAACAACTTAAGACATACTCGAGGCTTGCCCCTATTAACGTTATAACGTTTAACGTTTTCTACAACGGGTGATCAACTGCCCGCCCCCAAATAAAGGGATGAACGAAGGACGATCGAAGAGTGATCGAGGCCCTATCGAGAATCGAAGGAAAAGTTATCGAAAAGTAAAACTATAAACAGCCAGTCTTGTTTGTTCGCTATCACCGAACAAAAAAAGTGAATTTTATTTTGTGCCACCGAATGAAAATCATATCTTTGCAGAAAAAAGCAGAGTATGGATAAGGAAATGTTTAGAACGATAATATCTGAGAATCAAGAATATATAGGAAGCATACCATTGGTGGAGCGTCCCCTTGACTTGGAAGAGCATGGCAACTATGTGTTTGTGGGTGTAAGACAGGCTGGAAAGTCCTACTTGTTGTATCAACGTGTGCAGCAATTATTGGCAGAAGGAAACCTTTTGGAGGATATTGTTTATGTAAACTTCGACGACGAGCGTCTGCAAGGGATGGCTGCTACAGACTTCGATCTCATAATTCAAGCTTTTCCGAGTTGTCCAACACCTTAAGCGTTAAAGATTGGGAAAACGTACCACACAGACCAAATTAATCTTGCATGCAGCAAAGCATCACAGAAAACAACTTAAGACATACTCGAGGCTTGTCCCCATTAACGTTATAACGTTTAACGTTTTTGTTTCACCTCATGCGTCTTAATGTCCCATTCTTGATGTATCTACTGCCTTTACGTTCTTTTTCTTGTAGTCACCAAACTTATAGACAACTGCAAAAGTGACAGATGCCCAGTTGTAGTTGATCTTCATTCGATAGTCTTGGTTGCCCTGCACAGAGCGGGTGTCGTATGGGTTGTTGAAGATGTTGTTGCCATTAAGGCGCAATCCCCATTTACCGTCATGCGACGACCATTGCAGTTTGGCATTCATTCTGAAGATAGGACTTATGTCGTAGACTCCTTGTATAGCCTTTGTCTGATAGATCTGATAGAAAGGATTAAGAATTAGACGCAAGTCTTGAGAGTTGCATAGTTTTACAGATGCAGTACCTCCAAGTATCACAGAGAGTTTCTTGCGATTGAATGGCAAGTCGAAGAAATTACTGCTCTTGTCGTGCTTGTAGGTTCCTACAGCAAACACATTGCCATTGAGCCATTTGCCAGCATTGAATATGACTGATGCCTGCAGTCCATAACTATTGGAATAGTCGAAGTTGGTTTCCTTCATTATTACAGCCATGCGATCTGTGGTCTGATATGGCAACTGTACGAAATAGTCGGGCTTCAGACTTGCAAAAGCCATCAGCGTATAACGTCTCTTTATCTGCCACATCAGGTTGACGTTATAATAAGAGTACGGTTTCAAGTCGGGATTGCCATGTATCTCGGTGTAGGTGGACGAGTAGAACACATTGCTCATAGTGGACCAATAACTCGGGAACTCAGAGTTGGAACTGAATGATAGATTGAGCAGGTGGTTATCGTTGACGTTCCACAAAGCATTGAGCGTAGGATAGACGCGCCACTTATCCCAAATCGGCGAGTGGTATTGCTCGGCAGCAACAGATGCTTCAAAACTAATAGCCTTGTTTATCTGCTTGCTGAAACCTGCATATATGTTCCATATACGCTCGTTGAGGTCCACGCTGCTTGTCCCATCGGGCAAAACGCTCCCATCCTTGTCTATTGTGGTCTGATAACTCTTGTTGCTTGTGAATTGCCCTTTCACGCCATACGACAATCCCCAACAATTTGCCAAGGAATGGGTTTGGTCGGCTGTGAACATCCATTTGTTGATGGTCTGCTCACTGCCGCTTGTCAGGTTGCGTTCCGTTTCCGGCATGCTTTCATCCGTATGCATCGTGCCGTCGAGGGCTTGTTGCTGAGGTGTGCGATAGTAAGTGTACGAACCGCTAAGGGTTAGTCCGAAAGGAAGCGCGTAGTTAACATCCACATTGTGCAGATATTCATGACTATCACGATGCATTCCGCTTATGCTTGAACCTGTCGTGCGGCTGTTTGAGTTTGTCTTGTCCCATTGTCCCGTATAGGCTACGTCAAGACGATTGTTCTTGCTAAAGGTGTAATTCATCCCCAGTCGGTAGTCGTGTGTAATGCCAAACGACTTCTGCCCGGTTTCATCATTATAGTGTATACGATTGTTGCCAAGTGGATGATTGGCTATGCGTGAAGACTCACCGTATGAATTGCCATTAACTAATTTGTATTGTGCATCCAACCCGAACTTGCCTCTTTGCATGGAAAGATATAAATCGCCAAACCCTTTGGCGTATTTGGTTTGCACCAAGCCGCCAATAATCTGTCCCGATAGTTGATTGGTGTCGGCATAGTCTTTCGTAACTATGTTGATAGCCATACCACGCACATGATAGCGAGCGGGGGCAGACAGCATCACCTCGGCTTTTGCCAACTGTGCGGCTGGCATTGCCTTCAGACGCTCTGTCAGTTGTTCGTGCGTCAATGTGGTGGCTTGTCCGTTGATAATCAACGTTACCTCATTGCCAGAGAAGGATATGCTGCCTGTGGCATCGCTGACACCAAGTATGCGTGTCAATGCCTCGTAAGCGTTGTCGGCAGGCAATTGTTTTAAGAGTAGCGGCATATTGTACGATAGCATACCCCGCTCTGCCTTGACAATGGGGCGAGAACCTTTTACCATCACTTCCGGAAGATTGTGCAACATGGTCTCCATGGTGAGCGAATCCGTTTGCGTCAGAGTTTGAGCTTTCACGTTGGCAACAGAAAGCAGAAATAATCCTAAAAGAAAGATCATGTTGTCCATATTTTATCTTTCTAAATTATATTATTCTATGTTATTCAACAGTTCGAAAAACAATCCACAAACGAGAATGTTCTGCTATACGTATAGTAGTGTATTACCCTTTGTTGATTCGTTCCACCAATTCATCTGGTGTAAGTATTACCCCAGTTCGGGATAAGAAATAGTTCATAAAAAAGTTGGTAGTCTCACAAATA